>Ga0208013_1000068_pt1 | contig 107111 bp, 114 predicted proteins | sample 16_taG_FD_184091 | JGI IMG/M metagenome (GOLD analysis project Ga0208013, IMG submission 184091) | Marine viral communities from the Subarctic Pacific Ocean - 16_ETSP_OMZ_AT15313 metaG (SPAdes) (version 2) | ecosystem: Environmental > Aquatic > Marine > Oceanic | place: Pacific Ocean...
AAGCTACTATGGAGACTGGCAAAGTAGTCTTTAAAAAAACAAAATAAATCTTTACACTAGCCCCAACTCTAGACTAGAATACTCCCATGACTAACACGAAAATCAATATCCAAAGAGAGAAGGACTGTACCATGTATGAGAATCAGAGCCTCGCACTCAGGATCTACGACACTAAGAGAGTCACTCTAATCTACCGTGTAGCACCTGCCACATTCAGCACTCTTACCATCAGCAGAGAACAAGCAGTATCAGCATTGCGTGATATGCGTAAGGCTCGCAAGTAAAACCCAAACACACTAACACTATGAACTTACACAACTTCAAAGACCAAGACGCCAAGGGCAAAGCCCTTCTCATTCTCACTTACCCTTTCGCCATTGGTGTACATTGGATGGAATGGCGCAGGATGAAAAAGCTTCAGCGCATGATCAGAAAGTGGATCGGTGCAGCTTGCAAGAATCCAAATGGACATGAGGCTGAGATGGTCAAGGAGTGGAGCGATGAGCTTCGCTGGATATATGGCAAGTGAAACATTTGGGTGGCCAATGGTTTCGACGGGACGCAAGTCGCGGATGGGGGTTCGATCCCCCCGCCATCCACCAACAATCCGTCAAGTGAGTATAAACACGGTCAAGCGATCCGCAAGACGTTAAATAAGGAAGGGTCGTGGGTCTGGCATAGCCCTCGCAGAAATATGCCACCATTTTAAATCAGAACGGTGAGAGTGTCAAGCCTTTTAGGGTAAAAAAAGTAAATAAAAACATTTAATAAAAAAACGCTCTAACTCACTGAGCGACAACGACTTAGCGCGGAGCGCCCCGCCCCGAACCCTAACTCATTGATTATCAACGACTTACGAGGCTTTTTCCCATAATCTATAGCTCGCCTATGTCAAGCCTTTTTAAATAAAAAAAAGATTAAATATATGCAGAAAAAGCTTTTTAAAAGTAATCTTTTGCAGTATACTTTGCCCATGTCCAACACTACTAAATACTACGTGATCGTCGCCCAGTCTTCCATCAATTTCGGGGACTTGTACCTCGGATATGGAAAATCAAAATCGGAGGCGTGGGATGACGCTACGGGTGGAGGTCGTCGGAACCGCGATTGGGATTGCCGTGAGTGCGATTCTGAATTCTACTTCTCGGAAGGTTTGGCGGGGGGGCTGATCTAGCTTCCTTCTCACCATTTCAAAGCCCCCGAAAGGGGGTTTTTTTACTCGACTAACTTTAAAAAATAAATTAAAATTACACCATGCAATACAACATCACCCTCGACGAGTTCGCGAAAACTGTCCATTATCCAGCACTTCAATTTGATGGAGAGAACTACTTCCACATACGTACAGAATATGCCCCAACCGAATTGATTGGGAAAAAAGAAATTGTTTCCCGCGAGAAAATCGAGGCAGAAATGCAACAGTGTTTCCGCTTCTTTTCCAATGGGACTGGCAGGGATGTCTAACAAGACTCCCGAAAGGGAGTTTTTTTTGAATTAAATTCATCTTTTGTCTTGACAGTCGCGAGAAAACATTTAATAAAAAAATCCTCCTAACCCACTGAGTATCAACGACTTACGGGCCGCGCCCCCGCCCCGAACTCTAACTCATTGATTATCAACGACTTACGAGGTTTTTCTCCATAATACAATCTGCACCTATGTCAAGCTTTTTACACAAAAAAATAAATTAAATATATGCAAAAAAAAGCTTTTAATTCTTAGGCTCTGACCCTATACTCTCCACATGATCACTAAAGAAGGCATCTCTAGCCTGACAGGGAAACAGTTTGTTTACTATACCGCCAACAACGGCAATCCTCGCATGTACATCCTTCGCGGTATCGAGCGCATGACAAATGAGTTCGCAGTGTGCAAGGTCGTGGACAAGAGTCACGATAGCAAGACTGGCAACAAGCAAGTATTCAAGACTCTTCACTTCGGGCGCATTGAAAAATAATTAAAAAACATTTAAAAAGGGGTTGACTCCAGCCCCAATTCAACTATACTTCTCACATGACACAGCAACAAGAATACCAGAAGGAACTCAAATCCCAAGCTCGCAAACTCCTCTCTTACCGTTTCAATTCGGAATTTAAGGGGATTCCCGTGCAGCCAACTCGCAAGATGCTTTCTGTCAGCAACAAGATCGCCAAGCTCCTCATCAAATCCTCTAAGTAATATGAAAACCTTTCTCTGTCTCACTGGCCTCACTCTGCTCATGGTAATCGCTGGAAACCTTGAGCTTCGGGAGTGGGAGCAAGACCAAAAAATAAAAGCGGAAAATCGCAGAAATATCCTCGACAAGATCTCTCAAAACCTTTAAACTATCCCTGATGAAAAACCTATACACACTAACACCATACGCCCTTGAATGTAAACTCACCAAGCGCGTGATCACCTACGCCAATGCTGGGCAAAGCAGCATCAAGGCTGACGGTATCAGAAACTTCCTTGTGGAAGAAATCCAGACCGATGGATTCGCCGAATCCAATGGCAAGCGTTATGTTGTAGCTGCCACCCGCGACCTCGACGACGCAGGGGAGCGCAAGTTCCGCACCCTCCACGTTGCAGGTATCACCAAGGTGAAAGGCCGCTTCGCCACCGCAATCCAAATGATCAAAACTCTTTTTTAGGTGTTGTGTGTAGAATCCTTGCTAACTCAATGCTCCAGAGGGTAAACCCTTTGTTTTGATTAGTAAGGCGGTAATGCAGCGGGGTGTTCATTTCTTCTCTGGTTAATTCATCGCCGACTAGGTAACTGCATAAAAGCCTAGTACATAGCCTCGCCCCCTTTTGGTTTGGGGGGCGGGGTTTTTCTTTTGTAAAGCATAAAAATAAATCTTTTTTTAGTTGACATATACTCCCAAACGAATAAAGCAAAAAGCTTCGTAACTCACTGAGTACAAGTAACTTAGAGGTCGCGGCCCCGCCCCGCCTTCTAACCCACTATCAATCAAAGACTTACGAGTCAAAAAAAAATAAATAAAAAAGCTTGCCATACCCTACAGTTTTTGTACCCTTCGGCCATGTTTAATATACATACCACCACCGACTGGGAAGCCCTGCAAGCACAATATGACGGATACCGCAAGGTACGCGAGCAACTCTCTGATGAGGATTATCGCGAGTGGCAAGCGGAGGATGAGCGTCTCGCCCGTATCGCGGAAGCCTCCACGCCTGACCCCACTCCTGAAAACACCAAGTGATCCAAATCGCTTTTCAAGGCTCCCGAAAGGGAGTCTTTTTTTACACTTTTATATAAAAAAGTATTGCCAAAAACAAATTCTTCTGTTACTCTCCGCTCATGTACAAATTCAGTTACTACATAGTCGCCAGCACAGGAGTTTACACAGGAGTAGCCATTTCGCGCTCTCCCAAGGCCGCTTCCCAAAAAGCCTCACAGATCGCTTGGGAAAATCTCTCCGAGGGGGACGCTAAGGCCGACTACTGCTCAGGCATATCCGTGGAGGGCTGGCATGCTTGGCGAGACGGCAAGGCAATCGGAGAGTACATGGATATATAAAAAAAGCTTTCTAAGTCGTTGATTATCAGCGCCTTAGAGCGCAGCGCGTGGCCCCGCCTTCTAACTCGTTGAGTATCAGTGAGTTAGGAGGTTTTTTCTTTTAATTAGCCTCTGTAACTGCCTGAGTATCAGTGAGTTAGGACTAAAATATTTGGCTTATTTGCTGTTAACCTAAGCAATATTAGCTGATTATTTGCTTAAATATCTGGCGATGTTAGTCAAGTTTATTTGTTAAAATATTTGGCATTGTTAGCGCATTTTTTTCTGCAAAAAAAGATTAAAAAGGTGTTGCACACAATCTGTTTTCTGTCATAATCCCCCTGTCGAGAGACAATCTCTCGTTTCTAACCTAACTACTATTATGCTTATCTACGCAAAAAACAAAGTCGATTCGGAGCAACTTGCTGGAGTTCAAACCCCAGAGGGTACAGAGTCCCATACTCCAATCCCACATCACCACTTGGTGAAGATGACTCGCGAAACTCTTGACCGCGCAGGTCTTGAGGTTACCGAGGAGGAACACGCTCTTGCCCGTGGTGGCCTTCGCTACTTCGGAGGGTTCGCCCTCAAGGGTCAGGATGTTACTGGCGATGATCGCCGCATTGTCTTGGGCCTTCGCAATGCTCACGACAAATCTTTTGCCGCTTCTATCGCTGCAGGTAATCAGATGATGGTTTGCGAAAACCTTTGCTTCTCTTCGGATGTTAAGCTTGCTCGCCGTCATACCACCCACATTTTGGGTGACCTTCCCCGTGTTCTGGCTTCAGCCGTTGCCCGTGTCACTTCCCACTGGCAGGATATGGGTAAGCGCATTGACGCTTACCAGCAGACCGAGGTCCGTGATGCCGCCGCAATGATTGTTGACTTGGTCGATGCCAAGGCTTTCCCTGCTCGCGACATCTACAAGGCCGTCGAGGAGTTCCGCAACCCTCGCCACGAGGAATTCAAAGGCGGTTCTCTCTGGACCCTCTACAACTCCATCACTGAGAATCTCAAGGGTGGCGATCTCACCAAGCTTGCAGACCGTACTATGCGGATGCAATCCATTTTTGACAAGTTCGCCAACCATACTTCTGAGATTATATCTCAGGAGGATAAGGAGTCGGCCCTAGTACTCCCCGCATAAATTTCTGGGTAGACATAGCAAGCCCCGTCCCCTCTGCATGGGGGGCGGGGTTTTTCTTTTGTCAATAAAAAAATAAACGCTCTAAGTCACTGTCTATCAACGGGTTATCGGGCGGGGGCGGCCCCCGCCTTCTAAGCCCTTATCAATCAATGAGTTACGAGGTTTTTATAATTAATGCAAAGTCAAGCATTTAAAAAAGATTAATAATAGTTAAAAAAGGCTTGTGTGCGTTAAAAATCCTGTCAAAATACTTCTGCTATGAAATTACTTAATCAAGGTAACACTAAAACAGTTAAGGGCGAAGTGCTTGGCTACCGTACATTCGGGCTACATCTTTCTCCCGCCAATAAATCAGGTTACAATGTCTGCCAATGGGCAAGCGCGGGTTGTCGTGCCGCTTGTTTAGATACTGCGGGGCGTGGTTGTATGCCGAACGTACAAGATTCCAGAATTAACAAAACCAAAAGATTCTTTAAAGATCAGGTTGGGTTTATGTCAGACTTAAGGATTGAAATCAGCAAGGCAATCGTTAGCGCGGCCAAAAATAAAATGATTCCATGTTTTCGCCTAAATCTAACCTCAGATATTCCTTGGGAGAATATCCGCAAGGGGAGGACAACAAAGCCTCCAATTTGCTCTTTGAATGTTATGGAAGAGTTCCCCAAAGTAAAATTCTATGATTACACCAAGGGGTTTTATAGAATGAGAAAATGGCTTGATGGCAAGATGCCTGACAACTATCACCTCACCTTTTCTCGCAGTGAATCGACAAGTGATTACAAGATGAAAACAATTCTTGAATTAGGTGGCAACGTCGCTGTGGTTTTCCGTGGTTCCCTCCCTAAAAAATATATGGGATACAAAGTGGTAGACGGAGACAAAACCGATTTGCGCTTTAAAGATCCTAAAGGTGTGATCGTTGGATTAGTCGAGAAAGGTCTTGCTAAAAAAGACGAAACAGGTTTTGTTGTGGAGCCGACATAATGGACATAGGAGAAGTTCACATCAGTATAGTTGTAATCGCAGCCCTAATCGTTATCATTATAGACCTTTTTAAAAGATGAAATTAACAGCACAAAGACCCGTCCCCGATAATCCAAATGAAGTCTGTCTCCTCTTCTTAGGCGATGACAAAGATGAGATTGAAATAATGATCAATGTCGATAAACAATCCCTTTTGGAAATCATCAAAGAAATCAAATGAAACTAAACGAAAACTGCTTACTTGGACATCTTCGCGATCATCGCTGTACAAGCAACCAAGTAAATCAGGGAGATATAAAACAAGAGCCCCTCCTTGAGAAAGCAGCAAAAGAAAAAGACATCATCAAGCAATCCTCTAAAGAAGACTTTAGACTGTACGATACCGCACCTGCAAATAATGCTCGCATAGTGAGTGAAGCCTGTGATAAATTCTTCAGACGAAGAAATATAATATCGCGCTCTGCATGGTTATCCCCCTTTAATAGAAAAAAAACACAACAAACAAAAGATGAACAACGAACCAAAAACAATTAAATTGACAGGAATATTCCCTAAAACTTTTAGGGTATCAAAGTGTGAGACAGGTAGGGCAGATTGTTGCTTTGAATACACTGACGAAAAGAAAGAAGTTTTTTTTGAAGTGAGCTTGCATGGAGCGATTTCACTGCATGAACATTTCACAGAGCTAGGGTATACAGAATTGGCCCCAAAATTAGAATTCCCAACTTGGCACCCTAATTATAAAAAAAGCTAAAATCATGACAATAGAAGTAGAAAGAAAAGAAGTTTACGGTAATACCCTAACTTATGTAAAAAAAGAATCTGTCAGGAATTCCATCAAGAAGCTAACAGGAAGAAAAACTTTAACCGACTACGACGTTGAAGCTCTTAAAGAGCTAGGCTTTGTCTTGGTCATTGAACAAGTAAAAGAAAGAATTTAAATCATGATTGAAAAATACACAATGCCATGCATCCACATGAATGGATCGGATGAGGACAGTCTACGCAGACAATACAACGAATTGTTTGACGCTGTAAGCCAAGCGCAAATTAAACTCCTCTATGATACAGACTTCCACGAGAGAGATTACTACCCTCTAGGCGGAGAGGCTTGGGATAAAGCTTTTAAAGAAAGAGAAGAGGTTAAGGAAGCAATAAACACGGTTTACCAGTACGCCAAGCAGCATATGCATTACCTCGACTATGGAAAGGAGCCATTGCCAGATGAGCATTAAATAAAAAACCCCCGTAACTCGTTGAATATCAGCGTGTTAGCGGGCGGGGGCGGGCGGAGCCTCCTAACTCCTTGAGTATCAGTCACTTAGAGAGGTTTTTGGATTTAATAAATCGACCAATATCTAAAAGAATAAAACAAAATGTACGGGCGTTTATTTGTAAATATTCCCTTTAACCTTTAGCCACTTTTGGTATAATAACTATATGTACAAGAACAAGAATGATCGAGCCTTCTTTGAGAACGTTGTGTTTATTTGTATGCTGTTTCTTTCAGGTCTACTCTCCTGCGGGGTGATCGTGAAGGTCTTCGAACTGCTGCTCAAATAAAAGCCCGCGCTCCTTTTCAGGAGGCGGGATATACTATATACTTATTTGCGATTAAATCGGGCAACCTTTATTTGCCAAAAAATCTGGCAATCTTTGCGCGTAATCTGCGCTTGTTTTTTGTTTGTTTAAATTCCTTTGGCCTGAAGCTAGAACCTAGGCCCAGCATCTGCCGCAGTCGGTCGGCTTGTTCGGGATCTACTTCGAACTCATGCTTATTTGCTTGCTCACTGTGTTTCATTGGTACATAATGGTTTGTTTATTTTTTTTAAAAAAGCAGGTATGGGGTGTTTATTTGCCCCTAGGCTGGCACTCATTTATTTTAAAAAGTTTTATTAAGGCCAGTAAAAGTTTAAAATAATTTGTGTTTATTTGCCAAAAAGCTGTTTAATTGTGTTTATTAAGCGTAAACCTCCCAAAATGGCGTTTTATTTTGGTTGGTTTGGTTGGGTTTGGGAAGGTGATTTGGTACAGAATGATTTGATTTGTTTATTTAGCGCGTTGGCCACATACCTACATTCCTTTTATTTCTATTAGAATAGCTTAGAATCCTTTATTTTATAATGTTTTTAGTTTCTTTCTATACTATCTATATCCCCTATATACTTATTCTTTATAATGACTTTATTCTATATTATAATAAGCGTAATAACAATTATCTTTTATTCTTTTAAATTATCCTTTCTTCGAAGACTTAGAGTACCTACTTGATCTGGGTACTTTATTGTACCTATGAGGTTTGTAGAGTATTCTACTGGTAATAAACACTATTGGAATTAGCCCCAAAATAAAATTACTTTATAATTTATAACAAAATACATAAACAAGAGGATTGGACTGCTCATTTATGTACTGTAATGAGTGAGCTTACTTGGGATATACTTGGCTCTCTGAGCCGTCGCTGAATATAGCCAGTACTTTCCCATTTGATTGAGAGGCATTTATCTTAGCCATATCGAAGGAAGAGGAGGAGTTCTTTACATTATCTAACTTTGTAGAGTAACCTCCCATCCAACGATTCTTTTTATCGTATACCTCGTACCTTATAATATAATTCATTTAAGCAAATTAAGGTTGAAGGTTCATCTCAATCTTAGGTTCTGAATTTGGAACCTCTACATGAGATGGGGTTTTGATCTTAGTATTCTTTGACTCTTCGACTTCGATGCCTAGGTTCTTAAGCCAAATTCTACTTACTTGAACAGAAACATTCTCATTGAATAGTCTGTTTAGTGTTCTCATATCAACATTTACAAAAGATGTTGATCCTGCTGGTCTGCCACGTTTAGCCATTTTTTTTCTTTGTTATTGGGTTTAATACTTATGGAGAATATAATCTTGATCTCTATCAAGAAGCTCAAGGGTATCACCCTCTTCAAGGATACCTGCTTCGGTCAGGAGGTCATTAACAGCGTAAATGATGTCAATACCCTCAGTCTCGTAACGCTGACCGTTGATCTCTAGAGCGATTTTACTGTCTTGCATGCGGTTATAGTATCGTATATTGGAAGGTTGTCAATGAGTTTTTATTGCTTTTAAATATTTTTTGCATCTCTAGCTCTTTGGTCTTTTAACATTCCTTTAGCCAGAATAGCATAATTAACAATATCATCGCAAGCATCTTCAACAGATTCATCTGGCACCTTTAGCTCCTTGTCATTGGTGAAGCTACGAATCCTTTGAATTTTATCTATTACTCTAAGTAATAATCCTTGTACTGGATCAATATCCAATATAGAGGATGCATTGAAATTAGCAAATACATCGGTGGCTCCTTTGCCGCCAGTGTAATCACTGTTTTTCTTTTTCATTATATCCCTACAATTATCACAGGTTGTAACATGCAGTTCTATCAGTTCTTCAGTTGTCATAATTTTTCTTCTGTTCCATTCTCTCTATATGTCTAGCCCAAATATCCTTAGATCTTGCACCCTGACCATTCCTTTCTAAATATTCCTCTGCCTCCTGTATTCTCTTTAAAGCCATCTTAACTCTAGCAGTTCTATAAATCACAAAGGGAAACTTCACCCAGCATACAATACCCACAAAGAAACCTACTACTACCCCTAGAAAAGCAGCCCCCAATGCTAAGGTTAGTTCTTCAAAAAAGTTTTTCATTTTACACTGTACCAGTTAGGAGCTTGCCTCTTAGTCCATTTAGCAAAGCGCGATTTATCGTAGTTGTAATACTCCCTGTACTTCTCTACAACGGAGAGAGTATCGAATCGAGGATGAGTCCTGCACCTTTGATCTTGGCTAATCGCTACAGCAAATTCCGAAAGCTGACCAGCAGGTACATTTGATTTGTGCATGTTAAGCATACACCATTGGATAAACTTTTCAGAGAAATGATCCTTGTCTGTTCTAAACTTCTTTTCTCTTGCCATAGCTACACCATGACGGATTAACCACATCATATTACTTTTGTTTTTCATAGCCCAAATTGTACATGGGTGCTTGGAATACGAATGCTTTCGAGGGGAGCCTTTTTGACTTCTAGGGCAATCAGGTTCAGCCAAGGTATCGACAGTAAAACAATTAGCCAGCATCTGGGCAGTCTCGACAATCATCTTGGATACATGCTTATCACAAAGATTTTGCGCTGCCTTATATGGATCTTTATCTGTAACGAATATGTTCATTGCTCAGTTAGGATATAGATTCACCCTTTTGAGTCAAGCGATTTTTTTCTATTTTTAAGTAAATCCTCAATATCGTAGATATAGCATTGGACTCCATTAAAAATAAAATCCCACATTGAACTCTCTAACCTAGGCTCAGGCTGGATCTTTTCTACTAACTCATCATAGACTTTCTTTTTTTCCAAATCTAATCCAGCAAGGATTTGTTGAGTCTCCTTTATGATTTCAAGTTCTTCTTTTACAGTCATAATAATATTTTAAATTCAAGAGTTGATTTAGTCAATGAAGAAGTGTAATTAATATAGATGAGAAAAGTATCCTCGATAAACGTACTAGATCATAAAATAAAGGTAGTTTACGAGGAGATGGAAGACTGGGGGGAATGTTTTATGGATGACAAGCTAATTAAATTAAATAAAAAGTGCCTCAAAGATCCAGAACAACACTGGTGGACGCTGGTCCACGAAGTTACCCATATGATTTTTGAGATGACAGGATTAGCCTTCATGGAATGCAACGATGAGGAAGCGTATGTTCGATGCGTCGAGAATCTAGTCATACCTTGGGTTCTTAATAATATAAATCTAAAAGGTTAGTCTACTTATATAAAATTCATTTTAATAGCCAGTCTCTTACCTTCTTTTGTAATGGTACGCTTTCCATCTATCTTCATTAAGTTCTTCCTGACCAGCATGGATTCATAATCTCTCTGGATCGCAGACCTTTGGAAGCCAGTAACTGATGAAAGCCCATTTAAGCTCATCGAACCTCTTTGAGCCAAAGCTTTAACAACTGTCATTTCAGAATTAGAAAGACCATATGGATGGATCGCCATCGTATCACAGATATCAGCCCAAACTTTCTTAGTGATTCTCTTAGCAGAACGAGCAGCAGAAAAGACTTTAGCATCTTCAGCTTTAACTACCGCATCCCTTGGGTTGCCACGAAAAACAGAAACAATATCTTTTTTTGCAGCAGGGTCTACGTCAACTTTACACTCTAGATTATCTTCGAAGATCTGATAGAGTTGCTCAGGGCTATATTCTTCAAAAGAGATGTCTCTCAGTCTATCCCTAAGAGGCTCAGAAAGTTTCTGTTGATCTGTTGTAGCCATACATAGAGAAATCTTCTCGAAATCGAAGTCGTACCTCATTCCCTCTAGCTCTACAGACCTTCTTGGATTCTTATCCACATTTAATGCAGTCAAGAAAATCTCCTGTAAATCTTTTGGTAGATTATGTCCCTCATCAATAAACAAAAAAGCATTATGCTCTACCCACAAAGGATAGACTTGATCAAAGAAAGCTCTAGCGTTACGAATAGTCTTGCCATTGATCTCAAGCATGGGAGGTCTAGTACCATTTTTATTGACCAGAGCTTCTCGAAACTTTCGAGCAAAGAAAGTCTTACCCCCACCCTTTTGAGTAGTTAGATTCAAAAACGGCAAACGATTTGTGGTTTTGTAAGCATCTATATACAAGCTTAAAGACTTCTTTACAGACTCTTGACCAATGCACTCACTGAACGCTTTATTGATTTGCATGTCGCTATATTAAAGCATTTTTAATTCAGTGCAAGCCTTTTCTTTACATTATGTGTAATTTTTTTTATGCCAACATTTAAAAGAGTGAATTCCAGCGACACTCAGGTCTTTAATTATACAGACTCTACAGAGAGCAGACTAGTCGGAATTCAAGAATGCTCGTTTAATTCTCAAAAACAATTTACAGAGTTATCTGAGTTGGGTAAGTTTGGTACTCAAAACAGAATTCTAAATTCTAATCAGACTACTGAATTAAAATTAGATTTTATTCTAAATGAGGAGAAAACGAACGATCCTTTTTTTGCTTTTACCGACAGTGGTTTTTTATCTACAGGTAGCCTAAACTTTAAAATTAGAGATTTAGCTGGAGAAAATAAAATTAGCGGTGCATATTTGCAAAATTACTCTTTAAACTTGGAGGTTGGAGAGATTCCAGAAGGATCTATATCTTTTCAAGCAGATTCTATATCTTATAATGATACAAATAATCTTGAGTACAACGACCAAACTTCTGATTCTGATATCGCGTTTTTAAATCCCAATAATATAACAGTAAGCACAAATTTCGACGAAGGTATTAACACAACCAGCTACTGTGTTTCCTCTGTATCTATAGATGTCTCTTTAGATAGGACTCCAGTAACTAGAATAGGTTCGAAAGTCCCCAAGTACAGGTATCCTGATCCAAACGTAAATGGCGAAATATCTGTTTCTATTTTAAAGAATCAGGTAACGGGAGTTGATCTATCAAGTCTAGTATTAGATAAAGGAAATTTAACTATAAAATTTAATCCTAATGAGACTTCAGAGAAAACGTATCAAATCCAAAACTGCTCTTTAATTTCAGTTTCCGAAAATACATCTTTGGACGATGATACAAAAATGAATTTTAATTATTCGTTTAATTTAAAAGATAATAATAATATTTTTAATTAAATTCCACCCTTCATATTTGGCAAAATCCTGTTTAAACTTGGGCTTTTTTGTGTAATTTTAAATATGCCATTACCACAGCCTAAAAACGGAGAAAATAAATCTAAATTTATTAGTCGATGCATTGTCGATCTTTCCGACAAAAAAGAATTTAAAGACAATAAACAGAGAGCCGCTGTTTGTTACTCTCAATTTGAAGAAGCTGAGAGTAAAGCTTCTGTGATAATTAACGACCCAATAAATAAAGAAGATTGTACCTTATTCTTTTCTAAGGCTTCTCCTGATGTTGGTAAGCACTACTTCAAAACAAAAGAGGAAGCTTTAGAAGACGCTAAAAAAATGGGTTTAAAAGGTATACACCCCCATAAAACCAAAGACGGTAAAACTCTGTACATGGCTGGACCTGATCACGAAACCTTTATGAAGCGTCACGATGAGATCTTAAAAGAAAAAGAAAAATCCGACAGTAGTCTTTGGGAGAACATCAGAAAGAAAAAAGAAAGAATCAAAAGAGGTTCTGGAGAAAAGATGAGAAAGAAGGGCGACAAAGGAGCACCAACATCTGATCAAATAGAAAAAGCTAAAGGAGACAAGTCATGATTAAAAAAACATTAATTTTAGCTATAGCTTCAGTCTTATCCGTATCCTGTTCCTCTTGTTGAGGGAGGCAAAAGTGCGTGACCGTGAGTCATAAAGAGACACTTGAGCCGAACCTTAAGGATTATGAGGTAAAAAATGGGAAGGTTTACCCTAAAGAAATGCACCCTGCATTAAAAAGACTGCTTCCTTAGTACCTTAAATATATCATAAAGGCATTGATCCTTTTTGCTAGCCTCCCTAACTTTATTCTTTAATTCAAAAGAATGTGAGGTATGAGCTATCTCTCTTTTGATCACCCAACCATCTTCGATAAAGTAGTCTGTATCCCATTCGAATATCTCTGAAATATAATCCAAAGCAATCAAATGCCTTTGAGCTTCAGATATCTCAACTTCTACTGTTTGCTTGCCTGTAATCTTCATGAACGATATTTACACCTTATCAGAGGATTCTGATATATTAAAGATTTTTTTACTCTCTTCCCAATCGGTATAATTATTAAACCTTTTACCAAAAAGATAATAAACTTTCTTTCCGTTTTTTGTTTCTATAGCTGGCCCATCAGAATTGTGCAAGACCCCTAGGTTCCAGTATTCTTCACAACCATTGTTATAAGTAACTGCTGGACCCCCATCTCTATGAAGTGTTTTGCACATTGGGTCCATATAATATCTCAAAGAGTTTTCTCTCATTCTTATGTACTGCATAGAATTTTATTTTTATTTAATTATTTTATTAGCAAAACCTTGGTACTGATCAGCTGGTTCTAACGTCCAACCTTTTATTCCAAAATCGTGCGCTCCTTTTTTAGCAGACATTAAGTCATGAACTTGTGGAGAGTCTATTTTATAACAACAGGAATCAATAGGATTTTTTTCCTTATTTAAAACAACAACCATTAATTCCTGATATCCTTTGGGTCCAATGACCCTACTATCGTACATAAAACTCATTCTGCGCTAATTACAATGTAATCATGAAAGTTTTTGTAGCTGTTGGCATACTCGACACAGGATTTGAAGTCGCCTGAATGATCCACATAAGAAGAATCAATAACAAAGTACTTCCCCTCTGGGATTGGATATGGTTCAGCCCCTCTTGCTAAATGGGTAGAAGAAATCCTCCATCCATTACCATCACTCTTTACTACTGTTTTAAATTTTAAAGTATCAGCAGGATGAGCATCTTCTTCAAACGTCTTGAGCATTTTAGTTAGCTGCCATTTAGTTAGAAATACATGAGCATCAACTTTCTCTGGAGAAACAACCTTGACAGTCTCTTTCACTTGTACTTTCGGTTCTTTATAACCATGCCAAGCAGCTACGCCCCATAAAGGCAAACAAATAAGTGCGAACAATAATATTTTTTTCATAATTTTAATTTAGTTACCAATGCCTGATAGTATTTGCAATAATAAAACCACATGTTGTGATATGTACAAACCACCAGAAAGTTCGGATGAGAGCGGCGAGGTCAGCTTCCCTAGGGTTATCTGACACCCGCTCGCCCATCGTCCTACACCATATTCTCCATAGTTTCGACCTCAAGTCAAGCTGGAATTATGGTTTTTACTTAGTTAAAATGCTATAAATTAGCATTGCTGCGTCCAGAACAAACAATGTACCGAAGAATACGGCAATCGTTTTTAATCCTCTGGTTCTAATTTGTATCGTATCATTAAGATTGCTAATATCTTTTTTAATTGACACAATCTCTTCGTTTTCTTCTTTTGTCATAAACTTTTTACTGTAATATTATTTACTTCTCTCCTAATAATCACAATAGGATCATTGTAAAAATTTAAATCCTGTATAGTTATTCTATTATTCTGCCAGTATACCAGTGCCTCTTCTTCATTATGAAACTCTGGGGTATTTGGAACAGGCTCATATATAAAACCTCTATCTTTTACAATTAGGTAACCCTGCTTGTAGCCTTTCATTTTTTAAAATTCAAGCTTAATAGCTCTAGAAGTTCCCGCTAGCCCAAGAAAAACATCTTTTCCTTTAACTGTAGCGCAAGTAGAATAACCAGTCCCAAGACTCATAATCCCAGAACCCTCTTTTGCTGTTGGCCAACCATCCATAAACTCATACTCATAGTCCTTCCATTGAATCTCTTGAGTAAGTGGATTTACCCTAAAGCACTTAGTGTCTCCCCAAAATGCACTGTAAAGCCAGCCGTCAGGAGCAAGATACCCGTGGAAGTTTTTATTTTTATTAGCTACCTTCAAGTACGTTTCTGGCAAATCAATCTCTTCATAGCTATCATCCGCACAATTAATAATTAAAATCTTTTTACCTGTCCTTGGTAAACAAACTACTTTATTCACACTCTTAACATATGTAGCTCCAACATATTTAACACTAAACCCAGAAACCCCAGATGTGACAGGCTTACCTTCCAGCAAGGATGTTGTACCACTCTTATCTATTTTAAGGATTTTATTTCCTAAAGCTGGTGGCATGTAAACATTACCATTTAAATCTGCTGCTGCCCCCCATACATGCCCAAAGAAACCTGTTTGTGGAGGAGTAAATGATCCGATTTCCCCTGTTTTTGTATCTAAAGTATAAATTTTTAAAGTCTTCGTATAAGACGGCATGTAAATAATACCATTTGCACCCTCTGCTCCAGATCTAACTTGAGGGCAAGAACTAAATTTCTTTTCTAGTTTAATTTCTCCAGTTGATCTTTTCAACTTAGCAATAGAACTAGAATATGCTGGTAAAAAATAAGTATACCCATCAGAAGCTTCTACATTACCAATGAATCCATGACTACCTTTTGTATTTCTTTTTATAGAGTTGTTGAGAGTGTCTGTCTCAATATACATATCGGACTTGTAACCTAAAGAATGGATAACTCCGCTATCGTCCATCGCCATTGTACGAGTCTTAGTCAGATTTCCTACGATCTCCCCCTTTAGATACTTGAAGCTTGGCCAAGATGGAGGCGAGCCATCCAAAAAAAAACCACCGCTGGTCTCCGCACTTGTCTCCGCGCTCGTATATTCTGCAGAGGTCTCCGCGCTCGTATATTCTGCAGAGGTCTCCGCACTCGTATATTCTGCGCTCGTCTCCGCACTGGTGTATTCCGCAGAAGTCTCTGCACTGGTAACTTCCAACTCAGCACTAGAAATAAGATCAGAGCTTGATAGGTGGCTTTTTAATTGTTTTAATTGACTCACTGAATTCTCTAATGAGTCAATTACTGAGGAGATTTGGTCTGACGGTTTCATTTATATATTCTAACAAATATGTGTTTAATTATCAAGTTAATTTATTGGTGCGCCCGACTGGACTTGAACCAGTGACAAAGGGTTTATGAGACCCCTGCTCTAACCAACTGAGCTACAAGCGCATTTAAAATATTTCTGGAAAAAGAAAATCAATTATACCAGAGGCTTTAATTAATATGAACAATAAAGCTGCTGAAATAATATAAAAGATTTTCTTAATCATATTTTTTAATCTGTAACTTCTATCACACGAACAACCTCTTGCTCCATGTTTTTAAAGTCTTGATCGTACTTATCTGCCCAAGAGGAATCTTGATCATTTGATTTAGCCTTAACAGACTCCTCGTACTGCCTATCAATCATCTCATTTTGTATCTTCCTCTCTCTCCATGAAGGTGGATTAATAATATCAGGGTCAATCTTATGCTCTCGCTCAACAAACCATTGAGCAGGGTGGAACATCCTAAAATTAAGTATACTCTTAAGCATTTTCATCTGTATCTTTTCTTTAATGTATCATCGAATCACAGTATTCACTGAACGACTGATTCAACTTTTCGTTAAAACAGTAATCAAAGAGCCAATCTTTTGCTAGGTCTACCCCGATCTCATCGACTCCAAAATCTTTAAGCCAACCTTTTTCTTTAGCTTTGTCATAAAGTTCTTCAAAGTAATCATCTTGAACCTTGCTAAGCTGTTTAATAAATTTAGCAACTTCGAATGCTCTATCATCGAGTTCCGCTGCTACTTCTCTATCTGGCTGCTCCATAATATCTAAAAAGTTAATCTAAAACCATTTGTCCAGAAAAAATCTTCTGTGCTATTTCATTACCGTCCCCTTTGATTCTGTCTCCGTTAGAACGATAAGCTCTAAACCTACGGAACTTTTCCCCATGGAACCATATAAGAGACATTTGTTTCTGACCATTTTCATACCAACTGTCGAACGAGCCATGAAGCTTCCCTTCAAGAATGCCAGCTTTTGCTAACATCTCTCCATTGATATGGTAGCGGATGGAAGTCCCTGTAAATAAGGAGTCTTCCTCCATACTTGAAGACGTATAAAATGTATTAGTAGCGTAATCAACGAACAACTCTTCTCCGTTTATTGTCGGACCCTCTGGATAGTCTGCTCCTCTGTTGACATAGGCGTCTACCCCAAATTTAAAAATAAAAGATATTATAGCAATAACTAATGATATTTTAACTAACTTATTCATATTTTAATCTTGAGTGAATTTAATATTTCGTATGTCGAGGTCTTCCTCATTCTTTTTTGCACGAGACTCAGCCTTTTTCAATTCATTCTCTGTAAACAAAAAATGCCTCCCATCATCAGAGCTAATCTGGAAGTACACAAGAGAAGCATTGTTTTTCTTCTGCTTGTTCACAACTGCGTTAATATAAGCGTATTTCATAATCTAATAACCCCAACTATTCAAGGTATGCTGAAAAGGATTATCCTCTATACCCTTAACCAAGTCAAGCATTTTCTCTGCTATTTCTCTAATTTCTTTTTGAGCGTGTTCGCTCTTACGTAATTTAATAAAATTTGCAAAGCTACGCATGTTAAATTGCACATCCGCCTGTATACGACTATTATAAGTTTTGAAGAAACGAGCGGATTCTTTAGCTCGTTTACGACCTAGCTGTGGTTCAAGATCAGCGAGGCATTTATGGTAAAGTCTATTACCATCCGCAGTATATTGCTTTAATTGTTGCTGCCAGAACTCTGGCCAATCATCAGGGATAAAAGTTTTATCCTCTTTTAGTTCTTTGTATCGTGCCGACTCTGCGTTGAGAGAAGATAATCTATGCTTAAGTAAATGAATATGACTGGCAATATCACAATCAACAAGAAAATGGACGCTACCCTTTTCAAAAGGGGTCTCGTGTCCGTGGCTCCAAAGCATGTCGATGAGCTTCGGAATTCTCTCTCTTTTCTTTTCATCTAATTCTCTACTCGTGGAAGTCCATGCACTGCAAGCTATAACTTCATCACTTCCATAATGGCCCAATAGTTCTACTGAATTGTTCATCTTCTAAACGGACTTTAAAATCTTTTAGAGATGAGTCAAGAGTTTTTTGATCTTGGAATGGATTTGTGCCAACCATAGTGGTCTTCTCTATTTTTCTCACATATATGTAGTTGGCTTTCCTGTACCTATTCAACATGTGATCATCAAACTTATGAAACCATCTTGGGTTTCTTTCGATTTTGTCGGCTGAAACCCTTCGAATACTCCAATCAGAATAAGTTGTTGCCTGACCTATTTTAAAATTCATTTTAAGTTCTCTAGCTACAGCCCAGAAATAAAATTCATCTGCAAAAATAACTTTATTCTTTACAAAGTACCTTGAGTACTCTTCGAAACTCTCAACAAAAGCCTCCACTTCTTTTCTCCGACACAAAAAAAACTGACATACTGCATTGTACTTATCAAAAGGATGATCTTTAACACCCTCCCTTAAAACCAATTGGCTTTTAACCTTTGTGGAAAAACTAAAATGTTTCGCAAATGTTGTATTTTTATATGATTTTTTAATCAAACTGACGGTTGTGTCCAAATCGTGCAAAGGAAGGTGAGCATGACTAACCAAAGAAAAGTATTCATTCTCCTCGTCTTGCAACGCCGCTTTCATCAGCTCTATTGTAGCTTCAACCAAAGAGAATTGACCCCAATCTGTTTTCACGGTATTTTCTATAAAGAAATCTGAGAATATATTCTCCTCCTTGCTCTTCGGATGAATGTACAAGTTAAAAGAATCCTTATCCCCTGACTTGAAGAATTTATCCCAAAGATCATTCCTGTTGAAAGAATTATAGGTTAGATTTAAGAAGGCGACTTTTTCCATTTGTTAGTGTATTATAATAAGGAGCAATACCTTTGCCCACTCAATTAAAAAGAAAGTAAAATTATGTCTGATTTTGAAAATCCACTAGAAAGTAAAGCCAGTATTAATGATGCTGGAGATATGGAAGTAACCATCGCCAAGAAATACAATGACTCTGAAGCTAAAGTCTACAAATCCTACATGAGCATGTGTTCATCTGATGACAAAATGTTTACAGATACCGCCAGTATGGACGACAAAAAAACTTATGCAGCTTGCTCTGTTTCTTATGATAAAATGCGAGCCATGATGATGGATGATAGCAAAGGAGAATTGACAGAAAAACAAAAAAAACTTCCTCCAGCCCTTCAAAAGAAAATCATTGAGAAGATGAAGAAAGAAGGCAAGTACAAGAAAGAAGAAGAAGAATAATATTGATTTTTTATAGTTAAAACACTAAAATAGTTTAGTGAAAACAATTGTAAAAAAGACAATCACATTCGAAACAAAAAGGTACGATTTTGATAACGAGTTCTCCTATATTGAATCATGGCAGAACTCTACTTTAAAAGATTGCTATTTTGTTGAAAAAGAATTTTTATACCCAGACGGATCAATCAAAAACAACGGTACAAAATATTTTTTTAGCAAATCATTGCATGATCCAGAAAAAGAAATAAAACCCCTAAACTATATTTCATTCAATCACTTTGATCATTTGTTTTTTATAGATGCAAATGGAGTCATTAGACAAATAGCCTTCAAGTAAAATGCCAGAATCAGGAATGACGTTCTTCTCACCCGCTTCTAATGACGGCGTGTTTACTCAATTAATTACCACTCCATTTTACCCTTCGTTTAAGAGAAATAATCAAGGTGAATTAAAGGTTAAGTTTAATAACGCATATGTTTTTGATTATAGTAATGCTGACAAATTAATCGACCCTATTTCTATAGAGGCTGAAGAATTTACTCTATCTGAAACCGATGAAAAATACTTTGTTGTAGAATTAACTATCAACAAATTAACTGGGGAAGTTAAGTCTGGCACTATTATCGAAAAAGGTACAGAGCCTTTCGAGGATGACAATGAATTCAAGCATCTACCAATTACAACCACTAGTCAATTTGCACATAACCAAGGTATTGACGTACATACATTTAATAATGTACCAGCTAGCGAGGACGACCCAACAAGCAATATTTATTTCAAATGGCTAATAAGATTAGCTGATTTTGAAGGAGAAATAGCTAAAGAACTCTATTTAAGAGATAATCTTCACATTAACTTCACCAAAATTCGGCAATGTGGATCTAGCAAAAGTAGTTCTGAAATCCCTATAATTGTAGAAGAACAGTTTGGCGCTGCAGGAGGTTTAAAGCCAGAAAATCCCAATAAATTAGGAGAAGGCAACGGTGTGCTTTCAATCGCAGCTATATCTCCAAAAAAAATTGGGGCGATAGCTGAAAATTTAATACGGATAGAAAGAGATCCAGAAAATGGTGTTATCTTAATTAATGCAGATGGAGACTCACTTCGGGAGGCAATTGAGGGTGTTGCGGCAGCTTTACAGGCACATATAGATGATGCCGATTAATCATTGATCTCCAGACCAATTTTGTGGTGTAAGCAAATCATCTACTTCTTCCCTAGAGGCTTGCTCCATCTTTTGATGATACTTTTGTATAGGCAATATCCAGTGCTCACACGAAACAAATACTTCGTTAAGACCAACCATTGTTATTAGATCCTTTCTGCCTTTACGAGTCCAGCCTCTATGATAACACTTCATAGCATTAGGAGCAAGGTCTTCTAAATCACAACACTCTTCCATTAGATTATAGAGATCCAAATTCTTTACGCATAAAAAGAATATACCAAAATCAAAAGCAACCCACTCTGGAACCCCATCAGGATTACACCATCCCTGTTTGCCTTGTACATTTATTTTTTCAAGGACTATTAGACCATTATTATGCGAAGCTTTTAACCCTTTTACATCATAAGTCTTACCGTCTACAATGAAATCAATATGATTGATATCATCTTTTTTGGGAGTCTTCTTTACATTTAACTTCTTCGCCATGCAAGAGTCGTAAAACTTCCTTTCTCCTTCTGTACCCTTCGCTTCTGAGTGAGCTATATGAGCAGCCCCCGACATTTTTTTTGCTTTTTTAGAAATCATTTTATTTAAAAATATAGTTCATCGAAAAATCTATTGCCATTGTAAGCTTTATCGTCGATCCAAAAATCGTACGAAGGCTTATTCATTCGCAACTCTGTGTATTTAACACCCCATTCTTCTAATTGATTCTTTGTTAACTCAGACCAATCCTTACCTGAGTTCCCCCCTCTAGCCGTCCAGTAGATAATCTCATTACCTTTTTTATATAGTTCATTAAAGTATTGTATGCGAGAACCCATAGGTCTAGCTAATTCGTACCTTCCTCTACTATCAGTACAGATAGTACCATCAATATCTATAATAAATGTTTTCATTTGTTTTTAATATTACTGATTATGTTTGTTGCACTGACCCCTTCTAAAAAAGGTACAAATAAAATCTCAGTATTTTGAGAGGCATTCTTCTCTTCTAATTTTAAGTTGGAGATATCATAGTCTCCCCCCTTGTACCAAAAGGCTGGTTTAAGCCTCCTTAAATACCTCTCTACAGTCGGCTCATTGAATATGAACACATTATCGACAGATTCATGGCAAGCTACCAGATAAGCCCTCTGCTCCTCGCAAATAATAGGTCTATCCGACCCCTTGTTTGCCCTAACGCTTTCATCGCTATTGATACCAACAACCAAATTAGAGTGAAGGGGAGCAGATCTCTTTATGCTTTTAAGCATGTGAGCGTGACCTGCATGGAACATATCGAAACATCCGTTTGTAAAAATGGTAGGATCAGGACTAATTTTACAAAGAACCTCTCCGAAAGATATTATTTTATGATGGTGCATTTTAAAATGGTGTGGCTACTCCTTTTTTACTAACTACCTTACTACAACACTCTTGAGCAAAAGAAATCGCGGTATCGATTTTATAATCTTTTAATCCTTCTGTAGTTAAATATTTTGTAGAGAAAGCGGCTAAAAAAGTATCACCTGCTCCTGTCACATCTCTAACCTCAACTTCATGAGTCAAAGGGTAATCTTTTCTTTTGTAAGAACAACCCTTAGAACCCTTGGTTACTATAAGCTTCTCCCAGAGGTTTGTGGAAAGAAACTTAAAATTATTTTCCATGTACTCCTTCTCATTAACCTTAACAAAGGTAAACAAGCTAGCCCAACTCAAGTTACAATCCTTTTTGGTATCTAGAAACGAAATCTTTGATCTTCTAGCTATGTAAAACAAGTCCTCATGACTTAAAAACCCTTTATTATAATCTGAAACAACAACAGCATCGAACGAATCAAAATCTATAGAACTTAAAATATCTAACCCGATAGCATCATGTTGATCTTGATCGACCCTAAGTAGTAATTGATTAGAGTCCGTATCAATATATCGAGCCTTTTCTCCTATAACCTTATTGCTAATAAAAGTGAGATCAAGGTCTAATCCCAAATAATCTCTTAGGTTTACAAAATTATGATAAACATTCTTTGCCATACCTACGCTATAAACACGAGAAGCCTCTCTGAATACTGGCGCTGGACCTTCTGGACAAAGCCTAGTCGCAGAACCATAAACAAAAGTGTCTTGGCAAGACTCTCCGATAATTAATATTTTCATTTTTGTGAATCTCCTTTTTGAATTCTATAAGAATCATACTCGAAATGTTGAGTGCTAACTTCAAAAACTTTAGAATCCTCTAGAGCTATAAGCTTGTGGGGAATGCATGGTCGCAAATGAACAGTGTCTCCTTCATTTAATTCAACAACCTTGTCTCCCGCATCACTCAAATCATAATACTTCAAAAGCAATGTCCCTTCTATAACAGCCCAAGTCTCCTCTTTCTTGACATGATAATGCATGGAAAACTCCGCACCCTTATTGAACTTCAAAATCTTACCACAATACAAATCATTATTAGTGATCCAAACTTCTTCGCCCCATCCTTTAAGGTGTTTCTGAACTTTTGAAAATACAGGCTCCAACTTCATTCAAGTGATTATAGGAAATAATTCATCTAAGTCAATAAGAAACCCCCACATAAGTTTTTTAAGACTCATGTAGGGGTTGAAAGTTAAATTAGTATATTACTAGTTTTTAAACTTTGTCCTTATATAGTTTTTCTACCCACTTGATAAGAGCAAGGTAATCGCCCGAAACTCGACCAGTATCGAACTTCTTCCTCGCTAAATTCCAACCTTGAAGGGTTCTAGGAATCGAAGTCTCTAGGTCTAGGGTATTACCTCTATCCCTATACGGAGCATCAGCAAACATATCTATAACCTGAGAGATGTTGTACTTCATCTTCTTGTGAGCAAAGAGATAATCTTGAACTGCTGTCCAAAACTCTCCACCAAATTTCTTTTTGGTGAATGCCTCGCTGCCAAACGTAGAAACCATAATTTCTAACGTATCTTGCCAGATTTTTAGAGCCAAGTTATTTCTTTTGATTTTTATTGCAGGAGGAAGATCACCATTTCGCTTAACCTTGTTCTCGCGAACGTATTTAGCGGTGAGCTTTTTATAGACATTGTCCCTCCACTGTAGATAGATCTTACCAAACTTTGCGCCAAAGTTTTTAGTATTCTCATGAACTGAACAACATTCGAATCCTTCGAAGCTATTCATTATATCTACAGTTTCATGCAACATTGGAAACTTTTCGAATGAGTATCCTTCTTTGATACCCATATCAAGAGCTTGTTTTACATTCCAGACTACAGCGTCCTTAGCTAAGGTCGATTTAGTGTCAGAATCATTCGCAAGCAAATAATGAATGATGGGATGACCATCTTCAATAACACGGCATCTGATTTTATCAGATGGATAAGCAGAAGCTCTGTGCTGCCCATCAACAATTAGATTATCAGTCATACCATTCTCGAGTTTCCTAGAAAAGACAGTAATTAAATCACAAACTTTTGGATGCCAGTTTGCTTTAATAGTTCTTACTTTCTTCTCATCTAACGGCCTTTGATAAGTTGAATCAACCCTAAGATTTCTTTTAGGAATGGTACAAATTTTCAAATTAAGGTTCTGGTCAGATACATCGACAACTTCCTCGTTTAACAAAGTAGGTTGTCCTAGTAGGCCGTGTTTTGCGGCAACTGAGATTTCAACTTTGTCAATTTTGGATGAATTTGATCCGTCTGACTTATAAGTGTTATTATCTTTCATAATAATGATTGTTAGTTTCTTTTGCATCGTCATGATGCCCCTTCTACTATGTTGGGAGTACTACCTGTACCATCGTTTCGTTATTTTAGGCACGAAAATCAATTTCAAAAGAATATTTTATTTGTGGTTGAGTTTTTCTTCCAAAATTTACCTTTAAAACAAAATAAATTAAAGTCGGTTTATATACTATGGAGGTTTCATGATTAATCAGTTAGTGTTAGTAAAGTTCTAAAGCTTGGCTTTAGTTTTAGATCCCTCGTGGATCTGGTTAATACTGTACCGACTGTTTTATTCCGTACAAGGCTTTTTTTGTACTTTTCTTTATTTTTTTCTAGAATCCCTTATTCTACAAGGGTTCCAGAGCAAAAAAAAACAGAGGCGAATCAAAAAATGATCGCCTCTGCTGTGTTTAAAGTGTTAAATTTCTCTCTCTATAAGTGACAAACTAGCCTTTCTTGTCTCCTTTTTCCTTCGCTTTTCCGATATTAACGCTAAGAAAGTCGATGACCTTATATACTTTGGCGAGAATAGAGCCCTCTTTAGGGGTAGGAGTTGAGGCTGCAAAAGTGCTAGCTGCTGCGACAATAGCTGTAGCCCAGTTAAACCAAGCTTGACCTTCGACGAATTGAGTAAGTGCTTCCATGATATTAAATTTACTTGTAATCTATATTACACAAAGCGACTTCTAAGGGAAATTTTACCGACCTTGGCCGTTATAGGGCTTTTTGTAGTTGGTAGAACCTTTAATTTTAGAGGTTTTACTCTTAGCGTGAATCCCTTTTCTACGGATTCTCTTCTTTTTTTCGTAAGTTACTGCTTTTTTCATTTAATTATCCTTTACAAATTGACCATTCACCATCTTACCCGTGCGTTTTTTAATTACATCATAAGCAGATTGCAAGCAATCTACACTATCCATATTAAGCATCTTGGCCAATAGAATTATAGTGACCAACATATCACCAATACCATCTTTAGCTTCTAGTAGAGCATCCTCTTCCAAATTTAAAGAGCCAATATCTTCTGTTAAGAGCTTTTCGTCCAAGATCTCTTGGTCGCCCAACGAGACTAGTTTTTGTAGAGCCTCTCTAGTTTCATCTAATTCTTCTTGAGTTTTATCAAGTTGACGGAGCGGAGTCGATTTAGCAAAGATGCCTTTATTTTCTCCCCATTGTAGCACTAACGCGCTTAGTTCTTCGTAGTTCATGGATTGTTTCTGTTTTGCTATCATTTTAGCAAAGTGTTTTTCAAAAGATCTCATAACTGGACCGTCTTTGGCGCAATTTCTTCAATCTCTTCGCACAACCTTAATATCTCTGAAGTATGCATGTCAAGGGCTTTACGCCTCAATTTAAACATTTCGTTGTAAAACTTTTTGTATTCAATGTCTTGATACAAGTACTCCTGACCGTCTATCTTTAAGATGAAATCTGAATACGTCTCGTACAAAGTAGGGTCGATACATTTTTCTACAGGGTCGTAATCACTATTTCTGATGACATAATCAAAGATATCGTGCCGACTAACGTGAATATTTTTTATTTCTAAACTCATTTTAATAAAAAAGCCCACTGTAATCGTGGGCTTTGTTTTGTTATGCACAAGAAGCCACTAGATCCGCTTCTTTGTCTCTTCGTCGAAGAAGTCCATCTAGACCCTTCCCAGCCCAAATCCTTTTCATTTTTCGGATCTCCAAAGCAATTCCTGTATAATTTTTGCTCGGAACAAGATCGCGTATACGAGCCATCTCCGCACGGCGAGAACCTTTTATAGAGCTACCACGATTAAAGACCAAGCTAACTAATGCTCCAAATGCATCTGGATGAAGTTTATCGGCTTCAGGAAAAGCTCTTAGAGTCAGCTTAATAAATCTTGGAATTGTATTCTTTTTAAATACTTTTAATGCAGAATCCCAAGGCACCTCTATGTCTCTTACAGAGCCAACCTTAGCGTTGGCAGAGCTACCTTTGTACCCCAAGCATTTTTTCAAGCGGTTGAAATCAGAGTCGTCAATTCTACCTCCCCAATCTTCTTGAAATTGAGAAACTGTATTGTAACCAAGATCATATCCAACTCCTACTGTAACACCACTAGCCCCTTTAGGCCAGCAAGGTCGTTTTAAGTACTTATTGTAATAACCTTCGCCACCTCCAACTTCATAATCCAAAACTAATTTTAGGGATTTAGGAGAAAGTAGTTCGGAAGAGTTTTCTTCTGCCTCATGCTGGCAAGTAGAAGGAGTAACATAGTCTTCTTCTACCAATAAGGTCTTTATAGTTTTCCAAGTGATTGGCCCATCAATGCCGTCATCTTCAACTTGAAGAATTCGCTGCACGTACTGAATCAATTCCTTTTCTTCTTTGCCCTCCAACAAGCCAGACACAATGCCCGACCATGTTTTAACGCCATCGACTCCATCCACAGTTAAACCTAACTCAGACTGGATTTCTTTGACGATATGACTTTTACCAGAAAACCTCATCGACTAATTTATTCAGCAGTTCCAGCCTCTGTCTCTTCGCCTTCTGGTTTAGGTAGTTGAGCTTGAGCTTCTTCACGGATTTTAGTAGCGAGAAACGACCCTGCTTCTGCCACTTGCAATCCCTGAGCTTTAACAGCGACATCAATAAGTTGCAAAAGTACATTGGCCTCTTGCTCTGAAAATGTAATTTTTACTTCGTTCATAAGTACCTAATTATAAACAGAAGAAAAAGAAATTCAACAAATTAAAGAGAAAATCTTGATTTTGTTGCGTTAAAGTTTTGTAGGACTTCTGCATCACTGAATGATTTGGTATTAATACTTACCTGTGTTATTTTTCCATTATAAAATGCGCTTGTCCAATTTCTACCTATAGCATTACAAGGACCACCGTTAGTTGTATAAGAATTAAATACGTCAGAATCAGCAACTCCATTTACATACATTTTCATTGTACCAGCTGAAGCTGAAGCCCCTTCATAATTTACCCAAGTCAGCATATACGAATTATTAATAGGCAATGTGGTATTACCATCATGGTATCGCCAATTACCATCATAATTTCTATAATGTATTTTCCCACCATTAAAACCAAAAGCATTTGTAACTGGACCTCCACTTGAATTAGACATGATATTATAACCGCTAACTACATCAGGATTTACCCAAGCATTTAAAGTCCAACTCCCGTTACCAAAAGTATAAGTAGGAATAGAAATATAATCATCCGTCCCATCAAAAGTCATTTGTGCATTACTGTCAAATGATGCGTTTGATATATTGATTGTTGATGTACCAGTGCGGTCTAATAATCCTTGTGTTGCTGATCTTGTTCCGTCTACATAAGGAGTAGCGTGGGACTTAGCTTCCAATTGAGGGTTTTGCAATTCGAAAGAATGAGTATATGTTGTATAATCTGCCCCATCTTGATACCATATCCTTACAGCATTTGCATCAGACCCAAGAGTAAATGTCCAACTAGCAAGCTGCCAACCTTCTTTATCTTCAATTCCAATTTCACTTGTGTTTGTAAATTTAATGGTTCTTAAATATGATGAACTACTATAATCTTGAATTTGAAATCTAAAGGTGGGTGTGCCAGCTAATTTTTTATACATTATAGATACTGTATATGTTGTGCTAGCTGTTAATCCTGTAATTAAATGACTTTGCCTTGTGTTAGAAGCAACGTCTACTATTCTCACATGATTATTTGTTATAACAGTTCTTGTCCCGACCGATGATTGACCAGAACCATCAGTGCCAGAATCTGAAAGAGTAAAAGTGTTAACATTAGTCGTTGGCTCTCCCTTGTATGACTTACCATCATTAGTATCATACATAAATACTAAATTATCATCAACAATATCTGGGTTAGCATGTGCGCTCATAGTCCGAATCTTCCTTTCGTTGCGTTGTAGTTTTGGATGGCTTCAGACGCTGTTAGCTCTCTATTATAAACTTTAGCTATCGCCATATCCCCATCATAATAGTAACCACCACCAGTCCAACCCCCAAGACGGAAATTTGTGCTAAAAGATCTATTTGAGGTTAAGTTTGTATTGCCTCTTTTTTTACTCAATGTTTGAGACACACCATCAACATAGATGCTATTATCCTGTATTTGCTGTTTAAATACAAAAACAAAATGATGCCAACTATTAGCCAAACTAGATGCACTAAATCCGTAAAGATCACCCGAACAAGTATTAAAACCTAAGTTACCATCTATAGTCCAAATGTCGGAACAAGAACTCCAAGCACAAAACATACGATTCGCTGTCCCATGCCATCTAGCCCACATCTCCACAGTATTATCTGTTCCAAAATCATCACAAGTAAAGGGTATATGATCATCATCCCCTGCAAAAGTAATATAACCTTCACTATTAAAAGAGGGACCATTAGTTAATGTTCCATTATTACCATTCCCACTTCTATCTGTCCATGCAGTCCCACTACCACTATACGACTTCTTATCCGCTGCATCTAAGCAGAGAACTAAACCATCAGTAACTATTTTTGGTGAATATGATGTAGCCATAATTATGAGAATCTACCTTTTGTGGCGTTATAGTTTTGGAGGACTTCTGAGTCTGTAAGAATTCTGTTATACGCTTGAAAATTAGCGATTTTACTATGGTCATAGGCAGTGCCTGATCTTTTCCCTACCAACCAGTTGGTAGAATCAGGTTCAACATACTGACTACTAGAATCACTAGTAGAAGGATTTAAATCAACCCCAACTCTCCATTCATTAGTATTTTCATCCCCTGTTATTTGTAAAAAATACCATTTATTAGTAGTAGATATTGCGGTTGGTGCAGTTGAACGTATCCAAACACCTCCTTGGGCGGCGGTTAGCCCACTATCATCTCTATACTGAACAGAAACATTGTCAGTACTAAACCAAAATAGACAAAATCTACCTCCAGAAGTTTGACCGTTAAATATACCATTGTGTGTAGAGTTCTGTATAGTTGTTGGGTTATACCAGAAGGTAACAGTTACTTGAGAATTACTTGCGCTAGAAGGGTTACCAAAATTTATATAATCGTTAACACCATCAAATACCAAAGATCCTTTATTATCAGAATCAAAGGTAGGTCCATTTACTAATGTTCCGTTACTACCATTCCCACTCCTATCAGTCCAAGTAGTACCGCTACCTCCATACGACTTACCATCCCCCGCATCTAAGCAGAGAACCAACCCATCAGTAACTATTTTTGGTGAGTGGGATAATGCCATAATCTATTCTTCCATTTGACCTGTAAGAGTCCACGCTTCTTCAGCAAGAACCTCAAGGATCTGACTGTGAGAGTATGGTCCTTCAGTATCTGTCAAATCAGAAACAAAAGATGGAGTTTCACCCTCCCATTTAACAAACGATTTTGTTTCATCTACTGATAAACGCAATGTATCCGCGGACGTTTCTAACACGTTAGTAAAGTCAATTGAATCGACTTCCGACATATTGAAAATTAAGTAATTTCTATTTTCGAACATTTTTTTATTTATTTAAATTTCTTCAGATTCTTCAAAGTTATCCAAAGATTCTTCTACTTCTACTGTATCATCAATCTCTACTTCTAGTCTCTCTAGGTCTTTACGTTCTCCGTAAACCACATAGAAATAATTAAGAGCTGTATCTGTATTTGATGCGACAGTAACATCTCCATCGTCTGCGATACTTGCAACATAAAGATCTTGATTTGGCCCTATAGCGGTAAGTTCTACAGTCATTGAATCAAGGTGAACTAAACCAGCCCAGTAATCAGGCATCTCAATCGTGCTTGATTGGCTTCTTCCCCTAAAGTAAACACCGATTTCTGGACCCTCAAGACAGGAGTGAACTAATCTTTTACCTTCTTTTGTTGGGTGCGGTATAGAGAAGTTTTTAGAGTTTCCTGTTATAGAGCCACCAACAGTAAAGTTAGCACCAAAAACATTAACGTTATCTTTGCGAATCCTAAATGTTTCTGTCCCTCCGTTAGCTGTAGCACTCCCATATCTAAACGAAGCGATAGGTTGTGTAGAGTTTGACTGAGCAGCTTGAACGTAAAGCGTAAAACTTGTGCCGTTTCTGCTTATCAAATTGTAATTACTACTGGATGTGTCGGTCTGAAATCCACTTGCAGTAGCTGTTCCATTAACATCAATACCAGAAGTATTAACCCTAAATCTCTCTGTTCCAGAGACTACCGCTCTAACATAACTGTTATTTGACCACTGAATATAATCGTTACTATCATAACCAATGTAGCTAATACTATCTCTAAGATCGGTCTCTAATTGGAATTGAGTTCCGCTAAGATCTAAACCTCTACCCGCACTATACGTTGTATTGGTATCCGTGTTGGTATCTACCCAAGGTACGTTAACAAACATCTTCTCTGAAGAATCAACTTCAACAGGATAATACTTGCCGCTCTCAGTATAGCCAATCTTGAAACCACCTCGTGTTGAACTAGATCCTGCTGGTAACGAGTAGTTATTGGCACTAGTGGCGATACCGTCGAGCTTAGTCTTGAGGGTACTCGTGAAATTCTTCTGAGTGAGTCCACCATCTCCAACCGAGTAAGTCGTATTCGTATTCGTATCAACCCACGGGACGTTAACAACTGCTTGTCCAGCAGAATTTAACTGGATTCCGTAAGTTCTACTCGCTGTTGACGAAACGCTGTTGGCAGCCACACTTTGATCAGTATTGCTGAACAATTCAATCCCGCCTCTCGCAGTTGCAGTCGCTTCTGGTAAAGAATAGTTGTTGGCACTGGTGGCGATACCGTCGAGCTTGGTCTTGAGGGTACTCGTGAAATTCTTCTGAGTGAGCCCACCATCACCAACAGAGTAAGTTGTGTTGTTGTCCGTCCAAGGTACGTTAACAAACATCTTCTCTGAAGAATCAAGTTCTACAGGATAATTTTTACCACTCTCACTAAACCCAATCTTAACTCCACCTCGTGTTGAGCTTGAAGAAAGTGGCAATGAGTAAGCAGAAGGGATTGTAGGTTTATTAGTTAAATCATTATAACTAATATGAGAGCCAATCTGCGCTCCAAAGTTTGCAGGTGTGTAGTAACGAATGTAACCATCCTGAGATGCATAGATTCTACTTATAGCTGTAGTACCATTATTACCGCTGGTTGTATTAATCCAACCAGCTTGTATGTAACCGTTCCCGTCAGTTCTTACTACTTTGTTTGCTTCGTTGTTTCTTCCTGTATGTGATTGCATGCCATCAAGTAAGTCAGCATCTAAACCAGAACCAGTACCATCGTTACCTGCATTCCATACTACGCTTGAACCAACATAGTGTTGCCCTGTGGAAGATATTGTTCCATTCGCCCCAGAAAGGAAAACCCTCGCATCCCCATCGGCTGCAACATACATCCCCCAACCAGAAGCTCCAGTCATGCTAATGAACGAAGCATTGTTGCCATGTGTGTAGCCTATCCCGTACATATTACTTAGAGCAGCATCTGTAGGGTTGTAGCTTGAACCAATTGTATAGATTGGATTACTCTTAGTTCCATTATCACCAACATTATTGTAGGAACCTTCAAGGTGACCCGAATGGTGGTTGGAGCGCATTAAATGGTAACCGCTACCTAACTTAATATCTCTAGAATTGAGAGTACCTGTTAGTGTTCCCCCAGATAGTGATAACTTAGAAGCTGTATCTGTTAATGAAAACGTAGTTCCGCTTAAACTAATACCAGTTCCCGCGGAGTATGTTGTATCTTGATCAACTGGAGTATTCGTGAAATTGTTATAATCTAAATAATGAGACCCTTCTTCACCATCGAGAAGTTCAGAATCAGCCGCCTTCGCAGTTGCACCTAAGAATGCACTTGTATTAGAAGTAGCAGCACTGCCAAGACCCAAATTGGTTCTAGCATTACTTTTTTGAGTCGAATTTAAACCCTGTGAAGCTGTATCAACTCTTAACCTATTGCCAAGAGCAGTAGTAACCGTACTTGAGAACGCTGAATCATCGTTAATTGCATCTGCCAATTCGCTAAGTGTATCTAACGCTGCTGGTGCAGCACCAATTAGATCAGCAATCTCAGTCTGAACATAAGCTGTAGTAGCAATCCGAGTCGAATTATTATTTGCTGCTTGTGTTGGTGCTGTTGGATTACCAGTAAGAGCTGGACTCGCCAAGTCAGCCTTAAGGTTTAAGAAACCGTTAGTCTCAGTCTCTGTATAGTAGCGGCCATCTAGGTTAGCACTACCAATTGCGGTAATATGCCCATAAGTATCTAGAGTAATATCTTGAATTACCGTACCACTACTGTTGTTTACAGAGCCTTGTGTCGAAGTATCAGTGTGAGATAATCCAGTAGAGGTTTGAGTAAGTCCCCCACCAGCAGAGACACTAAAGGTCGTGCTACTTAAGCTAATACCGTTGCCAGCAACGTAGGTTGTATTATTATCAATACTATCTTGGAGGTCATCCAACCTCATATACTTCCAAACCGAAGCAGACTCGTCCCAAAGTAAGAACTTATCATCGTTAGCATCACTCGACTCAGTTAACTGGGTCAAAGCTTCTGGATCGTACTTACTATGGAAAGACATAGCGTCTAATCCATCTAGACCTTTGTTTACAAGCTCTTGTTTTGAAGGTTCGTTACCATTTAATTCCTCAAACCTTGGCGCGTAAAACTCAACAGAGGTATTGGTATCGGTGCTGTAGTATAAATAAGTTCTATGGTTCTGAGTAGTAGAACCGCTCTTCATCATAAAGTCTTGTCCACCCGACACCAATTTGCCTGTTGTGCAGTCGTAAACTCCTGACTGTCCACTCGTAACAGCTCCTGACGACTGGTATGGTTGAATATAACCTATAGATACATACCATCTATCTTGGACGAAATTTGAAATTGATAAGGACGCAAAGTATGGATTGGTATTGGCACTGCCATCAATATTTAAAGTGTGGCTTCCGTGACAACCATGATAAAATTGTCCATTATTTGAATCATCAGTCTTTCTGAAGTAAATAACTGACCTGTAGGATTTAGAAGAATCAACTCCATTAATATTGCAGTTCCAACCTCCATCATCATTACTCGATGAATCATTAGATGGTGTTCTCCACACCACTCCTTTGGCTCCATTTGGTAAAGTTGCTATGGCTCTACTGTTTTCCGCGTCAGTTCCATTTTGACCGTAGCTGTCAGTACCACTAAATGGTGCAGCAGATCCTAAAGCAGACCAACCGCTGTTTGCACTCCCAACAGTATCTCCTGACCACGAATAAGTGTTCATGAAGTTACCTTGAACCACTAACGTCTTGAAGTGATTGGCGGATTCAGTCTCAGTGTAATAGCGACCATCATGCGTGTGAGAATCATTCCCTACCACTGTTGTGATACTAACATTGGAAGAACCATTAAAGGAAACGCTGCCTGTTACGTCACCAGCTAAAGATATCGTCCTTGCGGTGGTTAGAGTATCTGCATTCGGGTGGTAGGTATCGTGAAATAATGTCCGATACGCTCCCCCTGTGTATAAAGTACCATTACCATAAATATAAGTACTATTATTACCTCTTATGTAATGACCATAACTTGCGTTATAACCAAAAGCGTCACTTTGCGCCCCAGTGTTAATCATTGTCCCACTAGCTCTATTGATAGTAAGGGCTGTTGTAGTAGTTGCTCCTCTAGCTGTTACAGTAGCTAGTGTATCTGTTTCAGTGTATGATGTTAAGTAACTTTGACTTTTAACATACTCTGTAGTAGCTATGTTCGTGTTATTATCACTTAGCGAAGGCGTAGGTGCTGTAGGACTTCCTGTAAGAGCTGGACTTGCTAATGGTGCATAACCAGCAGAAGCGTGATCGCCCCAGCCGTAAGCAGTATTCCAATTAGTTGAGTTACCACCAGTAGCTGATATTACACCATCAAATGTTACAGTCTTCGGACTTGTTACATCTACGTTTACATAATTACTTCCATCGTACCATGCGTGTCTAAAGTTTGTATTAGTACCACCGTCTGTTTGTCCATACCAGTGCAATCTTGCTTTATCTGTATCGTCATTACGAGCATCAGCTCTTTGATTTGCGTCATCTGTCGTATTTACTTGCCAGCGAGTAGTTTCTCGCCACGATTGTGTTCCATTAAAGTTTAAGTTCCCAGTTGCTGTATCTGCCGTGTCACTTCTTAAGAATGAAGAACTATCAATACCGTCAAGTTGAGTTGCATTACCTCCATCAGCAGATGTGATATAACCTTGAGATTTAACATACGCTGTCGTTGCTATCTTCGTGCTACTTTCGCTTGAAGACTGTGTAGGAGCTGTAGGATTGCCTGTTAATGCAGGACTAGCTAACGGAGCATAACCAGCAGAAGCGTGGTTGCCCCAACCAAAAGCGGTCTCAGCAGAAGTCCCTTGGGCTGCTGTAGCGAAAGCTGTAGAAGCTGAAGTAGCAGCAGTTCCCAACCCTAAGTTAGTACGACCATTTGATTTTTGAGTAGAATTTAAACCCTGTGAAGCTGTATCAACTCTGAGCCTATTACCAAGAGATGTACTCATCGTGGTACTAAATGAAGCATCATCTCCAAGAGCAGCAGCTAATTCATTTAGAGTATTTAAAGCAGCGGGAGAAGAATCCACTAAATTACTAATTTGTGTAGAAACGTAGGACTCAGTGGCATAAGTATTACCATCAACATTACCGTTAGCTTTTAAGAATTGACTTGAAGTCCCTCCAGATTTGATAAATGATGTTGCAGTAACTGAACCCCCTGCTGTTACAGCTCCAGATGTAGTTATATAATTGTCTTGATGTATTAAAAACCTACTACTTTCTGTTCCAGCTGATAATGATTTAATTTCAAAACTTTGCTTACCTGCAAAGTTTTTTGTTTCCATTAATATTCCATGCGTACCGTCATCATGTAGCATTTTAATAGCGGAATCTAACTGACCAGTATCACCCGAGTTATTATTATCTCCTCTTAGTATTAGTGTTGCAGTCCCATTTGTTGTTACTTGTAATTCACCAGCTATATCAGCGTTACCATTAATATCTAAACTCGTTGCTTCTAGTTCTCCACTAACGACAGTGTTACTACCTAATGTAATTAAAGATCCAGTGTCAGTAATGTTAGCGTCATCTAATTGTGTTCCATTAAATTTAACAACTTTATTCGTCACTATGTTTGTAGGTCTAAACTCTGTTGCAGTAACTGAACCACTTGATGTGATAGCACCAGCACCTATTGTGCCTATGTTTTTTAAATTTCTATTTACATCTATAAACTGCGTACTACCACCCTCACCTATATACAAACCATTGTCAGAAGCTGTGCCACTGTCTGACCTAAATCTAAATTCATTTCTATTTGACCAAGCTGTATTGTTGCTAGGAAAACCATACGCATAAAAACCACCTTCCGAAGCAAGGATAACAATTTCCGCCGCATAATTCCAATTATCTTTAATAACACTCTTAGTATCACCAGCTACAATAGCAACTGCATCATCATTGCCTAGAGCAATAGCTCCATTGTTTGATAGTCTGGAAAGCACTGTTAACTCAGAACCAGATCTATCAACTTTTAATAAAGGTACTTCTGATGTATACTCTCCACCAGCTGTTGTTGGTTCATAGTCAAATAGAATATAACCACTAGAACTAGTAAATGTAAGCTTGTTATCTATTGATGTAGATCCTATAGATAATGCACCGTTTATATTAGGGTTTTCTAAGTTTAAAGTTGTATTAGCACCACCTATTGTAAGTGTTACCGCACTACCATCACCTTTTATACTACCAGATTGTTCAAAAAGTATATCAACATTGTTAGTGCCGTCACCTATGTAAACATCAGAAGAACCATCACCCAGTAAAACATCACCAACGGCGTTGCTTAATACTAAGTTGTTACCATCTTGCTCTATTTTACCAGCATTAGCTCCAGCAGTTGTTTTAAACTGGATGTCATTTGCTGCTTCTAAATTTATATTATTTAAAAATTTTGACATGTTATATCCTTCCTGATATTCTCTTTCTATTTACACTTAACTCTGATCTTCCACCAAACTTAGTTTTTATCTTTGCTGGAGCGTTAAAAATAAATTTTAAATCTCTTATGTAACCTATTTCTTCTTGGTTGTCACTATCCCAACTGTAACCCGCCATCAAAGTATAACCATACTTTTGGGCTGCTATTGTTAATGTTTTTTGTTGCCACTTTCCTGAAGCATCGTCAAACCTAACCTCATCTTTGAAACCGTTTAACATGCTTTTCTTAACATTAGTGTCTGAACTAGAGCCATATGTAGTTTCACCAGTGTAATAACATTGGTACCTACCTAAAGCACTGTTAGTGTGAGGTTTTGCACTTAAATAAGGATAACTCCAACTACCACTTCCCTGACCTTTAAACTCGCCTTTCACTGTAACAGCTGTGTTGGCTGGTACATATAACATTTCTTGTCCTACCAAATAGTATTCTGATCTTAAGTTTGCAACACTCCAGATATTGCCACCATCTCTATTGTATTTTAAATTCATAGAGTTTTCAACTACACCATTTAATCCTTCTTCAAAACACCAGTCTTGATACTGTGACATCATCCAGTGGCCACCACCCCTATAAGTTTGACATCTACCATCAGCACTACCATTAGCAAAGTAATCATTAGAATCAACGACACCGAATGTATCTGTGTACCCAGCGTATACGTCTGGAACCTGTTTGTACCAAGAGTTTTGTATATATGAATCTTGGAACACAGCATCACCCCCACCAATACCAATGTAAGGTACGCTTCTAAACCCATCTATATGGAATCTTTTAAAGGTGGAGTTAGGCGCTTGGTAATACATATACATAGGTCTATTCTCATGATTTAATAATATAACATTGTGAATAGGGTTCATCTCTCTATTGTGATGCAGCATCATTCCATAATCATCTGATCTAGTAAAGTACAAATAAGCCCATTCGTTTGCTTCGTACATACCATCATTATGTAAACTATTGTAAGCATTACGAGTAGTGTAGTTGTTAACAAACTGTATGTCGTGATGCGAAGACCACTGAAATGTACCTCTTTGACCAGAATTAATCGATAAACAGTTTCTATGTACAAAACTATGTGGATGCCTAGTGCTTAAACCACCATAAGTAGGATTATTGTTTGTGTTTAATGTGACACAATTCTCATACTTGCTTTGGCAATCGTATCTTGAATCAGTAGTATATTCGTTATCTCTATATCTACTATTATAACCAGCTACAAAACACGCGGGTCGATAATAAGTGTTTTTAGTATTCCCACCAATGCGATTAAATATTATGTCCTTTAATTGTATTTCTCTAGTACTTGCTCTATTATAATCAGTGTAATACTGTACGTAGCAAAATGCTCTTACGTCGGTATCCACAGCTTGAATCTCAATCGACCTATTTAATCTTTGGACTAAACTACCTACTTTTCTGACGTTTGCTATAGCTGGACTAACTGTTAAAGTATTTCCGCTCTTAGCTGTAACAGAATACTCGCTGTTGTAATTCCAATTAGTGTCAACATCGTTGTTAACGTCAATATTTATAGTGTCTCCAACACTTATATCTGTTGCATCACTAATCGTTACAGTAGTATCATTAACAGCAGCTGCACTCGTAAGTACAGCGGCGTTTTTCCTAACCGTACTCCCTGATAAATGCTTTTTATCTAAACCAGTTTCGTATACCTCTGTGCCGCTTGATACAGTACCAGATATACTTGAATCTAAAGTTATAGTATTGCCACTTATAGCAGTGATAGTTTTAACGTTTCGATTACTGCCAGTTCCAAATATAATAATATAACCTACTCTAAATATATTAGCATGGTCAACTACTAAAGAGGTTCCACTAGCTGAAGAAACTATTGCTTTCGGCCCTACAAATTTTTTCGTATATATTCTATTGTTTGCTGCATCAACATCATGAACCCAACAACCTTCATCCGCTCTAACTCTATAATCTCCTTGACCAGCGTTATATATAGCTATCCAATCACCAATACCAAAACCTGTTTCATCAACAACTGTTAAATAAGAATCTTCAACGCTAGCCTCAGAAGATATTGTTGTAGTTGTTACACTATCATCACCTATAAATTTCCAAGACGAGTAAGTAACATTTTTTATCCATATACCATGTTGGTCGTCATTATCACCATCAAATTCTAAAAGTATATTACTCCCTGTTGCAGATAATAAAGCTCCAGAAGAACTACCGCCTTCAGTAAAGTCTTGAGCAGATACGCCGCCACTTTTAGAGTAATCAGTAGAACCGTTGCCTTGAACTGTAATCCTACCGTTAATTCTCATTATGCCATTAGTAGCAAAATGTAAATTACCTCTAACCAATATATCATCAAAGCCAGCACTACCAGCTCTTACATCAGAGTTAACAGTAACCTTATGCCCTTGAGCAATAGTAAAGGTATCTCCATCAGCTGGAGTTGAACCGCCCCAAGTTGATGAACTTGACCAATTACCTGATTGTGTACTAGTTAATGCCGCCATCTAATTCTTCTATTTGTTGGTATTGAGATACATCCAAAGCTATTTCAAAAGACAGAATGTCATCGTCATCAACAATAGTTTTATTGTTAATCACAGCAACTATCTCGTCATCTTTTGTTAAGTTTAGCGTACCGTTTGATTTGTTGTACTGAATTTTTATTATCATTTAATTTATATTATGAAATTGCTGGCATTTTAGTTATAAGAGCTAAGTAGTCCTCAGATGACGTTGGAGCAGAGCCAAACACAATATCAATAGCATTATCGGAGTTTCTTTTAACAGTAGTTTGAACAACTTCGTAAGTTGCTCCCGTTCCGTTATTACCATAATCTAATAATTGTGTCATAACGTGTGGAGTCCCAAAGCTATGCGTCACAGTAAAAGTTGTTGTTGTTCCGTCACCTGATATTTTCTTAGTGATCTTACCACCAATGTCATCGAGAACTTCTGCCGCTGTTCTAGTTGAAAGAGTACCGCCATCACTCACAACGAAAGGAGCAGCTGATCCGCTACTAATACCTGAAAATTCAACTTCTCCACTAACAGTTAAGTCTCCTGAAACTGTAACATCATCCATTAAAGATATCGCCCCATAGCCCTCACCTATATATAATGTGCCACCACTTTGATCGCCTTCAATAGCCCTAGAACCACCAAAATATATTCTACTATTTCCACCAGATAAATTAATTCCACCAGTATTTTGATTATTGGTTATAGTTAAAAGATCAGTTGAAGTGTTAAAATCAAAAACTGAATTAATATTAACATTACCTGTAAAAGTTGCAGTATTGTCGCCATCTAATCTTAAAGCGGCTGAGTTAGAGCTTCCGTCGTAAGTTTTAAATGTTAAACTATAATTGTTAGTTTCTCCCTCTACTATTTCCGCATCTCCATTACCCCAAGTAATAGCAGCACTAGAACTTAAGTCTAACCCAGCCCACTGCTTATTACTTAAACCTAAACTAGCCGCTGCATTTGTAGCGGGGTAAACAGCACCACCAGCTATAATATTACCTCCAAAGGTTGCGTTTGTGTCTTCTGCGATAGTTAAAGCAAGGTCACCTAAATCAGCATAATTAGCTCCACTGCCAGCGTTTGTAGCATGGTTATCTACATAAAACTTAATAGCTTTTGGAGCAGAGTGAACAGTGTCATTCGCTGTTCCTGCTGACCTTAAAAATATTAATGAATCATCATAAGATGCAGTCCCGCTGGTGACCGCTGCAGCTGTCATTTTAAATCCAGCTCCTACTGCTGAAGCCGTATTAACTACATCGTGCTTTACCGATATGAATACTCTACCATCAACGCTTTGTCCATTATTGCTTACATGCAAAGGCTCTGCTGGTTGATTTGCTAAAGCAACAGTACTAGTCAATCCTATTTCTAACTTATGACTTGGACTATTTGTACCTATACCAACGTTACCGTCAGAATCAATACGCATTCTTTCCGCTACAGCATTACTTGCATCAGCTGTTTTGAAAGTTAATATACCATTGTTATTTGCTGTCCCCCTGTCAGCTTCAACACGGGCTATACTTTTAGTTCCTGATCTTGAATAAAAGTCAACATAGCCAACACTACTACCCGACCCACTACCACCTGCAATAGTTAATACTGCATCATTAGTATCTTCAATATGAAGTTTAGATGTCGGACTCGTTGTTCCTATACCAACATCACCAGAGCCCTGATTAAGTATCAAATCCTGATTTCCACTATTGCCACTGTTAATATAAGATTTAGTTTCGTCTACCCAAATTCTTATAGATCTACCAGCAGAAGCAGACAAAATAGCTATACCTTCTTCATCGACATTAGAGGTTTGGTTAACTTGTAAAGCTCCATATGCATTAGCACTAGTAGAGCTACCTATTTGAACATCTCCGTTTACGTGTAGATCGGCGCTTGGACTCGTTGTTCCTATACCAACGTTACCGTCAGAACCTCTTACGAACAGCGCATTGGCTTCTCCACTAGCCTCAACTCTAAAATCGACATCACCACCAGCTTCGTTAAAGATAATAGCATCATCGGTTCCTTCTGATAACTTAATCATTTCAACACCTCCCGCAGCCAATCTTAGCGTATCAGCAGTAAACCTTAAATATGTATTACTATCTTGATCATGTCTAATGTATTCTGCGATGTTTAGATCGCCACTCACTGTACCACCTGCTAGTGGTAAGTAAGATGATAAAGCACTGGTGGATACAGCATCTGTGATACCGTAACCAGCTACAGTAGTTGGAGTACTAGTGATCGTAGAGAAAGCTTGTGTGTGACTTGCCGCAGCAAAAGCGCTCGTAGCAGAGAAGGCTGCTGACCCAAGTTCTCTCGTACCGACAACATTGCTGCCATTAATCATCAGAGCAGTAAGCTCTGAAGTCTGAGCAGATAAACTTGAGAGGGTTAAGTTCGGAGCCGAAACAGTCCCTGTGAAAGTTGTGTTCCCAGCTGCCGCTATGGTCATTTTCGTAGACCACGATGGGCTATTTAATGTACCTCCGTTTGATGTATATATTTTTAGTCCACCACCTGCAATGCCTTCTATTAATGCAGATGCTTGATCTGAAGTCCCTGCAAAAGCTAAGGCTGCATTACCTGTACCTTTCTTTAAAGTAGCCGTATTACCACCTCCTGTAAACGTAGGACTAGTAAACATCGTAGCCTTACTTTCGTTAGTTACATTGCCTAACCCAACTTGTGTCGCTGTCACGCTATGCGGGTTATTTGTGGCCGAAGTATGTGTATAAGCGGTATCCCAGTTAGAATCTTTTCTTGTTCCAGCCCCTGTTCCAGATGCAGGTTTAGAGTAGATCCCCTCACCATACATTAACTTGCCATCAGCAAGAATAGTAGAAGTAGTTTCTGATGTTCCTAATATAAACGCAGACCCAGAACCATAAGATTGAGAATCAGAATGTCGGAATGTTAAGGTTCCGTATTGTCCGTAATTAGCCTTATCACTAAATTTAATCCCTGCACCTGCTGCATTAGTTGAAGACCTTATGAAAGGAAAAGTGTCATCTGTAATAACAACATCACCTGTAAAGCTAGGACTAGAGAACATCGTAGCCTTACTTTCGTTAGTCACATTACCTAAACCAACATCACCTTTTACTAAACTTACGACGCCGCTCTTACCCGCCACTGAAGCGACTAAATTGGTATCATCAAGGAGATCTCCAAGATCTAACGTAAATGTAGTTGAATCGTCCCTTGTAAATGTAACAATTCCAGATGTACTATTCAAAGAACCAGAAGCAATCGATCTAGAATCTTCATCTAAGTAAGCTGCAAGAGAAATACTATTCGCTGTACCACTTTCATCTGTATAAACCAAAGAACCAGAAGTTAATGCTAAACTCGTTACGGTTTCTGAAGAAAGGCCACCAATATCACTGAGAACTTGTGCACCAGTTCTATATTTTAATGCACCACTATCAACAACTAAAAACGTATCGGTATCAGTAGTTGCAGCTGGAATATTACCTCCAAATTCTAATCCACCGTTAAGGATAGTATCGCCGCCAACCGTTAAGTCTCCTGCAAAGGTTGCGTTCTGGCTAGAGTTGATTGTTAATGCTACAGTATTATTACCTGTATAAAGTTTAATATTACCCGCAGAAGTCGTCGTAGCCAACGCCATCTCAGAATTAGTTATAAGACCGAAGTAACCTGCACGAGATGTATTTTCACCATGATAAACTTCTACATAACCAGTAGCATTAGCCGTTGATGTTGAATCGGGGTCTGAAAGCCGAATTGTAGCACTATTCCCTGTAGAGTTATGAATATGAAGTCTTTCAGACGGACTAGTTGTTCCTATACCAACGTTGCCACTGCCTTTAATACGCATCCTTTCGGTAGATGCTGCAGTCCCGCTTGTTTGTGGAGAGAAGATAATATCTCTAGCGGTAGCAGATCCTGTATTAGATCCAGTAGAAGATATTTGTATATTCCTATCCCAAGCAGACCACTTTGCCTGACCGTCATCAAAGATTTTAGAATCCCAGTTCATGTCGCTCCCGCCCATTTGAACTTGGTTATTTCTAAAAGATAAAACGGTGCCACCACTTACAGCGAAATCAGCCTTACCTGAGTTATCCTCAGCTCCATTTACTAAAACCTTGCCATTTTCGTTGATTACCAACCTGTCAGTTCCATTAGAACCTAAGAATAATCTACCAGCACCTCCATTTACTATATCTGTCCTTATATGACCTTTTTCATTATATGTTGCCCCTACGCCAAGACCAATTCTAACACCCGCACCGATACCACCTCCAGCATTATACAACCTTAAACCTTCTTCGGCACTGCTACTATTAGTTGCTGTTTTTATTTCTAAATCAACTGCAGGACTAGTTGTTCCTATACCAACGTTGCCACCCGCTAAAATCGTTAATTTTTCACTGCCACCAGCGTGGAAATGCATACCATTACTAGCGCCATCGGCCCCTATCTGAAACGAATCTCCTCCCATTCGATACCACTTATCAGCACCGATTTTAATATTACCGTCTATCTCTAGCTTTTCATCTGGGTCAGTTATTCCTATACCAACGTTGCCGTTGTGAAGTAAGCTCATCACATCCAAAGAAGGAGTTGAAGAGTCTGTAGTGCCAGCCAATCTAATATCTAATCTAGTATAGGGTAGGTTATTAGCAGATGCTTGCTGCCTAGATAACATAAAATCTACAGCACTATCTTTTCGCAATGTGTATGAAGAATCAGTGATATCTCTAACTAGTCTTAAAACCGATACCGCTGTAGTATTACTTGAACTTGTAATATCAGCACCATGAACTTCTAATGGAACATTAGGACTATTCGTTCCTATACCAACTCTATTATTCGTAGAATCTACAAATAAAGTATCAGTATCAATAGTTAGAGCTGTACCTGTTATCTGATTGACGCTAATCCCATAAGAAGAACTGTTGCCCTGAGCAAGCACCTCATTAAGATTTTGATCGTCAGTCTCAGAAGTAATAAAGCCTTGTTGTCCGACCCATGACTGAGAAGCAATTTGAGAACCAGTAATCTCAATTGTATTCTGCCCACTTAAAACAAGTAAATCACTACCGTACTCCCCTAAAGTAAGTTTATCATAACTAGAAGTACTTTCTACCTCTATAATTGGCAAACCAGCAGCGTCATTAACAGAAAAAACTGTACCCGTTACTTCGTCAGTTACTCCAAATAACCTTCCATTAGATCCGTCTACTGAAAAGATAGTGCTTCCACTACCTTCTAAAAAGAGTCCTGAGAAGGTCGGAGAATCCCCAGTATTCAGCCCCAAATCATCTAAAACCTCGCTAGTATCAAGTGAAGAAAAATTAGTTTGATTGTTTGCTCCTGTTGATCCTACGAAATACTCAGACATGACTATTAATTATATGAGTTGTTACACTCTTTTCCTAGTAAATGAACAAAAAAACCCTCTCCAATTCAATGGAGAAGGTCTTGTTTTTAAATATTAATATAATTAACTTGCGTCTTCTATAGAGGTAAAGTTAATCGTAGCCGAAGTTATCAACGTACTTCCACCCTGATCGCTAGATATTTTTAATCCATTATTAGAAGAGTCAGCTTCAACATTAATTCCGTATGAACCTGCAGAAGTTCCCGCAAAAGTCTTCGTCACAAAAGAAGATAACATATTAATGCTATCAGAATCCCTCCGAATTACTCCTTGCACTTTCCACATCGCAACATACGCTCCATTGTCAGCAGGTTCATTGGTATCTATTGATTGCACAACACCTTCGAATGATACTGTCGTTTTATCATTTAAAGATATAGCCACACCATTTGTACCGTCTTCAGTTAGTCCATTGGCGTTTGTAGCACGAAGAACTAAGATCCCACCTTTAGTAATAACATTAGCGGCAGGAACTTTAGAACCCCCAAACTCCATCTTAGTGAGGTGGTTTTGATCAGATGATGTTGAAAAAGACCTATCAGAAGTAAGAGTACCACCTCCAGTTAAACCGTCTGAAGCGGTCATTGCTGTAGTCTTATCAGCTTTGGCATCCAAATTAGACTGTACGCCAGCTAAGATATCAGAATCAGCAACACTAAGTACACCATTTGTAAAGGTAATGTTATCACCAGCAACACTAGAATCAAGTTTAGCCGAGGTTACTGCGTCATTAGCTATTTGACTTGTACCAATGCTATTAACTTTAAGTCCACTTGAACTCTTAGAGAGAGTAGTCCCATCTAAATTAATATCAAGAGAATCTGTATTCGCGGTAAGACCGTGACCTGCTGAGATGCTAAGAGAAACAGCACTCCCACCTAATTCAGCATCACCACCACCAGCAAGACCAGCTCCACCAGTAATTGTTACGACCTTGTTTGCCAGATGAACATTGTCAACAGCTCCGTCTACTATATGTTCGCTATTGATTGCATCATTAGCAATCTTAGCACTTGTTACAGCATCAGCATTAATCTTAGCTGTCGTGACTGCATTTGTTGCAATTTTAGCTGCAGTAACTGCGCTTGTGTTAATTTTGTCTGTCGTGACTGCGTTGTTTGCAATTTCAGAAGTTGAAATAGTCCCATTTGAAGCAGATGTGATACGACCTTGAGCATCAACAGTAATATCAGCTGCAGTATAACTTCCCGCAGAAACAGATGTATCTGCAAGCTTTGCGGCTGTGACTGCATCATTGGCAATCTTTGTTGTTGTAACAGCATTATTAGAAATAGTAGAGTTAACCGATATCGAATCAGAACCATCCCAAGAAGAGTCTTGACCAACAACATCTCCTGTTACTGTAACAGAAATTGCGGTATCCAGTACTGTCGCACTGTCAGCATTACCAATCAAATCCCCACGGAAGTTTGAGGCTTCAATATCTAAACTGTTTGTTTTCCAACGATTGTTTGAGCCATCAAAAGTAAATTCTGCAACATTCGCAACCCCAGTCCCATCAATGATAATACCTCCACCATCAGCAGCCGCAGCATTAGGAGCACCAGTGCCAAGAACTAAGCTAAGATCATCAATCTGTACACTAGTAGAATTAATTGTCGTTGTTGTACCATCGACCTGAAGGTCTCCCGCAATAACAACCTTACCTCCCACACCGACAGTATCAGGATCAATCGTAATCGTAGCTGGGCCTGTAATACTAGCAGAACTGCCGTCTCCAGAAACCCGTAGACTAGACACTGTTATACTTTGATTTGTAGTAGCGTCATTATCACAAACATCATCCAAAGTCAGAGCGTTCATTGTGCCACTCAAGTCAACAATATCAGCTTCCGCTACATCAATCAACCCGCTGAGAGTATCTATATCAGCTTCAGACTCATCAATCAAACCACTAAGAGTGTCAATGTCAGCCTCTGATTGATCAATCAACCCAGTAAGATCAGTTACATCATTAGCAAGTTGAGCAGTATTCTCAGTATTATTCGCAACAACCCCGCTAAGAGTCTCTATATGATCTCTATTCCGATCAATGACCAGCCCCGTATTTTGGAACTTAGTATCAATCTCATCCTCTCTATAATAACGATTATCCAAGTTAACAGAAGAAAAATCAGCCGTAGTAACATGTCCAAGATCATCGAAAACAAATTCAACAGATTGAAGAACATTACCATAATTATTATTAATATCGAAATCCGCAGCCTCCGTAACATCTGGGTGAGCATTAGACGCCAGATAACCAGACATCGCTATAAGAGCATCTTGAGACGCCCCTCTATCTGTAACGCCATCTGTAATAGAGTTTTGTATAGCTGATGATCTTACATCAGTATCGAAAGTTGATATATCCGTCAGGTTCCCTGTCTCAAAGTTAACCTGCGTTCCTGTAAGTTCGCCTTTATAAATTAAATCGAATGCCATAATGAGTAACTAGTTAAATTTAGTTACACGTTAAACTTAAAAAAAGAACGTTTTAATAGGATAATTGAGTTAAATCGACTTTACCCAACCAGCGTACATTAACTCCTGCTTTTCCTGTCGCATGAAACTTTAAAGACCCATTAGAAGAATTAACTGAAAACTGAACATCTCCAACACCTATTTCATCATATATAACATGAACTTCAGGCTTGCCTACAAGACTAACAGAATTAGAACTACTACCTCTTTTCGCCCCGCCATTCACATGCATAACAACAGTATCGCCATTTTGAGCCCTTCCTAGGAACTGACAAGTAAAGAAATACGAGGTGTTGTCTTCTAATATGAATCTAGAACTAGTACCGTCTAAAAACAACTCTGTTTGTGCGGCTCCAGAAGAAGACCCCCTTAGAAGAAAAGTTGCAGTCTGAGCATCTCCAGCTACAGAAAAAGAACCATTTGAAATGACAAATTGGTTTTGTTGAGCGTCTAAGTTCGCATTTTTAGCACCATCTCCAAAGATAACTTCAGAAACGTTCTCTGTATTGAGAGTTTCTAATACTAAATTTTTTAATTTTACTTCTAGTGCCATTATGTATTTGGTATTGCTCTGGTTTGTAATACGTATCCCGCCCCTATATTATCTGAAAATTCAACAAAGAATCCAGTAGTAGTGATATCTCTAACCGCTATAAAATAAGTCCTCTCGCCACCGTTAGGCAACTGAAGTTCAGACTGTACCATAGGCGCAGCAGAAAATGCAGTTGGGAATAGAACCCCTGTCTCCTCCACTCCAGAGGGCAAAACCGAATCGAACCTCTGCCCTAAATCACGATTTTCTACCCAAGTTCTAGTCGCGACCGTATCTCCGCCCATTGTAATATCTTCCGCTACAACCAAATTACCTGTTGGCACATCTACCCCACTTGCAAAATCAATTGTCAAACCATGTTCCGCGAAAGAAGTTTTACTTCTACCTACTTTGCCGTCAGCTAGAACCATTGAGCCTTCATGGATAGCCCTGCCTCCTCTTCCAGCCATAACTGTAGAAAAAGAACCACTAGCAAAATTATTAACACCACCAACTACAATAGCATTAGATGCATCTTGAATGTTATTGTTTTCACCTCCTAAAATTATAGAATGATCAGGGGCTATAGTACCACTAGTAATATTACTACTTTGACCACCAACAATTACTGCATTCGAAGCTCCTAAAATGTCGTTATCATAACCACCATCCACTAAACACGCTGTAGAACGCTTGATAGAATGAGATGTACCACCATTAATAGTATTATAACCCAACCCCCCTAATTCTATCAAATTAGCTCTACCACCAATAATAACAGAATAATTATCTCCGCTAACAATATTTAACTCGCCTCCAGCTATAACATCATAATCACCAAAAATTTGGTTCCCACTCCCCAAGATAGCAGCAGAATAAAGGGAATTTACAGCATTTTCTCCAACAATGAGTGATTCAGCATCAATATATAGCTTCCTATCCGAACCGTCAAGATCCCCTGTGATAAGTATATCTTGCCCACCAGCATTTATTTTATATCCAGAATCAAAAGTTTTAATTCCACTTATGGTCTCAGCGCCTGTTATATTTACATATAAAGACTGATTATCAGTATTTATTAAATTGCTATATTCAGTAAGACTTAAGTGATAATACTCCCCTCCAGCGCCTCCTTGTATACCTACTAAACTATTGTGTTGAGTATTCCCTAAATCCAACTGTACGGCGTCTGTAGAACTAGATACAACTTTTAGTTCTACATTCTCTTTTTCTGTAACTGTTACATTAACGCTCATGGAAGAGGAGTAGCTGTTCCACTAATAGTGGCCGTACCATACAACAATCTATCAACACAATTATCTGATTTTACTAAAAAAATATCATAAGAACTATACGCTGGTTCTATAGATTGAGTAACTGCACTACTCAAAGACATTGAAGCTCCCCCATTTACAGCATCAGTTTCATTATATGTAAATGTAGCTTGAACATGTTGGTCATAATCCCTGTAGACAACACCTGTCAAATAAACAGCATCAGTCCTTAAATCATAAGGAGAACCGTCATCATCTGTTAATGTAACAGGGATATCAAAGCATGTTCCTTGCTCAATAGTTATATTGTATTTTTGCCCAGCCATTACTAAATCTTACACAATATTCTGTTCCCTGAGCTTTTTATTTTCATTCCGAAGATATTTAATTTCTATTTTTAATTCCGTAACTTGTACGGTGAGCTTTTGGATCTGATCCCTCATAGCTTTCTTCTCTTCGGAAGCATCCATTAAAAGAGCCTCTAAACGATCTACTCTTGTAATTAAATTGTCTCTCAAAACAGCTTCTGTTTCATAGTCTATTTTGGCTAAAGCTTTATTTAAAATTAACTTTTTTTCCAAAAACTTCCATATTCCTCCTCCTAAAACAGCAGATATTAAAGCTGTTAAGATAGTTGGTTCATCCATAAATATTAGTTACACAACTTTTTAATTTTGTGTGTAAACAATATTGACTAATTATAAGTTTGTATGGAGAGACGCAAACACGACACAAGTATCGAAAAAGCCGAAGCTTTCGCAAGAAAGTTTTGCAATCCAGAAGATAGCGCAACTATCTCTGAGATAGACGTACACGCTAGAGAAGTCGCTTGGGCTTTATTAAAAAGAATTAAACATTTAGAGCAGCAATCTTGTGTTTGTGAAGAGTGTGGTAATCAAGTAGAAGAAGAGCCTATAGAAGAAGAGGTTACAGAAGAAGAAGCAAAAGTTGAAAAGAAACAAGGGCAAGAAGTCAAAGCTGAAACAGGTGAGACTTCTACTATGGATAAGCTATCAGAAATAGCTGAAAAAAATAAAGATATTTTAGATAAAGCTGCAAAAGGTACTGCTGCTGCAGCCGCTGCTGGAGCAACAACTCAAACCGCCAGTGCTGCTACTGGATTAAGTGCTTTTGTTCAAGAAACAGTTCAAAAAGTAGGTACAATTGGGGTCGCTGGAACTATGTCTATAGGCAGTGGAGCTTACTTTCAAGCCAAGACAACAAAAGAAAAAGGTACTGAAATAGCTGTTGTAGCAGAGCAGGAACACCAAGTGTTTTCTAATTTAAATGACTTTACTGAGACAACAATTGGGTTTCAACCTTTCGGCGGCATCACTGAAGCTGTTGTAGAGTACGCTGAAAAGGGTTATGGAGATGTTGTGGGAACATCTGAAGAAGGTTACGAAGGAGGTGAAGAGGTAGAAGAAGAAGGATCTAGTGGTGAAGAGGGAGAGGGCGAAGCGTCAAATGAAGAAACTTCTAACGAGGGGGAAGGAGACGAAGGTGAGCCTACAGAAGAAAACAATGAAGAAGGCGAAGAAGAAGCTGTTAAAGAAGAAGAATCTGTAGAAACCGAAGAAGAAAACGAAGGGGAGGAGACTGAAGAATCCAAAGAGGAGTCTGAAGAGGAGTCTGAAGAGGAGTCTGAAGAGGAATCCGAAGAAGAGAAACCCGAAGAAGAGAAACCCGAAGAAGAGAAATCTGAAGAGGAGGAGTCTGGAGAAGAAAACGAAGAGGAAGAAGAATCTGAAGAAGAAGAATCTGAAGAAGAAGAATCTGAAGAAGAAGAGTCTGAAGAAGAAGAGTCTGGAGAAAGTGAAAAGAAAAAAACAGATCTTGAGAACTCAGAAGAAACAATCGAACTAGAAGAAGATGATCAGGTCACTCAAGTCCCTGATGTTATAACCAGATAATACTATGGGAGATATATTTGATAAAATCCTAGCCCCTTATATGGGATCTATGCCTGAGTTTATTATTTCAATTTTAGGCTTGTTGGGGACTCTTTCGTACATTGTGCCTGAAAATAGTAAACTGGGTAGGTTGTTAGGTAAGTTGACAGGCAATCTAACTAAACTTAAAAACTTTATACTAAAAAAGAAGAAATGAAGCGCACCCTCATAACCTTACTCTCAATTATTTCTGTAGCTAAATCTGCTGTTATTACTTCTGTACAAGGAGGTGTATTCTTAATAAACCCTACAGAAAACCCTAATATCAACCCTTTAGTTAATATTCAGAGACCTATTGAAATTAGTAATGAGGAGGCCGTAGATATAGCCGAAAGTAAAGATAAAAAATTAGATCTGGTTATCACTTGGGATGCAGATGAAGCAGAAATTTATGATTTTTATGATGCCCCAAACTGGGACTTTTCCCAATCAGATTCTCTGGAATTAGATAGGGATTCTGCTATCACTAACATATTGACTATAACCGACGCCTTAATACTTGAAGATAGCCCCTCTTATTCAAATATCGAAATAGGTGATGGGTTTTCAGTAACGTTAAAATCTACCTCTTTAACCTTCCAAAACAATAATGGTTTTACTGGGGTCGATGATGATGACGATGTTGTTTCTACTTTGAATATCTTTGAAGGCTCTGATATGGACGCTATGTTTTCTGCAATTGGACTAGAAATAAATGTAGATTCAACTAGTAGTTTAACACTACGAGGGGCTGGAGACTCAATCAATAGTCAAACCGAAAGATCTATAGTTAACTTATCTCCAAATGCCCAACTCACTTTAAGTTCATTAGATCAATTCGCGGTACAAGGCGATGATATTTACTTTAATGGGGTATCATTCTCCCAAAACCCCTCTATTTTAAAGTTCAATGGCAATACAGGCACCGCAATCCCAGAGATGAATTTTATTGTTTTTAGCGCAATCCCTATTATATTGCTTTTAAATAACAAAAGACGATAGTAAATAGTAAATAGATAAAAACGGCATCTATTAAAGATGCCGTTTTTTATTTAATCAAAAAGTTCTCTTTCTAATTTTCTGTATCGGGCATCAGAATGCCAGACTTCATCACTTTGGGGGGTGTATGTCCCCTCCTGAGTCTGAACTGGAATCCCCGCCTTGAGCTTTAAGGAAGACGGCTGATATATGTTTAAAGTCGTCGTTTTCGGACTTGAGCCGCCGCCGCAGGAGGTCAGCCCGATCAGAGGAGTTACTATCACCAGCAGCCCGTAATTCTTCAATTTCATTAATGAGTTCATTTTTTATCTTTCTATGGTTGTTTTTAATTTCAAAAAAAGCCAATTTATTCCTTAATTCAAGGTACAATTTTAGACTTTGAGCTAGAGTTTTAATTAAGGACATCATACTTCTTTTATATACACTCCAAAACTTGTTTCCACTCCATTTCTCCAATTACAGAAGTTAGTTTGGTGATGTCTGCCTTCGTAAACTTTTGGTACTGTCCTTTTAAGTTCGAAGGTAGAGCAATCTGCTTGACTTTTGCGCCAGAGTTCTCAGCCATCTTGTCAGCAATGTCTTTAAATGAAACAGAATTACCAGTCCCGACATTATAAATACCAGAGTCGTCATGATGAAGCATACGATAATGCACCTCACAAACGTCTTCGACGTTAACAAAATCTCTGCTTGCTTTGGTCCTAAAAACTTTGATCTCTCCATCTTCTTGAACTTGTTTGATAAATTTAGTTATCGGGCTGGCTTGATCACCCTTGCCTTCTTCGTGTGGACCATAGACATTAAAATATCTAAATCCTTGATACGGATGGTCTTCATTTAACAACCAATTGTCAAACATATATTTACTATATGCATAAGGGCTTAGAGGGGTACAAAATTGGCCTTCCTCAAAGGTCTCTGCCAAACCGTAGACTGAAGCACTACTTGCATACTGGAATTTTATCCCCATATTCGCACACATTTGATAAAGTGTGCCAGAGAATATAAAGTTCTCATTTAATATTTTTTTTAAGTCTTTCTCTGTCGTACTAGAGTTAGCACCAAGGTGAATAACAGCATCAATAGCATGGAGGTCAGGAAACTTCTTCTTGGAAGATTTGAGATCAAAACCTACAACTTCAATACCCCTATTTGACAAATAAGGGCAGAGATTCTTACCAATAAAACCTTCGCTACCAGTAACAACAACCCTTTTCATGTAGGATTATATTAAAGATCCCCAGTATCTTCAACAACTTCTTTGATGTCATTTAGAAACGGATAAGCATTTAGCAAATCCTGCTGCTGGGCAAATGATTCATCGTCCCACCCCCATTCAGAAAACTTTTCTTCATCATCCCAAGCTAGTACATCTTCTGAAGCCATAGAACTAACAGGCTTTTTAGACCAAAACCTACAACTCCAATAACGAGGGGTTGTTTTATCTTTAGCTGTATCACACTTATGCCTAGCTCTAAAATTTCTACGCCTAGCTGGATCATCTCGTTTGATCTCCATATTTGGATCACCAAACTTCACCATGATTACATTACCTGTTTTAGGGTTTTTGACATAAACGCCAAATTTTTTCTTGCCGCCTTTAAGTCGAAAAGGTTTATTTAAAGTCTTCTTTTCAGCTTCAGAGTAATCAATATCTTCGATATCTTGATCTGATTCTGCTGAAGCATCTATCTTAACAAAATCTAAACGAGCTAAAGCGAAATCTAATTCATCAAAATCAACAAAACCTTTGCCCTGCTCTTCTATATAGTACTCTTCAGACCCTTTCGCGACATCTTGATCTGCAGCACGGTACGACTTCTTAACCTTACCTCCACGAAGCATCTTTAAGAACATGTTGACCCTAGCCATCGCCCACTGACCTCTAGTCTTGTTTGGACGGTGACTAGAGCTGAAAGCACCAGCACCACGGCGATAGATCTTCTTTAATTGACCTAAAGTCGCTTTTTTGGAAGACTTCTCATTGTGCTCTTTTACTTTATTTTTAAGAGCAGTAATGACCTTTTCTGAAAAAGTAATTTTTTTCCCATCTTGTCCTGCGCTGCCTTTCTCGTTTTTAGAAGAGCCTTTTTTACGCTCACTAGGCTTAGAAGGGGTTTGAGAACCACTTTTAGGACCAGAACGTTTAGCAGACTGAGATTCAAGGAAATTTTTAGCTTCTTTAGAAAAATCGTATTCCATTTGCATTCAATTACACTTCTTTTTCAAAAACTTCAAAATATGTTTTATTTTTTTCTTCATCTGACATCGAAGTGAATTGTTTGTTCACTTCGTTAGCAGTCAAAGCTGAAACAATATCTATCAATTCTGTAAAAGAGATGTTGGAGGCCATACGATTAACCAACTCTTTTTTGAGTTCAGTTTCTTGTTCTTCAGTCATCTTTTTGTTCGTAGATCCTCAAATCTGGCTGATTAGTATTAGCCTCTTTAAATTTGTTCTTAAAGCAAACAATCTTAAAGGATTTGCCATTAACTTTAATACTACCCGAATAGAAAGATTGATTAGATCCATCTACACGCCACAAGGCACCAACTTCTCTTTCTGACCAATCAGAGCCCTTTTTCTTATTATCGTTATTATTTTCCATAATTAATTTCAGATTTTTTATTTTTAGGTAAAAGATTGTAACGCTTCTTTAATCTACGGTAGATTCTTTTTTGGATTGGTTCACAATTATGCAAATCTACATTGCATATCCTTCTTAGTTCTTTAGATTTTTTTCCACTCATATGAAGTTAACGGGGGCGCTAGCCCCCGTATTAGTTAAGCAAGATTAACTGACGCGACACTAGACTTGGCTAGCTTACGCGATTGGTTCCTATTACGGTCGTACACATGAATGTAGGAGTTAGTTTCATGCATGAACTGAGCATTCATAACATCTCCCTGAGTTGTGTAAAGGCCAAAGAATCGACCCTTAGATTCCCGAATAGACTGCAAAGCAGACGTTTGCTTTCTTGTTAGCTTCTTCATATGCGTATGTTAGGTACATTGGGTGTATTTTTCAAGCTTTTTCTTTTATATCTGACAAGTTTATCAGTGATTGCCTCTCAAGCAGCTTGTCTGTAATAAATTTATTAATTACGGACTCAATCTTTTCCTCCAAGATGCTTAAAGATGATATTTTACTACAAAAATCCTTTATAAAATTGAATTTAAAATCTAAAGAAACACAACTAGCAGAAAGAGAGTTCTTTATCTTATTCAATTTTTGCCACAATACCCTCCTGATATCTCTCTCCGTCAACTTGTGAAGGAATAATTCACAATCAAAATATTGTTTTAACTCTGAAAAAACCACAGATTCAGGATCTTCCAAGTCCGAATTAAAACCCATAGATTTCGACTCAACCAGAGAACTAGTCAAGAATATTTTACAATTTGTAAAATCTGCTATATCCCCATTGCTCATCTGTATCTTACCTTCTTTAAATATTTGAGCAAACAAAGTCTTAGCTGATGCATGTACCTTGTGGAAGTCATCTATAATGATTATACTGTTAGGATGTATATCGACCTTCTCGCACAAAGACGTATTGTTATTCTTCTCTGAAGTTATCTTATAAGACGCGAATTCATCTGAAAAGTGAACTCCATTGTAAAACAAGATATTAGCTCCACTCTTCTCTAAATCTTCTTTAAGTAAAGAACAGAAAAAAGTCTTGCCTGTAGAAGATGCTCCACTAAGGCAATAAGTGCTTGGAGAAGAATCTTGCTTGTTGTTCAACTTAAAATTAGAAATTAAAATCTCTTTTTCTAAATCTTTTATCATTTTCTTATGACCGACGAAGGTCTTAGAAAGATTAAAGACGACATCTTCCAGTATATTAGGCTTGCATAAAGGATTTTCTTTTTTTGCATAAAAATCTTTTAAATGCTGGGTTGTTACTTCTGGGGCTGTATCAGACATCTTGTCAGACCAGCTCTTCAACCTAGTACTCATGCAGGACATTAAATCTTGATAAGCTCCTCCCGAAGAAATACTTGTTACAATTTCATCTTGAAGTTCTTTTATCTCTGGGTCTAGATCCCAATAATTAACTTTAGACTGCGCTCCACAGTGATCTATAACATCTATAGCCTTGTCTGGATAATACTTATTGGGAGTGTACTTTTCACAGTAGTCCATGACGCTATTTACAAATTCTTCTGAATATTCTACGCCATGAAAATCTTCATAATACTCTGTTATAGAAGGTAGTATTTGCTTCATTTGAAACTTAGAGGGTTCCTTGATAGTCACCCTTTCAAATCTACGATCTAAAGCAGAATCTTTTTTAATTGTGTTTGTATATTCGTTAACTGTCGTCGCTCCAATACAACTGACTGTACCACGAGCCAACTCAGGTTTAAGGATATTAGAAGCTTCAAGAGAATTTTCTGTAGTACCTCCCGCTCCAACTAGCGTATGTATTTCATCTATAAACAGGATAATATTATTATACTTTTTAACCTCGTTAACGAACTTTTCCAAACGCTCTTCAAATTGGCCTCTATACTGAGTACCTGCGACCATGCTAGACAAGCTAAGAGAATAAATAACTTTGTTCGCTATCAACTCTGGGACTTCCCCGCTTACAATCTGCGAGGCTAAACCTTCAACAAGCGAAGTCTTACCTGTACCTGCTGGACCAACTAAAATAGCATTTGGCTTCTTTTTCCTACAGAGGATTGTCGATATCTCAGAGATCTTATCGTCAAAATCGACTATTTTATCAAACTTTTTGTTTGCAGCTTTAATGTTTAAATTTTCAGAAAATTCAGACAAGATCTCGTTTTCTTCAAACATATCTATTATGTCCTCTGGATAATCCACATTTTCTTCTTCAGACCTTTCATCTTCTAAGAAGAGATCAGAGTCTTTGATAAAAAGAGTAACATCTGTTACAATATCAGCCAAAACAGCATCGGTCATTTCAGAGTCTAACTCTGTGATACACTTAGGCGAAGTATCCTCGTTGAAGAAATTAAGCAGCAATATCTCTGGAGGGATGTAGTCGAGATCATACACCTCATAAGCAGTCTGCTCACAATTTTGAAAAAACTCTTTCACTTTCGAGGAATACCCCGAAGAACATTTTTTAGTCTTATTTTTAGAATCGATAACTCTAGCCGACTCATATCTGAGAATCTCAATCAGGCTATATTTTTCTAAAATTGAATCACAAGAGAGACTTAGGTTTGAAATAAAACTATGAAATAGAATATCTAAGTCCAAATTGTACCTATGAAGTTCCTTAGTGAGTGCTTTAGCATTCTCAATAACTCCCTTAATCCCCGATGTAAATGTATACTCTGTCATTTTTCTTTAGTATCCTTCAACTTCATTAAAACTTTTGTCTCTATAATCCTGATTGTATTCACAAAATGAGTAGAATCATTCTTAACAGCATTTAAAACTAAAATATCTTCTTTCTTTACTTTATTATGCTCTAAGAAATTTGTAAGCTTCTCTTCCCTTCGATTGTCCATCAATAAAAACCTACAAGATGCAGTGTTATCAGAAGCTTCAATCAGCATATACTTATTTCCATTTTGAGAAGTCTTGGTGAAAAAATCTTTTACTTGGCAGACTGTTTTAAACAAAGTCTGATTAGATAATTCACCAATTTCTTTTAGAGATTGAACTTGACCCCCCAAGGATTCGACAAAACAATCTCTTAGTTCATGGGAATAGCTATAACCAAGCAAGCTATTCTCATACCACCAATCAGAAAACTTTTGATGTTTAATGTTCTCTTTGTATATCTCCCTGTACCTTGAATATTTTTTCTTAAATGTCTCAAATCGACTCTGCTTCATTATAGGCTTGTTATCGTCACCTAACGCTTGAGTCTCTACGACTTCTGAAATCGAGTTTAGAATATCAAACCCAAACCTTTCCCCCATCTTTACAAAATTTCTCTTTTCTCTATCTGTTAATAAGTTAAAAGATTGGGCTTCTAGTACAAGCCTACTCCTGTCTTTATCATCTTGATCCATCGCCCCAGCTTGGATTAGCGCGGCTAAAACAGAGATGTTAATTTTACATTCTTTTGCAGCTGTAAACACTTCATACTTATTGTTGAATTTCATACCTCTGAAATCAACCAAGCTTTGTAGGGACTTTATGGAAATACCTTTAATGCTATTTAATCCATAACGTATATCGCCATCCTCAATTCTAAAGTTGATCGAAGATTTAAATAGACTAGGAGGAAGAAGCTTAACTCCAAAATCATAAAGCTCTTCATTAACTCCAGTAATAGTCCCAAGAGGATCTGGCTCAAATTCAGCAGACTCAAGTACAGATAAGAAGAACTCTCTAGGGTACTTATATTTCAAGTATACTGTTTTGGCAGCTAACGAAGCATAAGCAAAACTATGAGACTTGTTAAAGGAATAATTAGCAGAAGCGTCTAGAGCGCTCCAGTAAAAATCACTAATCTCAGAACTCAACCCTAGTCCCTCTGCAGCTTGATAAATCTTGTCCTTCCAAGCTGGCATCTCATCAACCTTCTTCTTACCAACAATCCTACGAAGAACTTCAGCTTCTTCTAGAGAAAACCCAAACACTTTATGCGCTATTTGCATTAATTGTTCTTGATACAAAATAACATTCTTAGACCAAGACAGAATCTCATCTAATTCTGCATGTAGGTTTAATTCTGTAGGCGAATACTTCTGTTGGCAATAAGTGTCTACAAATTGCAAAGCAGCAGGTCTACCCAAAGCAACCACATCAGAAAGCTCATCTAAATTTAATGGCTTAACTGTTTTACATACTTGAAAGTTGGTATCCGCAGAGATTTGGAATAGGCCAACAGGATGATTAAAGTTTTGGAAGACCTCATAAACATACTCGTCATTTGGATCAACATCCTCTATTGTGATTCCTATTTTTTCACAAGTTTTATGAGCAATGGTCAAGGTGCGAAGTCCCAAGATATCAAACTTAACCATTAAGTCTGCTACATCGTTCATGTCGTAGCCTGTAACTAAATCATCGTCTTTTGTCTTCTGAAGTGGAACTACATCTTGAATAGTTTGAGAACAGATAGCGATACCTGAAGGATGGACTCCAGTATTCTTGATTAGGTTTTCTATTTTCCTAGCGTTCCTATAAGTTGCCGTATTTTTCGAAGCCCATTGACCAAACCTCTCGTTCTCTTCCCTTGAGTCCTCTAGAGAACACACCTTGCCATGCTGCTTGGGGATCATATCACTGACTCTGTTAGCCTCGATCTCTTTAACAGCATTAAAATATTTAGTAGCTTCCCTTATACAAAGTTTAGAAGAAAAAGTGTTAAAGGTTAAAATTTTTGCAGTCCTACCTTCATGCTTCTCTTCAATATATTCGATAACCTGTTGTCTTTTTTCGTAGCTGATATCTGTGTCAACATCTGGCAATAAACTTCCAACCAAAAACTCTTTACCTTTTGAATCTTTGACAGTCTTAGCTCGACTCTTAGATACAAATCTCTCAAAGAATAAACCATGAGGTATAGGATCAATATCTGTAACACCTAAAAGGTACAGTACAAGAGAACCTGCCGCAGATCCTCGGCCAGCCCCTGTCGGTATATCGTTTTCATGGCAGTAATTCAAGATATCCCAGTTTAGCAAAATGTAATCAGTAAACCCCAACTCCTCAAATGTTTCCAACTCCTGTTTAGCCCTCTCAAAGTAAACAGATTTATTAGGTTTTTTTACAAATCCTTTTTCTCGCAAAGCTCTTCTCGTAAGCTCATACATAATCTCTTTTGTAGAGCTATCTGAATTCAAGCCTATAGAATCCAAAACTTTTTTATGAACCAGTGTCTTGGGGAGTTCTACCCCAGCTGGCTCACAATCATCGTAAGTGGTAAAATCTTCAAACATTATAATCCCATTGTTTTTTTAAGCTCAACAAAAACCTTATAGCACATCTCAATATCGTACATGGCATTGTGTAATTTTTCCTCGTCGAAGTCAATTCCGAAGTATTTCAAAAGTTGCTTTTGAGACACCTTGGACTTCAAGCTCCTGTCATGAATTATTTTGTATTGCCAACTAAGAAAGTTGTTTTTTGGCTTTCTTAATTCTTCTCTACATGCCTTGCCTAAAGCACGAGTATCGTATATGCGATTAAGGTAAGAATAATCTGGATCTTCTCCCAACATTCTCTGCAGTTCCGCTATCATATAAACATCAAATCCAAGTAGATTTTGCCCTATAACCTTGTATTGAGGATCGTACAAATACTTCTTAAAATCACCCCAGACTTTCACAGGACTTTCTTTAACCTTATCATAATAGTCCCAAGAAAAACCTGTTAAGTGTTCAACGTAAGGGGAAATCTCAAGGTTTTTGAAACTAATATATCTATCATGTCTTTCTATAACCCTGTTGCCTTCACAGACAATCCAAGCCAACTGCCAAGGTCTAGAAGAATGAAGATTTAATCCTTCTGTCTCCGTATCGAAGACAATATATTTTTGATTATACGGTAGCATCTTTATAAGACTCCCAACAGAATTCATCTGAACAGAAGTGATCTAAGTTAGGTTTGTGAAAAACAGGCGATCTGCCTCCAGAGCGATTGCAAACAGCCTTGTACATTTGAAAGGCATGAAAGTCATCCTTGTTTTTGTAGAAAATACTTTTAGTCGGAATTGTCTTAATGCCAGCTACATCACCATCTACAAGAGTGTCACTCAAATCTTCGATAGCTCTTCTTAATTGGAAATCAAACGGATGCTTATTATCCTCTAAGAAATAAACATGGTCTAGATTGTCTAGGTTCAAATTAGACATCCCAAAATGAAATAGATTATTATAAATATAAGAATCGTAGAATGGGACCGCCACTTTAATATCCAAGAAGTCTTCTTTAGTGTAATTCCCAAGTACCAAAGCTTTTTGAGTGCTGACATAAGCTTTCGTATAAAGATCTCTGATCTTCTTCATCCCCTTGTTATTCTTCGCAAAGAAGATTAACTTACTAGGAACTTCGTCTGACTCGTCATTGATGACAGGAAGCCTAATGCCAAATATTAACTTAATACTTCTATCTCGAAAAGCCTCGTTGAACTTCCTAAAACCGTAAAAAGAGTCCTCTACCAAGACAACCTCTTTCAAGGAATTTATTTCAGCAATATTTATAATATTATCCAGTGTCAGAATAGACCTTCCTACACTGAACTGACTCTTAAATAGCGGGATCACTCAAGGACTTTAGAGAAGATCTTGATCCTTGTCAAATGAAAAAGAAGGACATCCCGAATATTGCCTTTGCTCAACCTTGAATCCCTTCCCCTCTTGTCTCAAAATTTCTAAATCATCTCTAGTATAGGATGATTTTACGTAGTCCCCCTTTTTATCCACCAACATAAAGTATTTAAAAGGAAATTTAAAAGGACAATGCCACATTAGGTCTCCATTCTTTTTTAACTGGCCTACTCTTTCCGCTCTTCCGCAAACAATCCTGCCAGCAAATCCATCTTCTTTCTTAGGGTATCCCTTATCCCAAGCTAACCCACTCTTAGCCGTCTGTTCATTAAAGTTATTTATAACTTGCTGAATCTCTGTCAAGAAATACTCAAAACCCTCCAAGTCGATATCATCTAGTGGCTCCATCTGCAGAAGACCTTCACCTTTTAAGTCGAATTTCAAAAACAGAAATTCCATCTGTCGTTTCAAATAATCTGGGTACAAGTACTTTATAGCAAGGCAATACATAAAGTCCTGCATGTTGTCAGTGTACTCCTTACCCTCAAAGATACTTTTTGACGTTTTAAAATCGCGAATAATAGCTGTTTTCTTTCTCTTAAACAAAAAGAGTTTATCTATAAACCCTAGTATCCTATAATTCTTTCCATCCTCGTTCACTGAGATGTCAAAATCTTTTTCAGAAATACCTTCTGTAGGTTTGCCATTTTCATCTCCAAAAAAATCAAAATTCAAGCCCTCAACCGTCATCTTATTGATTAGGTCCATATTCTCGAAATCAGAAATCTCGTACTTACTAGCGTAAGCTTCAACCATTCTTTTTATAGGAGGGCTAACATTAATATCTTGAGCTTTGATTATAGCTTTGTAATGCTTCCTATGTCTTGGATTTCCCAAGTTTTCAAAAATTGCGTGGCAAATTGTACCTCTAAGAGAACCGTGATTAGACTTGTCAGGTAGTCTCAAGTGATACTTAGCCCAGTATTGCCAAGTACAAGTTTGTAGTGTCTTTATCCTAGATGCTGATAATGGCTTATTGACTGTCTCAGGCATAGTGAAATTTAAACTTCTTTTCAAACTTCTTTAGATTAGCCTCGAAAGATTTATTAACTCCTTTGGCATTCATCTCTTTTGCGAAATCTAATACACGAGACATTGAATCCTCATGAGACATATTGTAACTAAAATCAACATATTTTTCTATATTTAATTTACTCATTTCCCCAAAATCATTTTCTGGAGGTGGGGAAAAATAAATATTCTCAAAATCAATTATATCAATTAATTTAAATATAGATTTAATAGCTCCTTGAAAGCCCCTGTTTGAATCTGATTCGAAATCATTATTAAAAGCTAAATAGATTTTGTTTATTGGTAGGGAGTTTAGCTTTGAGATAAACTTTGGAGAGATATTCAACCCGAAAGAAACGAGTACATTTTTCACACCCGCTTCGTACAATGATATGCAGTCACCGATAGATTCCACTATATGAACAGAGCCAGAATCTATGATAGCATCTTGTATATCCTGTATAGAGAAAAATGGATAAAACCAATTAGAACACTTGCCCATATGCAACCATTTAGGTCTTTTATCATCCGTAACTTTCCTGCCAGAAAATCCATGTATGCGACCGTCCTGTCTTAATATGGGGAAGATTACCCTCTGGTACATTTTGCCAGACATCGCCAACCCACAGCGAAACTTCTTTAATGTCGATTCTGAGATCCCTCTATCAAGGTAGAAATCATAATGAGGCAGCAATCTATTTAAAGACGATGTTGGATATGTTTTTTCTTCAGTCAAAAGATTTTTTTTAGGGATTCTATGATTAATTGTTACACTATCCTTCTTTATATAAGAAGAAATGACTCCTTTGTCATTTGTATTTAAAGTCTTTTGGATGAGAAGTTCAAAAGGAAGAAACATAGAGTCTTCCACGAAGTCCTTCCATACACCCGTATCCTTATAGATTTGAAGAGCGGTAGAATTATCCCCCGCCCTGTAAACGGCGTTGGTGCGCCAGTAAGACCCATGATCTTTAAGTCTATAACCTAGATCTTCAAGGATTTCTCTATAATCAATCATTCCTTAATAGGACTGGAATAGAATCAACTGGTCCACCTGACTCAACATTAACATCAATATTATTCATCGAATCAACCACATCCTGCAGATCACCCCGCTCTGTTATTCTAAAGTTCTGCATATGCAGGTTTACAAAATTAGACCTGTTTGTACCGTCTGGCATTTGAACTGGATTAATAGCCCTCAAAGCATCTCTACCCAAATGTCTCGCCTTTAGATTCACCAACTTATGCGTTCCAAAAGACTCGCCTTCTTCATGGATTTCTTCTGCGACTTTCTTTCTCAATAAAAACAGGTGAGAACAAAATTGAGTAATACCATCTGATAAAGAAACAACGCTTTCGTCATCTACTATATTGTTGGCTTGGCGATTGTTTGTAATCCCAAGTCTATTAGATTGTACAGAAGTCAACATAGAAACACATGGCTTTCCATCAAAAGACAGATCCCTATGGATGGTCTGTTTAAACTTATGAACCATATAGGATACCTGTTGCCAACCATCTCCTTTGCCCATATTGCCAAAATCACTCTTGATATAATCAAAGCTAAATATCAATGGGTTACCTCGACCTATCTTAGAGTAATAAAATCTCTTAAGAAGAGAACACATTTCATCTGGGGACATACCAGCTACATTCTCATAATAGAACTTGAGATTTTTTATCTTACCCCAAGCAGAACGAACTTTCTTAACAACCTCTTCAGCTGACCACTCTTTATAACTAGAAGTCCTCCATTTGCCAGTTTGAAGCAACCAAACTGGAATACCAGTCATAGAAGAACACTGTCGGAAAATAAGTTCCTCCTCGCTCATTTCTCCATTATCAAAGTGAAGAACAGGAACGTCATACTTCGCAGAAGTCCTTGTAGAGTAGTCCATACAAAATTGTGTTTTACCTACCCCAGAGCGAGCTACTACAACTGAAATATTACCCGCCAGTAAAAGAGACCCGTACATTTCATTAACCCTTTGGTGTGGCCCAAGCATTCCAAACTCAGTTATGGGGTTATTACCGCGCTCCTCTACCACTTCCTCCATCATTTCGAAAAGGTTTAGAGGGCCAGAATCAGACATCTCAAAATCATTAATGCTATCGTTGTACATCTGATCAGCCTTCTCGACTATATCTGTGTACTTTAAACTAGGGTCTGCTTTTTTAACAAAAGAGGCTACATCCTTACACGAGTTATAAATCTCCCTCCTAGCAGTAAATTTCTTCAACTCTTTTACAGAAGCTAAGAACACCTCTTCAGATATCTTGTAAAAAGCTAAAGAATAAACATATTCAGCAACATCGATACTATCTGGGAAGCTGATCTTTAATTGGCTAATTCTTTGTATTAAAATTGTGTCATCTATCGTCTCCGCATTATCTAAAGCATTTCTAATTAATTTAAATATAGAGATATTTACTTTAGAATCTTCTCTATAAAAATCCTTCTCTTTTACAAAAACTGAGATTTCTTCCCATTTGTGAGGATGCTGAAGCAACCCACTTAAAACTTTTTTTTCTAAATCGTAGGAAAAAATCATGACTCTAATTCTTTTTCTGCAAAAATTTCTACCAACTTTGACAATGCCATATCTACACAAGAATTCTCCGTCTTCGAAGCTACGCTTGGTTGTCCTAGATCATTGACATAAAACAAGAAAAAACCTTTATTGCCTCCGTTAGGAGAACCAGTACAATCATACATCTTTGTCAAGATTGATTGCGGTATAGCCATAGCTTCATCTTTATTGTAATTCATATAATATCTAAACTCTTGAGCAACTCCTCACTTAATTTATCTGACTCTAATACTCTAGCAAGCTTTATATTATTGATCTCGCAAAAGTATTCCTTCTTATCATCTCTCTGAAGCTGGGCCAAAAACTTTTGCCTAGAATTAGAGTGAAAAAATTTATTAAATTTGTAATGTTGATTGCCATCTACCTCAACAGCAATCCTTCTGCTAGCATTGTAGAAGTCAAGAGTCATCCTAGTACCTGCTACAGGAAGCTCTTCAAATACAATATCTGCAGCCCAATGATTGTACAAAAGATCTTTAATTTTTTTTTGGATCTTGCTTCGGCAAGCTTTGTCCCAATTTATCAAATACTTCGTAGAATTTTTTATCTTGTGCTGCCTACCTGTAGTTGTCAAAAATATCATTTTAAGATCTTCTCTTTGACAAATTCTTTTAAAGCTAACGTGGTTTCAGCATCTTGCTCTAGATGTTCGTAAATTGAAGCCATCCCTTGAAATTTAGGCTTAATCTCCAAACCCTTTTCTTTTAGGTACGAAACGACTTCCTCATCTACAGAGAACCAAGCTCCAGCTTTTTCTAAAAAGCCCCACATCATGAGCATCTCCACAATCTCTCGCTCAATCCATATCGACTTTCCCTTCATTCTACCGTGCTTGATCGGGTACTTTATAACCTGACCTGTTGTCTCATTAGTAGACTTACAAATAAGAACCTTAGCCATATGCCCATAAATCTTATTATCTGGAGTAATTTGCTGGTTAGGCTTCTCTAAGATCTTGTCAGATTTGTTTTGTTTCTGAAACTCAAGAATCCAATCAGGGTAGTGAAGAGCTGCATTGCCACCGCTGGCGCTGGTTTGATTATTTGGGTCACCCTTAGCGTAAGGGTTTACATCAATTCTCGACCGAACCTGAGAGATTAATATACACATGTGACCAAACTTTGCCATTCCAATACTAACTCGTTTCAAAAAGTCTGAAGTCATTAAAGCACCAGCAGCAACTTTTGCGGCATCGCTGGTCGTTTTATCAAGTTCAGCTTTAGGAAGCAAGCCATCCATACTGTCGATGACAATGCAAAATTTTTCTTTATCTGGATTATTTCGAAGTAATCCTCTTAAAAAATCGAAGACCACATCAAATACATTACACTCAAAAACCAAACAGGTACCAGAAACCCATTCTTCTGGAGCGAACACAAACTTCAACCCCGATCTCTCTTGGATGTCTTTAGACAATCTACCTTCAGCTTTAATAAAAAGCCCCTTTGAATTGTCTATAGAGTTCACCATGTTTAGCATTATATGTAATGCCTCGTTTGTTTTCCCTCCTTCGTTAGCACCTACAAAACGATGTACCCCCGCAGCTAAACCGCCTCCTAGAAAAGAATCTAGAATCATAGATCCACTTGAGACGAGGTAATCTTCAGCTGTCTCTTGAAGGTTGTAATGATAGTCTTTTGTTGACTTAAAAAACTGCGTTGTATATTCTTTTGTGTTTATCTTACTCATCTTCTAAAAAATTTCTTAGGGTTTTCTTGGTCGAGATCTTTATATCTTCTCCCACTTTATCCAAATGGTCAATGATTTTCTCTGTATTTTCTGGTTTATATTCGAACTCAAGCTTTTTCTTCCGAAGATACTCTCTCCCGTCCTTGCTGAAAAAGTACTTTATTGAACCCTCTAACTTGAAAGGAGGCTTAACCTTACTTAAAAAATCCAAGTCGTTATCAAACGTTTTAAATACACTCGTGGCGACCATCATATCTAACTTCATGTCTTGGGATCTACCACCATTCAACATCCTCTTTATAAAATCCTTTCTTTCTTTAAAAAAGGGCTTTGGAGATTTAGTCTTATTTTTTTTGAGACTAAAGGTGTAATTACAGTCAGAGCAAGACAATGCCCTAGCTGCTTGGAGAGAGTTGCAGTTAGGGCATTGCTTTTTACCTCGCGGCATAATGACTATGCTATAGGAAAATGGAGATAAGTCAACACAAATCATTCATAACCATTTTTCTCACAAGTCCATTGAAATCTGTTTTTGGTTTCCACTTAAGAAACCTACGAGCATCCGAGGAATTGCCCCAGAGGACTTCCACTTCAGCTGGCCTATAAAATTCTGGATTGATCTGCATTAAAGTACGACCTTCATGTACGTACTTCTCATCTTCACCCTCGCCAATCCACTCACACTTCTCTACAGCGAATCCAGCGAAGTTAAACGCCTGTTCTACAAATTCTCTAATTGTATGAGTCTCATTAGAAGAAAGTACATACTCTATAGGCTCTTCTTGGTTTAGCATTAACCAAACACCTTCCACAAAATCTTCAGCATCACTCCAATCCCTTTTTGCATCAATATTCCCCAACTCTAGAGGTTTAAAATCATTTAAAATATACTCATTTTTGATACGAGCCACATTCTTGGTAATCTTACGAGTGACAAACTCTTCTCCGCGACGAGTTCCTTCGTGGTTAAATAACCAACCCTGTACAGCAAATAAATCATAAGAGTCCCTCCAAACTTTTACTATATGCCTAGCACTAGCCTTAGAAACCCCATAGGGGCTTCTTGGGCGCAAAGGATGAAGCTCTGACTGAGGAGAATGTAAAACGTCTCCAAACTCTTCTGAAGAGCCAGCATTATAGTAGCGACAATTAGGACAGTACTTCCTTATAGCTTCTAATTGATACAGCACCGCCATAGCATTAGTCTCCATATGGTTAACTGGCATCTTCCAACTTACCCCAACAAAAGAGTTAGCAGCAAAATTAATAAAATAATCGGGCTTATGCTCTGCTATAACCAGCTCTGTATTAGCTTGATCAGCGACATCTAAGTCGATGAGTTTAAATCGAGGATTATCTAGTAGATGAGCAATATTATCGTGGTTTTTAACACTCAATCTGCGAACACCAGCTACCACAGTATGCTCAGTATTCTCCAAAAGATAATCCGCCATAAAGCTTCCATCTTGACCTGTCACACCAGTGATGATTACTTTTTTAATATTCATTCAAAGAAATCTTCTGAATTTATGTTCTTATCGTCAACAAAAAGATCATAAATCGGCTTCCCAAACTTTAGGTCATGGTACTTGACTTTAAATCTTTCGAATTGTTTCTCCGTCACATCAGACCAATCCTTACCGCTTCCAGTACCCCTAGCAGTCCAATAAATTATAGTATTACCTTCGTCGTATAATTTATTAATCTTCTCTATCCTGTCGTACATCGGCTGGCTATTCTCATAGTCCATGTTCTGAGTCATAAGAATAGTTTCATCTATATCAACGTATATAATCATTTGTTTTTATATAAAAGTTCAGCTAATTTAAATTGCCATTCATAATCGATATCAAAGCATTCCAACTCGTCAATAGGATGAAGACTTATACCACCTTCCTTTTGGAAATCACCCATAAACTTATTTTTAGAAATAAGATCCATTCTTGATGCATACAAAACATGAGCTGCTTTATATGTTGCATCAACAGCTTTTGTATTCATAATTGTCTGATCAATAGGCCAAGGAGTTATCAACTTGCCTTTATCATTCCAAAAATAATCTTTTTGTTCTATAACTCCAAATAAATTTTCAGACTCTTGCCACAAAAATTTTTCAATAAAATCGTCTATAGTTTCTATCCTTAACAAAGGAGAACATAAGTTTACTTTAATAACGTATTTGTACGGGAGCTTGTCATGCCATTCGTAAATCTTCTGCAATGAATTGTCATTATTAGCAGACTCGACACTTCTTTTAAAAATATTAACTGCATGAGAGTTTGCTATTTTAATTAACTCTTCTTCACAAACAGAAGCAAAAATATTTTCTTTAGGAATAATCCTCGACTCAGTTAATTTTTTTAACCCGATATCGAAAAGACTAGAACCTGCAAAGGGTCTTATCATCTTTCGAGGGACTCTTTCAGAATTAAGTCGAGCTTGAGCTATTATAGCTACATCTTTTATATTTTTCATTTCTTTTTAAGAATTCATAATTTTGAAATACAGGTTTCAATGGCTTTTGAAAATTTTGCTTTTGATTTTTCCATGTACGCTTCTCTAATTTTATGCCAATTATTTATATAATCAACATCCGAAGTTATTTTTATATACATATTATTTAACTTCTCTTTTAAAAAATAATCTTTAGTTTCCAACATGTAATCCTCAAATCCGTTTAAAATACAATAATCCCTGACTTTTGGCTGACTACTTAGCGATATACAAGGTACTCCTATTGCAGTAGCCAATATTTGACCATGACCCCTCATAACAATTGCAGACTTAAATCTATTGTAAATAGAAATTGAGTCTATTACATTATCATAATGACAAAATTCCCGTATGAATTTATTCTTTCTAGGGACAACATAATCAAAAATTTCAGGAATTAAATCTTTAGGGGTATGAGGCAAAACCTTTAACTTGTTTTTAAGAACCCAATGAGTCAAAAAGACATCACTATTATTGGGATACCTATTTGCATTAATTATATCACTCGCATTTGTAGCTGGTTGGAATACGCAAGATATATCTTTATCTTTATTCTCTACAATATCAGAAATAATAAACCCAGAATCTGGCAACGATTCTATACCTAAATTAACTAAGTCTTGTACTTGCTGTGCAGACCCATCATCTCGCAAAGAAAAATACGAACTCCTTTCTATCAAGCAGCTCAACTGATCCTTAAACTTACTATTGATTTTAGTATGACCATCAAAAAGATTAATTCCAATAGACATGAAAAATACAGGACAATCAATTTGATCAAAAATTTTATCTGTAAATGGGAGTTTACAACCACTAAACCCTGAATCGGGTTCTAGTAACCCCCCGCCACCAACAACAATAAAATCAAAATCACATTCTTTAAAAAAAAATAATGCCTCTTCCTCTTCCCTAAATTCATCAAAATTACAACTTAGCCAGTTTATTTCTCCCAGCTCTTTCTCAAAAGAACTCCTAACATTGTGAAGGGCTATATTGTCTCCTATATTGAGGTGATAAGAGCCTATATGTAAGACATTCTTCATTTTAGTTTAAACTGGATGATAATTATTCTTATACCCTAAGTTTTTAAACACAGTGTCGGGGAACTTTTTTTGAATATAGTCCCAAAAAATCTTGTATTGATTAAAATACATTTCGTTATTATACCCGCTCGGCAAAAGGTTTTTATTTTTTTCAAAGGCATGATCTCCTTTTTTTATATACTTAGGTCCATCTAAGCCTACAAATCCTATCTCAGGAGCGCCACAGAAAGCAGCCATTATTATCTGCCTCACGCAAATTCCAAGCTTGCCATAGAAGTTACTATGAAAAACCATATAATTTTTATAATCATCAAGGTTATAATGCCGCCATCTTGGATGTATCTCAAGACAAACTATAGGATTATAGCGTTGAGTATAATCTAAAAAATTAGAGTCCTTAATATTCAACTCACCAGCAACAGAAGTTAAGTCTACTTTTGTTTTATTAAGTTTATCATTTAAAAAAAAATGATTACAAGACCAAATAGAGTCATAATTATGATTGGAGAAATCAAACTCTCTAGTAGATGGTCCACCTCCTGCAATCAGGATTTTTTTACCCTTGAATTTATCTAGTAAACCAATCCGTGTACAAAAAACATCTTCATTTACAAATGAGTCTTCTAAAAGATTATCTGAAAATGCATATTTAGAAAGAGCAGTAGACCAAGTGGAAAACGGCATTCTATGTTTTTCATTTTCGAAAGGGCTCATTTTCGAAGTTTCTTCCTAACTTCTTTCTCTGTCTGTGTAACACAGATAGAACCATCCCCATAGGATTTTTCTAACTCCCTTATTCCACTGACAAGCTTAAACAATCCTTGAGGCTCTACTGAAGCCATATGATCAGATCCCCACATAGTTCTGTCTAAAGTCACATGCCTCTCAATGATTGTAGCCCCCAAATAAACAGCAGCAACAGTGGTACCAAGCCTAAACTCATGCCCACTATAACCGACTTCACAATTATATTTATTCTTTAATGTTTTAACACAGGATAGATTTAACTCTTCTATTGGAGCGGGGTAAGAAGAATTACAATGTAGAACAGCGTAATCAGAGGCTTCACTATCAAGAATCCCAACAGCAACATCTATTTCTTCTTCAGAACTCATTCCAGTAGAAATTATAATTTTCTTACCAGTCTTACAAGCCTTTCTCAAAAGATCTAAATCAGTGATACTAGCAGAAGCAATTTTAATAAATGGAATGTCGTACTGATCTAGGAAATCAAGACTATCCAAGTCCCAAGGAGAAGCACTCCAAGAAATTCCCTTCTCTTTACAGTAACGATCTATCTCATCGTACTCTTCTTTTTCAAATTCAACCTTGTATTTGTAATCAAGGTAAGTCATTTCTCCCCAAGGAGTGTCCCTCATAACTGATTTCTGATGCTCTGGTACGCAGACTTCTGGGTTACGTTTTTGGAACTTAACTGCATCACAACCAGCAGCCGCAGATATGTCTATAAGACGTTTTGCGATATCCAAATCTCCATTATGATTGATTCCGATTTCTGATATTATATATGTTTTCTTCATGCGTTTAAAATTTGTGAATATTGCTACAGTGAATAAGATGATGTTTAATTGAAAAATATTTATAATTTTCTAATAAAATATCTTTTAATTTTGAAAATTGATCTGTATGTCTGCCATGAACCTCCATCACTATAGTGTCTATCTTCTTGAATAAATCAAGTCTATCGCATTGGAATAAAATATCATACTCTCCCCCTTCGCAATCCAATTTAAATAGATCTATTTGACAGTTAATCTCCTGTAGAATCTGATTAAATCTTTTGTAAGAAAATTCTTCTTTTGTTATTTGTTTCCCTTCCGCCTTCTCAAAGATATCTTTATTTAAATAATCCAAAGAGTCGTCGAAAATTACTTTATGGCCCCCTCTATTTGATTCATGAAGAAAAATTCCATGAGGATTAGAATCACCTATAACTCCTTGATTCTCCAAGCAAACATTCTTAAAGCTCTTAAGCCTCTCCTTAGCCTCTTTGTAGTTTCGTCCTACAAGTTCATAAGAGAATACTTTAGAATTGGGGTACAATTCAGAAATATATTTACTGAATATTCCTATGTTAGCCCCAACATCAATAATAGTACAATTATCTTCCAAAGAAAAATTCTTTAAATTGTAGCAGTCCTGATGGATTATTTCCCTTTCTAAAATTTGTTCAAAATTCATAACACTTCCCTTTTAACTGCTTCTGAAATACTACTGTTTTTAGATATAGTTGTCAATTCTATACCATGACCGTGCAACCATTCAACAATAGAGGGAACTGCTTTAGCATTAGCCTCTATATCCCAAGGTATTTCGCACCCCTTATTATCGACTTTAGATTTGTAAAAGTGAGACCCATGAGTATCCAAATCCCAACCCAAAGTTGTTATCTTGGAAACCCCAAAATGAACAGCAAAATACAAAACAGTTTCAAGCATTATCCCAGCTCCTACGTTCCTAGTATGAGTCTTTGATAAAAGAAAATCATCGAAGTTCCTCTTTATAGCTAAACAGTTTTCTTTCCCAACCTCCTCTATTAACGGGACTTTAAAAAAACAATCTATAGTCTGTTGCGTACTCCATCGAGCACCCAAGGCATAGTTACTACTGCTAATCACAATAGGTCTATTTTGCTCATCGTATTTATATGGAATTCCCAAACTCCCCAATGGAAAATTAGAACAATTCCAAAAATGAAAATCACAAATGTCCTCCAAGCCTTCTATAGCTTGTTTAACACAAAAAACCAATTTGCCCTTCAACTTCTCCCTTAGTTCTGACTTTTCGTAGTCATTGTACGAAGGTCCAGTCAACAGAATGTAACATTCTTCACCTTCGTAAGAGTCAACTAAATCATCTAAAGAGCAACCTTCAGATACAGAATGTTTTAATTGTATTGTATTTTTATGCATAAAAACCCTTCTAAGCAAGGAGCCTAGAAGGGAATATATAAATCACTTCCAAGTTACTTAACTTGGATCATTATATCTTTTTGGACTTCTTTTTCAAGAGGTATTTTTATCCTCAGTAGGCCATTTTTGTATTCCGCCTCAATAGAATCTTTATCGACGCTCTGATGCAAGGTGAATTTCTTCCTTACAGGTCGTCGAGATATTTTTCTATGGTAAAATTCAGCCTCATTTTCTTTTAGATCCGATCCTGCCTCAACCTTTAAGGTCTGGCCAGATACAGATACAGATACATCTTCTTGATCTAACCCCACTAGTGCAAACTCAAGAATAAAATTATCATCTTTATCTTGATAAGCATCATAAGGCTCTGAGCCTGAGTACAATGGAGTATTAGCTCGGTGAGCTAACGACTGCATACGCTTGAATACATCTCCCTCAAAAGCCAAGGGAGCCAACATTTTGTTTATCATCATTGTCATACTACTATTTTTAGTTAGTTTTTGTTTTTCTAGCCCCACTATGGGTACTGGAAATTCTCAGACAATAGAGATATACTAAATTAATCCTCGTCGAATTGTGCTTCGTCGATACGATCTAGTATAAATGCTATTGTTTCATCGAGTTCTACCTCGTCTGTTAAAATTGTTTGTGGTTCGGTCATAGTGACTATGTATACACATGACCTAAATAATAGGGAATTCTAACCTTCGCAAGATTTACATTCCATCAGAGACCTTGATAACTCTTGACTTGGATTAGCACTCCTTTGGTAATATAAACCTTTTACTCCATTCTCCCAAGCATAAATCATAAGCTGATTAACCTCTTTCATTGGGGTCTTCGGGGCAATCATTAAATTAAGTGACTGACCTTGATCTAAATACTTCTGCCTCTGAGCTGCCTGTATAACAACTTCTTTCTGGGAAATTTCCTCGAAAGTCTTAAAGACCTCTTTGTCATTCTCCGACATGAAGCTCAAATGTTGAACAGAACCTCCTGTTTTAAGTATACCAAGCCAAACTTCATCATTATCCTGACCATACTCCGCCAAAGCTTCCTTTAAATAAGGGTTTTTATAAGTAAACTTGCCTTTAGCTAAGTTCTTTACAAAGTAATTTGAATTTAAGGGTTCAATAGAAGGAGAGACTTGACCTAAAATAAATGAGCTACTCGTAGTAGGAGCTATAGCTAAAGTAGTTGTGTTCCTGCGCCAATATTTTTTAGCATATAATGGACCGCCAAGAATCTGAAATAATTGACCTGTAGCCTTGTCACTTTTTTTTCTAATCTCTTTAAATATAGAGCTATTAGCCAATTTAGCCTCCATGCTTTCAAATCCAATTTTTTTACTCTGCAAATAAGAATGCCAACCAAGAACCCCCATACCTAAAGCCCTATGGCGTTTAGCAAAGTTATGGGAAGACTCCATGAAAGGAAGATCCTTTGTTTTTTGAATATATTCCTCCATTACTGAATCGAGGAACATGACTAGCGTTTCAATCGCATCAGTTTTAATTATATTGTCCCACTGTACTAAATTCAAAGAGGACAAGCAGCAAACAAAAGACTCATCTTCTTTAGAGGGTAAACTAATCTCATTACAAAGATTCGAAGCGAATATCTCCATAGCATTCTCCTTGTAACAATCTGGAGCTTGGTTATTGGCAGTATCTTTGAAGAACAAATAAGGGTAACCTGTTTCAAACCTTTTTTTAATGACTGCAGCCCATACCTGACGCTTTTCAGGATCTCCATCAATCATTGATTTCATCCAGTCATCTCCCACGGTGACCCCGAAAGACATCTCTTGAATAGCATTGCCCTCACTTCTTATACGAAGGAATTCTTTAATATCAGGATGCTCTATAGGTAGATAAGCAGCAAAAGAACCACGACGAACATTCCCTTGGGAAACTACCGCAGCTACTTTATCAAACAACTCCATAAAATGGACGGCTCCAGAAGATTCTCCCCCAGAGTTAATTTTAGCTCCCCTCGATCTAAGATCCCCAAAATAGGCAGATGTGCCAGAACCATGCTTGGTCTGCATTCCTACTTCACTTTGTTTGGCTAAAATTCCATCCATTCTATCTGGTACATAAACACCATTGCAAGAAATAGGTAACCCACGTTTTCTTCCAAAGTTTGACCAGACAGGAGAGGCAAGGGAGTAAAATCCCTGCTCCATATAATAAACAAATTTCTTAGCAAATCCATCGATACCCAAGTACCTTTGGGCGGTCTTAGCTATGTCTTCTATCCTTTGTTCTGGGGTTTCCCCTTTCAAGTAACCTCTCTCAAGGAAAGTCCTTGAGTCCTCGTTAAGCCAATAATTTTTTGTCATTTAAAACAAGTCGTCTGCATTGTAAGTTTGGGAATTCTTAGAGTATTCCACGGGTCTAGAGTAAAAGAAGTCTGTAGCATTATTGCCAAGTAACTCCTCTTCAAACCAGATCGTATCTTTTAGCAGGTTTTTGTCAACTTCAAAAGGCTCTTTAAAGCCAATTTGTTGCATCGACTCATTTATTCTATTTTTAATAAATTCTTTTAACACAATGGCGTTCAATCCTTTTTGACGGATACCATTAATCATCCAATCCACAATCTGACTTTCAGCTTCGAAAGCGCACACAGCTTCTTGGGCAATTCTCCCCTCAAGCTCTTCGTCGAAAAGCTCAGGGTGCTCTTCGCGGATAGTATTTATGAGCTTCATGCCGACAAGGGCGTGAAGATTCTCTTCGTTCCTTGTGTACTTAACTTGCTGGTCAGTATCCTTTAGAACATTTTTGTTACGAGCAAACCAGTTTATGACGTAAAATTGGGAAAATAAGGACACATTCTCTACAAAAAGGGTAAATAGGATTAAAGCGTAAACATATTGCTTCTTGCTATTTTTATAGAATTTGTGAGTGTATTTACGTAAATAGTTTACTCGGCCCTGTATAAAATCTAATTTGAGATTTTCTTCAAAAACCTCTTCCAAACCAAGCACCTCTAAGAGTCTTTCGTAAGCATTATTATGAATAACCTCTACGTTAGCCATTACAAAGCCTAAATCACTCAGAGAGGGGTGTGGCAAGTTGTCACCCAACTTACTCCAAAACTTTTTAACAGCTACTTCTATTTGCCCAATAGCAGAAAGAGTACGAACAATTATCTCTTTTTCCTGATCATCCAAAGACACGTTAAAATCTTGTATATCGGAGGCAAAACTAAATTCTTTATCCGTCCAGAACCCGTTGTGCATTGCCTCAATAAAATCTCCTGCCCATGAATAATGGTCAGGCTTACGTGAAATTTGTTCTTCGAATATCATGTCTGAATAACTTACACGGATGATATTGACCTTGGCGTTTTGGTCAATGAATATTTCATTATTTTTTTGGCGAAGCCATTTTATTAAAATGAACGTAGAGAATCTTAATAAAATACGTACCCTTTACGTAGTACGAACCCTTTAGGAGCGTACCCTTTACAAGGGCGGAACGGTTACGTATCTGTATTATACGAAGACTTTTTTTCCCGTCAACAAAAAAAATAAATTTGACAAAATTAAAATTTCCCATATAAAGAATAGATATGACCCCAAAGGAAGATCAGGAATTGGCCCAGAAGGTCAAGGAGGATCATGATCAAGAAGCTTTAGTCGAGTTAATCGAAAGACATTCTGGTATATACGTACATATGATCAAGTGCTATGGATCAAAAAGCCTAACACAAGATCAAATAAATAATCTGATTGATGAAAAAGATTACAATATCTACAAGGCTGCATTAGACTTTGACCACTCAAAATCTAAGTTTTCAACATACTTAGCTAATAAAACCAAGTACGCTTGCCTCACAGAGAAGACTTTAAACAAAAAGAAGAGAAATACTATCTGCTATGAAGATATAGATTTCTGTCAAATTAGCCCAGATCTAGAACCAGATGAAGAATGCTTGTTCAACGAAGGTTATAAAAGAATGATCAATATGATCTTAAGACACTCGGATGATAGAGTGCAGACGATTTTCTATGAAAGATATTTTTGTGGAGAAAGGGGGAAGCTAAAACCTTGGAAAAAAATAGCCGATAAGATCAAATTATCTACTCAAGGTTGCATAAATATACATAACAGAACGTTAAAAGAATTTAAAAATAAAATACAGAATGAAAAAGTTAAATTTTGAAGCTCCGATAAACTCTCTAAGCCTTGGAAACGTCTCTATAAATTTCCTAAGAGCAATCTATGAGAAAAAGGAAGATATTGATATCACAATATTTCCAGTAGGGGAAAGAGCTGACTTTACAGCCTACGACAAGATTGACTCTAATTTCAAAAATTGGATTACAAATAGTGCATTCAACAGGTTAAAAAAATACTCATCCGATTCACCAACTTTAAAAGTATGGCATATCAATGGATCTGAGAAACAGATAGGCAGAAATCAATACCTTTATACATTCTATGAAGTAGACTCTCCGACAGAAGAAGAGATTAATATAGTAAAAGCTCAAAAACATGTATTTTTCTCTTGTTCAGAGGCTGCAAAAATCTTCGAAGAAAAGGGGTGCAACAATGTTTCTTATGTACCTTTAGGGTTTGATAAAGATTTTGGTAATGTCGATAAAGACTATGGTATGGAAGATACCGTACATTTTGGGTTGATAGGGAAATTTGAGAGGAGAAAAAATACTCAGGCTCTCATTCAGTTATGGTTAAAGGAGTTTGGGAACAATCCAAAATATCATCTAACCTGTCTAGTAAACAATCCTTTCTTTAAAGAGGAACACTACAAAAAAGCAATTAGTACCTGTTTGATGGGTCAAGATTGGAATAATGTTAGCTTCATCCCTCACTTAAAGACGAATAGTGAAGTAAACGATCTAATGAACTCAGTAGACGTAAACCTTTCAGGATTGTCAAACGGTGAAGGTTGGAATTTACCAGCGTTCAATTCAGCTGCTTTAGGCAAGTGGCCTATTGTTAGTAACTGTAGCTCCCATAAAGACTGGGCCACAAAAGAAAATTCTATACTTATAGAACCTTCGGGCAAACAGCCTTGTTATGATAATCTCTTTTTTAAAGAAGGAGACTCCTTTAATCAAGGTCAATACTACAGATTAGATGGCCAAGATATACTTGAAGCTATGAGAAAATCAATAGATCTTGCTAAAACACCTAATAAGGAAGGTCGCAAACTTCAAAAAAAGTTTACTTATAAAAAGACAATAGATAAAATATTTAAAACAATATTTAAATAAACCAAAAGGGCGGTAGAAATACCGCTCTTTTTATATACAATCCTATATGCCTTTATATACTTACCGTCATCCAGATACAGGGGAAGAAAAAGATATTCTCCAGATGATGAATGATGAACATATCTATATCGACGAGTTTGGTTTAGAATGGAAAAGAGTATTCACTGTACCTCACGCCTCTATAGATACTAAATTAGATGCATTTGATAAAAATGGCTTCATCGAAAAGTCTGGAAAAATGCAAGGCACGGTAGGGGACATGCTAGATTATTCAGCAGAACTATCCCAAGAAAGAGCTGAGAGATCAGAGACTGGGGAAGATCCCATCAAAAGAAAGAATTTTGACGACTACGAGAAACGCAATGGCAAGAAACACCTGTCTGATGTTAAGAAAACAATTGAGACCTCTAAAATCAAAGTCGATTTAGATTAAGAATCAGCTAGCCACTGTCCTGTTACTTTAAATCTAAACCCTGATACTAAAATTGTAACAGCACCTGTATTGTCTACAGCAATCGCTTGATTAGTGCCTCCTCCTACAGCTTGCTCTACAAAATGATCTGGGCCTCCTCCAGTAATAAAATTCCTAGAAGCAGCTAGGCTATTGTCTACCAAAAGTACATTAGAATTGAATTCAGCAGAATTATTAAAGGTTGCAGTCGCAGTGAAGGTGGCTGCATTTGTAGCAATTGTCACGCCTCCGTTAAAAGTGGTTGCACCTACAAAATTTGATGTACCACTATTTGTAAATGAAGAATTGGTTGCATAGGTGTTTACACCATGAAACTCACTACTTGAATTAAACCTTGCAGGTTGATTGTATATGGAGTTTGACGCAAATGTAGTAGGAGCTACAATCTGTACTCCACTTTGCCCTCCGATATAAACAGTTTCGTTTTGTCCCATAGTTCTAGCAAAAGTACTAGAAAATATACCAACAGAACCTGTAATAGAATCGTCTATTACAACGGCTCCCCCGCCTATAACAGTGTTACTCTTACTAAAATCACCTTGAGTTAAGCCATTATTGTTGATAACCGCATTTAAATCACCACTCACCAAATTGGGAGATCCGCCCAAAACAACGTTATGGTTTCCACTTACAATCGAATTACCAGAATTAGCAAGAGCGGTATTCCCAATTCCACCAGTGATATCAGTATCGGGGCCAACCACCACAACATCTACGCCTTTGGATTTAACACCACTAGCGAAGTTAATCGGGCCTCCATCTATGATATTATTCAATTCTACAGTCACCCCTGTTGAATTGTCAGTAAAAGACAAATTACCACTTTCGCTAGAAAAAGTAGGTAATTGTATCTGTTGAGGTTGAATTTTGTTAAATGACATTATACAATAGATTATCTTTTTAAAGTTACACAATTTCCATGAAATATACACTGTATAAACCAAATTCCAAGAATAGTGGGTCTGCATTTAGCTTCGATCTAACAAACGATAGAAATAATAAACCAGTATTGTTTGTATCTATGATCCAACAATATAGCTGGAACGACTCTACAAAAAATGGCTCTTTTAAAGAAAATGCCAAGAATCCAGAAAAATCAGCTACCATTATGCTAAATGAAACTGAAGCTGGCGAGTTTCTTTCCTCATTTAAGGTTCGAATCCCATACGTGGCTTTTCACAAACGTGAAGACTCTAGTACAATCATCAAGCTAAATCCTTGGGATAAAAAAAGAAAAGTCAAAGAGAAGGGCGAGGATAGCTTTTACACAACCCCAGCTTGGGGTCTAAGCGTGAGCAAAAACTCCTCTCAACTATTCCAACTCCCTATAGAAGGGGGAGAAGCAGAAGCTCTTTCCGAATTACTTAAAGCTTATATCGGAAAAGTTTTTGAGTTTAACTCAAATGCTTACAAGAGGGATGATTCCAAAAAACAATATCAATCTCCTCAATCTCAAAACAATCCTCCCAAAAAACAATACAAAGAAGAGCCAGAAGAAGACGATGTCCCATTCTAAGTTGAGGGTTTTAGTCCATTCTAATTATAGTAGAATGGTAACTGGATTTGGAAAAAATGCTAAAAATATACTCTTAGCACTGCACTCTAACCCCGATATAGAAGTCATAGAAGCTTCTAATGGAGCACGTTTTAACTCAGATCTCCGTACACCTTGGGAAAGTTATGGAACTTATCCTGTAGATCCTCATATTTTAAACACTATAGAAAAAGATGCTTCTAAAAAAAGAGCAGCTCAATATGGTTATTATTGTATAGACGAAATTGTAAAAAAAACCAAGCCTGACATCTATTTAGGGATAGAAGATATTTGGGCATTTACACAATTCGAATCAAAAGAATGGTGGAATGATACTGTAAAAGTTTTATGGACAACCTTAGATAGTCTACCTATTTTAGACCAAGCCATTAAAATGGAACCTAAGTGCGATAAGATGCTTGTTTGGGCCTCTTTTGCAGAGGAGGCTATGCATAAATTAGGTCATCCTAAAGTAGAGACTTTGCATGGAGCAGTTGACTATAGCCATTTTAAACCTTTAGAAAATAGAGATGAGTTACGAAATTTTCACGGCCTTGGTGGTGATTTTGTTGTTGGTTTTGTATTTAAGAATCAACTAAGAAAATCAGTACCAAACTTACTAGAAGGATTTAAAAGGTTTAAAAAAAGCAATCCAGATGTAACTGCCAAGCTTCTTCTACATACGGATTGGGGAGAGAAAAAAATGGGTTGGGACATCCCAAGATATGTCAAAGAGAAAGGCTTTGATAAATCTGAAGTTCTAGCGACTTATGTCTGCCATAAATGCGATACCTATTCTATAAGAGGATATGACGGGGAAGAGAAAGACTGCCCTTCGTGTGGAGGTAAAAAATGTGTTAAAACAAAAAATAGCGCCAGAGGTGTAAGAGAGCAGGAGCTTAATGAAATATACAACCTTATGGATGTATACTGCCACCCTTTTACAAGTGGAGGGCAAGAACTACCAATTCAAGAAGCTAAGGCAGCAGGTCTAATAACTTTAGTGACGGATTATTCCTGTGGTACTGATTCAGCCTACGAACATCAAGGTGGGATTCCCTTGGCTTGGAACGAGTACAGGGAACCTAGCACTCAATTTATCAAAGCTACAACATGTCCAGATAGCATTAATGAGAATTTAACCAAAGTTCTTAAAATGCCTCAAGAGCAAAAAGAAATCTTGATTAAATCAGGTAGAAATTATGTTAAAGATAAATTCTCAGTACAGTATACTGTTTCAAAATTGATAAGCATATTGCGAGATTTAAAACGCAAGAAGAGTGGTGGGATTAAATTGAAAGAAGAGGCACCTCTAAAAGAAGAAAAGTCCAATAAAAATAGCCTAACTAAAATTTTAGAGGATGTACCTTTGGAAGATAGGATCGCAGTTGTAATGCCTGAATCAGGAGGAGATGTACTAATGATAAATTCTTTGATGGAAAATCTCAAGAACCTCTATCCAAGTAAAAAAATATATATGTTTACCAATCCTAAGTTTTTTGATTTTATTAATGACAATCCAAATGTTTACAAATTACTTCCATATGACCCTAAAATAGAATCTCATTACTTCTTAGAAGGCTCTCGTAATCACAAAGGATTGTTCGACATGGCTTTTTTCCCGAATGTCATGACTCAAAAAACACACACATATATCCACAACGCTAAAGATAAAAATCAATTTAAATTACGATGAGCCACTTAGCAGAAGTATATGCGAAAGATTTAGGGGTTAGGATTGGGAATCCAGTTTTTAAACCTCATTTTTTTCCAATAACCCACACCAATTATATAACTTTGCATACAGACGATTATGTACAATCGAAACAATATGATTATTGGGAAGAGGTTATAACAATGATAAAAAAGTCTGCTCCCGAATTAAAAATCTTACAAATTGGCAGTGGCAAAGAGCCAAGGGTTCAAAATATAGACGATTTTATCAAAACCAATTCTATAAAGCAGTCTGCTTACATTATCCAAAATGGTTTACTGCATATGGGCATCGATAGTTCTCCTGTGCATATAGCGTCTTTACTTAATAAACCTATTGTAGCAATATACGCACACACTTATGCAAGAACCTGTGATCCACTATGGGGAGACAAAGAAAACATTACTCTAATAGAATCTCATAGAGATGGAGATAAACCATCATTCTCTACAAAAGAATGGGATAAAAAAATAAACAAGATCGAGCCTGAAGAAATAGCTAACTCTGTACTAAACCAATTGGGTTTTAAAGGGGTTAATATTAAAACTTTATTCATGGGGAATCTATACAAGAAAAAAGTTATAGATGTAATCCCAGATCATCCCTACGACTTAAAAGAAGACAGTATTTGTATCCGACTTGATATAGAGCATAATGAAGATAATGCCAAAGGTTTGATTGAAAACAATGTTTGCTCTATCATCTGTCACAAACCAATAGATGAGTCCCTGCTATGTAATAAAAACATACAGCGTATAGCATACATCTCAAAATCCTTTAATGAAGATTTTGTAAACAAGTTAATTAAGTATGGCAAGAAATTCGATTTACTCTGCACTGATGAAGAGAATATAAGCGACGAAAGAGTAAAATATTTCGACCAGTCTATTGCAATTTATGACACTTCAAAAACGATAGAAAAAAACAAAAAGATTATAGATCTAAAAGATTTTAGTTATTCAAGCTATAAAAAAGTGATTAAAAATAAAAAGAGCTACGCTAGTCACTACGCAGCAAACAATAACGAAGATTTAGATGATTTTTACCTTGACTTACAGAATATGTTTGTCTATCATTTAGCTCATGAGCAAGAATAATATTTACGGCCCAGACCTGTATAAGAGAAATCAACATGGTCTTCTTGAAAATGCTTCATATGTATTTAATGAAGATGGGTCTGTAGATTGGAGATCCATGATCAAAGACGAGTACCTGTATCCAAACAAAGATTGGTTTGAGTACAGAAAGAAGCCCGTTCCAGAATCAATAGAAGGTCTAAAGGATAATCAGCTCTTGATTATGTTAGGAGGGATTAAATCTTTAGCAAAGCTAAGAGGGTTCAAGTCTGTAAAATTTAATACTGAAAATGTATCGAATGGATACGTCAAAGCAAGTTGTACCATAGAGTGGCTATCTAATTACGAGAGTGATAATGCTTCTATCACATATGAAGACTCAGCAAATGCCACATTAGACAATACAAGCTCTTTCGCTTCCAAATTCTTGGAGACTATAGCCTGTAACAGGGCTTTTGTAAGGTGTGTGAGAAATTTCTTAAATGTACATATTGTAGGAGCGGACGAAATCGACAAGTCAAAAGGGGCAAATAATGCTAAATCTTTTGAGTATGACTCTGCTGAATCTACAAATGTGGCTTTAACGCCATCAGCTATGCTTGAGAAGGCCGCAAGAGAGAAAACTGGGTCAGACTCCTTCGATAACTTTAAGACGGTCCTACGCGACTTCTGGAAGCAAGAACAGTATAGAAACGAAGAGATAAAGAACTGGGATTCTTTCTCCGATATTCCTGCAAAAGAATGTCGAAAGCTCTTGGTTCTTGTTAAAAAATTATAATCCAAGGAAATTCCTCTGGGCTGCAGAGAATCTGCTTGAAATAGAACTGGTTCTATAAGAACGCATCGAATCTCCCACCACTATAGTGTCATCTATAGGCAATAGCTTCTGTGTAGATTCTTTTATTGTTGTCGTTAAAGACCCTCCACTCAAAGAGTAAGATAAACCAGACATTACTATAGAGAACTGAGTAGGTACAAATAAACCAACTATAGTCCTAGAAGATGATTGTAAAAACGTTTTGGATCTACCGCCATAATTGAAATTTTTAAGAGCATTAATTTCCACGCCCTTCCCCCTTTTCACATCGAAAGAAACTGGCGTTTTGATATTACCAGAAGCTCCATTCAATAGAAGAGAAGTTTGTACATAATTCTTTTTATCGAATAGATCTGTGATTTGAGAAGTTTGTTCGTCCTCTTCGGCGTCTGTGTCATCTAACTCTTGTTCAGCCTTTCTGTTTCCAAGGATTTCATTAACAGGAAGTTTCGTTCTAGTATAAGGGCACCTTATACTTTCAAGTAAATCATCTTTAGATCTTCTTTTCCCAAATAGAGTTTTCGATTTGGCAATATTCTTTGGAATTTTCGTGTCAAAAAGTTCAGCTAATATCGCATAGTAAGGCAATCCAGTAGTGTGAGTATAAGAAGAAATATTCTCATTTGTAAAATCAATGTAATCATCCTTATCATCTCCTTGAACAACGTTATTATTGGCAACAGCTTTTTGCCCTATAAACACATATCCGCCTGAACCTTTTACTCCTTCAGTAGCCTCGATAATATTATCAAGAGTGAAATTATCAGTTTTTACCCCATTGGCTCTCAGTAAAGAAACAACTTTTTTTAATCCTTCAATTTTGTTAACTTTGATGTCAGTTTCGTAAGGCCCAGAAATAGAAAGGTCATTAGAAGAAAATTGCATCCTCTCGGCTTTTCTTTTACTAAATTTATTAGATATGTAAATAGAATTATTTAAGTAAAAAAATGCATCCTTAATTACTTGGTAAGCCTTGGAGTCACTCGGCTTTAAATTATCAGAAGACCCAACCCCAGCAGCACGAGTATCGATGTATTTACATTTTTTTAGTTGTAATGGTCCTTTGTATGCGGCTGCAGCAGATTCGGCTATTTTTTCCCCAGTGATATACAACTCACTCCAATCTTTGATTGTTTTATTGGATAATTGAAGTGCAGGATCGTAAAACTTCCCAAAATCTGGAGGTTTATTTTCAGCAGCTAATTTATAACTTATAGCGTCAAAAACAAGAGGCGTTAATGCCCCAGAACATTCAGCCCCATAAAAAACTTTATAAGTTTCTTTGGGAATCGATAGGTCTCCTATTTTCCCTAATATGTCTACAGGTTTAAATCTAGCTATTCTTTGTTTTGAACTTTCATCAGGAGTACTCTTAATAGGAGCTGTATTAGTCATGTACGAATTAGCGATAACTGGAGCTAAAGCATTTTCTGTAAAAGAACAACTTTTTAAATTTCCCCCAGTTAAAGTTAAAGGGTTTGTGATTTGATAAGTCACTGCAATAGCAGAAGATATAAATACAACAGTAGAATTTAAAGGATTCACGTACCAGTATAATCCTAAAGAACTAGCAATAGATGACAATACAGAATCTACAGTCCCTGAATTTTCAAAAAGAATATCTCCTCTACTTGGTAACCCTATAACTGGAATATCAGCCATTCCTAGAGCAGTAATTAATTCTCTTAACTTATAGCCATACTTAATTTCTGATTTAGAGAGATCTGGATTATTAGAATATGAAGATACCTCTCCAGATGCACTATTGTAAGATAAATCTGTGTCAAGAACTCCACCTTGATAAACCAAAGAAATTTTTTCTCCAGTGATCTCATCTGTGTCTGAAATTTCGTTGTAAATATCACCTATTATTAAACCGCCCCCAACTTTTCTTGGAAACTGTTTCCCAAACGAAGGCACAGGGGAGTTCGGACATTCAGAGTAGTCATAAACAACTCCATCAAAAGAACCTGCTCCTCTAGGAGAAGTATCCTTGCCTCTAACAGCTATAAAATGAGATTTTAATTTTAACGAAGTTGTATCGCTAAACTTTCTTGAAATCGTAGTTTTAGTTCCATCTTTACTAATTGTTTTTTCAATAGTTTCGAATTGACTGAATAATTTGTTTATTCTTGCATCTGAAAAGTCAACACGAGAACCAATTTCTCCAATTATAGTACCGAGGGATTCTCCACCTGCCTCAATATCTTTTGCGTTGATCACACTTGTAGTACTGGCAGTATGCCCACTACCATTACTAAAATTCATATTTACAGAAATTACAGATTCTTTATTCATAGATTATAAGTGTCTTCTTGTTGGTTTATTATAGGAGTAAAAGAACTAATCCCAGACTGTATGAATCCGCTAATACCACTGTAAGTCTCTACAAAATTATAAGGAGAAGCTTCTAAGCCATTAATGTAATAACTTACTTGACCTTCTACGAAACCAGTACCGCAGATATCAGGGTCTCCAGAAAAAGTTTCTTGTACGTTGGCTTGTTTTGGTATTGCGAAATACCTTCCCGTAGTCTGATATTCAGAGGGAGCAAAGCCATATTGAAATTTTTGACCGTTAAAGAATATATTGTAATTGTTAAATAGCTCCTCTCTGTCTGAAGCATTAGAATAAATAGAATTAACCTTTGATGTTAGAGCGTCTTCAGCTAGTTGATAACCTTGTTGATCTCCTTTATCATAAGCTACTCCAGAAGCCCCACTCCTAGAATCATAAATTACGATGTCAGAGCTTGATATAGCAAATCCTTGATCAAACCTAAATGTACTTGAATAAGTATCGTCGTCAGGAGTGACATAATAATCTCCTGTATTTATATTAATGTAAGTCCTATTTAAACCAGAAACTATTATTGGGGATTCTTCGAAAAGAGTTTGGGAATTTAAAGACAATGTTGAAGAATGAGCGCCTGTGACCATAAATGGATTGTAAATAAACCCATCTCCTACGAAAGTACCTGTATCATTCCTTAAAGAAATAAACTCTCGACTTCCAGTTATTGATTCAGCCCCCGTATATAAAATATAATTATAGTTCATTAGATTCTTTCTCCACGGTAATAAATATAATTCTTTTTTAAATCTTCAGAGAAGCCTGTTAAATTAACTCCAGAAAATGCTTCCTGAGTAACTGTAGTATAACTTTCCGTTAAAGGAGTTTGTACAACTCCGCTAATATCTGTCAAAGTACCCGTCAAAGGATTTTTTCCATATAAATCTATCGTTATTTCTCCCTGTCCTGTTGTTTGTTGAAGAAGGTAGGTAGCCAAGTTATCAGATATGTCTTGTAAGCCCAAAGTAGCATAAGCGTCATCTCCAGTTGGCTCGTAAAGGTATCCAGAGTCAGGGCGCAAATGACCTAACTCCTCTTTATAGAAAGTCTCGTGACCACCTGCATTCAAAGTGTAATATTTATAGTATCTTTCCCCTTCTTTCTTACTTATTTGAGGCTGCTCTGAACTGCTTAAGGTTACTCCAGTTATAATTTCCCTACCTGTTGCAATAGTTAATTGTCCTGTAATTTGGTAATCGTATCCAGTTATCCCAGTTTGATAAACCAAAGTCTCGCTGTACCCAGTAACTCTATTAGCAGATGATGTGGTAGCCGCTGTCTGAGAATATTGCCCTAATATTCCAGATCCAAAGTAATATAAAGCATCTTCTGATACAGCCCCACTAAATACAGCTAACTTATTTATATGATTATTGATAAGGGTTTTGCTAACTTCGTTACTAGATCTGTAGTAGTTTTTTGAACCTCCTATATAGAAAAAATCTGGATTAGATAAGTAGTCTGAATCCGTCGAAACTTTTTTTGAAGTTATTTTTTTGTTAATATAATCAAAAGTACTTAAGGTTATAGAATCCCCAAAAGAAGATATACCTATTAAATTTCTTTTAGACAATTCTGAATCTAGAACAGTTATTTGATCTTGATCTTTACCGTAACATTGTAAAAACAAATGACCTCTTGAGGTAACTCCAACATTAAAACCCTTAGACCCTGTATAATCTATACTGTTTATTGTTTCTTCCGTCTTTTCTAAAGATCCAAAAATAACTCCATCAGAAACTGCTCCACCAAATTCAAAATCGACAAAAACAGATAAATCATTAAAATTCAAATCATGAGTTCTAACGGCCAAATTACTATGACTTAAATCAAGGGTATCTGATGCAAAAACAGAGTTATTTAAAAAAGTCTGCACTTCAGAGGAATCGCTAAAAGCAGTAGTATTAATTAATACCCCAGAATATTTATCAGTGTCAAATGCGGGACTCTGATTTGCTATAGCTCCAGACCAAACGCTATTACTCGTTTGAGCAAAAGTATGAGTGTTAAAAGTATTAGACTCATTGAAATCATAATAGACTGCTAGTCTTTTGTTGTCTGCAAAAGAATATAACAATTGATAACTTAACCCTTGTTCGCTCATTAATAATATTTTGATAAATTATAAGATATACTGCTTTGCTGAATATTTTGAGAATCTGAAATTTTATGCTGACCGCTACATAATCCTAATACAATGTTCTTTAGTGTAGATAATTTATTCTCTTCGTCATTGCTTGAAGCGCTAATGGAATATTCACCCAAAGTTCTATCTGCTACGACATTAGCTTTAAATCCTCCTATTGTTTGCTGAATATCATTTTTCTGTATTGGAACCTTATCTACAATATTGATAGACAAATCTTTAAGAGCACCGTTAGAATAATCTACTACATTATTATAAGTATAATTATAAGAAATTTCATTAGTATTTGGATTTTTATCTATAGAGAAGTCAACAGGCTCTACATTCAGGTAAGAAGAATTTAATTCATATCCAGTCGCAACTTGAGAAAATTCATCCGCAGCTTTTTTAGCGATAGAGAATTGATCAACCAATTCAAAAGCTCCAGAAACAGCCTTAAACCTGTCGTTTTCAACTCCAGCTTGGCTTATATTTTTAATAGATATAGAGGGTCCATGAAATTTTAATTCTCCCTCTACGTTTACAGATACAACGGGTGAATCTTTAGTACAGCTAATGGAAGCAGTATGAGAGTGCAGTACATTAGTACCCGTTATTAAATCTATATTCTCTGCATTTTCGAAAGTAAACGAAAATTCTAAATTGTTTGATCCTGTATCCAATGTATATTCATAAGAAGTCGGGCCATTAGAAACAAAAGTATATTTTCCAGTCTCATAGTTTGATAAAGAACTAGCTATAGCATCTTCTGCTGCATTAGTAGCCATCTTAGGAGAGAAATCCCCTGTTGTTAACATCGTAGAATTTGAAATGTTTGCGTCCATCCCTCCTTGTACATTGCCTTTTACAGAAACCGAAAGTTCTGAATTTTTATCATAAGCAATATCTGTTGAAATATTTACAATTCCATTGCTAGAAAGAGGTTGGTCAGAGGCTGAATACAGGTAGACTTCCGTAACAGAGTAAGCATCAGTTTTGCGATCTACCTTTTCTTCTTTAGACTGTAAAAATCCATTAACCCCACTGTTAAAAAATCCAATATACTCAAAACCGTCCTGTAATTTTGCGTTTACAAAAGAGCGAGCATTTGTCAGAGGGTCTCCCGCATCCACCTTTAAACCTTTTGCAGATACATTGTGAGTGGCTCTAATTACTTTATTCTCCAACTCAGAATAACTCCATTCATTTACGGGTGATTCTATCTTGTAATATTCGGAAAAAGTTTCATTTTCAAATGTTTTAAAAGATACGCTGTAAGGTAAAACTGTAGATAAATCACTCTTCCCAAAATCCACTCCTTCAACCAAACACTTACTAAACACCCTAGTATCCGTCCCCAAGGTAACTGTCAGATTTCGATATTCATTGAGGAAACCGCTAATCATCTGCATTTTTTGCAAATGAATGCCACTTAAGGAATCACCTGTAATAGTTCCTATAGCCTGTATATTAATGGCTTTATGATCATATTTACCTTCAAATACTATAAGCTCGTCACTTTCTGCTATAGCAGGAAGAGGACTTGGGAAATTGTAAGAATCATATGTTACAGAATCAGGCATTTAATTAAGATATTACAAAGCTTATTACACGATTTGTTGTACCATTGGACAAATCTATTGTTGTTTGATCCCCAACTAAGTAATAAGTACTCTCACTTAATTTTGCTTCCATTTCGCTAGTTTTAGTTTTTAAAAACTCTTTTGCGTGGTAAAGACCATAATTAGGATCGGCTACAACAGTCGCTGTTACCGAAGCTTGGCCTAAAGTATCTAAGTCTGACACAATCAACTTCTCTCTTAAACTGCTTAAATCCAAGATTTTCTCAGATCTTTTTATCTGATTAGTCTTGGTTAAAGTAAGCTGATATTTCAAGATTCCATCAGGTAGGCTGGAATTATTGTAATCATCATTTGTTGTAAAAACGATTTTATCTTCGACTACTCCTTCTGATTTTAAAATAGAAGAACTTCTAGAAGACTCAAATATAACCCCTAGTGACTCTGGGAACAAGCGGCTAACTTTAATTTCATTAAGAGCTTTCGAAGAATTCCACAGTTCTAAAGTTTTATTATATCTATCAAAAATACTTCTCCCAGAAGCTTTGTACCTTACAGAGAGGGTGTATTCAAAAAAAGCTTCCTTTTTTTGTTTAGAACAAGAAAAGGATATTTCATTATTGCCAGACAAATTAGGATTTGTCGAAAAAGAAATTGATATAGAAGCTTTTTTAGAGTCCTTAGTGATACCCTTTGATATACTATAAGGTTGACCAAACTCAGATTGCTCGCTAGATATTACGCTATCTATACAAGTCGATATTGCTGATTGTATAACATTTTGATAATTGTAATCAAGAGAGGTTAGATCTATAGAGATCTCTTTAGATAAATATCCATCATCACCTTGTGAGATTTTAGTGGTTGTCTTCTTAGATACCCTGTTGGTTTCATCTATAAAAGATGATTCAAAATCTTCGTTTAAGGCAACCTCTAGATTTACCAAGTCAATATTTTCAGTTAATTGCCCCGCAAAACCTTTTGAGATCCTAGCATTCTCTGATATCCCATCTGTATGGAAACCTAAAGAAGGTCTACTTAGATGATAAAAATTACTTAAAAATACCTGAGCATTTTTTAAGAATTCTCCTCCAGCGTCTTGGGCATACTTTAATGAAACCCTCCTCTTGTAAGAATAATCAGAGCCACTTCTGGAAAAATCATAATCTTCACTAAATGATTCAACCAAATGAGGACTAGGCATATGTTTGGCAAAAGTTTTAGCAGAATAACTATTTAGCATTTTTCGCTCCCTTATAGTAATAGAAGCTATTTCAGAACCAACTAAATTACTTTCTTGAAAACTTAAAGATGTAATTAAACCATTAACAAACTCATCTCCACCTATTCGTGCGGTGATATTTTGAGTTTCATAAGCGGTTCTTATAGCAGCTCTTCCCGACAGTAAAACTCCTCCGCCAGCATCAAATTGCACATCTGAAATATCAATTTCATACGAAGCTTCTACAATGAATCCAAATAATTCATCTGAATCCAAGTACGAGTATTCAATTTTAACACTTGAAGATACAACGTTGTTAACAATTAAAGACATTTATTCTTTTGGTTTTATCGATTCAAGCTCACTCTCAAGAGTTTCAATTCTAGTTTTTAATTTATCTATAACTACTATATTCATATCTGTAAGAGTACTGATGTCTGCTGTTGCCTTTGTAACTTTCGAAGCAATGGAGGTTACTGAATTTGTAGCAGAGGCAAAAGAACTAAGGTTAGAGCTGGCATCAGATAAATTTTTGTTAAGATCCGCGATGCTGGCTACCACACCATCAACATTAAAGTTTGTATTTAATTTTTTAAATTTCTTCTTTAAAGCTTCAAGTTCTGCTTTCAAAACTTCAGCCTCTGCGTCTAATTCTGCCGCTTTTTTGTTTCCCTCTTTATTGAATGTACCTCTTATCTTGCCTCTAAGATTTTTTGGAACATTTTCAAATTGATTCGTCATCGTCGCATCTGCCATACTTTTTGAAGATACTCCTGAAGCTTTGAGAACAATATCTCTTACTGCTTGTGCTACTCCTTTTGCATCCATTTCAGCTTCTAATTCAGCAGCCATTTGAGCCTTGCGTTGTGGATCTCTTTCTGCAGCAATCTGTTTTCCTATTCCGATAGCGTTTCCTATGTCAAATTTTCCACTAGTAAATGATGAAGCTAAACCAGAGAAAGAATTACGTACCATCTCCATTCTATTCTGTTCGCCTTCTATTCTTATGGCTTCGGTACGATCTGTAATTGCATTCATTCGAACTTGCATGTTCGTTGCGGCAGCAACAATTTTAGCCTTAAATGAATCAGAAGCTTGCCGTGTGGCTTGAGCAGCTTTAATCTGCTCTTCAGATCCTACTACTAAATTAGATTCATCCAATTTAGCTTCTTGTAGCCCTGCTTGAGCATTCGAAACACCAAGGATGTCTGAGTTTGTGGATAACTGTCTTTGCAAACTTGCTGCTTGTGGACCCTTCATAGAACCAAGTAAAGAAGATCCAGCTGTATTCATTACTTGTTGATTGAAGATGTCGCTTTTGAATTTAGAAATTTTTTCTCCAGCGGCAAGTTGAACACTTTTTAGTCTTTTTGTAGTTGCATCTATAGATTTCTCTAGATCTTCTATATTTCGCCTAATAGACATCGCTTCGCCAACCTCTTTGTACACCTTCACCAATTGATCGCTTGCGTCATCTAGCTCTTGTATGCTTTGAGAAGTATTTAAGATTGTCTGGAGCCTTGTTATGTCTTTAGTTCTATCTCCCATCCCCGCCTCTTGTTGCTTTTGAGCTTCTTTAAAGATGCTATCACCACTAATAAAACCAAATTCTTTTCTAGCCGCCCTTTCTCTTGCCATCCCCCCCTGTCTATTAGATATTACCTCATTAGTAGTCTCAAGATCTGCTTTTGCCTGATGCATTGCTTTTCGCTGCTCAAAAACAGCCATTGTTAGGCTACCAAGAGCGCCTACGGCTGCTCCTATACCTGCTCCCAGTGGTCCAAACATCGCTCCCATAGAAGCTGTCTGCGCTGCAGCAGAACCAGTGTTAGCGGCCAAGGCTCCAGTTTCATTCCCTGCTTCTTTGGCACTCGCGGCAAGAGAGTCTAAACCAGATGCAGCTCCAGATAGAGCCATTGACATTGCCATCATTTTAAAGCCCGATCCTTCATTTTGCATGAACTTTTGATTGTTCTGAGTTGCAGAACTAATTCTTCGCCCTACCCCAGAATCTTTCACGCGATTTACCCCTGAGCTAACACCCTGCCCCAATTGCATAAAGTCCTGACTCAACCTTGAGTTTCCTACAAAACGTCTCGCACGATGCCTTCTGGAATTAACATTTGTAGTCCCTGCGGCGTACCTAGGTATATGACCTGCAGCTTTACCCTTCTGCTGAAAAGCTCTCCTGCGTTCACGTTCGCTAGGCTTTATCTTGTTCCTTTTTTCAGCTGCAGTTACGGGCGCACCAAGTATTTTATATATTTTTTCAGCGGCTCCTCCAGCAAGACTAGATGAATGTTTAGCCTCTATACCTACTGTTGAAGGGGGGATGTTAAATGGGTTTACTCCCCCCTTTAAATTTGTTAGAGAATTGCCCTTAAAATCCATAAGAGACCCTGCAGCTCTATTTTGAAAATCTTTAAAATCATCAGTCGATAATAATGCTCCGACACCACTTTCAAAAACAGAACCGATAGAAGACTTAGCAGACCCCGCATTTAAGGTCTTTTTAATATCTTTTGCCCTGACTGGATCAGGCATCTCTCCTCCTGAGATCATCTTTGCCATAGTTATAGAGTCGCTTGTAAATAAATCTGTATATTTACGTACCAAACTATTCCTATGTTTATTCATCCCCCCCTTTGCCTTAGAATTATTCAATCTATAGGTCGGGACGGTTACCTTGGCCACACTGTTATCTCCAGCCCCTTTCGTGGCAGAAATACCTCTGGAAGTTTGTGAAATAAATAAATCTTGAGTTGTCTTTGAACCAGACTCAGCTACTATCATCCCATATCTTTCATCAGCATTTAATTGTTTAATTTTACGAGGTCTACCCCTTGCATAACCAGCTGGGTTTCCAACTGGATAACCTCTAGCGTACATAGGAATAACAGCAGAATCTCCGTTGCTACCAAAGTTAGGTATCTCCTTCTCTTGGTCATTCATTATAAAACGCTGACCACCAATCGTACCTTTTCCATAATGAGCTGATACATTAGGAGAAGCTCCTAACATCATAGCCGTAGCCTCTTCTTGCTGAAATCCTGCTGCGAACTTCTTGCCCCCTTTTCCTGTAAACCCTTTGCCAGCATCATACCCAGCAACACCTCTTCGGGAAGCTACATTAGCGATGTTTGTTAAAATTAGTTGTTGTTGTACTAATAATCGGTTCTCCGCTTTTATCGCATTAATTACGGCCTGTTCTTTTTGGGCTTGTGTGGCAGTCTTGCTATTTAATACGGCCCTTAATTTTGCATCTTTGCCAAGTAGATCTACTATGCCGCTTTCAATGCTTTTCACTTTCTCAGCTTGAGATCCCATAGCCATGACAGATTTAAATCCCTCTGCAGCGAACTTAGTAACCATTCTAAATATATTAAAGAATGCTTTTGTTATTAAAACTAACCCTGGACCTGCTATAAATTTGCCTACAACTTTAAAGAAACCTGCTATAAATTTTCCGCCTATTGTATCAGCTGTCAACGCATTTCCTAAAACATCAGAAGCTTTTGAGGCTACTGAGATAAGATCTTCAAGCAAAGGGCCAAATGTAATAGATCCAACTTTTTCTGCAAAGTCAGTAACAGAAACAACTAGTAAATTAATTTGAGAAGCTAAGGACTTACTCAATTCAGCATTTCTTTCAAAAGCATCATTTCCAGCGTTTGCGGCTGCATCTGTAGCTTTGGCGAATATAGAAGTTTCAGAGGATAAGTCTTTTAAAGCTGCACTGACAACGTTGATTTGGAAAACTCCTCCAGCCAATTCTTTAATTGCGCTTGCCTTCGTAGGATCAGATATCTTCTCAAGAGCGTTAGAAAGGGCTTCTAATTTTTGAACCCCACTCTGAGAAGCATCTATTTCTACTCCAAGTTGTTGTAATTGATCAATTGTTTTTCCTCGGCTCAACCTTGTGAAGATAGATTTAAATGCGTTACCTATAACAGCTCCTCCTCGTGCTGTTTTTTGCTCTACCGCAGTAATTAATCCGAGTAATTGATTAAAACTAACTCCAGCATCTTCAGCAGTAGAACCCGCTCGGCTAAAGCCGTCTGCGAGATCTTGAGCTGAAACAGCGAATCTAGTGTCAACGGCAACCAACCTATTGGTTACGTCAACTGCAGTCAACCCAGCAGATTGAAATCCATTTATAGCAGCAGTGAGGGCTTTAACAGACTGTTCCGCACCTAAGCCAGATACCCTTGTCAGAATCATAGCAGCTTCTAATCTTTTAGAAGTCTCAGCTGCGTTCAAACCTTGACGGGCTAATTCACCCGCTCCAGCCGCAACCGTTTGAAAAGATTGTCCAGTAGATTTAGCGGCATTAAAAATTGCATCTCTAAATGCCCCAAAGTCTTTTGCACTAGCTCCAAGAATAGCGTTAATCTTAATAAGCTCGTCTTGTACAGTTATAGTTGTACCAATAAGCTTTTTGAAAGCCGTGCCAACTCCAGCGATAACTGCAGTAGTAGCTCCAAAAGCGAACACACGCGCTGTCGAGGCATCAAGAGACTTTTGAAATTCAGAAGCTTGGCCTGTAATTCGACCCAAAGCTTGTTGTACCTGCTTCGCAGAAGCATTGATACTAGCAGGGTTTAAGTTGAGGTTAGCGTTTAATTGAATAGGAGCAGCCATTAAAACTAATTACACCAATTAGCTCAAAAGGTCTTCTGCTTTAAGACTTCCTCCTCTTTTAGCCATCTTCGCTTTAATGTCTTCAATACCCTCGGTTGTATCTGAATCTGTTGTTTTTGGCTCAACATACTTGATTATTTTCAAAGGATCATCCTTTATATCGTCTGGCATATCGATATTTTTAAGCTTATTTAATAAAGCAGAGGCGTAAGACAATAAGTGACGTTGCAAGGAAGTAATTGAAAAAGAATCTTTTTTTATTAAAGATAATGGGTCTCTATAGGACAAAGCAAACAAATCAAAGAAGTAATTGCAGAATGCAGCTTTAATAATGTTTACATCATTTGTTAAGATTTCCAACTTGTATTTCACATCTGCCATAGCTAGAAATATGTCGTTTTCAGAGGCCAACTGCTTAAACTCCTTATCGTAAAATATTGCTTCGTGGATTAATTTAGTATGCTTCTTTTGAGAGGCGCAGTTTTCGGCGCTATAATTTATTATATTGCTCTTCTTTAAATTCAATTCTTGCAGTTCTATCTTCTGTTTCTCAACGGATTTTAAAAAAGCTTTCTTTTGCCTCTCGTCTGAGATCTTGGACGCAGCCTTCTCCGCTTTGTTTATAGTCCAAGTTAAACTAGAGATCTTATCGGAAGAAGCTTTATCCCAAAAGCCTTTTTTGATAGCGTCTTCTAAAAGCTGTTCCTCGGTTTTAAGTCCATTTAAACAAGCTTTCTCAAATTCATTTTTTTCATACTCTTCTAAAGATAAATTATCCATAACCAAAAAATGCCGAAAATAAAGGCATTTGTCTTTAAGGTTCAGGATGCTATATCCTCTTAAAATATCTAAGAGAACTAGATACTCAGAGTTTTCTTTTTCCATTACTCATCAGGGAAGATCTCTTTCATTTTTGCATCAATGCTTTTTTGATCATCTCCCATCTTACTGTACCAAATGTTTACAACCATAGCGAGCTTACTGAATGAAGAGTCAAATATGACCTTCTCTGTAACCAAAGATTGTTTCTGCATGTTCTCTATATCCTCACAAAGATCTAGATAACAAGCCCTCTTTGCATCATATCCATCCCCGACAAACAAAGGGAATATCTCTTTATCTCCGTTTTCAGATTCCTGCTCGTAAAAAGAGAAGTTAAAGATAAACCATTCTAATATTCTCTGCTCTGCTTTAGCGTCAGCCGTCTGATTGAACTGGTCCCGAAAAGAAGTCTCGAAATCTTGTACTATTTTTCTGCTTGAGATAAACAACTCTTTAGCCTCAAGAAGTTTTTTTTGTTGATCCTCCTGCAAATCATCCTGACCTTCGTAAAACTCTATGACTTTAGCAGACTCTACATTATCAAGCACTGCTTTATTGGCCACCTCTTCAAGTAATTTAGAGGATTGACCTCCAATATCGCCAATTTTTTTATTGAGCATTGCCTTTGTGAGAAAGCCAGCGTTAATAAGCTCATTGTATTTTTGACCATAAAAGAATTCTGCATCTTCCACATCTGCGAAAGAAGGCTTCATAAAAATGACCCGATTCTTAGACTTTGATTTAACCGTCTTTTTACTTTCTACGGTCTCGCCTTTTTTATTTTTACGTAAACTAGGTACGACTTTTTTGATTTCTCTTGTGACAGTAAAGGAATATAACTCTTTTAACTCTTTCATAAATTAGTAAGATACTGATATATTATCAGTTTTATCTTATGAAATTCAATTATTATATTTTAATAAGTCAATTTGCAAGAAGAGTCTCCTTTGTTTGTAATCTCTAGAGATGACTGTCCTATTTTTTCAAACTCAACCCTTATTGGCTTATGAGTTAAAGTCGTATAGTTGTTTTTAATCAAAGATTCATCTATGTAGTAAGATACATGACAATCTTCATGGATGTGAGTTTCTATAGAGAAAGGTACATCGTGTCTATAGCCACCTACAAAGTCACCATCTTGATCGAAGATATAACCGCTTTGTCCAGTAAATAAAATACCAGAATACTCTAAGCCGTTAGCCGAATTGACCCCAGAACCAATTGCGACTTTAAATCCAGATTCTGTATGATCTACATTAAACTCTAAATTAATTACAGAGTTGCTATACCCAGTGATATCTTGATAAACTAACATCAAAACTATATTACACAAAAAAGCCCCATCTTTCGATGAGGCTTTTTGAAATGTAATAGTCAGATTTTCTATTAAGTCTGGGATAAAGGTTGATGAGCGTAGAAGTCCCCTGCGCCAGACCCTTTTGCAAGTAAAGCATCAACGTCTGTTCTCAATGTACCAGCTTGACCACTCCAGAAAACACCTTCGTCGGTATTTGAGGCACCTCCGATTTGAGTACTAAATGTCAAATCTACAGTTTCGTTATCATCTAATCCTTGAGAGAATGACTGGTTATCTAAGTAACAATCTTTAAAATCGTAGTGTTGAGCGACGACACCATTATCTTTCTTAATCTGAATTTGAATATCGGTGGTTTTGTTGCCAGCAGTCCCTGTTAAAACATTTTCCAAGGCTCCCGCAGAGAAGTTTTTCAAAACAGCACTCATATTAAGAGTAACATTAATTGGGAATTCAAGAGGTTTTGCATATGCTCTTTCTTTTCCTAGGCATTCGATATTCCCGCGAGACAATGGAAGCTCAACAGAGCAGCTCTGTACGCAGACATCTCCAAAGTGAGTTCCTCCGACAAGATGTGCGTCATGAGAGTTCTCGTCGATCTTGGAAATATTATTATTCTTAAATGTTACATGCACATCGTCAGGTCTTAGCACAAGAATGTCTTCACTTTTTCCAGTAACAGGAGCAGTGAGCGTAATCATACCTTGATCTGCTCGATTGCCATCTTCGTTAATCGCTGGATTTCTTAGTCCAGCATGAGACCCAGTCCAAAAGACTATGTTTGAAGCTTCCATTTCAACATCTGCTCTTGGTATTTCTCCGACTGCAAAATTAGCTGTATAATTTGTTAAAACGCAGTTTCCGAAACCAATGACATCATGAGATGCACCTTGAGCATTAAAAGCTGTTGCATTAAATGCATCTTCTCCTTCTTTCGCGGTTAAAACATAAAGGTTTTTCTCCCTGTAATCAGGGTCTTCTGCTGTAATTCCAGAAACGATTGAACCCTGCAAGGCGCTAGCTGCAAGGTTGCCATTATTAGCACTGTACAATCCGAGTAGTATTTCGTTCTTTCCATCTCCTAGGTAGTAACCTAAAGAAACGCTTGGGGCAATGTCAGACATAGTCTGAACTCCGATGCGAGACAATTGACCAAATTCTCGGATATCTTGCCTACTACCCGCCAAATCAACATCGAAAGACAATGTGTCAATTCTATTGAGTTGTTGGGGGTTTAATTGTTCCGTAGAGGCGGAACCACCGTAGATTCCAGTTGTAGAAGCATAAACTGCTTTGTTTTGTGATATAATTCTTGTTCTTGAGGCCATATTCTATAGAAAGGTTTCTTCTTATTACACGATTTTACAAACGAGGGAACCTGTAAGTAGACAAATCGAAGTCGATAAACCCAATAGAAAAGTTTCTATTTAATTCTTCCCGAATGCTTTCGGAGACCACTTTTGATACAGAAACCTTGTCTATATGAGAAGTCATTGGATTAGTTTGGCTAGCCTTCAAGGTATCATATTTATAAGGGAAATTTTTGATAGAATAAGAGTACCCGTACGGGAATTCTTCGTATGGAATATGAGTGATTTGCTCTCTAGCTGTGTCTCTTAATCTAGATATTACTGAATCCAAAATATAAGAATCTTTTGTCAGAACCATCACCCTAACTCTTGTCTCTGTATTCTCTTCTCCTCCAAAAGCAAATTCTTCATTAGAAGACGAAGCTAAAGAAACAAAACATGCAGGTAAGAAATAAGTAGTTTCATCTAATGGCTTCTCTTTTTTGTACAAGTAGGGGTCTGTTCCCGTTCCATCCTCAATAAAATCAGAATGCATTATAAAATCAGCCTCATTATCATGCGCGATATATGTGTTAACTTCTTTTACAGTAGATAACCCTGATATAGTCATGCCTGTACCAGAGAGCTTCGGGAAAAGAATCCTGCCGTTTTGATAATCTATATGAACCCCATCATTCCCTGCAGAGTTACCAGTGATAAAAGTATCTCCAACATAGAATCCTGAGTTAGGTGTATCTACGTTCGATTCAGCGACTAATTGTCTAAATTGCCCCTGATAGGCAATCATATCAGATGGAACATTGTTAAATTCTACATATTTAAAAGAATTTTTAACTTCTGTCAAGTAAGCTTTTGTGTCGTCTCGGAGTAAACGATTCTCCAACCAGAGATAAAAACTGGATAAAACATTCTGGTCAAATTGAGCTTTCATTTGTCTAATCTTTGTAAACTCTTTTTCAGTCCATTAAATAAAGCCGAAATATAAGGAGTCTCCTTAAATGTTACACTCTTTTTACTATTTTTAATCTGGATACCTGTACCAGAATTAGAACGACCAAATCCAGCAGAGCTATAAAGATAACTACCTAAGTTGCTTATACCTTTCTCTATACCTTCCGCCCAACTAGAGCCAGAAGCCCAAGGTAAGGGAGTGATTGCAAAAACTTCTTCTTTTGTGGGTACAAAAACCGTAACTTTAAATCTACCACTGGAAACAGCTCTAACTTTAAATCTCATTTTCTCAGAGAGCAATGCCTGAATCACATCGGTGGGATTTGCTCCAGAATCAAAACCTATAAAGGAAAACAGGTTACCATATCCATTTAATGATCCACTTATGTTTGGAGCGTTGGGTCCACTCTGTAATTCGCGAGTGACCGCATGAGAGCTGAAATCTCTTACCAGTTTCTTTTGAGCCTCTTCTATCTTAGGGGCCAATTCTTTACGAAGTTCCATCGTAGTAGCCCTTGAATTTTTAAAGGTGATATCCTTGAGTAATTGAGCACGATTAATCTCAACCACAAATTTTGTAGCAGATAAAAAGGGCTTAGGCATCAGTTCTCTCGTTTTAGATATAACATAAAGAATGTCGCCGAAAATGGACCAACACTCTTAGCGTCGGAGTCAACCACGTACAAGATATCATCAACCTCTATCCTAGAACAAATCTTGATTTTCTCGTAAGCTTTCTCGTCAACTTTTATTCGGACTCTTCCGTCAGAAGACTTCAGGTTGAGTTGACCATTACCATCTAAAACATTTTCTCCTTGATCATTTTCATGGAAGATCCTAGCTTTAAAAGTAAATTTAGTTAAAACAGTTTTCCCGCTTACTTGAGAAGCATCCTTAGCCTTTCCGTACAAAGGATTATAACTTGCTACAGAAGGTCTGGTAGCTATTCGTTTTTCAACAAACACATAGATATCTCTAGCAAAAGTATCGTGAACATTAGTGAAAACATTCTGCAAAGATCTTTTTTGGGCTGATGTAAGTAAAGATGCCATTAGAATCCTCTGTAGTAACTTCTAGAGCTGTATCCATCATAAGAATCAATAGGACCAGCCCCGTCAAGACCAGCGACCTGTGAGGGATTTGACTTGTAAACATTGTACTTGCCGACAAGATCATTAAGTTTTTTCTCAGTAGATTCTTTAAGCTCAAAAAATGTTTTAGCAACTGAGTTCTTATTCTGCCTTTGAATAGTGGTATCACCTTCTTTTAAGGTTAGCCAATCATCTTCAGCATTGTAGACAAAACCTCTTAGAGCGTCTCTAGATGCTTTTTCATAATAATGGATCTCATACATAGTAGAATAAATATTTTCTTCTACTGGGAGTAGTCCAGAACCAACTTCTAACTCAATAGCTCCAGTGGAGTTTATATAAAACTCTTCATTCAATAAACCATTAAGCTCTCCTATATTGGCATCTAGCCAACCAGACACGTAAGAGACAGGAAATCTCTGTCTATCTTCAGAGAATTCATAGTTAACAATATCTGTCGCGAGTCTACCAAGATCATTCATAGATTAGTCTTTGAATAACCTTACAACAGAATCATAATCTGGGGAACTTTTATCAATGATAGGTTTAGCTTGGCCTTGTACTGTAACATTATGTTTTCTCGCATATAGATCAAAGGCGGTAGAAAGAGCTTTTTTCATCTGGTTTACGTAAGGGGGGGGATTAAGACCTACGTTCTGACACATATTGCTAATATCAGAAACCGACATAGAAGATAAATTCTGTTCAAAGATATCTTTATCTAATGTCTTAAATGGGTTCATCTGTTCAATTCCCAAAAGATCTTCAAGTTCTTTTACTTGTTTGATCTCTTCTTCCTTCTTCTCTCGCTGCTTTCCATCAGCAACTATAAACTCTTCCATAGAAGCTTTCTGCTTTTCTGTGTCGTTCGCAGGTTCTTCTTTAGCTACAACGATTTTGACCTCTTCTGAATTGTTTTCGTCAGTTTCCATATCTTATTATGATAATATTACACTAAAAAGTCAAAAAAAAGAGCCGCCCCTTTCAGAGCGACTCTTAAATTTATAATGAACTGTATTATACAGAAATCCCGCAGAGAGCACGGTCGTCAATACAGACGCGACCCTCTTCGACTTTACCGTAGTAACCAATCTTATTCTGACGTACAGAGAACTGGTCGTCAACGAGAACGCTCATTTCACCAGTAGATCCTTCATCAAGGACAACAGGGCGAAGAAGAACATCACGAGAACGATCAACACCAATGAGAATTTCGTCATCAGCAGTGCTCCAAGAACCACTATCGGTACCTGCAACAGTAGCACCTTCAGAAGCAACAACAGCACCAAAGATCTTGTTGAAACGCTGACCAATTCCCATTTCGAGAACTTCGATGATATTGATACCATAGAAGCTAGGAAGCCCAGCACCGCTGTAGAGTTGCTCACGAAGAGTCTCAGGAGCAGCAAGTCCAGAAGCAGCTCCTGTAGGAGTGGTTCCTTTAGCGCCAGCAGTGTTGATTGGATTGTAAGCCATAGCACGAAGCTTCTCAACCATTTCTGGTGAAGCGAGAAGATCGGTTACTCCAACCTTAGATCCACCAACAGGGGTACCGCTAGCCCATGAGCTATTAATACGCTTAGACTTAGTGATAAGGCGGTTGAAATCGTCAATTATAAGAGCACCTGCAGATCCAGACCCAATAATGTGTCCACCAGCAGCGCCAGTCGAATTGCCTTTTACGAGAGCAGTTGCCAACACATTAAATGCGGTACGCTCTTGCTTAAGCATAACTTCTTGAGCCATGCGGGTAAAGGTCTTAGAAACGACGTCAACACGAGCTTTTTTAGCATACTTGCGGTCGAAAGCGAGTGCGCTATCAAGGGTGTAAGTGCTAAACTTAAGCTCGTTGTGAGCAGGGAAGACTTGGCTATAAGGAAGACCACCAGCAACTTGCTGAGAGTAAACGTTAATATAGTCTTCTTCTGTAATGTCGTGGAAGAGATCCAAAGGAAGGGATGGATTGTCATCAGCTTGATAAGTCAAGGTGGTGAAAAGATTCCCTACAGTAACTGCATTGTTGATAACTTCAGTGACCACTGGTCCAAGAAGTTCTGCAACAGCTGCCTGTGCTTCGAAAGCCTCTTCACGATTATTTGAACCCATAGCGCGAACTAGGGCTAACTGATCTTCAGTTCTTTTAATAGTAATTTTCATAATCTGTGAGTAAAATTAGAAGTTGAGTTTTGCGATTGCATATCCACCAGCATGAGTATCAGCAGATCCTTCACGCTTTCCAGTAGCAAGAATCTGACCAACAACACTACCATTGCCATTAATAGCAAGGGTGCCGCCAGCAGAAACCTTCAACTCAGCGAGAGGAGCAGGAACAACAGAGCCTGAGAAGGCGCTAGCCATGAGGGTGAAAATACCCTTGGTTGCAACAGGAATAGTCTCTCCAGAGACAACGCACTGAAGCTCCTCTTTCTTCTGAGGGTAGAAACGAAGTTTCTCTCCATTCTCATCAGTCTCGCGAACATCGCGAAGAGTAATTCCAAGAGCAACATCTCCGTCTCCAGCTTTTTGAACCTTGAGGGGATTTACAATTTCAGGAGAGTAAGCATTACCTTGTACATTAAGGTAGTTGTCTCCAGCTTGCCCGTGGGCAAAATCAGCGTTAAGACCATCAGTGGTATTCTTAACCTTCACAACAGTACCAGCACCGATAGAGGTGCTAGCATCTTCCAGAGCGAACATATTGACAACATCGTTGTCGCTATATTGGCGGAAGGGGAGCATATTTGTAATTTCGCTAGCCATAATAATATAATTAAGTTAGATTTTTTTGTTTATTTTGTAACTTCTACAGAGAAGTTTTCTTTTAGTTTATTGATCAAAGAAATTGGTTCTGCAGCTTCCCCATTATTATTTGGGAGAGATGCTTCGGTGGTCTCTTCGACTTCAAGTTCTTCCTCTTCAGAGGCTTCTGAAACCTCTGGCTCTGGAGAAGTAGCCTCTTGTACCTTAGAAGCGATAGCTTCCTCGATACGAGAATTAATCTCTTCCTCCTTAGCGGCAATGGCCTCTTTAGCTTTGTGAGCAAAGAGAACCGTGAGTTTACCCTTGAATGTCTCAAAAGCTTCGTCAGAAGCTTCTACGACCTTTAATTCCGCGACGACATACTCAAGCTCCTCCGTAGAGAAGTCATAAGTGTCATCTAGGAAAGTCATTCTGGAATTGAAAAGTTCAACAGCAGCCTGAGCTTCGACTTCCGACTTAAGAGCACTCAAGTCAGATTGAACGCTTTCAAAAGAAGCTTTCATCTCAGCAAGGTCTTGTTCGGCTTTTTCACGAGCTTCTGCTTCAAGTTGAACCTTTGATTTCCATGTCTCGGAATGCTCAGAAAGAGCATCACGCATAATCTCACCAACAGAGCTGGCTTGATCGTCCTTCTTGACTACAGAGGCAACGTTTTCTGCTACCTTGGTCATTAACTGTTCGAATTGTTCAGTATCCATATCAAATATATCGAATTTATTGGTTTTTACATTGTTTTCCGCATTGAGGGAAATTTTTTCTGATTTTTTAATATCAGTAATTTCATTTTTATCTTCCATAAGATAAACACCTTTAACCCTAGCGGCAGGGTTATAGGTTAAAGCTGCACCTAAAGGATAGGTCTCTCCATGTATCAAACGATGTACTGGAGTACCATTTTTATCCTTGCCTTTGCCACCAAATCCTTTAACATATTGTTTAAGTTCTTCAGCGTCTTTTCCTTCGGCTACTTGGCATTCGTCTAGTCGATCAGACCCATAGACGACCTTGTAATTTTTAAAAGCCAACTCCCAACTGGTAGATACGCTTTGATATTCGGAAGATTCTTCTTCAGAAGCTTCTTCAATAGCTTTGGCAAGATCTGGGAATATATTCCTATAGATCAAACCTGCGGCATTAATATAGTAAGGTTTTGTTTTGTCGGCATATGAAGTAACATCGTAGTCTTTAAAATCAAACTCTTCCTCTGAGAAAGAAGCATTTATGATATGCCCTACGATTTTTTGTTTCTTATGCTCTATATTTATAGGCTTATTTATAAACCTCTTAACTGCGTCAACAGCTGTAGCAGAATCAATCCCATCACCGTTTTTATTAAATTCATTAACAACAGCTAGATTAAAAACTACAGGTAGTACGTCTATATTATCAGACGGATCAAAATCTTCTGGAATAAGAGATTTGGCAGCTTCTGCTATAGAGCCTTCAGAGACTCCAAACTTATCAAAGTCTTCTTTATGCAGAGCTTTGATATTACAATCAAAGTTGCTCAAAAGGTAATCTTTTAATTCCATATTTATTTTATACACTTAAAAATTGGTTGAGTGATATAAAATTGCAGCAGACATATCATCAAGTTGATGTTTACACCCTAAATCAAGTATATCTTTGTCTATATGAAGATCAGAAAGATTCTCTATATTATCCACAACACTTGATAATGCTTCTTCCCATTCTTCTTCTTTTTTTGAAACTATAATTGCTTCACAAGCTTGAGATACAAGATCTTTTCTCTGCTCATCTAGTTCGTCTATACCATATTTGAGAGCAAAGTCTCTATATGCTTTTAACTCAAATTCACTAACTTTTTGAGTAGCTTTAATGATATGTTTCTTCGAAAAGCTTGAATTAGATACTCCAATTGGTCTACCTCCAGATGGAGCTATAGGAGCAGCCTTTTCTTTTACTTCAGGTTCCGAACCGCCATCTTTTTCTTCTTGATATAGATTAACGCTATTAACAAGAGGCATGTAGTAACCCTCTTCTCTTTTTTGTTTGAACTCTTCTTGAGCTTTGTCCATGTCTACAGATTTTGGGAAAACACCTGTATGTACAACCTTCATTCCTTGCTCTGGGGTTATAACTCCAAGCTCCATCATTCTAGTGGCAAGTTTGGTCATATCAGAATTATCTAATGTATCTGTTTTAACCAGCTTTGCTTCAGGCCAAGATCTCATACCAATAGACTTACAGATTCTACGGATTTCTGGCTGTAGAAATTCTTTTATAAATAAATCGCGAGATTCCTCTAAACGTTGAATAAAGATCTTCATCTTTAATTGGCCGTCAGCATACTTATTGTCTCCAATAAGTACATTTTGCAATCCCTCTTGGATGTCTCTATTTAGAACTTCATACTTCTCAGGCCCAACAACTTTTCGTAAGTCAGGTATAACAAAGTCTGCTTTAGTTGTATAATCTGAAACAAGCACTCGACCAACACTTTGGTTCTTAAAGATGTTTTGCATTGCGGCTAAAGCCTTGTGATTTACCCCACCTTTATCTGGCTCTGCACCCATAGTGACTAAAAGTACAACATTTTCAATTGATCGAGAAATCGCTTGATCTATCTTTTTTAACTCTAATTTCTTATTAATGTCGTCTAACACTGTGAATCCATAAGGAATTGATAAAGGCTCATAGTCTTGTTTTTTAGCGAACACCACATGCAACAAATCAGATGCTAATCTTATGTACAGTCTTTCAGAGGTCGAAGCTTGATTGTTTTTAATCCTAATTTGGACATCTTCTGGCAGAGAATTGTACATCTCTTTCTCATGATCTGTTTTAGGATTCTTTAATCTAGAAATTTCATAAGGAGTAAGTACTTTAAAATATTGAAAATCATTAAAAGAAATAGAACCCTTAGTAGCAACATCGGTTGGATTGATAACCATATACTTAATGGGTATAGGTGCATTTTTTTTAGTAGCACCATAGGTCTCTAAGATTTGACCTGAATCTTGCATTTTGAGTTTACCGTCGATTCGATATAAGAAAACATTACCTGATCGATAGTACTCTCGGAAATATTGAGATTTTATATCATGTATTTTGATTCTCTTGAACCAAGCGTTTACAAACTTGCGAGATTTTTCTGTACCACCTTCTAAGTAGATATCAGAGTCAGCGAAGTCTGAAAGCATGTCGATAGTACTGCGGAAGGCAGGTACATTGAAATAAGCTTTTTGACACAACTGGATTGCGTCTCTAGCGTCAACAGAATCACGAGAATAATCGAATGGTAGAAGTCCATCATCGATATTCTTAAAACGACCTTTTACAAAGTTCTGTGAAACGTTATTGCTTCTTGTTGCAGTTCTATTAGAAGGTTGCAATCTAGAGGCGACACTCTCATATAAAGATTCTCCCACTAGCTCTGGATTAATATCAGACTCAGTATTCTCTTTAAGCAACTCGTCTAAGTTGTTGTTAGAAGCATTGCTTTTGAATTTATTCCAATACTCAGATCTCTTTGTATATTTGCGCTTTTCCTCCATGTTAACAATTGTTACACTAAAGTTATAAAAGTTACTTTATAACTTTCAAATTGTAAAA
>Ga0208013_1000070_pt1 | contig 105799 bp, 148 predicted proteins | sample 16_taG_FD_184091 | JGI IMG/M metagenome (GOLD analysis project Ga0208013, IMG submission 184091) | Marine viral communities from the Subarctic Pacific Ocean - 16_ETSP_OMZ_AT15313 metaG (SPAdes) (version 2) | ecosystem: Environmental > Aquatic > Marine > Oceanic | place: Pacific Ocean...
TCATTGTACTTAAGCCATAATCTCTGAGTTAAACAGAAGCTTCTCCTGCTGCTCTTCGGTTAGCTGTTCAAACCATCCTTCTTTGGAGAAAGGCTTTCCATTGAGGAACCAAAGCTTATCTCCATTGTGCCGCTCAATAGCGGGACCATCTTCTCGGTGTCGCTTTCCATTGAGGAACCACTTCTTAGTTCCGCTGGCATCCTCAATAGCAGGACCATCTTCTCGGTGTCGCTTTCCATTGAGGAACCACTCTTTGGTTCCATTGGCATCCTCAATAGCAGGACCATCTTCTCGGTGATACTTTCCATTGAGGAACCAATACTTAGTTCCATTGGCATCCTCAATAGCAGGACCATCTTCTCGGTGTCGCTTTCCATTAAGATACCAATACTTGGTTCCATTGGCCCACTCAATAGCAGGACCATCTTCTCGGTGAAGCTTTCCATTGAGGTGCCACTTCTTGGTTCCATATGAATTAGTTTTGCAGATAGGCTTTGTCATATTCCTAAGTTCTTTATAGAGCCTCACTGCTTGGATCCTATCTTCAATCAAAGCTTCTGCTACAAATTTCGAAGAATAACTTGCCACAGGAATAAGTTGAGTTCCCTTTTTTTATTTCCTCAAGGGCAATCGAAAGCCTTTCTTCTTTCTCTTCATTCTTAAGTCCAATTTCACTATAAATTATCCACATAGCAACTGAATCCTTTCTGAATGACTAGCCTTCGGATGCTTTCTTCCGGAGCGAACATTAAATCCTCGAATCTTACGCTTCCTAGATTCCTCAGGCCTAAGCTTGCCTCCGGGATAAAAACGCCAAAGATTATAACACCTTTTGCCGACAGGAGCCTTACACTTAGGACATTCGAATTGCCGAGACTTTTGGCTATTTGTTTTTGACACTAAAAACCTCTGACGAAACCGAGGAAAGTGGTCGGGATGGTAGGATTTAAACCTACGACCACCGCAACCCAAATGCGGTGCGCTATCAGACTGCGCTACATCCCGTTATCCACTGTCTACTCTCCGTCGATTAGAGCTTCTTGCGGCCAGGGCTCATATTGAATTATGACTTGGGTCGCATACATCTTTCCGTTCACAAAACGCTTACGCCAAATATCGCCCGACTCCTCTCCCTCTCCAGAAAGTTGGATGCCCATATTTGGGACTGCCAGACTTAGGTTCAGAAGCTCTGCTTCATGATCATACCACTTTTGAGAATCTTCATAAAAGCCTCTCCAGTTATCTCCGCCCAAGTTTTCATACACGTACTTAAAAAGCGGAATAAGGCACCTCTCCACATTCCGTGGGATGTATGCTTCCTTTAGCATATGAAGATCCTTATATTCACTGGGAGTATAATTGAGAAGATTCTCCCATCCCAATTCTGGGTGGAAGATTTGAATCTTGTAATAAGTGCGATAACCCATTGTATATCCTTGTATATTTAAAAGAAAATAATTCCGACAACTAGGCCGAACAAAAAGCAGAAAAGAAATGGAAGGATTATAGTCAACGCTACAATAGTTGCCTGCTTATTCTCTTCTGCCTCTAATCGCCTCTGAACCTCATCTGGACTCAACGACATTAAGCTATCCTAATCGCTACTATCACATGCCCATGTTACATGTGCAACCATATCTCCGACAACATTGCTTGTCCCAGTATCCTGCCCATAGCTCAGCGCCTTAATAGCATCGATATCTTCTTCGGCCAATGGATTACCATCGATACGAGACCAATCCTCGCTGCCTTTCCTGTAGCAACGCCCGGCCTTCCATGACTTCACGTTCTCACGCTTTAGTGCAGTATTACGATACAATCGAAGCTCCGCTTCTGCGAACCTTCGAAGCAGAGACTCCGCATCCTTTTTGTCCCAACCATAAAGCCTAAAGTTTAGCTTAAGGAAATGGTCTTCTGTCAAATCTGGAACAACTGTCCGAAGGGATTCAATGTCAGAAGCCTGAAGCTTAGTTAGCGAATTAGTCATTGTTCTTATCTCCAACCTCAAAGGTCACTGAGTCTTCAATCAAAATAGTTCCACGCCATGTAAACGCACTGGGAGACAAGAGCTTAACCGTTAGCTTTAATTCATTTGAATTATAATAATCGCTCTCAACTTCAAGGCTTAGATCACAGTTTTCAAGATAGCTTCTTACCGCATCATCAAAGCCATCAATATCTTCAGCTGAAATAGACATCATGCTCCCCGCATTCTTTGGTATATTCAAAATAAATGGTAGGATCAGAGTAAGGCTTAAGCCCCTCTCGATACCATTCCGTCCTATTCCCAACTCTCCTTTTGAACAAAACAAACTCTTCTAGAGACGGAATTTTAACGTACCATTGTGGCCCATCTTCAGTCAAAGACTGCTTCAAATTATCGTGATTGATAATCCAGGCTCCAGAACCAACAAGGAGCCTAACTGCAACTGCATCATCTTCGAAATAAACTACGGGGTAAAAGCGTGCGGTTGATTTTTCGCAAACATAAATAATCGGAACAACGCTCATGCTTTCCCCGTAATCGACCAAACTCTTAGTCGTTATAATTCTTCTGATAACGCGGGTCCGCATCCCGACCAGTTCGGAAAGCCTTATGCTTTTCATCGCCCAGAGAGCGAGCAAGCTCACGCTCCAGACCATCGACCTTCCAGCCACGCTTATTAAAGCGGGCAATCTTTGCCATTAGACGACGCTGATGCTGATTTTGACGCTGGAGCTTAGAGCCACGCTGATTACAAACACCCATTTTATTCTCCTTAGAAACGGGATTAAGGCACAACCCTATGTAGTACAGGGTCGAAACATATTAGAATTTATTTAAACTCGAACCTTAGTTGTGTTAAAACGCTTAAGAGTCAGATTGGGAGAGAAGCGCACGGGCGCATACTCACATGCGGTTAGCTCCTCAAGGATAAGCGTGTGCACATCCCTGCGAGGCGTCTTAGAAGGGCCTTCCGGCAGCTGTACCACAGCAGGAGTGACATTCATCCTTCCTTCTGCAATCTGCTTTCCACGCTTCTTGCTAAAGGAATCTCCCTTTCGACAAAAGGCTGCTCCGAAAAGTACATCATCTGTATCACGGTAATATGCTACCGTCACATTGAAATTGCCTTCGCGGTAGTAAAAATAACAAGTTTGATCATTCATTTGTCTTCCTATGCTTCTGCGATATGACCGTAAGAGGCCATCATATTTGCAAATACAAGATTGCTGCCATTGGCAGTGAGGCGGACTAGAGGCTCATTTTCTCCGTCCATACGGACTTCTACTGTTCCACTCATATACATCTGTAGCAAAGATTCCTCAAGAGCAAGCTCTCTTGGCCTCAGATTGCTCTTGAACTTTGCTGACATGTAGATCATAAATGGGTCGTCTACATATGAGCTATCATAAGTAATCCACTCTTCCTTCTCTGCTGGCTCACCCTGAATAGAGTCGATGTCTTCTTCTGTAATCATAATTTCAGCCCCTTCCGTCAGCCCTGTAAAGAAAAAGAATCCAAAGATTCTTTCTTTAATACGGCCTATAATCTTCCCAATCTTCAAAAACAAGCTTTCCATTCTCATACTTTGCCTCTCCAACGAACCCCATTCCTGGCTCGCTATATTCTATATGAAAGTTAAGCTCGGGCCAATCGGCAGCAACTTTTTTCATAAAAGGCAATGGAGGCTTCCAGCATGTCGTGACCTTATAGGTCAACTCTCCTGTTTTTACACTTACCAAAGAAGAGCTTCCAAAATCATCTGTTTGAGTTGCTCCCCAATTCTTCTTCTCCCAAAGATAACCGTATTCAAGACTCTCTATCTCAAGAATTTTACAAACAGTTTCCACTCCATCTCTATCGAACGGAAGTCGCCTGATCTCTTCTGGCACAGGAACAAGAGAATGAAAGGAAAACACTTGCTCATACCCAAGCTCTGGTGGAGTCGAATAAATTGCAGCAACTCTAATTGAGTCAAAGCCTCCCCAGTCATCATCCTCTAGCAAATAAACAGAGTTATATGTAGCGGTCCCTCCAGAAGCTTTCTTCTGAAAGGAAGAGAGAAGACCCCCCTCTCCTGAGATGACTATAATATTTTCACAAAAGTTTGGCACAATTAACCTGCTTATCCAAGTATAGAGACCTCATCCCCCATGGGAAAGAAGGCAACATGCCTCCTGCGGTGCTCCCAATCATGTTCGTCATAATAAGTAATCGCGAGAAGATTTGTTTGCACGCAATCTTCCTTGGCAATGCTATCGACTCCAAGGCAAAACTTGGCAGATTCTACTGTTCGATAATATCGACCATTTACTCGCACCGCCTTAATCAGACTGACATTACTCATAGAGTACTCCTTCTAATCATCAGACTTCCAGCGTTCAGCCCGAGAAAAGATAAGAGAAGACTCCTTTTTCTCGCTCTTCTTCAGAAAGCCCTTTGAGCGTTCAGACCCACAGATAGCCTTGTCCTTGTGGTAAAAGGTCCTGCTTGCTCGATTCACGTCCTTTTGATTGGCGGGGCGAACCTTTGACACCTTTCCGCCATTATCAAGGAACTTCTGAATTGCGTCATCTACGTTGCGCTTACCCATGATATCTCCTAAAAGATAGCAATAGTGTTCTTGGTAGTCTTAACCTTCTTCGTGCGAGACTTCTTTTCTGCGGAATCTCCGAGAGGCTTATACGCCATCACTTCTGCATCAGCACCCTGCTCAATGGCGGCGGCCCTCAGTTCGGGCCACATGATAGAGGGGGCGACCATACAGATGCCGGGATAACGACCAGACTTAGGCCCGCCATTCCCCGACCAGTATCCCTGGCCCTTATCGCTACGAGAAAAGAGGTAACTGTTTCCTTCAAAATCAACCGTAATCATGTAAGCTCCGATGGTGGTGGCTCTGGTTGCCGTTCGTTCGGCTAAATATAGTGCAGGGCCATAGGGTATTACGAAAAAGGAAGCTGAAAATAAAAGGTCGAGAGGAGAGCTTTTAGAGCGCCTTCCTTGCTCTGCAAATTTTTTGCCCGAGTTCGCGCGCGAGCATGAGCATACACGCGAACTGAGGCCCTAAAGAGCGAAAAGAGCTTTGTAAAGAAGGATCGCGCCCATAGAAAGGGATGCGTCAGAAACAAACTGCCTGAAGGTAGGCTCTGGCTTGTTGAGAATTACAGATAGAAAAATAAAGAAGATAGCATAGAGGACAAGCGTTACAGCTTCCATTTCAAACCTTTCTATAGACCCCTTAGAAGGCCCATCAAAATATACCAGTGAATACAAAAGATTGCAATATACCAGAACAAAAGAACCCCAAGTCCAAACTGGCTAATTCTAAGCTCAATTTTCTTATAGAGAAAGAGAAGTCCCGGCAAAGACATCGTCAGTTTGACTAGAGCAAAGGAGACTAGGCTGTGTTTGATTGGCCCAGCGAGAAGAGGGTTTGCCTCTTCAATTCCGCAGAAATGATACCAAATCATCGTGGCAATCATATCAACGGCAATAAAGATTAGCAGCGCGATAACGTGCCTTTTGGAAAGAGACTCTGGAAACCTCGGCATCTTTACCCTCATTTCTTTAACCATAAATATTAGCATTTATGGTTAATGAGGAAAGCTTCTAACTTTTCTCCCTAAAGAAGAAGCTTTCTTGTTACCGCCATCAGAGGCCTATCTATGGCGCGGTTTCTGCTTCAAGCTTTAAATGGCCGCCGCTCTGCATCTTCCGTACCAGATATAGTGACGGGCGCTTATATATTAGGAAATATATGTCCGGCCGAGGGGCGTCCCGGGCAAAAGGTTAACTTCCATGTAAATTTTTTGCCCGGAAAGGTGCGGCATTTCTGCCGCACCCTTCAGAGTCTCTTTAGTCGGAGCTAGAGAGAAGGCTCCCGAGGATTCCTGCTCCGAGCACAAACCCGAAGTCATACCAGCCGCCGTTATTGCAGACTTCATAAACATTCACATCTGACATGAACAGGCTAAAGAACCAAGAGAATGGCGCGATGATTCCATGCCACAAGCCGAGCCAAAACCCTGCATACACGGAGTCTGCACATGCCACAGCAAAAGCAGCGGCATTTTCTGTAACCGGATTTCCATCCGGGGCACAACCCGAGACAAACAAAAGGATAAGGATGATAGCAAGATTCTTCATTTTAACTGTACTTTCTAATTTCTGCAAAAAGACGATGCAAGTCAGGGAAGGAAATCTCGCCCTGACTATTCAGTAGGGCCGCTGTAAAGCCATGATTTCCTAGGTACTTTTCAGTTACGAACTTCCCATTGACACTCTTCAGGTAAATCCACGGATAATTTGCTACAAACTCAACATCTATGCCGAGCTTCTTTAGTCTGCTCCTTAATGTTTCTATCTTGTTCATATTGCTTAATGATGGCGGAGAAGGAAGGATTCGAACCTTCGGTGAGTTTCCCCACACTCCCTTAGCAGGGGAGCGCCTTCGACCACTCGGCCACTTCTCCTTGTTCAATATAAATAAGGTAAACGTGACGGGACTTTAACCCGCATAACATCGCCACACCGACCAGTCTGACTACGATGTATTCCCCGATTTACGCCGGGAGCTTTGCCCTAAAGGCTTTTGCTTACACGCACCTTATTTATACAATATGGTGAACCCCCTCGGAATCGAACCGAGAACCTACGGATTACTTACCAGACACTTAATTTCTTAAGCCACCACAAGGGCTTGCTGGTCTGGACTATCTCATCACCTTCGACTTTATTCGCTAAGGTGTTTGGCGTTTAGTCTCTGAGGGCTTTCTCGAAATCCAGATAATCGTCGGCAAAATTGATATTCTTTACCTGATTATTCCCGGGCTTGGTGAACCGAAGAGTAAACGATGACGTATTCTTTGTTGCCTCCTTAGAGGAGATAAAGAATACTCTGTCTATATCATCTACATATAGAGCAAATACGTCAACATCTCCTTCTTCATATGAGTAATTATACTTCCGATTAAGACAGCTCTTTTTTGTATAAAGCCAAGCCTTTCCATCTTTAGAAGAGGTTGTCTTAACCTGAATTTTTACCAATTTACCGTCTACCTCTGTAACTAAATCGATTCTTGAATTATCGCAAATTGATTTAAATACTGGCAGTGATTTTGACAGCAAATATTTTATCACTCCGTGCTCACCCAAAGCGCCTTTTGTATTTGGATTCATAATACAAACACCCCTCTTATAGGCTGTCGATATTAGTAGGCCGCGCTTTGTCGAGAGTTGCCTGCTGATTGCCCAATCTCTAAGATTGTTACCCATAAGAGAGGTACTTAGAGCTTAAGGGGTTTCCAGCATACAGCCAAATTTTCATTCATATATTTCTATATGACGCTCCTATTTTTAAGAGTCCGTTGCTCTAACCTGTTGAGCTAGGGGTCCAATTTATTCTTACTCTGTTATAAGCGAGAAGCTTAGTTTCTTTGTGAATGGAGTGGTGAGCCCACTAGGACTTGAACCTAGAACCCGCGGATTAACGTGATAGCACTTAGTTTCCCAAGCCACCTCAAAAGAGGCTTGCTACCCTGGACTATATCATCACCATCAGCATTATTTGTTAAGGTGTCGGGCGCTAATGTTGTATTACGATAGAAGGTCGTCTATCACCAACTAGTCTCTGCACCTTCCGTCTACGCTTAGACGGCTTGGCTCAGGGTTGCCATTTTACAGGGTTTCCCTGAATTCACCCGATACTTACCAATACCTTTCGATACTGGCGCTCTTACTTCAACGCTTAAGTCCGCTGCTCTACCTGTTGAGCTATGGGCCCACTCCATTCTTGCTCTTACTCTGTCATAAGATAGTTGCTATAGTAACTTCTTTCTACAGCAGTTTTTATATTATGACAATTCGCACACCTAACTTCGCACTTTCTCGATTGCCCTAACACAATAACCTCTTCCAATTATTTTGGCAAGATTATATCTTTTGTATTACTGACAAGAGTTTTCATCATCAACCAGTGGTGAAGAGAGGCCGCTCATTGCCTCGGCCCATCCTTCTCCATGAGCCCGAAACTCGACCTTATCGGGAGGGCCATAAGACTCAACAAGCTTTTGAAGCTCTGCATGAAAGTAAGGAGTTAGCGAGCTTATATAGGCTCCGGCGTCCCACTCACAGAAGATACGATGCTCGGTGTACTTTTCCGTCATTTAAACGCCGCTAAACGGCTCTCCCTTTCCATTTCCCCAGTAAGGAGACCCACATTTAGAGCAGGCAAACAGGTACATATCCCCCACCTTTACAAAGTATGGCTCTCCATTGTGAGAGAGCGGAGTATCAAGGCTCTTGGCCTTAACGGTAGCTCCTAACAAAGCCTTCCTAATCAAAGGAACGTGTTTGCAAATCACCTTGTTTTACCTCCAACCCGACAGTACTGGTCCCTCATACATCTCTGCGTCTTCAAAGAGAGCACGCTCCTTGCTGATATCAAACGCAGCAATTTCACGAGCAATGTTGCGGGCAATATCGCGAAACTCATCAGACCAATCGAGACAAAACTCTCGCAGAGTAGCAGCAATACGCATATGCTTGCGAAAATCTTGAATTAGCTGGTCACGAACCTCAAAGAAGTAGGAATCATCAGGAGTCATAGCTCTAACCGTTCGGTCTACAGACGTTGCAGAAGTCAACGTCTGGTTCGTCTACATTCGGCTCACATCGCCCACATGCAAACGCATGTGTCTCTCGCCCACGTCCCTCTAGAAAGAGGGCAGACCGCCGAAAGCTATCGGCAGCTCTTTCTGCCGATACAGCCTCGGAAGCATACTTTGCGCCTTCCGCTACAGAGTCTCAAATCTTAGCTTGCGCTTCAAGCGCATCAATAGCATTTTGAAAACGATTCTTAATCACAACAAGCCTCGGGAAAAAGATTCACAGTGGAAGGAGAGAGTGCGCGGACCATTGTATCCACGCACTCTCATACACTCACTCGCTCTGAGTGAGCTTCTCCCCCGCAGCCTCAACCGCGCTCACAGTCGAGCGCAGGAGATTCGCCACGTCCCCCAGGTCACCCGCAGGGACCTTCGCGGGCTTTGCACCCTTCCCAGACCGAACACGGAAGCTGACGATGCCGTCCTCCTGCTTCACGGTCTGACGCAGCGACTCAGCGGCGGAAAGCCGAGCCTCAGAAGCCTCGGGAATCCCGGACTCCGCGATACCCTCCAGCGCGGTGACATAATCACCGAACTCAGATACAGGCATAGACTGAGCCCCGGAACCCTTGCCACGATTCGTAGCAAAGGAAACAATGGCAGTGCCATCATCATCGGTGGAAACGCTCATGGTCTCCCGAATCGTCTGAAGGGGGCTCTCAGTGTGCTCAGTTTCAAAAATGTTAGTCATAACTCTCTCTTTCTTTCTGCGACAAGGGGTTCGGGTGCCGCACCCAGATATAGTACAGGGCAGAACTGTATTAAAAAAGTTTTAAATAAGCTTTACTCGTTGCTCTTTTTATTGAACCGTTCTGCTCTTATTTCCTTCGCCTAGATATAGTGGAGGACTGTTCCGCAGTGATTTTTATGTCCAGCTTTTGCCCGGGGGCGTCAGACAAATTTCATGCCAAGCCATCCAACTCAGCCAAATTTGGACACCCAACTCAGCTTGATTTGGCTCTGCAAATCTTTTGCCCCGATGGGTTGAGAAAAAATTACGGTAAAACGGTCCTCCACTATATCTAGGTGCAGAAAGGAAACTTCGCATGAATCGTCTTCAATTTTTCGCCCAGCTTAGAAAGCGCGGGTTTAGTAAGTCAACCCTTCAAATGACCCGAATGGGAACTACTTATGAGAAGCGTATTCCGGAAACCGGAACCGTAAGGATTTCTATCGCAAAGAAGCACGAAAAGACCGTGATTATTCTTGGTCCAGTTAACTACTCTGGAATCTGGGTTGACGCCAACTCTAACTCTGGGTGGGGCAATCGTGTAAGCCCTGCTGATTATGGCCTGGGAAACATGCTTGAGTTTTCTATGGCGCTTGTCGATGAAGACCTTATCGTTGAGGCAAGGCAATAATGTTCCCTCTTCGACGTGGTGACCCTGTGAGGGTTCGCCTTGGAATGGACGAAGGAGGAAGATATCTAGGGCGCAATGGTCCTGTTATGGGATTTTTCTCGGCAAAGATCATCGCTCATTACGAAATGACTTCTGTGGTCCGGTTTGAAAAGAAGATTGCTCCCGACTATCCAAATGATCCATGGGCAAGTCTGGGCGAAGAATATTCTGAATCTGACGAAGGCTACGTTGACGAAATCTGTAACTCTCAAATTCAATATGTAGGACTGTAGAATGACTTACGAAGAAATCGAAGAACTTTTCAACAAGCATCCTACTTATCTCCTCAAGACGGAGGCTTACCTCCCTCTGTACCTCTCTCTTGACCGCGAGAACTTTCTGGACGAAGCCTCTTACTGTGGCGATGAAGACCTCGACATTTCAATCTATGTCAATCATAGCTGCAACTACTTGGTTGTGGAGAGTAAGTAGTGTACTTTGTCGCAGTAGAAGAAGATGGAGATTGGTACTGGATTGCCACATTTGATTTCAAGATGAATTCTTGGAATTATACACGAAGACTATCTGAGTCCAACTATGTTCTTTATGCAGTCTTCTTTTGGGAAGGTTGGCATCAAGAACTTGTTTATTTCCAAAATGGAGACAGGAAGAGCAGCCTTCAATGAGAGCGAAAGACGCACAGCGGGGCGATCAATTAATTGTAACCAAGGCACGAGGGACGAACCCCGGAAAATGGGGGAATGACGAGTTCATGCTCCAGCGAGCAGCGGATATCACAAGGCCAGACTTTGTGCGGTGGACGACTCCAGACAACGGCGAAATATTGGCTGTCACCAAGTCTATCTTCCGCTCTAACGGAACTCGGTTTCTAGAGGTCGAATGGGCTGGCGAAAAGTGGCTTGCCTACCCCCAGGATATCACCCACCGCACAATGAAAAAGGAGAACAACTCACAATGAGAGATTCATATCCAAATGAAATGGAAGATTACGTTGTCTGGGATAGATTTATCGGAGACTCTGTAACAAAGCTTTTTCGAGCAATCAATCAAGACTTCACTCATCTCAAGTGGACCGGAGAAGAATTGATCATAATCTGCCCTTCCGGTGAAGAAATGACGGAATATGAGTTTGTCATTGACTCTGCAACTCGCGGGCTCTATCGGCTTGTAAGCCAATGGCTTTGGACCTCAGAGGTTGATGCGTTTACAGTGGAGCTGTAATAGATGGTCTATAAAGAAAACAGAGTAACATCTGTTTTCTTTTGTTAAAAATGTCAATTTTTTGCCCCGAAGGGCCGGGAGCAGGGAGCTCCCGAAATAACAGCCACGGCATATATGGTTTTAGTAATTACCTCTAAGGTTATATGTCGGTCCATCTTTTGCGCCTTTAAACGCGAGAGACACCCATCCGCGTGTTGCTGCGTAAGTCAAGCATTTCTGCCCACCTACCTAGGTGCAACATACCCAGCGAGAATTACTCGCCTGCTCAGAGATAATGCACCAGCAGGGCTTCACAGGCAATATTCGCCTCCACCCTACTGACGACTTACATTAACGCCATCTTTATGACGACCTCATCCGAGGTCCGGAGCTTTCTTCGGAGAATTTACGGCGGTAGGAATCGAACCTACTTCTTTCCATTGCCTATCTCGTCGTACTGGTAACGAACCAGCTTCAATCATGGGGCATCCCTCGCCACTCCCCACTAGTCCGCAGTGAACGGACACGGCCTCATTAATTCTTAATCGCACCTCTTGCTGGCGGAGAAAGCTCTCCGCCCTTTTGCGCCAACGCTAGCTGTCCTGATTCATAGCTTGGAGAAGCGGTCTTCCGTACGGCTCTAGCCTCAGGAGTAATCCAGATTACTCCCCGATTAATCTTTTTAATAGTCGGAATAAGTGCGGCGAGGAGTGCGGCGAGGAGTGCGGCGGGCCAAGCAACAGTCAGCAAAAGCAGATAGAGAAGAGGAGCAAACAGGTCATCGACACCTGCTGTCCAGATCAAAGTTATCGCTACGATAAACCCTATCGCGAAATATAAAGCAGCATAAATCATTCTCGTTTACCTCCTGGCGTAGCTCTCTCACAGACTCCAAGCCACCCATCCCAAGTTTGCCCATCTTTCTGCCGAGCACGAATCACCCTCTCTGCTTCCGAGGGAATTCCGACGACTGCACGAATAGAAAAGAAGGAAAACTCATTCCGCTTGGTTGTTGTAAATGCTGTTCCAATCTGAAGCGGAACAATCTGAACGGAAAGAAGAGAATCTTCTCCCATTTCTTCGGAGCTATGTTCTGTGACTACTGCAAGCAAAGTGCGCCTACGCATATCTGTTCCTTAAACCGCCGAAAGGCGGTACTTCTTTCCATCGATTTCAACGACCTTGCCTTCGCAGGTGTTCTGCTTTGCAAGAAACCCTGCTTCGGTGAGTTGGTTTCCATTGAGGAACCACTCTTTGGTTCCATTGGAACCCTCATAAGCGGGACCATCTTTTCGGTGAAGCTTTCCATTGAGGAACCACTCTTTGTCTCCATTGGAACCCTCATAAGCGGGACCATCTTCTCGGTGAAGCTTTCCATTGAGACGCCACTCTTTGGTTCCATTGGCATCCTCAATAGCGGGACCATCTTCTCGGTGACACTTTCCATTGAGCCACCACTCTTTGGTTCCATTGGCATCCTCAATAGCAGGACCATCTTCTCGGTGTCGCTTTCCATTAAGATACCAATACTTGGTTCCATTGGCCCACTCAATAGCAGGACCATCTTCTCGGTGAAGCTTTCCATTGAGGTGCCACTCTTTGGTTCCATTGGAATAAACATGAACTTCGTACTTAATCATTTTGAATCCTATCCATAAACACTAGTCAGATGCCAAGTAGGCCCACCTTTTAGAAAGGAGTCGTCAAAAGTTTTCGCAAGCTTTTCCCTCGCAATCCACAGCATCACTTCCCATTCAGGCTTAACGACAAGCTCTTTGATTGAAATGGGATTTCCTCGATAGGCTCGAAGAATTGACTCAGAAACGCCAAGCCCCCACATAGAATAGTCATAAGAGCAATGAATTACAAATTCTACCCCCATATCCTTCTCTGCTTCTCTCCGAATTTCATATGAGTCAGATTGACTTGCCCCATTCGCCATCCAAACAGCATCACCTGGATCAAATTCATCCTCCTCATATGGGGTTTCTTCGTTAATCCAAGGACGATCTTCCCCGAAATCAAGCCCCCAATAGAGAATTCCTGTGCTGCTAATTCCCAATTTCAATCCAAAGGTTATCCGGGTTATAGTGAAGACAAAACCCTTCCGGTCCGTCTGTTCCGAAGAAAACTTCTTTTCCAAAATTATATGGAGGTGGGTCACCATCTGTAACTCGATGAACGACTCCAACATCATAAATTACCTTGTAAGGCTCAATCGGAAAATTCGGGTCTTCAAATTCTCTTTCAATTTGCTTACAGACATCTGACATTTCGTTAAAACGCCAAATAGGAATATCGCCCATTTGCCCACCCATAGGATGATATACGGTCTTTCCAATCCATTCATCTTCTGGAATGTCTGAAAGCTGAATAAGTGAGCTTAGAAACTCAAAAGAAACCTCGGAGTCTCCTGTGCTGCTAGTCCCCATTGTAACCTCTAAGCTTGTCTTCGACGGCGTTTAGCTCTTCAAGAAGAGATTCCTTCCTCTTCCTGAAAACGTCCTTGCACCACTTCAAAGCCACAGGGTGATTCGATGCGTATACGTCCACAAACCCCTGGTCTTCGGGAGTGCCAACGTAAGCCGTATGGATCGCCTCAGAGAAATATCCTCCCTCTGGGTTCACCTCTCGGTAAGTGGTTTCGCTTCCAACCCAAAAGTCCTGAAAGCGATAAGCGGTCTTGGGGGTCAAAAAACGTGGCGTATCAGTCATTTTCTCTCCACTCACTTATTAAACCAGATAATGTGGGTTGTTTCTTCAGGCATCGAGTAGAAAGCATCCTTGTCAACAAAATCTTTTAGATAAGAATATTCCCAAGACATTACCAAGTAACCTCTTCCATTCGCTTCAATCGCGCGTGTATTTGCATAAGCTCCCACTGAATATTATTCAACTCAGAGATATGCTCCTCTCTCCATTCTCCAGAAAGATTCCTCTGGATAATTGCCGAACTAAGTTCGGGAATCTTCTCAGAAAGGACCTCAATAATTTCACTCAGATGTGGGGCAACTTCTTGTTCAGTTGGGCGGTAGCTCACTTTCATTACAACGCCTTCTTCCAAGAGGGCATAAGCCCTTTTTTCCAGCTCGGCTGTAGCGGCTTTGCCCATGCCTTCTCCCGGTCTTCTGGTGTCCGTTTGCTTTCTCCACCTTGATATAGTGGAGGGCTAAAGTGGATTACCTTTTTTCTTAATAATCGTAAATTTTTTGCCCGCAGCCCAAGCTCAAAAAAATCACGGCAAAACGGTCCTCCACTATATCTAGGCAAAGGAGCGTTCAATGCGAAATGAAGAAGTAGTTAAGGCATGGCTCAGCGGAATCTCCGCCGAAAACAAGAGCCTTTCAACCGATGGAGAAAGGCTCTTTTCATATAGGCTAAAGATTGCCGAAAGAAAGCATGGCTTGAGCCGAGTCTATGATTATACTTCAACTGGTGTTTTCAAGTCTCACACTACCTCCTGTCACGTTGGTCTTGCCCTGCAAGTTGCAGGAGATGCCTTCCTAGAGCTTCCTGGCTAAACAGTAATCTGAAAGAAGGGGTTTTGAGCAACCTTTTCTTTCTGTAATATAAGTGTGAATTTTTTGCCCGCCTAGCAAGCCGAGGCCAACAAGGCGATTAGTGCAATCAATCCAATGAGAACAGGGAGGGCATAATCTTCTTCTTTCATCACGTCTCCTAAATTAGGGAGTCAAGAATTTTTTTCTTGACTCCTGTCTGCTTAATTCCCTCTGTATCGATTGGAGTATGAACAAAATTGCTCAGTCCCCAGCCATTTCTTGTAGACATATCAAGATCATCCACGGCAACCCACTGTGTAATCTCCGGGTGATCAGATAGCCAGTCCAAAATTTCCAAACTACGCTCTTGTTCGGACGAGTACCCTCTATTCCACGGGAAATGATCCGGAATCTTTACCTTAGAAAAGATCTTCGTCAAGCCAACCGGAGCCTTGACAATCCCCTGGGTCAAATAATATTCTTGCAACTCCTCAAGAGATCCAAGTCTCCTCCAATCCGAGGAGATAATAATCTCTGCTCCGGTTTCTTCTAGGATTTCATTCAGAACCCTGACGGCCTTTCTGTCAAAGTTATCAGCTCGGACTTCAAAAGGACGCTCTCTCCCCGATAGGTCGCCCTTGTACTTCTTTTGCTTCTTAAATCGAGAACCCCAATTGCTACGCAAACAGATGACTCCATCATTATCAAGAAAAATAACTTTCATCGGAACCCTCCGTAGTACGATATTAATATCGGGCAAACTCTTGACAAGAACTTTTCTTCAAGCTTTATTCATTTCTATGGTGCTTGTTTCGCTGGAAGCATTCGTCGGCCTTTATTTGGTTAACAACGAAATTGTTTCTGTAATTCTACACCAGAGAACCTTAGCTGCATTTCTTCTTTACGGAGTTCTGGCTCACATGATTATCTTCGTGCCAATGATTGTCCAAGAAAAGAAAATTTGGCGAAGATATTATCGGAAAATAGGAAAGAAGCCCCGGGGCCTCTGGAGGTCTCTTCTTAAAGATTAGTCTTCTTTTCGCAAAGTGCAGTCATAAACGGAATCTCCGATTCGAAATGCCTGTGTGGACTCGCAATCTCTTGCGATCTTCTTGAGCTGAAGGTTTTTCACCTCATTCAAAGAGATGGCCCAGGCGAAAAAGGCAATCAAAAGCACCAAGCACGCTGAAATAATATCAATTTTACTCATCTTCTCTCTCCTTAAACCGCCGAAAGGCGATACTTCTTTCCATCGACTTCAATGACCTTGCCTTCGCAGCTATTCTGCTTTGCACGAAACTCTGCTTCGGTCAATTCCTCTCCATTGAGATGCCACTCCTTATGTCCATTGGAATACTCAATAGCGGGACCATCTTCTCGGTGACACTTTCCATTGAGGAACCACTCTTTGGTTCCATTGGCATCCTCAATAGCAGGACCATCTTCTCGGTGAAGTCTTCCATTCCGGAGCCACTTCTTAGTTCCGCTGGTATACTCAATGGCGGGACCATCTTCTCGGTGAAGCTTTCCATTGAGATACCACTCTTTGGTTCCATTGGAACCCTCATAAGCGGGACCATCTTCTCGGTGAAGCTTTCCATTGAGACGCCACTCTTTGGTTCCATCGGGATACTCAATAGCGGGACCATCTTCTCGGTGAAGCTTTCCATTGAGATGCCAATGCTTAGTTCCATTGGGATAAACATGAACTTCGTACTTAATCATTTTGAGACTCCTTATGTAAACACGCGCACGCTTACGTTATCGCTTCCAACGGTCTTCGCGAGAAAAGATAAGAGACGCCTCTTTGTCTTCCCGCCTCTTGAGAAACTGCTTAGAAGCCTCAGAACCCGTAGTGGCTCGGTCCTTGTGAAAAGACACTCGACTTGCCTTCCTCACTTCCTTTTCCGAAGCATACTGAAGGCGAACCACCTTTCCTCCGCCATTAAGAAACGCCTCAACCGCATCATCAACATTACGCTTTGCCATTTTATTTCTCCGAGAAGATTATTCTAGAATTAAAAGATAGAGATTGAATTCGCAGGCTTCTTATAAGCCTTCTTTGCCGAAGACTTTGCAGCCTTCTTCGGAACTTCGCGAGCCAAGTCAGACTTTTCATAGCCCTGAGTAATTGCTGCCGAAATCAGTTCAGGCCAAATAACCATCGGAGCGGCACAATACAAGCCGGGATAACGCCCACCATTCGGGCCTCCAGTTCCAATCCAAACTCCGCTAGGAGTAAGCTGATATCGATTCTTCTCAAATTCAATGGAAACCATTTGAACCTCCGGCATCCCTGACTTCTCTTTACTAGCTGACACTTTAATATAGTACAGGGCTGGATTGTATTACGTTTTATTGCAATAAGCCTCTCGCCCTCCAGTCAAGCGCCGTGCCAACTTGAAGTAACTAAAATTGCCCGCCATCATGGCATGGTTTTTTATCTGGCATCCTTCTTGCTAATGCAAGCCGCGTGCCAAGCTTTAATGTTAAGTTTTTGCCCGAAGATCCTGTGAAGTTTTTGCCCAAAAGGAAGGGCCGAGATATCTCGGCCCTTCCTTTTCATTAGTCCTCGGAGAGTGTTCCGAAGACCGGAACACTTGGAAACAGATCCCTTGGAGGGTCAAACGGCAGCGGAGCCTCTAGTTGACTAGGCTTTCTTACACTAAACTCTTTCACCATATCAATAACAGAACCCTTGGATAGACCCGAAGCTTCCATCACCCAATCTTCAGTTCCAATTAAATTAAGATTCTATAATAAAGCGTTTATTATAGAATCAGATTATACTCCATCATTCAGGGGCAACGTCATCTGTTGTTGGCAGACTCCAAGCCCTGGGATTCTTTCCCGTAATCTTCTTTACAACAAAGAGCTTGTAATCCGGCTCCTTATTTGAAAACTGCTCAGTAATAGCAAGCTGCCAATACTCAGGGATTTCCTTTTGAGCCTGGATTACAAAGTCCTTTCGATTTTCAATGTCCGCAATCTTTGCATAACCAGAAACCCATTCGTGCACCACATCTTGCGCGCGGGCATACTCACGGTCATACTCAGAGAAATTCTCCAAGAGAATAGACGAATGAGGCTCGTAAAGCATTTCTGCCAATTCTTCCTGCATTTCTGCATACCAAGCATCGGCAACGGCTCGACCCCTCAGTCCATGAATGACTCGGTGCATTGCAACATACTGATTTCCTTTTACCTTGATTCGGTGATTCCTTCCTTCGTCAAAAACCGACAAAACCCATCCCTCATCCCGCCAGGGCAAAACCTTGGCAAGTCCAGCCATTCGTTCTGCCAAACCTTCGCCACTATCCGACACAGCTAGGTCATAGTAATGGCTTGAGTCAGCATAGATTACCGAATTGTATTCGGGAATCATAGCGGCATCTATCTCCTCTCCATCACGCATACGCATATTCAAAAGAGTAAGCCTCTCCTTGTCATGCGGAATTACGCTGGGATTTGAAAAGCGACTCTGAGGGTAAGTATATTCAAAGCTCCACGTCACATCATGGTGCATAGAGAGCATTTCTTCAAGATTTCTTTCCCGAATAATCTTCCATGCTCCGTCGATGTATTCGTTCTCAAGGCTTCCGCGTGTGGAAACATGCATGTTTCCGCTCAAGTCGAACCAGACGTTAATCAGGGTTCCGTCCAGCTTGACGAGCGCCAGATTCGGGGCAAAAACTTCACCTGCCCCAGTTTCATGCGGATTGAAAAACTTTCTCATTGGACGACAAACGATTTGACCGTCCTGAAAAACAACCCCGCGAGCCTCCATCGTTACAGGCGTCCACGCGCCCGCAACCGTTGCCTTTTGAGTGTAATTGAAAAGCTCAAAAGGCCCCTTAATAGACCTCTTGAGCATTCCTTCTTCTGCCGCTTCTCTAAAGCCCTGAATATCCATGATAAATTCCTTCCAAAGCTTGAATTTCTCTTTTTCGAGAAAGGTCCCAACCAAGATTCCAACACATCCAAAGCATTGTCTTTGGCTGATGCGGATTCCTATCTCTGCTCATTCCGCTTGTGTGCGCGTCTTTGCCCGCCTTTTCGGCGGCCTTTTCATCAGGAGAAAACATTTTTAACCCTTTCCACAGTGGTAGCACACGCACGACTGATTGTATAAGCGTCCACAGTGGTCACATCTTACAAAAACTTCAAAGACGCTCATGCACACGTCCTCCAAATCTCGCCGCAGAGAGTCCAGCTCGGAAAGGGGCTCTGGCCCGAAGTCAGTTCCATTCTCTCTCCTTCTTACGCCTAGATATAGTGGAGGACCGTTTTACCGTGATTTTTCCTTGTCACTCGCCAGCATCCACCGTACTACCTCGGTCACGGCCTCAAGCGCCTGCTCTTGGGTATCGGGCAACTTGGCGGGTACCGCGACGAGCAGACAGCCACCCTCTGCGAGACTCTGTTCACAGCGACCGCGGTAACCAGTCCCAAATGCCGCATCAGCAAAGAGTCTGTTTGCGGTTCGCATCTTGGCCCCCGTACGCAGCTCCCACGTCGCGTCAGGTGGAACGACGCCTCGGAACACACTGTGTAGGACAAGCATCGGCGCCGACCAACCCTTCGGCCACGGTGTCTCCGCGAACGGCCCTAACTCTAGTAGGTGCGCGAGCAGGCGGGCGATGGTGTCGAGGTCGCGGCAGAGCCATCGGATGACTTCATCAACGCAGGGCTGGAGGGGTGGCAGGTCGCCCCCTAAAGCCGCCCATGCAAGGGCGGCGGCTCGTCGGTTGAGGGCAATCCGCACCCGTGAATGCTCCCAGAGGTTTCCATCGTAGCGGACAGTCATCGCCGCCTTTTCCATACGTTAGCCTTCTTAAACATTACTTCTCCTTAGCCGGCCCTTCTTACGTCTAGATATAGTGGAGGACCGTTTTACCGTAATTTTTTCTCAACTCAGCGGGGCAAAAACTTAACCTCTGCGAAAATCATGCCAGACGCTCGCGCGTATATGTTTAACCACAGAAAGCTATCTGGCATGATTTTCGCAGAGCAAGCCCCACCGCGGGCAAAAACTTTACATTTAGCAGCGGGAATCGAGGGGGCGCGCACGCGCCCCCTCGTCCCTGTTCGGATTACTCGTTGTCCTCGTTGGAACCCTCGTCCTCGTCAGCCTCGTCAGCCTCGGGAGCGGGCGGGGCCAGCTTCAAGCCCGCCGCCTCGACGGCATCCACGGTCGAGCGCAGGAGGCTCGCCACGTCGCCCAGGTCGCCGGCCGGAACCTTCGCAGGCTTCGCACCCTTGCCCGAACGGACCCGGAAGGACACGATGCCGTCCTCCTGCTTCACGGTCTGGCGCAGCGACTCAGCCGCCGACAGACGGGCCTCGGAAGCCTCGGGGATGCCCGAAGCGGCAATCTCCTCCAGGGCGGAAACGTAGTCTCCGAACTCCGAAACGGGCATCGACTGAGCGCCGGAACCCTTCCCGCGGTTGGTCGCGAAGGACACCAGGGCGGTGCCGTTGTCATCGGTCGAAACACTCATGGTCTCTCGGATGGTCTGGAGGGGGCTCTCGGTGTGCTCGGTCTCAAAGATGTTCGTCATGGTCATTCTCTCCAACGGCAATTTTTGAAAGTCGATGCCGCGCCGACATGGTTTGGAGCAAGGTAGCCCGAAAAAACTTCGTGCCTTGTTCGCCCCGGTCTCTTCTCTCGTCTAAATATAGTGCAGGACTGTTTTGCCGTAGTTTTTTTCTAACTCAGCTTTTCCCGCTCTGCTCTTTCCTACGCTTAGATATAGTGGAGGACTGTTCCGCAGTGATTTTTATGTCCAGCTTTTGCCCGAAACGCCAATCATCTTCCGCCAAAAATCATGCCAAGTCAGAAATCCTTTTCCCGCACCGAAAGCTGGCACGGTTTTTCTTGGCATCATTCTTGCAAATACAATTTTCATGCCAAGCTCCAATGTGAATCTTTTGGCCGAAGTACCATGCAAATTACGCTGAGTTGGATTTTCGATTTGCAACCGAAGCAAATTTGGTTCCGTTAAGGTTTTGCCCAGAATTTGTTAGATTTTTGCCCCGCTGAGTTGGAAAAAAATCACGGCTAAACAGTCTTCTACTATATCTAGGCGTAAGAAGGAGAAGAGAAAATGGCGAAGTCAAAATCCGCAGCCCGTCGCCGTAAAGCGCGCCAGGCAAAGCGGGCCGAAAAACTCGCCATGCAAGGCAAGGGTCCCACGGTCAAGACTCGGAACAAAATTGTTCTCGCCATGATTCTCCGAAATGGAGCCGGAAGCCACGGCGACGAAAAGAAGCGTCGAAGCAAAACGGCCTGTAGGAAAAAGGTAAGGGAAGATTAATGAACGTCGTTCTCAGCACTCCTTTGGAGTTTTTTCTTTACGCGGCATTTTCAATCGGAACCTATGAGTTCTTTCGATACCTCGCCCGGCATGTTCGAATTGGATGGAAGAAGTAAAGCGTAATCCTTGGTTGTTAAGAATATATAGTCCAGCCCTTGCGGCTGGCAACTTTATTTTTGTAAAATTTTTGCCCAAAGGCTGGGGCGAACCCCAGGCCCCAGGTTATTCCTCGATTGGAGTGGCGTTCAAAGAGAGGTTCAACAGGGCGCAGCAAATCTCCGCGTCCTTCGGGCAGTCGAAGACCTTGGACAAGGCACCTTCGGGAGTCAGGACGTAATAACCGACTCCACCGGGGCCGCCATCGAAAAGGGAAATTACAGAAAACATTTTCTCTCTCCTTCACCTAGATATAGTGAAAGACTGTTCCGCAGCGATATTTGTGTCTAACTTTTGCCCGAGTGTGCGTGCGTATTTCTCCTGCAAAAATCATGCCAACTTATTTTCTGGATATTGGCACGAATTCTGCATACGCACGTATCTCCGGGGCAAAAAATTGACACTTAAGAGCACAAGAAAGGTGGGAGGCTCCCACCTTTCTTGGTTACTCAGGTCAGCCGTGCAACTGCCCGATTGATTCGCCCCACAGTGCTTTGAAGCAATCGGGCCACCTCTTCCTTTTCATTCTCAGGAATTCCAAGCTCAGTCGCACGCGCGTCCAACGAGTCGATGTAGGCCTGAAATTCAGAAGCCAAAATGACCTGAGGCTTGAACCCCCTGTCTCGATTCAGAGTAAAGGCAACCACAGGTCCCTTTGCAGAGGGGGAAACCCTCATCGTTTGACCGATGACCATGCAAGTCGTTTCTTTCATTTCATTCCCTTCCATTGCCTTCTCGGGCAAAAGTTTTAAAATCCCTTGCTTGAGCAGAAACTTCATGACCGCTCCCAAGTGTACGCGCGTACCTCTCCCATAAGGAGGTCGCGAAATATCCTTACCAGTGCCTTTCGACGTACTTCTTGAAGGCGTAGTATCGCTGCCCCTTGAACTCCTCATAGAAGGGGTCCATCGGGCTGCCTTGAACCCGCTTTGCAAGCTCCGGCCTGCACCGGCACAGCGTGTTGTATGCCGCCTGTCCGGGCCGGAGTTCAGGGTTGCTTTTCAGGAGGACGCTTACTTTACGCCAGTACTGATAGATAGTCATATATACCTCCTTTGTAAATTTCAGTGATTGCAAGTTATTGAGACGCGGGCAAAAGATTCAAAGCCCCTTACTTGAGCAAAAACCTCATAACTGCCCCAGCTTCGTTCGCAGCCTTCCGCACGACTCCCGGCTCCTCCCGCAGCTTCTTCTTCCAATGGGAGAGGTATGCAACGTGGTTATCGAACAGGCCTTCTCGCTCGACGCCGATGTGCTTACACACGAACGCACTTCCCATTTCCGCCACCAGTTCCTCATAGGCATAGTCGGCAGTTCCGAAGGACGTGAAGTTCACGATTCCATCGCGGTTCAGACGGCTCTTTGCTCCGGTCCAATGTGCGTGCTCGTGCAGGTTCGTCGCCCAGTAGTCCGCAGTCTCCTTGAAAGCCCCCGCTTCGGGAAGCTGAATGTAATCCTTTTTCACGCTGTAGAAGGCTTGGCTTCCACCGTGCCGAATGTCTGCGCCCATCTTTGCGACGATTTCTGCCGCCGCCTCAAATCCCACACTCGGGTCCACGTTCCGGGCCTCAGCGGAGGGCAGAGGGTTCTGAGTCTGCTGATTGTTGAAAACGTAGCTGGAGCCCCAGCCGGAAAACGTCTTGTCCGCAGCCTTGACGACCGGGTGGCCCCTCTTGCACTTCTTGCCCCAGCCCACCGGGGCCTGACACTTCGCGCACTTGAATCGCGGGAAATAAATCCCGGTTCCCTTTTCGTCCTTTCGGACGAGGTTCTTGGCCTTCTTCCATTGAGAGGCCCCCGCCCAGCGGTTGTCACCGAACCTCAGACCGCCCATCATCAGGACGAAGTAATTGAATCCGCCGCTGTAGGCGCGATTCGTCGTGGCGTTCGTGGGGATTCCATTGGAGGAATCCCAGGGCATGACCCACTTTCCACCATCCTCGGCATTCTCGATTGCCTCGATGAGAGCTTCCGCGATTTCGACTTCGGTTTCACGAATCGACTTTGCCATCTTCTTTTCTCCTTCTTACACCTAGATATAGTGGAGGACTAATCCGCAGAGATATTTATGTCCAGCTTTTGCCCAAGAAGTTATGTGAGTCTCCCCTACAAGAACCGTGCCAACTTATTTTTCAAGGGCGTATGTGTGCATGAACACTTGGCACAGTCCTTGCAGGCGCAGGGCAAAAGATTGTCTCTGTAAATCTTTTGCCCCGAAGGGCGGACCTTTGCCCGAAAGGTTAATCAACCGTTTCGATTGTGACCTTTACCCTCTTTCCTTGGAGCAAGGCTGTAAGCGCATGGCCGTAATCGTCGGGGTCTCCGAGAAGATACTCCGACCAAGACTGAATCTTTACGAACAGTCCAAGGTCGTCGGAGGCGGGCGCAGGAACATCTACATCAGTCGTAACGGGACCATCACACACGGCGATGTGCGCGCACCCATCATCTTCCTCACTGAAATGCAAGGGCTCTGACGAAAAAAGGGTAATCTTCATTTTTTTCCTTGAAGAAAGCAATATTGAGGTAAGTCAGTGACGTACACCCGGGGAAAGAGGCGGCTGAAAAAACTCCAGCCGCCTCAGCCCTCACCCGTGCGTGTGTCCCTTGTACGAGGGGCAGTGCTCCATCTTTCGATGAGAATCCTTGCCAGCCGGGGGCCGCCCGTGACGAATACGCCACATAGCGACCACACCATCGGACGACTCTCTGCAAGCAAACCCTCCTCGCGGAAGAGGCTTGTCATTCTTGCAATTGAAACAGTCTTTTTGCATCTTCTCTCCTACTTGACCGTGACCTTGCCGCGCACGAACGTTCGCGGGAGGTCGGCGGCAAACCGAGCCTTGAGGGCCTTCATCTCGTTTTCGACGTACATCGCCGTCGTATCGAGTTCGGTCCCGACCTGATTGCCGTCGTTGATTGCCGTGGTCGCAGCCTCCACCACGAGGTCCAGAATCCCCTTGCGCTGGAATCCCGCCCGATGCAAGGCGATGGTCAGGACGGACAGCAGAGGCACCGACACCGTGGGCGTCTTGTCTCCATCATCACCGACCTTGACCGTTCCGCCCGGAACCGTCAGGGAGATTTCCCCCGTCTGGTACTCTCCGGGCGCGAGGTCGGCACGGCGCTCCTTCGCCTCCTTCGCCAACTTGTTTGCGAGCCACGCCACCTGGGCATCCGAAAGTGAATCAAACATTTTCATTTTCTCCGAGGGAGACATTCCCTCTTACGCCTAGATATAGTGGAGGACTGTTCCACAGTGATTTTTATGTCCAGTTTTTGCCCAAAGCCCCGAATCAAATTCCGTGCCAATCCTTTTTAGCATCTCCTTGTAGGAGATCTTCTAATCTGGGCAAAATCTTAACAAAAACAAATCTACTTTGATTGCCCTAATTGGCGCAAATCTTGCAAGGTAAATCTTTTGCCCATCCGAACCTAAAAAAAATTACGGCAAAACAGTCCTCCACTATATCTAGGCGAGAGCAAGAGACAAACGGCAAAGCAAAAGGGACGACGAAGGGCTATCACGATAGGCTGGCAATACTAGTAAGCCAGTCTGCAACGAGTTAGACTCCTCCTGTTCCACATTCAAAAAGCGGCGCTGTCAAGTCAAAGGCTACGAAAGAGCGAGACAAAAGGGATTACAAAAAGCGTGCCAAGGCGCCTGGACTCTGGCACGCAACAAAAGATTCGCTGCTAACGCAGAAACCGCCCCGGGAAGGGGCGGCCTCTTTTGTTCTTTTGTGTCAAGTTTTTGCCCCGATGGTTGAGCTGCAAAAACTATGCCAATCAATTTTTCAAGGATATTAATCAGCCCGAAGCTTTGGCATGAAAAATGCAAGTGCAAAAACTATGCCGAAAAAGATGTTAAACTTTTGCCCGAACAGTAGCAGATGTGACCATATGCACAAAGTGTGCCAGCATGCACAAGCGCGCAGTTGCACCCCGGGCAAAAACTTGACATTACATGCGACCAAATGCCCCGGGGGCTTCCCGGGGCAAAAGGCTTTCGGTTGGCCGCTATTCTTCGCGGTCGAAGTCTACATCGACCGCGTAATAGCCGTTGCTTTCTCCGTACCAACGAATGGTCACGTCCCCGCGCGTGGTCCGAATCGTGTAGAAGGTCCACACGCACAAGAAATCCTCATAGGTTTCCGCCTCGGGGTCGTCCGGGTTGAGTCCGCTTGAGCGTGCCTCCGCGACGACGACTTGCCCGCCGATGAGGCTGGAGAGGTCTCCGTTCACGTCCTCGATGTACACGTCCTCGCAGCAATCCTGCCAGTGCTGCATCACCCAGGTTCCACGGTCGGTCACGAAGGAGATAACATTCTTTCCGTGATTCACGTCAAGAATCGTCGTCCCGATGAAGTCAGAGTAAGGGCTCGTCGGCATTTCATTTCTCCTGGGGCAAAAGTATTGCAAGTCTCAGCTTCAGCTTGCACCCACAAAGCCCCCTTGGCCGAAGCCAAGGGGGCAGGGGGGCGAGGGCTACTCGCCCAGCAGGGCAGCGATGACGTCCGCCTTCCGGGCGCGGGAGGGGACCGCGATGCCCGACCGCTGGGCCGCCTCGCGGAGCTTCGGCACCGTCAGCTTGCCCAGGTCCACGGCGGTCGGGCGGGAGGCCCACGCCTGCCCCATCCCGCGACGGTACTTGCCCGCCTGCCGTCCGGTGGTGGGGATGCCGGCCCGCTCGCAGGCGAGGCCGAAGGAGAAGTCGTTGGAGGCGAAAACGTTGTTGCTGATGCGGTCGGACATGGTAAGAAACCTCTTTTGTGGTAGTCGGGGTCATTCCCTCTTACGCTTAGATATAGTGGAGGACTGTTTTATCGTAATTTTTTCTGTGCAGTTTTTGCCCGAAGTCACTAGCCTCACGCACTTATGCACGATTTGTGCCAGTCCAAAGCAACCGAAAACAAATTTGGAAGTGTAAATCTTTTGCCCAGAAATATCTTATCAAGAAGCGAAAAGACTTCCGGCACAGACTTTGCACTTGCAAGTCTCGTGCCAACGCACACGCATATACTCTGTAAATTTTTTGCCCAGGCGGATGCAAGAAATTTGCGCAGGATCCAGACTTGGCACGAGCCTTGCAGCTTCCGCCCCCCGGGTCCCGGGCAAAAACTTGACATTTAAAAGCGGCAAATCCCCCGGTCCTTTCGGACCGGGGGATTTCAAGGGGAGATTCCCTAGGGGGAGGGAACCCGCTCCACCTTCGCGAAGATGCGGAAATCCCGGAAGGAGACCTGCGAGTCTTCGGCCTTGCAGTAGTTTTCCCACGCCATCTTTATGGCGGAATCCATCGTCCACGCCACAAGGTATTCGTGTCCCCATCCGGCCTCAACCCTGTAGGTTGCGAACTTCGCCCTCGACTCCTCGGCGGGCGGCGGGGCCAGCATGGCGTCAACCGCATCCTTGGCTTCCCGCAGCGTTGTCTCGGGCTTCGCATCGCGGTAAGCCTTGATCAGCTGAATCTTGGAGACTTCCGGCTGACCCTCGTAGGTGCCCTTCGGAAACAGCTTCTTTGCGAATTCGACGTAAAGCGCCTTTCGCAGCGCCTCATAGGGATTGTCCATTTTCAAGAAACCTCTTTTGTGGTAGTCGGGGTCATTCCCTCTTACGCTTAGATATAGTGGAAGACTGTTCCGCAGAGATATTTATGTCCAGCTTTTGCCCAAGCGCGTGTGTGCGTCCGATGCACGAAGCGTGCCACCTATTCTTTTTCTTTTGAAAACTTTATTTCACCTTGGCACGCGCTGTGCATATGCAAGTTACATGCCCATACGTGCCAGCCTAGAAATGCAAATCTTTTGCCCAAGTGTGCCAGCCGTAGGATCGTCTGCATAAAGTGTGCCAAAGCATGTACATAAACTGGCACCATACGTGCATGTGCAAGAAATGTGCCAGTTTATTTCAAGGCAAAAAAAAGAGCTTCGGAAAGTTTAATTTATTCCCTAGGGAACAAAAAAAACAAATCTGCGAAATTTGAGCGTATGCACACATCATGCCAAATTGGCATGAAAATCTTTTGCCCAGAGGCCCTGGCACGAAAGAGAAGACTTTACTGCGAAAAGTTGGCACACTCCTTGCGTACACTCGCACGCAGCCGGGCAAAAAATTGACACGAAAAAGCCCCGGAGCCGAAAGGCTCCGGGGCTCCTCGGGGGTGCCCGACTTGCCCTTACCAGGGGCGATCGGTGTCCAGGCTGGCCCGGAAGGGGGTCCAGTCCGCGTCCGCGAACAGGTGGCCCGCGTCCTTCGCGACCCGGCTCCATTCGATGCGGAGGCGGGTGTACTCGTAGACCCGCTCCCCGACCTTCCGGTTGTCCTGCCGGACGAACCAGTGGTGACCCTCGGTGCCCTCGCGGATGACCCGCGAGGCGTCCACGCGCCGCATGAGGAGGGTTCCGGCCTCCTCGCGGAGCAGGAAGACCCAGAGGGCGCGGCCCGCCTCGGCGTGGTCGATAACTACCTCGTCGTACATCGTCAGGTCGCGGTTGCCGTAGCCGTTGCCCTTGCTGCCCTTGAGGGACACGGGCACCATTTCCACGATGGTTCCGCAGGGGGACTTCCAGGGCAGCACCATGTCGAACACGCCGTGCCCGCGGCCCTTCTGGAGCGGCCGGCCCAAGCGGTCGACCCCACCCTTCTTGCAGATGCCGTCCTTCGCGGGCGGCAGGCGGTCGGCGCTGTCACCCATCCACAACCGGATGGCCCCGTGGGCGTCGCGCGGGTCGAGGGCTGCGCCGTTGGTCTGCTCGAAAGCAATGCAGGAAGCCTCGGTCTCAAATGCGTTCTTCGCCATTGTCTCAGCCTTTCTTGCGGGGAGTCAGTGTTTCTTTTGCCCCGCTTGCACTTAGATATAGAGTAGGACTGTTTTATCGTAACTTTTTTGCACCCGGAGAATCGTGCCAACGTATCGGGCAATCGCAGAAATATATATTTATATGTTACCCTGGGAGCCTTGCGTGTTGGCACGCCGCGTGCCACCGCGAAAGCAGTTTTTAGCTTAAAAACAATGGTTGCGGATTGCTGCGGATTGCTGCGGTTATATACAGAGCCACCGTGATAACTGTTTTTCGCTTAAAAACAATGGTTGTGGATTGCTGCGGATTGCCGTGGTTATATGCAGAGCTACCGCGAAAGCAGTTTCTGGCTTAAAGAAGATATCTTTTTGTTTTCTATGTGTATGTAAACTTAAGAGAGAGAGAGAGGGAGAGAGCAGTTTCTTTATCTAGTAGGTTATTTTATTTAACCTTAGGTATAGCTTATTCTGGAGGGTCTTTTCTAAACCAAGTACTCAAATATATCTTATCAAAGAACACACCCGAAAACAAAAGGATTCTTTCGCTTGATTTTGCCTGCTTTGGGTCGGGAAGATCTTCGGAGTATTCTTCGTAAAAATTTTGGGAGGGATTTTCCTTTGGTTTTCATCTGCTTTGACTCTTCTTAGAAAAATCTTTGTTTCTGCTTCGGGGGAATTGGAAAACTTTTGTTAGATTTCTCTTTGACTTTTGTGGGGGAATTGGTGCTTTTTCTTTTGGAATTGGGCTTTTTCTTTTTTGCGTATAAATTATATGCCTTGGGTTGTGGGTTTGCCCCAAAAAGAAAAGGCCCCTGAGGGGCCTTTTTGCTTTGGATTTATTTTATTTTATTTCCTTGTTTATTCTTGGCCGTCCAGAACTTTTAGGATTTTTTCTGTTAAAGGGGTGAACTCATCTTTTAATAGGACGCTGAGAAGCCGCTGCTTGAGATCTGCGGCGCCTTTGCCCGTAACTGGACCTCCACCTACAATAAGGTCTGAAAGCAGCTCAGCGTCGGCCTCAGAGCCCATGAGGCGTTCTACTTGATCTTGGTCTTCATAGTCGAAGTATTCTTCGGACTGTGGATCAGTATCAAATGACCCAAAGTCTTCGGCCATTTTTGTTATGATTACATCCAGAGCATCTGCTTCTTTTTGAAATCCCTTTTCATCTAGGGAGGTAGCAACACTAATTAATTCTTTTAACATTTTATTTTCTATCCTTTAATTTTTCTAATTTTTCTGAGAGCTCTTCTTTGTCACTTGCAATTGAATATCCTGTCAAAAAGCATATGACTGAAAGCATATTTATAACTGCGATATCATACTGCTGAAAAGCTATGCTAAAAAGAAACAAGCCAACATTAAGACCCGCAAGTATTAACCATAAATTTTTGAAGAACTCTTTCATTTATATTTCTGTTAACTGCCAAAGATTAAGGATAAACTTATCCTACTTAAATCCTCAAGAGCCATTTTCTGTTTCTTCAATTTGATGATCATTATCATCAATGAATGTTTCCTCTAATACCGTTGCAAGCCCTGAGTTCATAGCAACCTTTACAGTCATGTCGATTATGTTTGCTTCGGCAGTTAAGCCTGCCCTGTCAAGCTTATCAGATAGTAGAATCAGTCTTTTCTTTAAATCCATGTTATCCTCGTTCTTTTATAGCTTTATTAATAGCTCTCCAGTCTAATGCATAATGTGGAGTCACCCATATCATATCCTCCATGAGAGCTGGAAGTCCGGCAAACTGCCCTATGCTAACGCCATATAGTATTCCTATAAAATTACCAGAATGATCAAAAACATTTGATCCAGACGAACCCATCCAAGCTGCAGAGTGCATATACAGAACTTCTCCTCGGAAGCCTGCGGCTTTTCCGCGAGTTGTTAATAGCGGAAGGCTGGAAGGATATCCTGAAAAAATTAAGCCTCGATCAATATTTTTTCTAATATCATAAGGAGGAAGCTTCAGCCATAGTGGTCTAGTTTTTGAAAATTCGGTTGTTGAGATAACGGCGAAATCATGCTTTGAATCTGTATAGATTAGACTTCCGAATCTTTCTTCGCCCCATTTGTCCACAAGAACATAGAGGCCTTCTTCCTCTACAACATGGCCTGCAGTAAGCACAATAAACTTATCTTTATAATAATACAGGGAGCCTGAGCCATGCCCTCCAGACGGGGTAAATATTTTTATTGTAGCCCTTCTCGTATTAGCCTCTTCTATATTTAAGGATGCCTTTTCTGCCTTGTAAGTATATTCGGGATTATCCTCTGGAATAAAAGGCCTATTACACCTGCCTATGCCCAAGACGAGAGCTGCCCCGACCACAAAAGAGATAACAGCTATAACTATATTTTTTCTCATTTAATATTCCTTCTTTTATCCCGTAAGTTTCATTGCGAATGCAATGATGGCCATTATAAATTGCACTGCGATAAAGATTCCAGTGGCCTTAATTCTAAAGGCATTTAGGTCATCAACTTTTTTTACAAGCTCTTTCATTTGGGTAGGGGAGCTTACTTCATTGACTTTATTTTTCCACTCTTTTATCTCATCAACCTTTGACTCATTAGACTGAAGCCTTGAAACGCCATCTCTCAGAGCCTGTAGCTCATTCTGCAGGCTTCCTATTCCGCTGCCTAGTGTTTCCAATTCTTTTAGAACTAGCTTGGAGTATTCACTCCAATTATTTTGATTATCATCAGGCATGATAAACCTCCCTATTCATTTAATATAGAAGAAACTTTTTCATCGCCTATAATAGAAGAAACTTGCTTAAGGCTATCCAGCGCACTTTCGATACAATCTTTAGGGCAGGAATCCGCTGCTGACAAGCATCTTATCGCTTTGGCAACCTGTCTTACAACTGGAGCCAAAGAATCTGCATTCTTTCTGATGAGGGCGTCTTCGGCTACAAGTATTTCGTGAAGTTCTTTTATTTTTTTCAAACTACTGTTATCCACTATAAACTCCTTTATGAATTATGTGTACATTATTGTTCATTATAACTGACGAACCTAATTGCATTCGTTGTATCTTGAGTAAGATATTTCGATCTGACTGCCCTCGGAAGGAGGGGTACTGAATATGACAGAATTCGTAGATTCTTCAAAGGTCCAATTATAATCTAAAACGCCATCAATGTATGCTTCAATCGAAGCCTCTACAGGCGTATTGGATAGAGGGAAACTATTCGAAAGTATAGAGCTTCTTGCTAATGCATCCATTTGGATTCCCCAATCAGATGTGCATATTGATAAAAATGTGCCACTTAAATTGTTTACTAGATCATAATAACCATCACCAAATTCTGCTCCGCCATTTGCTGTACATCCATTCGGAAAGTCTCCAGCTACAGCATGTGCAGTGACCATCGACAAAGAGCCCTTTAAAGATAACAGATGATTTGCAGCCTGAGAAGTGGTAACTATCGATCCAGAGTGATCAGGCTCGTCTGAGAGGTATATAACAACGAGCCTTGCGTCTACTCTCAAAAATGAACCGCCTACACCCGCCCACTCTCCTGGCTGTGTTGCTAAGTACGTCTGCAAAATCCCCTGTTCATGGCTCGAACCAGATATTGAAATTATATCAATTATATCATTGACCTCTGCAATTGGGTCTGCAGACAGGTTTGAGACTATAGAATTCAAAGATAGAGTTGAGCTATCAGTTGTAATAAAACCAATCTGGTAGTCAATTCCTGCTCCATAGAATGCGTTGATAAAAGAATTAAAGTTATCTTTAAAATTAATTTGATTTGATTGCATAGAGCAAGAATTATCAATTACAAACATAATATCAACATCAGATGTTCCGTCTTGAGAAAAGGTTTCCGTTACAAATTCCTCATAGACTCCAGATCCTGTCTGCCCGGCTATCGCTTCAGGCCTAGCCAGATCATTAGAGTACACCTTGAGAAATCCATTATCGCTTAAAGTATCCTCTGGGATATAAGATATTGGAACTGCTATGTGATCTCCGGGAGCTATAGTCCACGGAAAGTTTCCGCCTATATTATAAAAGCTTTCAGGATAAAAGTCAGAAGGAACATTCGAAGTATAAAGGATGTTGTCTATAATTAAATCTAGACTCCCAACATTACTTATCATAATGACTTTTTCACTTTCACATCCTACACTTGTTTCTGGAAATTGATATTCCCATGGACTGATATCTATAACGGGAGAGTTTCCTCGGCCTGATATTAGAATCTGGATTAAAGCTTCATCGAAATCATTCGACAAGATATTTATAACATTGTTATTTTCTTCGTATGTAATAGGATTGTAAATTACATAAAAATCAGCACTTTCGTCCGGATATATAATATCTATTTCTGAATCTAATAAAAATGTTCCGTTACTATTGGACAACCTTATATCAAAAACAGAGAGTGGCGCATCGCCTATATTGGATATCGTAAATGTCTCAATAGAATTCTCTCCGACAGATATTTCGTCAAAGAAGTATTCTAGTGGAGTTACTTCTATTTCGGGCTTTGGAACTTCCGGAATTTGATAAATAAAGGTTTCACTGCAGCCCAAAAGGCCAAGTATGGCTGTCATTATGAAGATAATCTTTTGCATATTCCCTCTCAAATATAAATATTTTTGAATCGAGTTCTGCCTTTGCAACGGGATTTATATCATATAAATATATATTTATTAAGTGATTTAATTTTTAATCACTTGCAAACTATTAATTTTGAATCATTTTTAATATTAAATATTCAAGAGAATGATATTAGAGATTTTTTACTAATATTGTGCAAATATCTAGAGGAAGAATAGGATATGCCAGAATCGATAAACAGACTTTTAGCAGATGGAGCACAAACTGCGACTGTAGAATTTGTTAGCACAGGAACAATAGGAGGAGAGTCTGGAGACATCCTAGATACCTCAACTCTCTCAGGCTCATCTGATACTGACTCTGTTCACAATGTTAGAATAAGCAAGATCATAGCGTCTGTGTCTGGAGAAGAGGAAGGTGTAAATCTGATTTGGAGCGGATCAGAAGATGTATTTATGACTCTTGGGCGCGGGGTAAGCACGGTAGAGATAAATTGCGAAGTAACCTCTGGGTTTACAGGAACAATAAGATATGATGCTCCAGGAAACACTCCCTTTACACTAAGGCTTTATCTAGAAAAGCTTACCGGCTTTCCTAAAAGTATGGCAAAGATAAACACACACATCTAGGCATTAAGGACTCCAGTAGTTCCTCCGGGCCTCAGAGATTTTACTGTTGCATGAAAGTGATTGCCTTCATCAAGTATGTTTACCTCAGCAAAGCTCTGTGACTTACGAAGAATTTCTCTAACCTTTTCATCTCGCGGAATAATATCGACAGATTTTCCACTAAGATGCCCTACTTTTGGCCAAGTTCTCTTTATAACTCTAGCTGCCTGCTTCCTCTTTGACTCTTGATCCTTTTTGCTAGCAAAAATTTCAATAATCTCACTTACACTCGGATATCTTCTGTATAGCTTCTTTAGATAATTCGCTGCCCTACGGCTTCCGGCCCCTCTAGCGTTATAGTTCTTTAGCATCACTCTGGCTTGGTCATAAGAGCTTCTGTAAAGAGACGTTATTGTAATCTTTTTACCCTCTTCTTTTGCAAGACTATTTAGAATATGCAGAAACTTAATAGTTTCTTCCTTTACTCCAGTGAGACCGCCTGGGTTTCTGAAGTTTAAAAAGGATAGGTCTTTTCCAAAGCCTTTTTCAACAGACTTAAGGGTTGGAGTCTGATGCTCTACTTCAGGCCCTGCTTTGGAGCCCGCCTCAGGCTGCCTGCTGGCCTTTAGACTTGACTTCTTAAGTTTCATATAAAGAGCGTAATCAACGTTGCCAGTTGCAGGCAGCCCTGCGGCGATTTGAGCCTTTTTTACTGCAGCCTCTGTCTCGCTTCCATAAACACCAGCCGCATAGCCAGCAGAAAGAAACCCTAACGCCTCTAGTTTTCTCTGAAGAAGCTTTACATCCCCAGAGAAACTATGCCCCTTTGAAATTACATTTTTATTGTCCAACAAATAATCATTGAGCTCTTCTGGAGAAGAGCGCTTCTGATGATAGTCAGACAGATAAGAGTAGACGTCCTGAAGAGCCTTATCGATAGCTAGCTGATTTTCTGAATATATATTTGAATCTATTTTTGATAAAATATTTTGGGAATAGGTCTGCTCTGTACTACTTCGTTTCCATTTTGGGGGAAAGATATCTTTCAAAATTCTTCTATAATTCGGAGTGCCTATTATCTTTCTTATCCTAATCGCATTATCTATGGCGGAATCCATAGAGGCGGCTGCGACCTTTATCGTAAGAGACTTATAATTAGTACCAAGTGATTTCTTATTATTATTCGAAGAAAAGTCATACCCCATATCCTTTAATCTCTTTTTAACATATGGGCGCGGCTCCGTGGCCTTGAGAAGACTTTTTCTAGCATTCTCAGAGGGAAGATCCCTTAGGGACGTGACTCCGAGGTCCGCCATCATAGTTCTTAGATACTTCTTTCTTTCGGATTGACTTATTTCTTTTTTAATCTTCTTCCTGCTCATCTAAGTCTTCCTTCCATTGTATAGACCCATCTCTTTACTTTTCCATAAAGCCTATAGTAATTTCGGTCTTGCGTTCTCTCATAACTATCAAGCAAATCTTTTATTTCAAACCGAAGCTTTGCTAGAGTTCTAGCCTGAATTTTCTTGTTTTTCATCGTTGAAACCTTATTCCACTCAGACTCCAGTGAGGCCAAGAAAATTTTGAGATCTCTTTCGGTTTTCAGATCTTTGCTCTTCATGTCTACTATGCTACAATATTTCAGGTTATTAATATAACTTTATATATAGAATAGGGAGGTTTCTTTTTAAATATGCTAGAAGATAATTCTATTAGGATTTTTAGCGGTGAAGAGATTTCATATGCAGATTTCTTGGACAAAGTGAGAGAATTAAAAGACAAGGGATTGAGAGTATATATAGGAACAGACTCTCAGGCTATCAAGGGAAAGATTTCTATAGTAACCTCTATTTGTTTTTACAAGCGCGGCATTACAAAGAATCAGATCTTCTATATAAAAAGAAAACTAGGGGCGAAAAGATATCCGACGCTAAGATCCAGAATGCTCTTGGAAGCTCACTCAAGCCTTGAGGCCGCCCTTGAATTAGATCCTTTGATTGATGAGGTTCTAACAGTTCATCTAGATATAGGAACTGATATTCGTAATAATAAAACTGCTAAATTTAGCAAAGAATTAAAGATAATCTTTGAGGCACAAGGGTTTGGCTGTGAATTAAAGCCAAATAGCTGGGCTAGCAGTTGTGTGGCAGACCGCTATACAAGAAGCTAGATGTTAATCGTATCAACAAAATATCCTATTTCAATTTTGTAAATATTCAAGGCTCCAGTTACGCCCCATTGAGGCAGAAATCTTGCATACATTGTGCTGCTCTCAGAGTTGAGAGAAATGGTCGGTATAGTAAATGATTGCGTGCCTCGGCCAGTTGAAATTCCCGTTTTAGAAACCGACGCCACACTATTATAGCTGGCTCCAAAGCCAGTTGACTCAAATATATCTACACTTATATCTCTTGTGCCAACAGTCGTCGCTTCAAATTCCACATCTAAACGAATTCTATATATCGTTACACCATGAGGAAGCACTTCGCCTAGGTCTAGGACAAAATAGTTCGATTGAGAAGCGAATGGTATTTCTAAATATGGGTCACCCGATCCATCAGTCTTATCGCTTGTTACAACTGTGCTCAATTGAGACTTAAGCTTGGTTCCCAGTAAGTTTATGTGCCTTGTCTTAAGGGGAGAGTATATGAAATCTCCATTTATAACCATATCTCCGTTAGCAATAGTTATATCTCCATCTGTACAATCAATTGGAACATTAGATGTAACCTGAGATGTCGTTATCTCCAGATTAGTCGAAGAGGCCAGAATGTCACCAGAAGATGCCGTAAAACCAATATCTCCGGATACAGATAACAAATTTACATTTCCAGACAAAGACTGCATTGTTGCGGTTGTATTTGCAGTTATGACAACATTTGCTAAATTAGAAGTAAGATTGGCGCTGCCGCTTCCAGATTGAATGACAATTGTATCATCAGATCTTACTGTTAGGTTGTTATTTGCTTCTAAGATTAAATCATTTTCCGTGTTTATAAGATAATCTCCTGCTGCAGCAGGAGATGTTGCTGTGGCAGCGCCAATTCTTACGGTATGTTGGTCTGAATATTTATCAAATGACATTTTTGCTTACCCGCCCAAAGGCTTCCTGCTCATTCTCTTCTTAAGCTTTTTGAATTTTCTTTTATATATGTCCTGCTTAAGCCTGCTTACTTTATCCAAAAGGGTTATTCCGTCTAAATGCTCCATTTCATGCTGAATAACGACAGCCTCTTCATCCGAATAGGCTTCTTCAAGTTCATTTCCAAATGTATCTTGAAACTTAACGGTAATAGTCTTATGCCTTGTAGCTCCAAAACGATACAAGGGAAGAGAGAGGCAACCTTCTTGGGTTGCAACCATTTCTTCTGATGAATCGATAATCTCTGGGTTGACCATCACAATTTCATTGCCTTTAATATTTGCAACAAACATTCTTTTAAGAAGACCAACCTGAACTGCGGCCAGCCCTGCGCCACTTAAGCTGGCCATTGTTATCTGCATAAGTTTGGTAAAATTATCCAAAGCCTCACCAAATTCATGGTCTTCTACTGGGGCGCTTTTTGTTTTCAAGGTAGAATGCGGTCCATAAACAATGTTTAATAACTTAGGAGGCGATATCTGTTCATTGCTCTCAACATTTGTACTTGGTTTATTCATGTTTACTGTTCATCTCCCCTATATTTTATAGATTCATTTATACTGCTAATGATGTCAGAAGTTATTTCTTTACATAAAAATGGAAAAAAGGCGTGAAGCATGCAGCAGGCTCCTGCTAGGAAAAGGTTTAAGCTATAGCTTATAGCATACACCATATGCTTAAAATAAGATTCGTCAATATCTTCAAGATGTTCCTTAAAGAATTTCATTGAGAATTTTCGTTTTTTTTCATTCTATTATCTCCCCCGTATTCACAAGCCCCAATTTTGCAAGTCTTTTCTTTGCAGCTCTACTATTTGTTTTCTCCCAAAAGTTATAAAGCTTTATAACATCATTCTTTATTGAGAGGATATTAATCCCATGTATCGCATCAATGCATATATCATAATTCGCTGATAAATTATCATAAATTTTATTTTTCGAATATATATATGTCTCTTTATATCCTAAAATTCCCATATTTCTATAATATTCAGCCCCTACGCTACGATTAAGGCTTTCTGGGAATAGTCCTGCTCTGACTATGGTTGCGTCTCCTAGTTTTTTGTAAAAATTTATTTTTTGAAAATTATATTTTTTACTTTTTGCAACCAGATATGTCTCTGACAAAGTAGTCAGTTCATCAAAAGGAAGACAGAGCTTCACTGAGAGCAGAAGCTCTAAGATATAATGCCTTATTTCAATAGGAAGAGACAGTTCTTGTTCTTGAATGGAGTTTTCTAGAGATAAGAAAAGAAATTCTTTTAGATTTGAGCCGACAGAGAGCTTCATAACTCAACAGCCCTACTCGTTGACCTCTGGATAGTCGAATTTAGCCTCTTTTCCATTCCAATATCCTATTCGCGCCATAAGCGTTGGTCCACTAATTTCTTTGAAATTATTTTCCAAAAGCTTATTCGAATAAACTGGACTTACACCTTCTGCTGTAGAGACAGTAATATGCGGAATGTTTGCAGCGACAGGAATATGCGTAGATATTGCTACGGCCTGACCTTGCTCATCTTCTCCAAACCCTACAATCGAAAGGCCTACTTCTTCTCCGATAGATAGGGCTAAAACTTCTTCCATTGAAGGCTTAAGCTTAATTGTCATATGGTGCATAAAAGATTTTGAGTGCAAAGGTTTTCTTACGTTTGATTCCCACCAATTTTTCAAATCATTTTGACCTTCATTTGTTAGAAAAGCAGCAATATAAATAGGCTTCCTGTTCTTTTTCGAAGAAACCTTCTCGATCAGACGCTCGATTCTTTCGGCCATTTCTTCTTCAACAGATTCTTTTCTCATGAAATCTTTTACTTCATTAAGTGATTTTATCATTACGGTTTAGCCTCAATGCTTACTAGATTTAGAGTTACTTTGTCTTCAAATTCGAAATAGTTTTCTCTCAAAATCTTGCGGATGCCATTTATATATCTTTTATTGTCATCGTAAAATGTTATACTTGTGATTTTAGGCTGCTTTGCGAGCTCACCTATTACATAGCCTTTGTATTCGCTACCAGACATGCCAGCAGGTCTTGTAAAAACTTTTAGCGGAGCAGGAAGCCCCAGAGAGGCTAATCTGCTTATAACTCCTTCTGACATCCCCTGCGCGGCCTCTCTTGCAGTTAGGACATAAGAGTTCGCAGCGTGCTCTCTATAGATGGGGATAATCTCATCATTTGGAATCGTTCCAAGTGTTTCTGGTATTTTGTAGAAATTCGGATCACCAGTAATTACAACTGCATTAGGATAATACTTTGCTCGCATATCAAAAAGTTTTTGGTTTTTTGATGAAAATAGTTCCTTATAATCATTAATAGAGACCTCGCTTCCATTGCCTGCGGTAAGTACAAATATTGTTTGGTTTTTTTTGCCTAATACAGGGATGTCGACAATCTTCTTTCGCAAAGAAAATGGAAGAAATGCCCTTGCTCTTTCTAGCAAAGACTCGTTAATGGTACCATCTTTATTTTTTCGCACGTAATTTTCTGGAGTTGAATTAATCTTATTTATAAGGCTGATTGCCTTTCCGAATATCATTGGATACTCTTCTGATACACTTACTGCAACATTCTCTTCGCTTAAAGCAACATGGTCTGCCCAATCAGGAGTCCAGAACAAGGTGTCGTCCATATCAAAGACATAAATATCTCCACTGCCCTGCGGAATCATTCTACTTAACTCCTCTTCATAGTTAGTTCCCGAAGTCTTTAAAAGAAGAGTTGAATTTGCGTATTGTTCCTGCTTTATGTTGTATAGATAGCCTGCCAACTTATCCAGCCTTACATCTACAAAGCCGCCTCTTATGGCCGGATTCAAATCTATCTTTTTCATAACTGCGTCCTCTACCTCTTTTCTGAGGGCCTCCGGAGAGAAGGCTACTTCTGGTTTGTTCAGAAGAACCCTCTTTGCCTCCGGTTGATAATAATTTGCATTAAATTCTGCTCTAGATAAGTCTGGACTTAACTCTTTTGCGGAGTTATAAAGCGTCATAAAAAATGACTTATCTTTAATCAAGTTTCCAGGGCTCTTCAGTCCTCGCAAATATTCGTACTGATCAAATTTTGGTAGGCCTTTGATATTTGTTCTAAACATAAACCGCTCTTCTTCCGGTAAAAAAGAAATCTTATCACCAACGGGCAGACCGTAATCCAAGAGGTCAAATAAGAAGTTTAAATCTTTTTTATCATGGATCCAGCTCATAATCGAAGCTCTAAACGCTTCATTTTCATCTAAGAGCTGAACTATTTCCTCAAGGATTAGATTACTCTTCATCTCTTCGAGGGCATCTAGATATCTGTCTTGATTTAAGATGGTATTCTTCAGCAAGTCGGCCAAGACGTTAGGTTCTGCGTTTCTTATGTATTCTGGATTAGATCGGAGAGCTTCTGTTACTCTAGGTGCAACATCGAATCCATATTTAAACTGAAACTTCATTACTCGCATCATTCGAGTAGAGTCATCTTTAAAGGTTTGCTTGGGATCCAATGGCGTATCCAAAACATTATTCTCTAGATCTCTGAGTCCAACTCCAAGAGGATCTATTACGATTTCTTTGCTCGGGCCCTTTTCCTTTAGATCCGAAAACTTCCACAACAAAGTGTTTACAGTAAACTCTCGCCTTAGCGAATCTTCTTCTATTGTAGCTTTCTCTACATGATCAGGCTTAAAGCCTCCCGGCTTATACGTTTCCGTTCTAGCATAAGCAATTTCGATATCCTCGCCTTTAAGATTTACTCCGTCTATAAACCAATCGCCTTTAACATGAACAAGTTCTACTCCAAAGTTATTCGGAGGACTTCTCTCTACACAGCCTTCTTTTGGAGAATTTTTCACGATTAAATCAGCAAGCCACTTTGCATCTCGCCTTTTTCCGTCAACACTCAAATTCACTGCGTCAATAACTATATCTATATCCTTAACAGGCTTATTGATTAAGTAGTTTCTAACTGCTCCTCCGACGACATAAATATGATCCGCGATCTTTACGCTCTTGCCACTTGGCGAAACAAAGCTTCCGAAGTCTTCCGTCAGCTTTGAAAGAAAGCCAAGAAGAGCGTACGCTCTTCTCTCTTCTGAGTTTTCAGATGAAATTTTAAACATGATATTCCTTTGCGATTTATAACAAAATATTAATATCTTTTAAAAATAATTGATTTTGCCAAATCAGCTGCGTCTTGCATTATATCCATCTGGCTGTTAACAGCTCCAGCATCTTGAAAAAAGCCATGCTCAAAAATCATCAAGGTCGCCGGCAAAGCGTCCGGATCTTTTTCATGCGGACCATATTCTGTTGCAATAGAATTATTGCAAAGCTGACAGGGGCTCAAAATCCTAACCTGATTAGGCCTCAGAAAACCGCTTGTGCCATTAAAAGAGAGCCTAATGCGCGACAGACAGACAAGGGCTGCATGGCGATTGCAGACAGATATTCTGGCCATTTTACTATTCTTCCATTTTCGCTAAGGCAACAGTAATTAGCCCTAGCAATAGTGGGGCAGTTTTTCGAGGAACCCTATGAAAAGGGATGACACCAGATTCTATTAGTCTCAGTGTCTTCTGAATCTCTTCTAGCAAAGGCTTGGCTATATTGAGCTTTCCTTGAAGCTTGTCCAGCCTCCCAGAGAGGCCCTGGCTGACAAGGCGTGTTGAGTATGATCCAGAACAACATTTTGACGGATGAATCCAATGCTTAGAACACATTAAGCCGCTTTCATTGAAGTCAAACAAGCGCTCTACCTCATCTCTTAGCAACGCCGGGCACTCTGTTTCCTCGCAAAGGTCAGATAAATTACAGTGAATGCAAACTTGATCATGAAATTCATGATTAAATCTAACTACATCTAAGCCCTCATCGTCACCATTTTCTAGGTCGGAATCATCCAAGGCGGTGCAAGAGCAAGAGCTTACATGTGGAGCGTTAATAGCATTGCAGCGAGAACACTCCCAGGCCATAGGAGGCTTTTCCTTCTTTGGATATGAATTTCGAAGAAATTCCATTAACTGCACATCCAACTTGTTGCCTCTGCAGAGGCAGCTATATTGACGTGGTGGGGGAGTAATTCCATACCATATAGCGAAATCATATATAGGCGCCCCGCATATGTTGCAGGCATCAACGATTACTCTCTCTCCCCCATATAGATCACTCATATCCTCTCCTCTGGGCTTAGCCCTTTTTGATTACTGCCGCCCTAGAGCGAAGCCAATCGATCATTGCATTTATCCCGGCTCCATCTTTCATGGGCTCGGCATCTTTAGCGGCTTCCATCAATGCTTCTGCCTTAATGTCATTTTCACTTCGCTCAAGAAAAGGTGCCCAAGAAGAGGCCGCTAGTGCGCCATTTAAAAGATTGCAGATCCCGTACATACCTTCAGACTCTTTTGGGCCTATCTCTTCTGCTATTTCGTTAATGCGATCGCACAGGTAGGAATGTGAAGCACGAAGATCTTTTAACTCAAGACGCAAACGCCTTACCTCATCTTTTTCAAAGTCATGCCTTGGCCCTCCCATGAGAGTTCCAGTTGGAAACTCTTCTTCCGGCCTATTGCTTTCCAGATATTCTTTCATAAGACTATATTGATCTTTATCGTTCATTTGATAATCCTCCAGTCTGCAAACTGAGATCTTTGACTAGCTCTGGAACTTTGGAGAGAGGAGGGCTCTCGGATATGCCTCTATCATCTTGCGTAAAAATAGCTACGCCAAGATAAGACGATGTTTTCTCAAGAAGGCCTCTGTAATAATCTCTATTTCTGGACTCTTGCCTCGCAGTCTCCATCCATGCGTCCCGCTCTTCTTTTAGAGACTCAACCTTATTTAAAAGAGCAGCAATTATATCAGGACCTTCATCTGCAAGGCGTTCCGCTACCCGCTCCCATTTACTAGAGTTCAGCTCCGATAGCAAATTATAAATTTCATCTATTTCCTTTTGTCCGAATGTCATCTCTCTTCCTTTTTTATGAGGAATTCAGACTTCTTATATATCCAATCAGCTACTTCCGCTGATGGCCATAGGTAGTGATCTGTCTTGAATCTAGAGGCAATTTCTTTCAGCGCTTCTGCACAGGCTCTTGCCGTTTACTCCTTAAGGTTGTCCCCATGCTCCTCTCTTTTTCTATCCAGAAGAAGATTGATCCGCTGCTTAAGAGAGAATCCCATTGGAGTTCCCTCGTCATCTTGATGCTTGCGAGGAACTCCTTCTGCATCAAGAGCTAAATGAGCATCTTCTATTTCGGAACGCTGAGCGTTAAGAATAATCTCTTTCTCATTACGATCGTTCAAAGTCTTCCTAACTTTCGCCCCTATAGGATCTAAGCGAGGATCTCTTCCATATTTTTGCTGATTCTGAGAAAACATAGCCGAAAAAGAGTCTTCGACTTTATTCCAAGCCACACGATTTAGCATTGGATGCTGGCCAGAGACTTCTCCTTCTACAGCCTTTCTTAGTTTTAATATTAACTTTGTAATTTCCTTGTTCATTTATTACCCTCTAGTCTATCGGCTTCGACCTCTAATGCTGTAGCTGCCGTAAACCATGTTGATGCAATATCGCAATACTCAAGGTCGGCACAGCATCCTTTGTCAATCAAAAACTTTTCTTCAGCATAAAAGCTTTTGGCCTGCTTTCTTAGCTCAACAGCTCTTACTTTTTTTAAGTGACCTTCCAGAGAAGTCTCTGTCCCCAAAAGTAGGCCGTCTGCCTTCACTAGATCTTTGGCCAACAGATTTTTATCCAAACCTTCTGCTCCAAGCATGTAAACTTTGCGCAAATGTGCGTCTAGTTTGCGTAGCGAATCTCTAAGGCTAATTATCGTTCCAGACAAAGCCACTACGTCATTTCTGTCCGACATTCGTTATACCTCCTATTGAAACTGTGCTGTGCCATTCCCACGAACAAGTCTCCCATTCTTCTCCGTAAAGGCTTATGCAGCCGGCCTCATAGCCTGCGAGATAGGCTTCTTCTTCATCCTTTGTTATCCACGCTGGAAGAGTCCACTCTACTCTTTTAATAGGGGGCGGAGCCTTTCGACCTCCCCTAATGCAGTTGAAGGGAGCGTTCTCTGCAGCATCTTGTATCGCATCTTCCTTTCCGCGTTTCCACGGAGTTCCGCATATTATGAACCTTGTTTTCCCTCCGTGACCATGAATTGCCAGAACATCACCATAAGAGTCATAAAGGCAAGTAGAGCTAGTGCTAGTTAGCCATCTTAATGCGATCTTCCCATCGCTAAACCTTACGCCTTCTGCAACCTTTCCGATTCCAGAGACTCCAGTTTCGTCCTCATCTCTCCACATCTCTATTTTGTTAAACATTTGCGTTCAACCTCAGATGGCCGCTAAATCCGCAACCAACGCATACAACACATCGTCGCGGAGGATAGCTCATAACGATAGAATCAGGGCTTTTGAAGACTAGTTCTGTTTTGCAATTATCACAAGCAACATTGGACATAATGTTACGAGAAGAAACATGGATTTTTTTCTTTAAAAGTTCTCTATAAATAAGTCTATTCGAGACTCTACCTTCAAGTGGAAGTATAGAGGCAGAGCTTTCTAAAAGCCTTTTTCTTGCAATCATTCTGTCTTCGAGGTTAATTCTCTCTTTTTCTGCCTGCTCCTCATGTACTTTTGTTAATGTTTTCATAAAATTTTTTTAATTTATTGGAACAACTATATTCATTACTTTTCGAGCCCATTCTCTATCAGATTCTTTTTCTTTCTCAGAAAGCTTAAAATAAGGCGTGTCAATCTGCTTCCACCAACGTCTTACCGCATCTATTGCAAAAATAGCGTCCTCATCTTTCTGCCCTTGCTTTATTGCCTCAAGAACAACGCCTTGACCATATGATAAGAGAGGGTCTAGTGTTTTTAACATATATTTAGTCCAATGAGCCCACTGTTTGTGCTCAAACACAGCTAGTTTTTCTAGAAAAACAGACTCATCTCTAAGAGTATTAATGACGTTGTTAGCCTCCCATAGCTACTCAATTATAGAGTCCGTATTAACATGTCCGCTATGTAACCGCTGACGAAATTCTTCCAAAGTTTCCTTTTTCATATTGACATTCCTAAGAGACATATTTTGAGAAATTAGAAGCAGCCTGTCTTGCTTGCTCTTCCGTTTTTATAACAACTTCTCCTGCATTTCGAAATAAAGTTTCATCAGTAAGAACATATTTCTCCTCAAACAAAAGATCACCTATTCCAAACATTAAGCTTGCTCGATGTGACCATCCGGCCCATTTGCCAGCATATTCTCCTATTCCTATCTTGCCTATTGATGCGGAGCTATGAGCAGAGTCAGCCCTAAGGGGAGCATATATTCCAGATCTGGCTAGCCACCTGAAATAATCGCCGTCACTTTCGGGAGCAATAAAGCCTCCATCCGGCCCGAATCCACATAGTCCGAGGCCGCTTCCTCCTCCGATTTGCCTATGCTCATCATCGTCTGGATGCTCTTTGAAGACACATCCTGATCGCTCAAATTTACGCTTCATGGTTGGTGATAATGGTTTGTTTCTTTTCATATTAACCTCATTTTATTTTATTTTCAAAAATTGCGACTATAGCCTCTGCCTCTGAGGGATAATGACGCTCACTAAGCCAAACCCCTCCAATAGTCTTTCTTGCTTGCCACATAATTCCTCCGGGCCCATAATCAATAGATGCAATTATAAGAGAATTATCCTTATAGATAATGCGGGCCAAGGCTATCAAACAACCGATCGTAGCTGCATCGTTTAAGTCTGGCAGCCATCTTTCTTTATCAGGAATTTTATAATCAAATATTCGTTGTGTTACGGGCCCATCTCGTCCCAACATTCCAGGTATCCATTGAAATCGTGAACATGCAAGCAGACGCTTTGACAGCTCTTCGTTGGCCACCTTCTACCACACCAGCTGTGTATCAAGAGCGTTATCTACACACAAATGCCGTGGATCCTTTTCTCCATTAAGAATCTGCTCTTCTAGGAAGGAATTGCCGCACTTCTCATCATTGTATGCTGCATAATGAGAAAGATCAATGGTAAAAACCCCTGTCTCCTCCGTATGACTGGCATGCTCAATTGCAAACTTTCCATGCTCATTATTGTCAAATTCATATCCATTGATATCAAGAGTTGGCTTCTTCCAAGACCCGTCAGACAATGCCTTTCTGCCCCAAAATTGTTCTTGGGCCCTCCAAATAGCGAAGTACACTTCCCCGCAATGGCAATCAAACCTGCAGCCAAGCTGCGGAGCATACTTTCCATATTGCCGAAACTCTATTGGCTTTCCTCGGATATCTGACAATCGAACAGTATATCCACAGCTTTCACAAGATGATGTACATAGATTACGACTCATTTAAGCTCTCCAGCATTTTCACAAGAACGCCCTCTTCGCTATCGGCGGAAAAGCGCTCATCCCATACGGTGCCCGTCCATTCGTGCTCCGATCCATCTGCTCTAGACCTAACATAGACATAAAGCCACGGATCTCCAGAAATTTCTCTAACTATTTCCAATAGGCAGCCTAGCGTTGCCGCATCCCTAAAGTCTGGAATCCAATCACTACCAACCTCAATGGTCCATCCTCCATTGGTCTCTCCATGCCAATATATCTTTTCTGATTGATCACACGCACGGTACCAGTCGCCAGGAACTCCGCCTCTCATTCCTATTTTCCAACGCCAATTGGCGCAAGACAAAGCCCTTTTTGAGAGAGAGACTTCTTCTTCTGTAAGTTCTAGCATAATAAAAATTTAGCTCTCCTCAGACCTTATAGCTGTGTAGGCATGCTGAACCTTAGCCTCTATTTCTTGCTGCAGAGAAGCGTTCAAGGCTTCGGCTCTTTCTGCACGAGTCACAGCATTATGCCATTTAAGAGCCATATTCTGGTAATCTTCACCAGCTTCTTTCCAAATGCCAATTTCTTCTTCTAACTCTCTTCTTATCTTCTTCTCCCAAGCCTTGGCGGCATCGGCAGTGCTATTTAATGGTCCAAATATGCGAGATTTTTCCTCAGAACATTTTAATGCAGTAAGAAGTCGCGAAGGACAGTAATCTACTATTTCTTCTCCCTTCTTTACTTCTTCTCCGTGCTTTTGAAGCGGACAAAATTCGCACTCAAACCATCCCGGATGACTACTCATCTCGTACCACTCATGATTATAATTATTCATTGATTCTCCTTTAAAAGGGTGTTTCTGTTACACGCTTCCAAACTGCTGGACCGGCGCTAATATATATAACTTCTTCATCCTCAACATAGCAGATTACGTTCTCTTTCCATATAAGAGGTAAATCGTAAGCTGACTGACACGAATCTATAAAAGTTAGACTGCCTGTATCCGCATTAAACCAGCTCTTCTTCTCTGAAACTATCTCGCCCTCGTCCTGCATTATGATTCCTTATGCTCCTTTCTCGCAGATTCTTTTGCAAAGATAAGCATCTCTGTGATCTCCTGATAATTCTTAGATCTAGCCATTATGACCAACTGCCTCAATAAAGGAGAGGCATCATCGCTTATCTCTCTAGAGTCATCAGAGAGTAGCCAGACCAGAAGGGACCACTGTCTTGAGGCCATCGCCTTTCCCTGCCTGACCGACCTAACTGCTCTCAGCGCGTCCTCAAGACCTGTAGATAAAGGCTTCTTCTCCGTTATAAGCAAAGGCTCTTTAAAGAGATCGGGAGGGCATGATTGCTGCGTAGAATTTTCATTATTATCTTTTGACATATTGGCTCCTTAGTGTTTCTTGTCTTTAGCTTTCATTTTTAAGCTTAAATTGAATAGCAAGCCCTTGCTCTTTGCGCCGAATTACTCTATGATTCCAGGTCATCTTATCTCCTCAGTATTCATTTGCATATTTTAATTCTCCGCACTTAATAGCCGCCTTCATTCAGGGAGGAAAGACTTGGCTCATCGTTATTAAGCATGATTATCCTATTGTTTATCCGAATTTTTAATTATTTTTCTCATATGAGAGAGCCACTCATCGAGGCCCATAGCCATTTTCATTCTGTTACAGACAATACAGCATGAGCGTACATTATCTACAGAATATGCCTTTGTGTTATCAACTCGATCAACTCCTATTGTCGCTATCTTATCTCCGCAGTAAGAGCAATCCGACTGCCAAAACGAAAAGAATTCTTCATCAGAAAGGTTCCACTCTATTTTCCTACCTCTTGCCGCCTCTTTATAAACGCCCAATCGGCCCTTTTTTGAACTTCTCCTCTTCTGATTTTTTTTATTTATGCAAAATTTGCAATTGATCCGTCTTCCTGATTTTGAACTATGAGATCTATGGTATTCTCCGAGCGGCCTAGTCTTCTTGCAGATCTTGCACTCTCTCATTATCATTGCCAACTGCTCTTCTGTGTATTCGTGCTTCCTTGCAAACATTCTATCTTGAGCATATTTTTTATCACAAGACTTACAATATACGCTTAGCCCAGTTTTATGCTCCTGTGTTTTATAAAAAAACTTGCCCAACTTATTTGAATTACACTTAGGGCATTTGAAATAATTTTGATAAATTATATTATAATCATGCCCGCCGCGCGCTATAATCGCTTCTTTCTTTTTCCTAATATACTCTTTTGATCTCTTCGCCACACATTTTTTACAATCAGCTCTAGGCCTTGTATATGATCCCTTCTTTCCGACTTCTTTTCTTAAAGAAAACTCTGTTAATGGCTTATCTATATTACATTTGCTACATTTTTTAGTCATAATATCTCCGGGTTATATGGTGCAATGGAATGCTTGCACACCATATAGCCCGAATATTACTAGATCTTCATAGTTTGCTTGCATTTTGGAAATTTGGAGCAGCCGGCGAAGAGGCCGTACCTACCCTTCCTCTCAACTACATCTCCCTGTTTGCATTTAGGACACTTTTGTCCAGTCTTCTTGAGAGGAGCTTTTGCAGACTTCTTTACAGGATTTCCATCAGAATCGATAGAAGCAGCATACCTACATGTGGGAAAGGTCTTGCAGCCTAAAAATTCCGTCCCCTTTGCCTTGCTCTTTCTCTTAACCAAGATATTTGAACACTCAGGACACTTATGTCCTGTCTCAACGGCAACAGCCTTAGGCTTTCCGTCTATAGATGCAGTTCCATCACACTTGGGCCAAGTAAGACAAGAAAGGAAAGGTCCTGACTTAGATATCTTCTTTGTCATCTTTGATTTACACTTTGGACATCCCACGTCTACAATGAAAGCCTTCGGAGGCCCAGCTTGATTTGCCGTCTTTAATTGCTCATCTAACTTCTCATTAAAGTCTTTCAGCAAGTCTTTATACGACAACCCACCTGTTGCAATGGTATCTAAATTTGATTCCATTTTTGAAGTAAATTTAGCATCAACTATTTTAGAGAAATTCGCCGTCAAATAATCTGACACCATGATTCCTGTTTCTGTTGCACATAGGGCCTTCTTATTTCTCGTGACATATTTTCTATTAAGAATGGTATCTAAAATAGAGGCGTAAGTACTAGGCCTTCCAACTCCCTCCTTTTCTAGGAGTTTGATGATAGATGCATCAGAAAAGCGCGGCGGCGGCTTGGTAAAATGCTGGCCGGATACAACCTTATCCCACGGCACTTTGTCTCCAACCGCAAGAGATGGAAGAATTACGTCGTCTTTGATCTCTCCATATACTTTTAAAAATCCATCAAACTTGAGCGCGCTACCATTTTTCTTGAAGTTAAAAGCTCGACCCTTTCCTTTGAATTCCATCTTTAAAGCTACTTGGTCAAATTTTGCATTAGCCATTTGAGATGCAGTAAATCTATTGTCGATTAGCCTAAGCAGTTTCTTCTCATCTGTGGAGAGGGCCGAGACAGCCTTGTCATAAGTAGGTCGAATAGCTTCGTGCGCGTCTTGTGCTCCAGATTTTGCCCCATACTTAATAACAGATGGCGAAAGATATTTCTTTCCATGATCTTTCGTAATCTTGGCCCTCAGATCTGTGATCTTCTGAGGATCACTCCTCGTGCTGTCTGTGTTATGTGCATAAAATCCTTCCGCCACATAATGATGTTGGCCTTCGACCGTCAGATCCCATGTATCTTCGTAATGTGAGGTTTTTACTTTTGTTATTTTGTCCCAAATAATATCATCTTCTAATGTTTTAGAGATTACATCTCCGAGATTCTCGTCTATAAGTTTAATGAACTGAATAGGAGTTAGCCCCGATGGTTTGTTATGTTCTTTCTCCTTTCCGAAGTTTATATAGCCCCAGCTTGAATCGTTAACTTGATTACGGTGTAGGCTTCCATATTTTCTATTCCACCTGGAGTCTATCCCTATTTTCACCCTATATTTATCGAGATCGCTTCCACTCCATCCGCTTTTAAAATTTTCACTATAAATAGACTCAATTAATCCTTTCGTATGTGGAATCCTGTCACTCCAATGATATTCGTATTTGCCATCCGTAGTCCCGAGCAGCATTTTCTCAGCCTGATCTCGTTTCGCCTCCGAATGTGGCATTTGAATTTGAGCAAAAAAGTTACGACGAACATATCCAGTAAGTTGAATCAAATACTGCGGATTTCCAGCACTAAAGCCGTTTGTGTCACAGCTAATATGTAATCCGGTTGGGATTCCAATTCTGAGAAGTAACAATTTTAAGTCTCTAGCCATCAAAAGTGAGTCTGTAATGAACTTATCGTAAGAGCCATCGCCCTCCCAATAGCTCTTCAAAAACTGAATAGCACAAGACTTTGGAGCCGTATTCATGATCTGGGGAACACGCTTCTTCTTTGCGTCCACTGGCTCCAGCCCCAGCCAGTTTAAAAAGTTCCAAATTCTTTGAGAATTAGCTTCGAACTTATTTGAGGCATAAAAAGGTTTATAACTTGTTCCAAACAGACTATTAAAGCAATTTGCAAAGTCATCAAGCAGGCTTTTATTGGAATTATAAAAAATAATATTTTTTCCATTCTTGGAAAATGTACCTTCTGATGACAAATACCCAAGAACTCTGGCAAGTTCATTTGTCATAATTTTCGGTATTTTAAAATTATTAACTAGGCTTACATCCAAAAGCTTTTTATCATATTGCTTCAAGTATTCGGGGCCAGATAGCTTATGATGACGCTTTAAATGTGGCGATAAGCTTTTTAGATCATCCCGGCCGCAGATAGCACAAGTAAGAGTGTTAACCTGACTCCTCTCTCGTTCAAATGGGCACTCATAATCAAACAGCTGCTCGTCACTCCATGAGAAATTCTTAGCCAAAGCTACGTGATCTCCCGGCTTCAAGTCTTCCATTTTTACCCACGATGTTGACAAGTCTTCGCCCATTACTAATAGCGGCTCGTTGTGACTCCCCTCCAGCATATATCCATGCTTCGTCTGTAGCGAGTAAATTTCTCTATTTTTATTTTTAACAATATCCGTTACTGGCCTTGGCCCGCGTAACGTGTCGACCATCTCTCCCAGTTTTATATCTTTAATCGGAACCATGCCGGCACTGGTTGAGATTCTGACGTGCCCAGGGAAGCAGCGATGGTAAGTAATCAGGCCGTATCCAAAAAGGCTTTGAGCCACGCTCATAGTCTTCTTCGCCCCCCAGCCTAAGCTGTTGCTTGCAGACTGCTGCATAGTAGATGTTATGAACGGGGGGTAAGGCTTTCGGGTTCTCTGCTTTGCGACATACTCTGTTACAACAAGGTCTGTCTTCTTGGACTTCATCTCATCTGTAACGTCATCGGACTCGACCTTATTTGATGGAACAAAGTTCTTTCCATCTATTCCATAGAAATCTGCACTAAAGCCTGAGGAAGTTTCCGCGTTTATTGTCCAATATTCTTTTGGAACGAAAGCCTTTATCTCCTTTTCCCTGTCTGCAACAAATTTTAAGGCAACAGACTGAACTCTGCCGGCACTCGTTCCGCGCAACCCCTTATTCCACATGACAGGGCTGACCCTGAAGCCCACCAGCCTGTCCGTGATTCGTCTAGCTTGCTGAGCATCATACAGGTTCTGATCTAGCTTCTCAGGATTCTTCATGGCCTTTTTGACGGCCTCTTTGGTAATCGCGTTGAACCTAACACGATGAATCTTAACGCCCCTTTTCGGCAGAAGGGAGGCTATGTGAAACGCAATAGCCTCACCCTCTCTATCGGGGTCAGTAGCAATGTAAATGACCTCATGCTTTTTCGCTTCAGCCTTAATATTCTTTGCAATATCTTTCTTATCAAGATTTACCTTGTAAATCGCCTCAAAGGTATCGAGGTCAACTCCCATGTTCTTTTTCGAAAGATCCATGATATGGCCTACAGAAGCCATCACAGTGTAATTGGGCCCAAGAATTGTCCTCAACTTTGAAATTTTATTGGGGGACTCGATCAAAACTAACGGCATACGCGCTCCTTCGTTAAGAACAACGTACGAACAGAAGAGGATCTGTCAATAAAAACTCAGATCCTCTTCTGTTGGTCCGCTTGCTCTTTTTCGAGAGGCTAAAGCTCTACCTTATCTGCGATGGAGAAAAGCATTTCTTTATCATTTTCTTCCAAGTACGGAAGAGCCTCTCTTATTTTCATGAAAAAAGACTTGTCATTAAAATATTTTGCCAATATATATTCAATAAACAATTTAGATTCGTTATCCTTTGAATAGCTGTAGAAAGCTATTATGTCACCAAAAGTAGGGTCCATCTTAATCCTCCCTGCCCTATTCGGGCGCTGCGTCTATATAGATGGACTTTATTAGCTACTTAAGAGTCTGTGCTGCCAAAGCCTCCATCTGATCGTTCTGTCTCTTCGAGTTCTTCTACGATAAACTTGCAATTATTCCGCTTTCTTAAAATGGCTTGGAAAAGCTTCGGCTTATTCTTGAGAATAAGCCCCGCCAAAGAGTCCATAGTTTGGGGCCTAATTCCAAAGATCTTAACAATTCCATTTGGAAATCGAGAGAATGCCATATCTATATCGGGATGCTTGTGCATTACTCTAGCCGGCACAATAACTTCTCCAGTATAAGTTTCATCAATAATTCCTACTGAGTTAGCCATAGCTAACGGCAACTTCGCTATACTGCTACGAGGCACAACCTCAAAGTAGTAGCCCCCTGGAGGCTGTAGGGAAATTCCTGTTTTAAAAAAGATAACATCACCAACTATCTTATGAATCCCCGTAAACTTCAGGTCATAACCTGTGTCTGTAGAGTGCGCTCTCGAAGGAACTTCTGCTCCGTCTTCTAGTAGTTGTATCTTTACGTTTCTGTTCGCCATTCTTCTTCTCCTGATTCTCTGCGGGTTCCTGCACAAGGTAGGCCTCGCGTTTGCCCTGTCACCTTTTTCTCTATGAATATTTCAGCTACCTTAAGAACAACCTAGTGGAGCCATTATGGAAACAGGCAATAAGTATTTTGTAGAAATTCAATTAGACTGCGTTATTGAGATAACGCAAGAAGACAAGGAGGAACTTATAAAGAAGATAAACAATACTATAGAAGAGTTAATAAAAGATCAAAAGACCATTCACTACTCATCTAATATTAGTTCCATATCTGAAGAGAATCTATTTGCGGCCTATGTTTCTGCTCCGCACACAGGGGCCGAAGGCTGCTAAGGCTGCTACTTCTTTATAGTTCCGGGAATTGAAATTAGTTTATTAACTTTTTTCTTTCTGATTACTGTTTTCTTTTTATTATTTGATTTTTTTTTCACAGAAGACTTTCTGCTTCTAGAAATCTTCTTTCCGCATCCACAGCCCATATTTACTCCTACTATTGTCTATCTCCCATTTCTTTGGGTGCTTTATTCATAGTAATATTACCGGATGTATTGGGTGCAATATGAAAAAAATATTAAAAACTACATTTATTTTCTCATTTCTATTATTTTTAGCAGTTAATATATTTCTTTTGACTTTCAATATCACTAAGATAAGAGTTAAAGAAAAACCAGCTCACTCTGAGCCAGCAATCGTAAGAATGAAAGCGATGCTCCTCTCTGTAGTAAAAGTTACACATATTGGAAAAGAAGAATTTGATGAGTCAGCTTTTTCGACTTCTGCCACAGGCTTCTCTATAGCTTATGATGTAACTACTGATTCGTCTCTTGTTTTGACCAATGATCACTTTTGCAACGAAATAACTGCAGATTCTACGCTTCATATTGAGGATTATAGCCAAAAACTTATCGATTGGTCTGAAGGGAACAGCGATTTAAGAGTCATGAAAACTAGCCCCGCATTAGATCTGTGCCTCATCCAGGCAAGAGGATTCATCAAGCCTGTAAAGCTGATAGACGATCTTTATTTTCCACAATTATTTGAAAAAGTTTATGTAATTGGCGCTCCAGCAGGAGACTTCCCCATTATACTAGATACCTATATATCGTCTTTTCTCGACAGAGACAGAATAAGTCTATCTTCGCTCTCAACATCTGGAAATAAATTCATTATGATCTCAGAAGAGATTCTTCCCGGACACAGCGGAAGTCCTATCTTCACCTTAGATGGTGAAGTTATCGGAATTTTATTTGGAGCACTGCCACAATACGGAGGCTTTGCCGCATCTGCTAACGATATCAAGCTGTTCTTAGAAAACTAACTATTTCTTCTTCAGCTTTTTTAGCCTACCAGAAGTTTTCTTTGCATATAAAGAAAAGAATGCAGCATCAATTGGCCTTCCATTAAGAATCATCTTTAAAGCCTCGTTAGCAAATCCTGCAGCCCTAATTGCCTCAGAACCCATTCTGTCCTTCTTTCCGCTAGCTCCCTTCTTTGTATATTTGGAGCTTATATCCTCTACTTGCTTTGCAGACACTCCATAGAGCATCATATTCGGCTTAAGTTTATCAATTACTAAATCTAATTTTTTCTTTTCAGCCAAGACAGCTTTCATTTTTTCATTTTTGTTGTTTATACACTCTAACTCACAAGAATCGCAACTCTCAGTAAGGCCCATATTCCATAAATCACAGGCAAAAAACTGCCTTACCTCTTTAGGCTCTTTCTTCAAGCTCTCTTTGCAGCCAAAAAAGACTCCTCCGTCTACAATGGACGCTTTTTTATTACAGTGATTGCTATCCTGTATTTGTCTTGACATTTTGCAAGTACTTTTGCAATTAATAATCTGTAACTTCTTATTCATAACTAAACAGATTTTTTATGATTATCCCATGGAGGTCCATTTAGTCCATAGGAATGCGGATCGCCAGCATCTCCTTTGTAAATAAGCTTCCAGTTAGGCCCTATAAAGCCACTTCCTGCTAGGTCTTTGTTCAGATAATAAGCAGACCTTCCTACCTCGGGAGCGATTAAGTTTCCCCGTACTATTTCGAGAGCTTTTTCCCATCGAGCCTGTGTTGCTGGCAAGGTTCCAAGCTTCCACTTATTCACCTCTTTTGCAACGCGCTCTGAGTCTACACCTTTGTTCCAATACGAAAATTGTCTCGGACTCAAAACGACCTCTCTATGAGACTTTCCGCTGTAATTACTTCTGTTGACAATTACAGTATAAACCCTCTTCATAAGATCTATGCTGTACATAGATCCCCCTTCTCCCATTAGAGTTGCGGCGACTATTTCGTCATCAGAAACTTCATATTCTGCGCCTTGAAGCGAAGGCTTTTCTTCTGAAAATCCAACTTGATCAGGAATTATTAATTTTTGGCCAATGCCAATTTTGTCAGCCGACTCTAGATCATTTGCTTGAATAATTCCCTCTACAGTTACCTTATACTTTTCAGCTATTGCCCCTAGAACCTCTCCCGAAGAAACAACGTGAGAGCGCAAATGTCGACCTTTCAAATCAGACAAAACTCTATCTATGCTGTCTGCCTCTTTATAAAGACCTCTTTTGTCCAAACTATTCGCAAGTAAAACCAATGGCTTAATCATCATTCCTCCACGCTTTATAGGTCAATAATAATAACTCCACGATCACTTTTCTTCTCTTCTTTTTTAAGCTCTTCCTTAGGAGTCTTATATTTGGGAAGAGGAATCTGAACGCGTGGTCTTTTTTTCTTTCTTTTTCTCTTCTTATTCAGCTTATCATAAATGAAGTCATAGACCTTCATAAGATTAGAGGATTTTTGCAGCATGCGCAGCTAGCGGGCTTCGTTCTCCCTTGAGCAAGGTTATATGAGAAGATAGATGAAAGTCTTTAAACTTCTCGACAACAGCTCCTAGGCCGCAGGTTGCCGCGTCCAAATGCGGCGCGTCTATCTGCTCAACATCTCCTAGCATGATTAGTTTTGAATTTTCGCCCATCCTTGTAATCACTGCCTTGGCTTCAGCATAGCTTATATTTTGAGACTCATCAAGAATAAAAATAGTGTTCGGAAGACTTCTTCCTCGAATATAAGCGAGAGCCTCTATCTCTAGCTGGCCTGTCTCTAGCAGCATATCGAAATATACTTGTCCATTTTTAAAAATAATTTTGAAATTATCAATAATAGGCTGAATCCATGGAGCCAGCTTCTCCTCTTTGTCTCCTGGCAGAAACCCCATCTCAGAACTAAGAGATTGAACTGGTCGTGAGATTATGATTTTATCATAAATCCCACTTGTAAGCATATGGGCTGCTGCAGCAGAAGAGAGGATAGTCTTTCCAGAGCCACTAATTCCTGTTAGAGTGACCATATGTATGTTAGGGTTAAGCAAAGATTCTAGTGCAAAAGTCTGCTCTTTGTTTCTTGGGCGAATACCGTTTACAGATGGAGTACCTTTCGAATGCGCTAGGGGCTTAATTAGGCCGTCTTTATGTAGACCAAGTGCGCTTTGAGCCCCTCCTTTCAATACTACAAATTCATTAGGATATAAGTCTTCTTCCACATACTCAAGCTCTTTTTTGTCATAAAAGCCTTGAATCTCCTCTGGGCTAAAATGCTTTACCGCTACGCCAGTATATGCACCTTTTCTGTTTACGACTGCCTTTTCCTTTTCGTAATTTTCAGAGGAAATCCCAAGGGAATCGCACTTCACCCTTACGTTGATATCTCTAGAGATAAGAGTAACATCCTCAAGCTTCTTAGACAAACTTAGCGCGACTGCTATAATCTTATTATCATTAGATTCGGACATTGAGGATGGGAGCTTTGTATATTCAGACTCAACATGTACGAAAATAGTCTCTCCATTTTCTAGCGTCACCCCGTCCTTTAGTGAGCCAAGCCCTCTAAGGCCATCCAAAAATCTATTTATATAACGAGCTGCGTTTCCAACGGCATCATGTCTTGACTTTAGATTGTCTATCTCCTCCAAGACTTCCATGGGAATAATCACATTTTGATTGGGAAATCCATGAATCGAATCTTCATGATAAACTAAAACTGACGTATCTAATATGAAATTTTTCTTATTGTGCTTCAAGGTATCTCCGCTGAACTAATGTCCATATCATCTTCTTTAATTGACCAATGCTCTATTGTTGCCTCAAAATAAAGAGATTGATCACTTGGATCTTCTTTTATTCTGTATTCGGGCCCTGCCCACTCCCCTATCGTCTCTCCTTCATATCTAACCTCCAAGGCCTCTATTCCTTTATACTCTATAAGCTCGACGTTATTCTCCAACATATAATCAATTGCCTGATCTCTCGGCATTTTAAGCATCTCATATCCATCTAGGCCTATATATAAGAAGAGATCGCACAACCATTGCTGTCGTACTTCTTTTACGTCATTTGAGAAATTTACACGGTCGGTTAGGATTTTTGTAATCATCTATATTAGACTATAGTTGAGGCGCCTTCCTGCTCTGCGTCTTGTTCTGCTTCGGAATTTTCTTCGAGCGTATCTACATGTGAATCTTCCGAAAGACCCCCTTCTCTCTCTTCTTCTGGCATAATCTGATTAGATTGCAAAGAAACATCTTTCATCGAAAGACCATTCCATCTATATCCTATATCAGTATCTTTTCTTTTCTGCATTTCTGAGTTCCAAGAATTTGGCCAATCCAAGTTATGATCGTGTATATAGTCTCCATATCTTTCGGTCGGAAGAAGATATTTATTATAAGCAAGATCCTTCTCTGCGTTGCTAAAGACGTTCCAATTTGCCTCAATCCAAGTGGCTAATCTTCTAACGTCATTCGTAGAAGATTTTTTTAGACGCTCTATGATTGGCTTTGCCAGCTCTCCTGAGAAAAAATTCTTTGATATGCCTTTGGCTTCAACTCCAGCTTTCGCAAGCCTCTGTGCCAAATAGTCCTCAAAGGCTCTTCCTATTAAATGAAAGTTTTCGTCAAAGACCTTAATGAACTTTTCTATAAGTAAAATTTCATCATTCGTATGAGAAGTTTGTAGGGAAAATGAAAGCTCTACATAGACGGCCGTATCTGCTAAGAAAAGATTAGCCGTAAGAATTCTGTCTACATCCAAAAGCGCCCCCAAACTAGGAGAGGCTTCAGGTTCAGGGAGAAAGTCGAAACGAAGCTGCAATTTGTCCTGATTCTCTTGGGCCGCAAGCTTATCTAGCGTGCTTCCAATAATCTTGGAAACATTATTCAGTCGAAAACTTTTTACCCAAGTAGAAATAACTTCTGCATCAAATATTTTTGCAAAGTCTTTAGGCTCAAAGGGTACTGGACTATTCTTAATGGCATATGGAATTTGTAACTTAAAAAGCGTCGCTTTCGGCTTCATATTTACTTTTATTTCCGACTCGTCCTCTTCTACATCAAGCATTACAAAGTTCTCAAACTCCATATCTTCAAGTCGGATTATTGCTCGATCAAATTCAAGCCCCTCTATATATTCTGCCGCAACTAGTTTCCTTCTAACTGACTCAACATATTCTAAATACTTCGAATCAATACTATCTCTTATATATTCGAAATACTCCTCTACATCATCTGGATTATAACAGCTATCACAAGAAAACTCAATGGAGATATCTATAGACTTAGTTTTCTCATTTAACTCTACTGAAACAACTTCCCCACCTTCCGGATGGTCAAACAATTTTTCAAAATCATAATCGTAACTAACCGGGATATCTCTTATAAGCGGATTATTTGTTTTAGCAAACCTATTCTCAATAGATATTTCTTCCCATCCGTAAAGAGGAAGGCTATAGCTCAAATAAGCGTGTGCATATAAGTATGGATTCCCTTCTCCATCATCATCAACCTCTGATGAAAAAGAGACATGTTCGAGAGTAGCCTCGGCATCTTCCAATATTTCTTCAATTTCAGCAACCCACATTTCATACGTGCTTTCTTCGTTAGAAGATATAGTTGTTACATTTCCACGATAATCTGCATAATCGCATCCCTCTTCGAAGAATGAGTTCAATATGTCTCCATCATACGTATCTCTATACGATCCTCCGTGCATTTGCAAATTACCTTGATTGGGCAAGGATATTTCTCCGTTATTTTCGAACAGGTGCTTCTGCTGCTGCCATGCCCAATTTCTAACTAAATCTATAAAACCAGGAGGGTGTGGTCCATATGTTCTATTTTCTGGAGCGGCAAACTCATAATCTCTAGCTGTATCTACATATTTTCGCAGCCTAACCCTAGACTTGGGAGTTACGCCTAAGACCTCCCTTCCTCTATCTGCGAATATTTCTTGTCCATCCAGATCTCCTATCTGGATGCCCCTCTGCTGCTCGTCTTGCGCCGCCGCATCTTCACTCCAGTGACTTGGGGGATTCAAGGCTTCTTCTAAATCAGAACTCTTAACCAGATAGGCAACTAGGCCATTGCCTCTTGACTCTGAGATTGCACAATTAAAGTAAGATCCATGCTCACTATGGCAGGAGCGTATATTTTCATAGTCACTCATCCTAAGTACGTCAATCGGATCTCTAGATATAATAATCGAATGCTCTGCTTTAAGGTCTCCGTCTTTAAAGACGGACTCAATTTGCTTCCAATTATAGTCCCTTGTATACTCTGTTTGCTTACCCTTCCACCAATCCGCCATTCCAACAGGTGCATTATTTTTCGGATCAGATAAAACCTTAGAAATAGACAAAATCTTTTCTCTTGTAATTTCTTCGCCCTTTCTTGGGCCAGCGGGAATTACTCTTTTTTCTTCTTTAGAAATCTTCAGGTCTGCAACTTCAACTTCTTCTTCATACTCCTCTCCGGTATCAGGTCTGCGCATTTTCTGCTTAACTTTCTTCGTGTTAAACGAACTTCCTCTACCAGCCGGAAGCCATCCAGTCTCCTTTAGAAAAGGGACAAGGCTCAAGAGCTGCCTATCTTCTTTCGTATTAAACGGAATCACCAAACGAAGTTTGCCTTTAAAAAGCTCATCGAAACTTAGTTGCGAATAATCGTCATCTAGCCAGTCTTTCAGGTCTGCTATCTCTGCTCTTGAGACAGCATACTTATATAGCTTATTCAGACTAGAAATAGAGAGAGATTCTCTCTTCAGGCCATTAGTCTTTAGCCATTTATTTAGCGCAATTAACTTTCTCAAAACAAGCTCCCTACGGTTTATGCCCTATAAGTAAGAGATCGAACACGATCCCCCTGAGCAGGCCAGCTCTCCCGAAAGATCTGTATTATCTGTCTCTTCCAAAACGCTCTCTATTCTCACTTCTTTTAGAGAGTGCATCATCTCATTGTAGACTTCTTCCGTACAATCTTCGAATGGGGGCTGAACATACGTATGCTCTGAATGCGGAAGAATAGATAGGCCATTATACACGTCCCTATTTTCCCACATCCAATCTGCAACGGTATCCCATTCATCATTTTTCACAGTAATTGTGGCAGAAACATTATGCGTGTTTTGACCCTTTCGATAGCCGGGATTAACCCAGTCAACTGTCATTCTTTTCACTCTTTCAAGCAGATCAGTCGCCGTTTCACTTCGCGTAATAGCTCCTGCGGGTGCCTTCTGAGGCACTGAAATCACGGCAGTATCATGCGGTCTAAAGAATTCATCTTCGATAAGCTCTGGATGATTATTCTCAAGATAAGAATAGATAGACTCGTTCTTTCCAACGCGAAGCCTTCTTATGTAAAAATCATTATGCCATGCATGAATTCCAGAGGAAGTGCCCAGTGTAAGTGAAGTAGTATTGTGAGAAACGCATCCGTTTGCCATCTGGTAAACAGGCGTATTCTCAACTTCTATATCTACTGTAAATGATTGTGTTACTTCTTTTTTTACTATTTTCATTTTATTATGTCCTTAAGCATCTGCTTTACATTATCCCTATTTGTTTGCCAGTCGCTATCCCAAATGTTTATAATGGCAAATTACCCTACATGCATCCAGTCGTCTTCCTCTGTAATATCGATTGCCTGCTTCCATTCTCCATCGGCCATCATGAATTTGTGATGTGGCGTACACTCTATAGTGGAGCCATCCTCCATTGTAAATCGGATAGACTCTTCGAATCCATTTACGAACAACCTTGTTATGGAATTCATTTCACCATTTTGATTCGGAACTTTTATGTCAGAAGTAACGTCATACCACTCTCTATATTCATCTAGATGGTCACTTAAATCAATTCCGTTCTTTGCGAAGATATCATGCAGACTCATATCTCCCTCTGAAGTTCTAATCACAGAGGATGGAACTTGACAGCCAGCAGGCTTGATACAGGTTGTTCTTGCTGCGGGGTTTATGCCTAGCAGGTTAGCCACTCGAATGTTTTCTTCGCCAACTACTCCTGCGGCATATGTCGCATCTAACTCCAATACTCTTCCGCTTGCAATGCCCGTCAGACTAACTCCTAAGAGAGCATCCTTTTCGGTTGTTCTTTGCCATATTGGCCTCAAATAATGAAAGTCTGTATAGCTGGCTTGGAGGGTTCCGATGAATGACGCAGCTTTGGCTCTAGAGTTAAAGTCCTCTTGGTCGACTAGATCAGAGGCGTTTATTTCAACAAGATTGCAAAACTGAAAAGGCTTTAAGCCAATTTCGCAACATGGATTACAACCCCAGTCCTTGTCATTTGTAAAGTAGAAACCAGGCTCTCCCGCCCCAGAGGCCTTAATCTTCTCCCAGAGAGACATGAAGTATTCCTTCTTAATTCTATGCCTCATTAAGACAACGGAGTTGTTTGCTCTTCCCCGCTGAGGATTTGCCTCAGACCAGTTTCCTGACTTTGAAGATATCATTTCTTCATCATCCGCAGAAAACAGAGCAATCAATGCCGCCCTTCTAATGCCTCCAGCCAAAACAGCATCCGCAATATAACACATCATATCATGGACTTCTATGGGGCTGAGCCTGTCTCCAGTCTCTTTTGAATCGAGGATGCCCTCTAGCCTCACTAAGCACTCCTTTAGCGGCTGAGGGCCCGGAGCTTTGCCTCCAGACGTGACCAGATTTGCGCCCTTAGGACGAATATCGGAGAAATCAAATCGAAGCTTAGATGTCTCTCTGAAATAAGAGTTCACTAAAGCCTTAACGGCATCCGCCCAACCCTCAATAGAGTCTGCGATTAAAAAACGCCTTGTTCTTTTCGGATTAGGCTTCCTGATTTCAGGAAGCTGCTCAACGTGGTGCTTTTGAACAGAGTATCCAATTCCTGTTCCACCAAGAAGAAGGAACATTGTTTCGCTGAAAGCCCGAATGTCGTCAATCGGCAAATACCCGCAATTATAGGCTCTATTTGGCGCAATCTCAATTGGCTTACCTCCAAACTGGAGGACGCGCATCGACGGAAGAACTTTCTTATCATATACGAATTTATACGCCTTTTTAATTTCATCCTTTAAATGGGGGAACTTCTTAATATGCATATTCTCGCTTCTTGCAATAAGCTCTTCCCAGTTCTCTCTCCTGTTCTCAGAATCGAGATATCGTGCGTATTTCATATGCACGGTTATATCAGATAAAATTTTTGACGCCAATTCCATTTTTCTCTCCACTTGCAGGCCATTAGCCCATAATTGTTAAAGGTGGCCCGCCCTAACGATTCTTTAATTGCATAAAAAATAAGCCACCGACTATGGTGGCTATTCGTCTATTATTTAAATTTGTAAAAAATTTTGTTATTAAGAGTATTTGATATCATTTTTATATGCAGAAATGGACTTGGCCAAATATATACAAAAGCATTTTAAATAGAAGATTTCTGCTTCAAAATATAAATAAAATATTCTTTCCTTAAATTTTTCTTTGATTATTAATGTAAATTTTTTTTATTATTCATCGGCAGGGTTATACTGCTCTACGAACGAACCCTTCTTCCAATTTCTTACGATTGAACTCTCCTCGGAAAGCGTAAAGGCGGCAAGCACGTCCTCCCTAGTGGAGAATGACGCAGCACTAATGTGCCTAGTTCCGCAGCCATCCGGAACCTCCAGAGAAGAATCATCTACAACCAGATAGACTTTGGTTCCGATAACTTGCCCATCTCTATTGATAATAATAGCGCCGTCTGCTCCTTCTCGAAATATTGTAGCGATATCCTTTTTAAAGGAATCATCGCATATATTGATATATTTCTGAATAGGATTAATTCCTATCTGCCTCATGCCGGGAATTATATGTTCATTTGCACTATCAAACACTCCAAGAACGACAAGGATGCCCAAGCTCTTTGGCTTGGCCCTATTCTCCTTGGAGATATCGCATAATACTTTAAAGATTTTCTTTTCGGCCTTCAGATATTCCTTCGCAGCATTAAACTGGAAAGAGAAATCAGCAGAAGAAAACTTTCTTTGCGGCTCAGGTGGCATGGAGGTTTGCTCGTCTATCGTCATTATTCCTTCCTGTCTACTTCATTATCCACCAAAACCTAATTCGTCATAGGTGAAGTGGGTTGGGTTTCCTCTCGAATCTACCGTCTCAATATTTACCGGAGCGCCCCAAGCCTCGTAGATGTACTCTAGCGTAGCTTCCAAGTGCTTGTAATCTAAAGTTCCAATATCTCCGCTCTTATGTTGCAACTGCAAGACGCCATCTTCTATAGACGTAATGCAGATTAGGGGGGCCCGATAATGATAAAGGTCTTTAACCAAAGATTCCTTTATTATATCCAGCTCTGTTCCGACGATGTGAATCGCCTCGTCACCCGAGGCCATCTTCATCCCTACATATGTAAACAATTTTAGCTCTTCCGCCAACTCTTTTGTCAGATAATTTCTGATGAAGGAAATGTCGTCTTCATCTTGGACCACCTGAAAAACTTTTTCCCAGCCTCCTATTTCGGACTCGCCAGCCTCCTTCTTTGCATCCCACCTCTTTATAATGTCTCCAAATATTGAAAACCCAAGGAAATAAGGATTGATATTAAGCTTGTTCCCTCCAGGCTGAACAACTTTTTCGTGAACTTTGCAAAAGTTTAGATGCTCAGAATGATTTATGCAGTCTGTTGAAAACATCAATTCGGCATGTGCGAGTGAGTTATGATTTATAAAGCCATTTGAAGAATACCTATGAGTCTTCTCTACAGAGATATCATAAACCACTTCTTTAAGCTCTTCTATTTTAGATATGGAGTCAAAGGAATTCTCTTTGCAAAACCACTTTCTATCAAAAATATAGGTCTTAAGGACCTCCTGCTTTCGTGTTAGGCCAAACCCAATCTGGTCATAAAATCTTTTTGCTGAAATCCCACCTATAGTCAAAGCATATGTCTCGTCCTTTCTTAGATTCCTACTCGATATGATATTATAATTAGTTAAGATTATTTGAAGATTCTTCACCATAGATTTGCTGGATGAAACAAATGTTATTCCACCTTTATGAGCACATCCGTCTGCGTCGAATAAGCCACTGATAAAGGCGGACATTACGCTCTTTGGAGATTCCATTATAGATTTCGGAACATTCTTTCTTCTAGCAGACACGCCTGTCGTGCATCCTATGTAATTTTCTAGAAAATTAGAAACGCCTTCAGAGTAGCAGTTCGCCCTATATCTTCCCTCATCTTTTTTGATCTTTGTCTTTACGCCGAACAGGCTTTTTGCTAAATCTCTAAACTCTTCAGCTTGGACTTTATCGCCTGAGGTCAGACCAAAGCTTCTGTTCGCCCTAGATATATGGCCATCTCCAACCAGAAGTCCTAAGAAGCGGCCTAGTTTTTCGTCCACAATTTTTGGAATAGAAAACTCTCCCATATTTCCTAAATTACTTCTGAAGTCTGGATCTGCCTTTTCTTCCTTATAAATTTTAATAAAAGAATCTATATGATCTGAATTCAAAACATTCTTTCCCCTTAGTCTTCGGCAAATAGTTCCAGACGATACTCCGGCAAGAGCCGCGACGTCAGCTATCGTCTTTTCTCTTCTTTTCTTATTATAAATAATTTCTCTATACTCTTCTGACCAAATTTGGGCTCCAACAGCAAGATCTGCACGATCTCCTAGCGACAAGTCCTGAAGCTCTACCCACTCTCCATTGGAAAGGATTTTATGATTATCTGCACCACATATTTCGTAACCACGCTTTGTAGTTATCTTTATGCAACGCTTTTCCCCCATAGCACTTCTGGCAAGAATAAGTCTATTAGTCTCATTATCATTTACAAACTTTGCATCACCCTTGACAAGATCTTCCATTGGAAGAATTCCTTGCTCAGTAAATACTAGGGAATCTCCCGTAACACAGGCAAGTCCTTCATTCATTGTCTTTGTGAGATACTGAGGATAAAAATAGTATGACTCTTTCCTAATGATATCAAGCACATCGACCTGCCACGGTTCAAGGCTCTTAGAGTAATTAATCAAAAACCATAATATATCGAACTCGGGAGCTGGAGGGAATTTGTTCTCAGGTTTTACCTCCACTTTCGAAAAACCTTTTTCATCTAATAAGTCTGAAAACTCATCAACCTCCCTATCTTTATAGAACTTCGATTCTTTCTCATAGAGCTTTCTGTGAACGCCCTTATGCCAGTCAATATGCCTATCAAGGGCAAATCCTATATCCATAGTTCTCTCGACCGCATCAATTCCGAATCTTTCTATGTATCCCTCTATCCTTTGCGCCCGCTCGGCAGCGTGATAAACCATTTTATTATCGGTTTGCTTGAATAAATAGTTATTTTTAAAAAAATGTGAGTGGCCGAGTACGTGTGCTATCACAAGAGTGTTTATTACATCAGAATTGGTGTCTAAGAGGAAGGCATAAGAGGGGTCGTTATTAAGAATGACCTCATAAACCTTGGAGAACCCCATTTCCCCCTGCATCTTCTGGTATTCATAAGACTGCCCATAGGACCAATGCCTAGCCCTAGTTGGCAGACCATAGCTCATTATTTCAAGCATAGTCTCCTGCGGCACCACCTCATAAATAATTGGATAAAAATCTAGGCCAAGCTCTCGGCCTTCTTTTTCTAGAATCTTAACTCTTTCGCTCAATACCTTGTTCATCTCAGCTCCTTTGTCCATAGCCTTTGGCCTGCGTCATAAATCTTTACCCAGCCAAGCTCTTTCCCAGACTCTGCCTCAGTCTTGCCGTTCCCGTTATTATTAGCAACGCACCTAAGTCTATTATGAACATGATATGTATCAGTCCACTCAAAACCCAGCGTTTCTCGCTCAGCGGAAAACCCTAACTTACTTAAAAAATTACCTGTGCCATATCTGAGATCTACCCAGTAATCTACATGCCGAATATTATCTGAAAATTTTTTCTCTAAAAACTTTAGAAGCTTAGAAAAGCCTCCAGTAACAATGGTATTTAGTTTACAAGACAGTCGCTCAATCTTAAGCCTGGAGGAGTAAATCTTATAGGACATGATCATAATAAGATCATTGCCGGACTTAAGACCAATATGCTTTGCGTCGAGATGACCCTTTAAATGAGTCTTGTCGAGAAAGACTCTTGCGTCACTATTTGAGACCTCTACCAAGTTAAGTTTTCTTGCGAAATGCCTTTTGCTAATCTTTCCAGATTTTGCCATTATAATCGATTTTACAATCTCTAGTTTATTGTCGATCTCATCTTCGCGGAACTGCAGCATATGCAGCCCATGACTCTCGAAATCTTTCCGCATTTTAAAATGATATCTTTTGTCTTTAAACTTTTCGGAATGCCAATAAAGACCATCAACATTGACCGCAATTTTATCTGACAGTTTAAAATCCGGCTTATAATTTAAATCTGGATATCTTTTTTTATCAAACTTTTTATTATGGCGAGGAAGGTTTAGGGCCCTTGATAGAGTCATCTCGATAGAAGTATCATTGCTCCTATATCCCTCTAGATAAACCTCTAGGTCTTCTTTGGATAGCGGAAAGATTCTTCTATTCAACCATTGATTAAATGTATTATATGGAATTTTATTCTTTTCAGCTACGACAAAGGCCGGGACTCCAAAGATTAGTTTGTGAGATCCTTTCTCTCCGGAGACTTCTGATGTCTCTGCCGAGTTGCCTTTCACTCTGCTCGCAAGAGCTCTGCTTTTGACCTCCGCATTGAGCATTGGATTTTTGACGCCATATCTCTTCAGGTTTGTTTCTGCTGCAGACGCCTTAAACTCTTCGCTCTGATAAAAGTGCTCAACACCATAGGCTTCTAAATTAGTCTTTCGAGTCCTGCTCTTTACAGTGTCAGATTGCTGTGGAATTGGTGTCCCATATTTTTTAAGATTAGTCTCTGCAGATTTAACTTTAACCTGCGAGTCTAAGAGTGTAGTTTTTACTCCATATCTCTTCAGATTTGAGGCCTCTACCCGCTCTCTGTATGTAGGGTCTTTCATTGGATGGTCAACCCCATATTTGCTCATAAAGGATTCGCGGATAGCATCTTTTACGCCTTGGTTCTGAAATGGGTTTTTATGTCCAAACTTTTCTAAGTTTGTCTTTGATCGCACCCTTTTCGCCTCTGCAGTAATGTCTTCTTTGCTCTTTGTCAGCTTAAACCTTTTGATGCGCGAAGAAACAATATGCTTCTTTATATTATTTTCTTCTGATATCGTTCTGCAGCTTTTATTGAGCTCTATATATTGACGCTTAAGCCACGCTTTGTCGTCGCAAAGCAGTGGAGGTCTAATTATTCCATTGTCTTTAAGAGCCTTCAATATCGTAGTTGAAGATACATCCATCTTCTTTGCGATTTTAACAGAAGACAGTCGCTCATCGACATAGAGCTTTCGTAAAATGTCAAGATTTATTTCTTTTTTCTTCATTGATTCAGACCGCTAAACCGTGACAATTAAACGCTATATATTTATGTTTTTGCCTTTACAGCCTTACCATCGATATTAAAGAACATTTTAAGCGCATCAAAAACCTGATCTCTAGAGGTAACTCGAATAGAAACAAACCTCGTTCTCTTTACCTCTTTTTCTAAAAGAGTTGATAGCCGATTCTCTTCAGTGCTCCATGTGTATTCGTCATCTGGAATAATTTCACCATAGCCTATAGCCCGAACAAGTGGCAGCATCTTCTCTACATACTCTAAGACCAATTGGTTGTCAACGCCAAAATTATCTCCGTCTGAAAATTCAAAAACGTAGTTATTATATGTCTCAGGAGGATGGTTTGCGACCATATGTTCGTACGCCATCTTAAAGGCAGAGCTACACTTGGTGCCGCCTCCGCTTGTAACGTTAAAGAAGTCCTTCTCCTCTACCTTATGAGCTTTGGTGTCGTGAGCAATAAAAACCAGGGTTATCTTCTTATATCGTCTTTTGAGAAACTGGACCATCCAAAAGTAAAAGCTCTTGGCTATATAACGCTTCTCTTCACTCATAGAGCCGCTTCGATCCATCATAAGATATACCGCAGCATTTGAATGATATTCTGTGTTAGTCTCCCACGACCTATATCTTAAGTCGTTTTCATTAATCCCACCAATTTTGGCGTCACCCTTGGCCGCATTTCGCCTTAGATTTTCGATCAATGTTTTCTTTAGATCTAAATCTGGATATATACCCTTTCTTTCCACAGAGGCTAGCTCTTCCGTCTCTACTTCTATTGCAGAACTTTTATTCGGCTCCATCCAAGGAAGGTTTAGTTCATCCAAAAGAATATCTACAAGCTCGTCTATAGAAACTTCTGCCTCAAAAGCAATCTCTCCCTCTTTGTCTCCTGCCTTATTTCCTGCTTTGGCCTTTTTCTTGCCTTTTTTTATTCGGTATTTATCCCCAGAATTTACGTCAAGCCCCTGACCTGTTCCAGATCTATCCTTAAGCTTTCCATATTTAAACTTATAGCGATCCAAAAAACGAATTGGAACTTTAATCTTTTTATCGCCATCTGATTGAATAATATTATATTCTGTAATCAGATCCTTTCCGTTCTTCCTAATGGCATCGTTGATAAGCTTTTTATGCCTATCGGAGTCTCTCTTTCCTCTTTGCTTAAGCCTCCATATGTCTGACAGGCCTTCGCCTGTACCTGACTTTTTGGACATGTTAGTTCCTGGCCATCAATGAGCTTACGTACCTCAACAGCTTATTCGCGCTCTTAGCGGTGTATCCATGCTTATCGCATAGAGTCTTTATTACAACATTAATTTTCTTTAGCTCGTCCTCATCGGGGTTTCTTGTGCTAACAGTTAGCCTAATTACATCCTGCCTCTCATCGAAGAGCTGCTTCTCCAGAGCCTCACGAAGCTTGACGTGATCCTTGTAGTTGTAATCCTTGCCCCCTGCAGAGGCAGAGCGAAGCATCTTACGGTAGACTTCTTGGCGGAAAGACTTCTTTCCTGTCTCGGAAATACCAACCTTCTCTTCAATTGAGCGCATAAGCCTTTCATTAGGTTCGCTCGGCTCACCCCAATCATCTAGAAGATTAGTGTTATCAAGATATGCTCCTACATGATCCATGTAATTTGAAAGCAGACTCTGAACTTCTTCTTCAAAGTTGACGAAGAATGCCTTTTGAACCTCATTTCTAGCCATCTTGCTATATTCTTCAATAACTGTAGTAAGAATGTTCTCTAGTCTGTCGATTTCTTTTCTATCTAGCTTGGGGTTGCTGCTAAAGCCATCTCGAATTGCCCTAATCACGTCGATTGGAGTGACGCAATCAGATCCTTCTTCTGCTAGCATCGAAGAAATTCTGTTTATAACATATCTCGGAGAAACGCCAGTCATACCTTCCGCATCAAACTCTCGTTTAAGAACAGGAACATCAACCTTGGAGAATCCCTCTACATCTTCTCCATCGTAAAGCTTCATCTTGCTCAAGTTGGTTAGACCTTCATGCTTTGAATCCTTTAGACGAGACAGAACTGCGAACATTGCTGCGCAATGTAGTGTATATGGTGCAATATGAACTCCGTCAAACCGTGCTTGGCCAATTAGCTTCTCGTAAATCCTTATTTCCTCTGAAACAGTTAGGTTGTAAGGAACCTTGACAACAATAATCCTATCATGAAGCGCTTCCATTTCATCCTTTGCCAAGAACCTCATGTACTCGGTCTCATTACTATGTGCAAGCAAGAACTCATCGGCATATATAAATGGGAAGCGGCCAGTCTTGATATTCTTTTCTTGCGCAAGAGTTAAGAGCACATATAGGAACTTCTGATCTACCTTGAGCATCTCAACGAATTCCATAACACCTCGATTTGCTACGTTTAGCTCTCCGTCGAATCGATACGCTCTAGGGTCTGATTCTGAGCCATATTCTCCAATCTTACTAAGATCCATGGAGCCAACTAGCTCTGAAATATCTTGGCTCTTCTTATCTGATGGAACAAAGGTTCCGATTCCAACTCGGGACTGTTCTGAGAAAAAGAATCGCTTAACGGGGAGCTTGAGGAAGTCTCCGCCATAAGTCTCCCTGAGAACGAGATCCATGTATGGACTAAGAACTCCGTCTATCTTAATTCCATACTCCTCTTTGAACCTGGGGCGCAACTCCATTGGAATCGCACACAGGGGATCCTCATACATCGGAGAATCAGTTAGGCAGTAGGTCCTTCCTGCGTCTGTCTTAGAGTAATGCTCAAGACCCTTCTTTAAGAGAACTGCAAGCTGAGACTTTCCGGATGAAGTGGGGCCGTACATAAGAAGGATCCGCCTAGAGACTTCACTTCCGGCTGCCGCTGCCCGAAGATATGACATTATCTCAGAAATAGACTCTTCAATTCCAAATAAGTCTTGCTCAAAAAACTTATACTTAGTAATAAGTCCATCCTCATTTCTTTCGGTTCCAGCAAGCTCAATCATATCGAGAACTCGCTGGTGAGCGCTTCTATGCAGGCTGGGACTCTCTACAATCATCTCCACATACTCGGCCAAAGTACCCTCCCACTCCAAGGCGCTTTCTGCGTTAACGTGGCTGCTCAGAGCCTCCAAAAGACTCTTCTTTTTCTTCCGCGGCATTATTCTTCTCCGTAAATATTTCTGATGGTTTTTGTGTTTCCGCTTTTAATACTCTGAACAATCCTTCTAGAGTCTTCCTTTATCTGCCTCATCGTCTCCTCTCTGTCTTTTTCTATCTTACTAGAAGAGACCCCAAAGGTTCTGGTGAACTCAGATAATTTGTTACAATTCTTGCAAATCATCTTGCCAAAAGCGTCTTCCTGACTTAACTGCGCATATTTTTTTATAGAAATATTAAATACCTCTACAGAGGAGCAGAGGTTACATCTATATTTATAGATAGCCATTAGTTTATTCCGTTATATTAGTAATGTAGATCACTTTGTCTTCCTCAAACTTAAGCTTTCCTGCTAGAGAAAAGTCTCTCAGAATTTTTTTCTTAAACTTATTGTCTGTTATGATAAGGGTTATTTCCATATTTTTCGTTTCATCATCAAACATTATGTTCTTTATATGCCCAACTTTATCCTCTCTCATTTAAGACCCCTGATTGCCTCCATAATGTGCGGATTTTTAATCTGATCAAACAGGAACAAGAGATCATTTTTGTTTCCGTGCTTGATCTTCTTGATCATCGAAAAAGGCATCATTAGAACCGGGGCCTCTACTTGCTCTTTTCCAAAGAAAAAAGGCTCTAAAGATAAAACCGATAATGATCGACTCTTTTTATCGACTTTCCTTATAAGGTATCTTGCGGCCTCTCCATAGCTTATATCTAAGCTAGTCTCAATCACCACGATGTCATCTTTTCTTAATGTTTTCAAGATCTTATTATTAGAGTTCATTTTCCTCGCCAAAGCTCTCTGTCCAATTATCAGGAAGTGCTTCTATGCGGGATCTTGCAAAATCTTTTCGCAGAAGAACCTTTCCCTTTGCTCCATCTCTATTCTTTACTAGATGAATTTCCATGTCTTCTCTAAGATGCTCGTCTTCTCGATTTGCAATGATCATTACGATCGCCGCATTATCTCCAATCATCTTGCTTCGCCCTAAGTCTTCAAGATTTACGTCATCAATTCTTTTTCCTCCAGACTTCTTCTGTGCAGTCTTCCTCTGAGCAGCAGTTACGACTGGCTTATTTTTCTTTCTGCAAAATTCATGCAATTCTTCCGAGACATGGCCTACGTCCAGCCAGTCTTGGCCCTTCTGCCCAACCGTCGGTTTCATTAGCTGCAGGTAATCTATAAATACTGCATCAGGAGTAAATTCGCCAAGCAACGTTTCATATTTTGCTTCAATTTCACCCATCGTAGTTCCGCGAGGCATATCCAATATATAGAATTTTTTATCATAATTCTTTTGGAACTCAAGGCAGCTATCCCATCGAAGCTTCTCTTCGGCAGATAATTGCGCTCGGACAATTCCTCTATGCCTAACCTTGGCGACGTTTGCGTCTACTCGCGCCTCATATTGCTTCTTACTCATCTCAAGAGTAATCATAAGTACGTCTTTCCCGTCATTATGACCAACAATTCCTTCGGATGGAACGTTGCTGCCAAGCCACGCATTAACAGCCATACACTGCATTAACATAGACTTGCCAGATGAGCTCGCTCCAGCTATCACTAACATTTCAGAGTCTTTAACTCCCCATGTATAATCATCTATCTCTTGATAGCCAGAAAGAAAGCCTTTGATCTCATCAGGATTCTCTTTTGTATACAGATAGTTGTCAATCCTCTGGCCTACAGAATCAGTTATATCTCCTTGAGTAAAAACATCGCTCTTATAAAGCCTTTCCGTCTTAGAGATGGTTTTTTTCAGCTCATCATTAAAGTCCTCTAGGCCCTCGTCATTCTCCTCTATTTCTTCGGCCTTCTCTGCAAGCTTTGCGATTAAAAACTTATTATATCTTTGCTTAATCTCATCGAGATAAAAGCCTACCTCATTTCCCTGACACTCCTTGTCTTCGACAAAATCGAGAATGTCCGGATCTTCACCTTCATTAATAAGGATCTTCTTAAGAACTGTATAAGAAGGCGGAATTTTATGTCTCGAATAATAATCGTCAATACTAATAAAGCTAGCCTTATATTTCGAAAGAAAGATAGACCTAAGGAGGTCTGGCTGAACTTCTCTATATACGTCATTCAAATTGGAGGAACCTTGCATCATCCAATTTAAAATTTTGGCATCAAGCATTCTTTCTCCTATGATCTTTTCCGCCTACGACGAAAAATTCTACATGATGACTGCGTAGTGATTTAAATGACTTAGCGTTAAAGCCTCCAAAGATCTTGTCTACATCGCTATCGTTTGTACACAGTATCGTTGGTAGCTGATTTTGAAACCTAGTTCTTAAGACATACTCTATTGAAGTCCCGAATAGTTGCTCTGCTTTTTCTGATGGAAAGATCCAATGTGAACTAAATTCATCAATAACCAAGAAGTCCTTTCCAGTTAATTCTGCATAATATCTTGAAGTATCAATTTCGCGAGATAACATATTTGCTACAACATCTGCCATTGTAGTATAAAGGCCAGAATAGCCTGTGCTCACAGCCCTTTTTAAGATGCAACATGCGGTATACGTTTTTCCGGTTCCAAGATTTCCAGCGAACATAAAAGATTTACCCGAATCATATAGGGAGTCTATATTCTTCATCTTTTCTTTTATTAAGGCTTTAAAGTTCGGATCACCGGCAAAATCCCTGAAAGAAAGCGACCAATATTCCACAGGAATATCCGCAATATAGTATCGGTCAAGCCTTGACGCCTTAGACAAGCACCTAGGGCACCCCTCTCTGGAGCAGCTATCGCATTCCGCCAATACCTTTTCCTTTATTCTGTCCAGCTTATTCTTCGGAATCATCTTCTATTCCGAAAGAGATATTAGAGCTAGAGCCATCCTTTGAATCAGAGATCCCTGCTCCGCCTGGATAAAAGACAGATAAGTCATCATCAGAATCAAATTGAGCCCTAGACTTGCCAAGAAGAGTAGCAGGAATAGACATAGAGGTCTCATCATACATTAGACCATTCATCGGAAAGGGGCCTTCTAAGTCCTCTGGTTGCTCGTCCTTCTTTTGCTGGAATTGAACAGCGGGCCCTGGCTTGGCTGCCCTCTGTCCTTCAGAGACTGCCAAGCATGAGATTTTATCTCTAAAGGCCATAACGAGAGAGCCATTGCTTTCGATAATAAATTTATCGGGGTCTACCTTTTCCACCTTTCCAGAGACTTCCCAACCTCCGTCCATATAGAGGGTCACCTCCATATTTTCTAGAGTTTTCTTTTCCTTCATATTAAACCTAATCCTTTGGCCTTATCTAAAAACATAAGCTCAACAGAACCGTCTTCCAAATGATAGCTTTCCGCATATGTTTTTATCATACCTACATCCTCAGGATGTTCAACCTGATGATGCTCAAATATTGTCGGAGTCTCCAGCTTTGCCCATTTTAGAAGAATCTCGAATTTATTTGTTGACTGCTTTTTCTTTAAGAAAGTAGAGTACATTCTTTCAAATTCATTAATCATGGATGGCAAAAGAAAAAGTTTTGTTCCTGTAACAGAACGATCGCCACGCCTAAACTTATAATCAAAAATCCAATTTATATAGTTATATATCTTGATGTTTGTTTGAGCTCTTATCTCTTTCTTCTTTAACGCAGGAAGTGCAGAATAGCCTTCTGGCGCCAATGTTTTGAATAACTTGGCGAAGTCCCTACTTTCTTTTCCTTTTCCTGGGTCAGATTGCCATCTGACCAGCCTAAACCGAACTCCGTGTACTTTTTCATACTTGTGACAAAAGTACGCCATAAGAGTTATGTGATTCCACGTATCCTTAGGCTTGGAAATCCATTCTGGAATTTTTTGATAAAATTCGTCTTGATCCATAGGGCCCTCCCGATGGATATATCATACGGGAAAAATCAGATAGGACCTATAAATTTACAGATATTTTGTCTTGCAGCTAAGACAGTAGGGCTAAACCCATTTTACTGGGGCACGTTTCGGATAGGTCATTGGAGCCTTATTCTTCTGCCTCTTAATATCAAATCCTGATTCGCTTCTATAAACTTTTATTCTTGCTTCAGAATGATCTCTTAAGTACTTACAGTTATCAAAAAACTCAACAACAATGGCCTTTTTCTTTCCATCCGCTTTTCTAATTACTCGACCAATCCTCTGCAAGGCCCGACCAGAGGACTTTCCTGAGCCGGCAAGAATTAAGGCGTCAAGATCTGGAATGTCAACCCCCTGATCGAAGATCTTGGAGGCTATCATTATGTCGAGCTTGCCGGCCTTCATCTCCTCTATCGACTCCATCCTTAGCTTTGAGGACTTTGTTCCATCTAAAAACTTTATCCGGAAATCATCTTGCAGCTTCTCTAAAAGAATATTTCCGTGACCTACACGAACAACAAGAATGAGCACCTTCTTGCCCTGCCTCACTAACTGCTTTGCTGCTTTTATAATTAGATCATTTCTATCTTCATTTTCTACAACGTAATTCTTATAGACATCATGGTAAGTCTTGCCTACTCCTCTCATCACTGGTACGTCTAAAAAGTAAATCTTTGGCTGAACGAGATATCCCTTTTCGATCAAAAAGGTAGCGCTAACGTCAACTATCCTGGGGCCTGAAACTGCTTCGATCAGAATATCATCGCCAGTATCTCTCCAGGGCGTTCCCGAGAACAAGAACCTATGTCTTGCGGACACGCTAGCCTTATGAAGAAACTGAAGAGTTTCTGATGCTGCATATTGGCATTCATCAAAGATGAAAAGCTGAGCTTCTTGAACTCGCTTCCTAACCATCTCTTTGTTAAGCTTATCTGTATGCTTTTTGGAGTCTCCAGTTGTATCGTTATCTGTTATCTTAATCTTCTTATTAAATGCAGCGGCAGCAGACCAAATAGTCATAATAGTTACCGCCTTTGATGTGTCACATTCTCCACCGCCAACAATTCCGCACTCTATTCCATAAGAGGCCTCAATTGTTTCTTTCATTTGATAAAGAAGTTCGATTCCAATAACGTAAACTACAGTTGGTATATTATATTTTGCGACTAACGAAGCAATTGTAAAGCTTTTTCCAGAATTATGAGTAACGGTAAAGTCTTCCAGCAAATACCTATTATCGGAATCTACTTTGAATCCAAAGTAGTCATCCTCGCCAGCCTCCTCATACTTGAAGCCAGTAACTAATACATTTTTCTTCTGCCTTCTTGGATTTGCAATTTTTCTGGGCAACCTGCAGGGAATAATGTCTAGATCTCCAGAAATCGTTACCCTATAACGCCCTGCAACGTCATTGCTCATACAAATTTTGTCCTGCTTTGTTATGTATGCAGCTAAACCTAGGCTTCTTGATATAAATGCTATGTCATTAACTAATTCTTTAGATTTAGATGCATAATCATAAATCCTTCCATTATAATGGCCGCCTGCGTCTATAAGGCCTGCCAATACTTGAAGTCTATCTTCTCGATTTGAGGTCTTGTATTTATTCGGTATAAACTTACTCCCAGGAGTAGTGCCTGTAGATAAATCAAGATCTCCATTTTCCAGAGATAATCCCAGAAAATATGGCTCTATAGGTAAATCTTTTTTAGGAAATTCTATGCCAACTCTATATAGCTTTCTAATATGCTTTCCATAGGGAGTTAGCTTCTCCCAGTCAGAGAAGCTTATATCCTCTATATTTCCGGCGAACTTATCCCCAGCTTTTCTCTTAGTTCGCTTTAAGGATAGTATATGCTCTTGATTGATAGTAAAGGGCTGCCCTTTTGTGGGTATTATTTTTACCATCCTATCTCTACCGCGACAAAGCTCTAGCACGGCCCTAGGCTTCGAATCAGGGCCCATAACCTGATCTCCGGGGACTATATCTTCTACTTTCTTCGTTGACCCATCATACATAAGAACCTTAGTTCCTTTTGCATGACAGCCTGTGGCCATTTTTATAATTCCGCTTCCAGCTTTATAAGCCTTAACAATCGCCTTATCCTGATAATCTCTGGCTTCAAATTTATCTCCAACCACCAACGGGATCTCAGGTCCATATTTTATCTTTGACCTTAAATCTTTGACTTTATACTCAATCTTATGCTCTTTAAAAAAAGCTTCAGCCATACTCAGAAGCCCGATCGGAAATCTTCCGGCTTTCGTCAGAAGCCTTACTTTCCCATCCCAACCTCCATGAGCGCCGCCGCTTCCATACCCACCTCTGGCCCCTTTCATAAAGGCATAACCGGGATGATCATAACTCATGATCTTATCCAAAGCCTTAACGTCCTTAGAGTCTATGGCTCCTCGGATTTCACAGTCTATATTATTTAATATGAGATCTATCATGTTCGCTACTGAATATAGCCGCGCCTTGCGCTATGGCCATAAAATCAATTAAGATCAAAGATCTTCAATTAGTTCATCAATAAGAAGGCCTGCGCAATCTATCTTTCTCTTGCTCAGATCATAATGGTTGCAGAATCCACGGAAGGTTGCCTTTCGACATTCCTCATGAACCGTTGTGCTCAGGGCTCCAGAGCTATCCTTAGGGTACTCTAATGGGATATCTAGTCCCGAACTGACTGCTGACCAAAGAGCCTTTAGTGCAGCTATCTGCTCTGGATAAAACCATGTGAAATCACCTAATGTTCCTCCATGAACTTGCGCCCCGCTCTTGATGGGTCTTTCTCCAAATCCATTCTTCACATACCAAGACTGGTATTTGGGATAATAAGCGTTGCTTATCTCAACTCCAATAGAGCGCTTGTTTGCCTCTGTGCTTCCTGCGTGCCATGCTCCATGCTGAGTGTCTAAAAGCTGATAGATTGTGCCGTCATTATCGATACAGAAGTGAACAGAGATACCTCTTTTATTTAGAACTTTGGCGCAAGATTCCGAAGACAGACATACATCCCAATGATTTATGAAAAAAGTAGGCTTTCGATCAGGCTTTCCGGAGTAATCATAATAGTTGCCCTTATTAGACCTCAATCCGTTTGGCTGATCCCAGCGAATAACCTTGTTCCATTTTATCGGAATATGCCGACCATTATGAACAATAAAGCTCTCTTCGCTAGAACGCGAAATTTCCATAGGACGATGATTGCTCTCTTCTTCTCGCTCAGTCCAAATCCTTCGATAAGTAGTTGGACCAACGAGACCATCTGCCACTAAGCCTCTGGCTCGCTGCCACTTTCTTACCTTAGAAGTAAGGTCTTCATCAAAATGCTCTGCTCCAAACCAACTCGGCTCCCATCCCAAAGAGTTCGCGCTAGATCTATTGTAAAAAACCTTGTCAATCGCCATGTTAACCCTTCCTTCTTTTATCTATAAGAGAAGGCCTTGATCCTCGCTGTAGGCGGCTGAAGCTTGACTTCTTTTTCTGGATTTTCCTCGTAACTTCTTCGGCAACAGTATTCACCTTGTCATCACCAAGATCAAGAGTCATTGCCGATGCGCGATTTCTCTCTTTCTCTGTGGCTACGGCAGCATGCTCCATGCTTTCTTTCTTCAGGTTTTCAACGCGATCCTTAGGAAGGCCTAACCCGGCAAACCAGCTATAGATCTTGACGCAATCTTCGTCAGAGTCTACCGCATAAACACCCTGATAAACTGATGCTCCATTCGTTTGTTCAGATATCATATGGAAGCAGTAATTAATATTTAGCGCTGGAATCTTTCGAAGAACTTCTTCTGGACCCGTAATGATTACTCCGCCAGCTCGTGTTTGCGAAATATCAAAGCCAGATGCCAACATATTTGAGTTCAAACTCTCAATGACAGCTTCTGCTAAAGCAGTTTCTTCCATATAGTCATCAACTGACATTACCCCGTATATAGAGCAATCTCCACATGAAATAATTCTTCCGAAATCACTTGGATCTAACGAAGTAAATCTTGATGCAGTAGATGTTAGTGAGTTAAAAATATGTAACGGCTCTACAATTGCATTGTTTGAGGCCTCCCAGAAGTCGGCCTGACTGAGATTTGCATAAATCTGCTCAATTCTAGCGTTATCAACAACGATTAAGTTGGAAACCATATTATCCGCAGTTAGCTTGGCCAGCCTAGACAGAGTTTCTATTGAGTTCTTCTTTGATTGCGCATCTTCGGTCGCCTTCGGAAGTACATATATCACGCCAACCGGAAGTCCAGTCTCGTAAAGCATGGGAACTAGGGTATCAACGGAACTGCTGCCTGAGCCGCCGCCGCCCGAGATTGCGAGGTAAGCCATATTGTTTCCGCTAATTACATCCTCAATAAAAGGAGAAATTTGACCAGCGCTTTCTGCAAAAATCTCTCTTCCGAGATCTAGATCCTTACCTGTTCCACCGAGACTACCTTCTAGCAGTAGCTTTTGTCCTGGCGCAACATCAATGAACTCAAGATCTTGTTCAGAAGTATTAATGACGCCGACATCATATCCTTTCTGGTGAAATACCTCTGCGATTCGTGAGCCAGCCTGTCCAACTCCAATTACAGCAAGCTCTATGCTTACTTTTCTCTGATTAACAATATCCACTTCTTCCTCCAAGCTGGGTGTTGTAGAGCTCATTTTGCTTTTTAGCTTAGCCAAAACAGCAGGGTCCATACCATCTGGCTGAGGGCTCGCGTCTTCAGTCTGAGCCTCAAAGGCCTCTAGTAATTGATTATTTTCATGCTCAATTTCTTCTTGGGTCTTTTTCTCTTTCATCTTATGATCCTTATAATATTTCGTTATTTGTTCTTCGATATTCTCGGAGGAAGTCACAGCAAATGGAACGGGACTTTCATTCTTATTATACGATAAAACCTTTGAAAGGTAATTCGCGTGCTTGTTCATCGGGTCTGCATCTACAGTAATAATTTCGCACCCCATAGCCTTGGCTTCATAAAAGCTAAGCCCAAGACCCTCTCTCGTAGAGGGGATTATCAGGCAATGGGATTCATCATATAACTCAGCAACTTTCTCTCTATCTAATACTTCTGGTATTAGTATGATTTTCTTGCATTTATTAACTATATTTGCTTGTTTTTCGTCAAGCCTTCCTGTTACCAACAGCTGATAATCCCCCTTTGTCTTCTCAGAGAATGAAGAAAATGCCTCTAAAACTTGAGTTGTATTTTTCTGAGAAAACCCAGGATTTAAGGCTCCAGGGTGATAAAAAGTCAGTGCTGGAAGCGATGCCTTAGTTGTTTTGGGACGGAACAATTCCCGATCTACGTAATCCCACTCATATCGCTCAGCCGTCTTGTATTTTGAGAAAACCTTTAATGAAGTCTCTGTAAGACAAAGGATTTTATTAAAAATTGAATAAGAATTATTTTCGATAAACTGTTTGCTTGTCCACTCTGGCATTGGAACGTCGCATACGATGACTCCGGCCATCCTTGCCTTACGAACCCACTGAGCTTTTCTCATGAATGTTTCTAACGAAATAATTACATCTATACGATGTGTTTTTATTGCCTTTAGAACCTGGCCTTCTATTGAGTCTCGCGCATTAACCTTTACGATACTCAGTCCGTCTAAAGCTGCCTCATCATAGGGCGTGGGATAAAAGCGGCGAAACATTCCGCGATCATCTTTTTTGTATTTTTCCTTAGCCATAAAGACTACGTTATTATGGCGCTCTAAATGCTTGCCGAGAGATTTTCCAAGATAAAACAGTCCAGATTCAGAAAGATACGTTTTTATAAGAATGTTCTTATTCTTGTAATCAAGACCCATTTGTAATCCTCATTCTCTCTCTGGATTCTCGTCTAATCATCTCTATATTCTTTTCGTGATCTTTCTGAATATCTGCCCTCTGCGTCAATGAGTCATTCCCAGGGGATACCGCATAATAATATAGTATTTCATGAATATATTTTATTTTAGAGATCTCAGACATCCTTATCCAACAAGCGTAATCCTCGGAGATCCAGAACCGCTCATCAAACCCTCCGATTTCTTCGATCAGAGTGCGTCGAAAGGTAGTCGACCCTGACGCTACAAAGTTTTGCGTCATCAAAACATCGCGGTCAATCTTAACCGGCTTCCTATAGAAAGGCCTTAGGAGCCTCTTCCTGTTTACCAGGATCTGATAGTTCCCACAAACAAGACCAACTTCTTGATCCTTAAACTCTTTTACTGAGAGTTTAAGCTTGTCCGGGTGCATCAGGTCATCTGCATCCAGAAGACTGATAAGGTCTCCGCTGGTATTCCTTATCCCTACATTGCGAGCGCCTGCAGGGCCCAAGTTTTCATTATTTCTGATATAATTGAATCCCGCAAATTTATCGACAATTGACTTTACATCTTCGGTCGAATTGTCATCGATCACAGTGACTGTATAATTATTGTATTTTTGACGAGTACAGCTTTTCAGCGCGTCAAGCAGATAGGGGCCAGGGTTGTACGCCGGAATAATAATATCCACAAGCATTATAGCTTGCCTTCTAATAGGGAGAAATATCTTGCCCTTATAACTTCTTTCGAGAGGTGCTCTCTGGCGTAAGAGAGCGCTCCATCGGAGAGAACTGAATACAAAACTTTGTCCTCCATAATTTCGCAGATTGCCTCCGCATAATCTGCGATGGTTTTATTCGTAATAATTCCCGTCTTGTAATTTACGCCATGCAAGTAAATCTTAGGATGTGTTACTGACGGGACTCCAGATGCCCAACTTTCCATAAGCGTTTGGGATTTCGTTTCTGACATCGATGTATTTATATACACCCTGGCCGTTTTGGCCACAGAAATATGTTCCTCGTATTTATACGGAGCGGGATGCCCTAGGAACATGAACTTATATTGAGGCAAAGCATCTCGCAGCCTTAGGCCGAAATCTACGTCCTTAACCTCATGGTTGCAATTGCCCTTCCATAATATGCCACCAGAGCCTCTGTTTTCAGCCGGACTCCATAGATCTAAGTCGGGGCCAACTATAAAGCTTTTTATTTTAGATATTGGAATTGCGTGTTGATGGGACAAAGCATGTTTAAGCTTATCGTTTGTCGTCAGAAAAAGACTTATATCTGAGCCAAAAAGATAGCTCTTCTCTTTCTCGATTTGCACTGTGTCTAGAACATTTGGGCCACAAACTATCTTCTTTCCCAATAAACTTGCAGCATTTATAATTTTTACGAACCTTCTATCAATTCCGCTCCAATGATGAAGAACCTCTGAGGAGCCAATTGATCCTGCCAGCTGCGCGGTGTCATTTATTGAGAAAAAATTTATTCCACCTATCTTCTCCTCAACAGGGAGCACCGTAAAAACGTCTATCTCGACATCTTCTTGTATTGCGGTTAAGAAGTTATAAAAAGACATCCCAGGACCATTTGTAAATGCTCTTGTTGGGCCAAGATTAAACCCTATAAATGTTATTTTCATTAATTTTTGATAACTTTATCCACAACCTCTATTGCCTGATTGCTGTCCGGCCAATATGACTGAACTAAAATTATTGCGAATGAAAGCATTATACAAATTCCAGTTTTTAAATTTATAGGCTGCAATTTAAAAATTGAAGAAAAGATCCAGAATAAAAGAATGCTTATAGAGAAGGACACAACTCTGGCTGTCCAAACTTCTTGATTGTAAAATTCCACCAAATATCTCCAGCCGTAATAAAAAAAGAATGTGGTTGGTAACGACAGAGAAATTATTGTAAAAAGTGGACGATTGTACCACCATTCAGATATGAACTGTAAGTTCACCTGAAACCATGCCAAGGAGTTGGCCATAACCAAGTAGAATATAGCCAATAATAAGTGATTAGTCATTAATCCCGAGCCTTCCTAGCGAACTATTATTATTTAAAAATAGATATGGAAATATTATGCTAAAAGAAAACGTTATTCATCTGGCCGAAACCATGAATATTGCATGGGATTATGATCCTTCTTTTATGTCCATAAGCATGGAAATAACCGGAAAATCTCTATTAAGCGAAATGAGCGAAGATGAACTAAAAACTCTTTATAGTTTTATTGAAAATAATCCGCATCTGTTTGCAAGAGCAAGTATTCTTGGCACAAAAGAGGCAGAGATAAAAGTGCCTGCTTATTTTAAGAGCAACGAAGATTATAATGGTGATTTTTTAGATAAAATAAAAAAGCGCTTAAGATCTCTGAGGGAAACTTCGAAAAATAGATCTACAAAGAAAAGCCTAAGAGCGTTAGAAAGAAAAGTTTAGCAATCGTCCCAAAGGTCCTCATCAATGCTCTCATCGGACCTTCCATAATCATCTTCGATTCTGACTACATCATTTAAAAAACAGGTGCTGACCTCTATTAGCTCAACATTCTCTTCTTTTGCAATAAACCTATGAGTTGTGAATGGAGGGATGTGTATCACATCCCCAGGGCGCAAAACAATCTCTTCTATAGCGGATTTCATAAGCTCAGAGAAATCATTATTTCCGGATGCCTTTCCTACCGTCTGTATATAAAGAGTTCCAGTTTTTACCAAAATTGTCTCTTCCTTTATCTCGTGAAATTGCATAGAAAGCCTTTCTCCGGCATCTATGAAGAGGAGCTTTCCAATATATCCATCAGAAGATGCGCTCTTGCCCCATATAACCTCATAGCCCCAAGGCTTCTCGATTCTCTCTAAATTGTCCAAGCCTTGTCTCCTCGTATTAACTCCTAAAAGAAGGAGTTAATATTAGTAATCATTTATATTGTGTGATTATGAATTTTGCGTCAACTGGAGCAAATCATTCTCATACATTTCTTTCAGAGTTTCCTTCCAAGAAATTTGAGGCTCCCATCCCAGGTCCCTTTTTATCTTTGCAGGGTTTCCAAGTAAAAATGGAACTTCTGATGGTCGCATAAAACGCTCATCTCTCTCGTAAACATCATCTATATCCAAGCCGGCCAAAGAGCAGACATATTCCAACATCTCTCTGATAGTTGCTCCCTCGCCTGTTGCTACAAGATAATCCTCAGGAGCTTCCGCCTGCAGCATCATCCACATAGCTCTACAAAAGTCTTTGGAGTGACCCTCGTCCCTAAAGGCATCTAGATTTCCCATCTTAAGAGTACTCTCAAGGCCAAGTTTAACTTTCGCAACTCCTCTGGTTATCTTTCTGGTTGCGAAGTCATAACCTCTTCGGGGTGAGCAGTGATTGTGCAGAATTCCGTTTACCGCGAACATCCCATACGCCTCTCTGTAGTTGACTGTAGCCCAATATGCAGCCAGCTTAGCCACTCCATAGGGAGATCTGGGGTGAAAAGGAGACTCTTCGGTATACCCTGTTTCTGGGCAGGAGATCCCTCCGAAAAGCTCTGAAGTTCCGGCGAAATATACTCTCGTATAAGGCGAATATTGCCTTATCATTTCTAGCTGACCAATAATGGCCCTGGCATTCACATCAAATGTGGCAAGAGGCTCTCGGAATGATTGACCAACGTGGCTCATTGCCGCAAGGGCATAAAACTCATGCGGCTTATAATCATGAAGAATTCTGGATATTAACGTTGTATCTGTAATGTCGCCTTCAAAAAGTTTAAAGTTTTTGTTGACAAGCAAATCTTTGATGTTAGTATACTCCTTAACAGAAGCATGACGCCTTGCAAGGCCTACAACTCTGTATCCTTTCTCCAGCAGAAACTCTGCTAAATACGATCCATCCTGTCCTGCAACTCCTGTTATGATAGCCGTAGGCCCTAGTGCGTTTTCTCTCATCTTCATCTCCACAGAACCCCGTCTATCTAGGGTGCTCCTAGATTTTACTCCTAGAGAATATCTATTCTACAGAAATAATTTTTGATAAATTCCGCGGCCGGTCAACTTTTCGACCCAATTTCCTTGCCAAGAAATATGCTATATTTTGAGCTGCAACAAGATGAAGCATGGAATTAAGATATTTGTTGGTGACTTCTGGTATTTCAATAAACAAACTAGGAATATCTAAAGGCTGACTGCCAGGAGGGCCTACCACGATTAACAGGCCGCCACGAGAAGCAATTTCGTGTAGATTTGATAGCGCCTTATGCCCAAGCAGCCCAGACTGTATGAACGCGACTGTAGGGACCTCTGGAGAGATTAGAGCTAGAGGCCCATGTTTTAGTTCTGATGCAGAATAGCCTTCCGCATGAATATAGCTAATTTCTTTGATTTTTAGAGCAGCCTCATACGCAATGGTCTCTAGAAGTCCTCTTCCTATACAGATCATGCTTTGAGAGCCCGAGTGCTCTTTCGCTATTTCCTTATAACTTGTAGTTAAGCCGTTAACCTTCTTGATTAGTTTCGGCATTTCCTTTGACTCTAAAATGAAAGACAGATAATCAGAACGTGATAAACCATTCTTGCCTCCCACTGCATAAGCTATCATTAAAAGATTGAAAACCTGATTTGTCAGAGCCTTTGTAGATGCAACGCTTGTCTCTTGTCCAGCTCTAATGTATATCCCTGCGTCTACAAGCCTAGATATCGATGAATTTACAACATTTACTATCCCTAAGGTTGTTGCTCCGCGATCTTTATAGAGTTTTATACACCCAATCGTATCTGCAGTTTCGCCAGATTGAGAGACAGCAATCAAAACAGTCTTTTGAGTTATAATGGGATTGTCGTATTGAAGCTCTCCAGCGCTTAAGGCTCGAGACCTAACTCCCCCTATGTCTTCCATTGCTCTTGCTGCAATTTGGGAGGCATAAAAGGCAGATCCGCAGCCGACGAAAACCACTTCGTCGGCTTCAATAATCTTATCAAGATAGTCTGAGATTCCTGCGATACGAATATCTGGAGGATTCTGGATTACTCTACCATTAATGGCGTTTTTCAGATATATAGGTTGTTCGCTTATTTCCTTTTCCATATATGTGGAGTATTTACCTAAATTGTAAATTTCATCATCACTGATAGAGGTTTCCCATTTAGGCTTTTTGTTTCCGCCTTTAAATGTTTTCAGTTTAACAGAATCAGGGGTGATAATCGCAAAGCGATCATCTTCCAAGGTAATAACTTCTTCTATTCCTTTGGGAAAAGAGTTTGTATCTGAAGATATATAATGAGTGCTGCCTCCTCGTCCAATACAAATTGGAGATCCATGTCTTACTACGAAGATTTTCTCAGGATGATTTTTATGCAAAAAAGCAATAGCATAAGCGCCACGTATGGCTTTCGTCATATTGATGATGGCAGATTGCATGGTTTTGTCTTGAGATAAGAAGTGCTGAATAAGATTCGGAAGAACCTCTGTATCAGTTTTTGTTTTAAAACAAAAACCATTTGATCGAAGGAAGCTCTGAACTTCTGAATAGTTCTCTATAATTCCATTATGAACTAAGGCAATGCTATTGTCATTTGACAAATAAGGATGAGCATTTTCTTTGGTAGGAAGAGAGTGTGTAGCCCACCTGTCATGCCCGATGCCGACTCTGCTTCCGATAGGCCCATCTGGGAGATTTTCTGGATGCCCCTTGGTCTTTTCAATGGTAAAATCTTCATCAAGAATAGCTATTCCAGCAGAGTCATAGCCTCTGTAAGAAAGTCTTTCTAGTCCTTCTTTTATTTCTTCGTAAGCATCGCTGCTTCCGACTGTACCAAAGATTCCGCACATTTAGCTATCAAGGTGCCAGCTTAGGGTCTTTTTTATCCCTTCTTCGAAAGAATGCCTTGCATTGTATCCAAGATACGCCCTTGCTTTCGAAATATCTGCTTGAGAACAGAAGACATCTCCGGCCCGTTTCTCTTTGTAGGTTGGGCTTATGGAACATATTTTTTCACATAATTCATTTACAGTTATTCTTCCGCCACAGCCAACATTGAAAACTTCCCCTCTTAGTGGAGATTCTGCTAACGCAGCCTCTATATTAGCATCGACAACATTCTCTACGTAACAAAAGTCCCGAAACTGTTCTCCACTGCCAAAAATCACGGGAGCTACGCCTTTCTTCTCTGCATCACAAAATGCAGCAATAACTGCGGCATAAGCAGAGTCAGATCTTTGCCTTGGACCAAATACATTGAAGTATCTCAGAGAGGCTGTGTCCATAGCGTATAGCTTTGAAAACATCTCGCAATACTTCTCTCCGGTTAGCTTCTGCAGGGCGTAAGGAGACTTCGGGTTGGCAGGAAGGGCCTCTTTCGTAGGAAGGTCTGTAGAGCCTCCATATATTGAGGAAGAAGAGGAGAAAATAAACCTCTTTACTCCAGCATTTTTTGCAGCCTCTAAGAGATTTACTGTTCCATTAATATTATTGAGGTCAGAAAATGTTGGATTTTCCACAGAGGGTGTAACGCCGGGCTTCGCAGCCAAATGAAATACATACTCTGGTTTAAAATTTTCAAAAATAGTTGAAATATCAGAACTTCCAATGTCAATTTCTTCTGATCTAAAGTTACGGTCAGTCAAGTGAAGCTTTCGGGTTGACTCAAGCCCGCTTGACATATTATCAATACCCAATACCTCTATCCCAAGCCGAAGAAGCCTGTCTGTAAGGTGGCCTCCAATAAACCCGGCAGATCCTGTTACTACCACTTTGCTCATTTTAGATTAAACTCCCTCATCTTATTTCGCTCTTTTATGCAGGCGTCAAGGACATCGCCGGGTGTTCCGATTGTCTTCATCATATGGCTTAAAGCATTTGTATCTTTAACGAAGCATAGCCCTCCATAGGAAGGCTTTCCATCTGGGCCTGGAATGGTTGTATGCATTGGATTGATCCAATCGTTTTTAAACATCATTTCTTTAACATTTTCAAAATCTATCCCAACTTTTTGCGACAAATAATAAAACTCATTAAAAATTTGGACTTTCATTGCATAAAAATTATTGCAGAAAAGCTTCATGGCCTCAGACTCTTCTGACTTACAGATAGAGATTTCTGCATCTGGATATAACTTTTCATAAAGTTTATTCAGACTGTCAAATAGTTCGATGCCGTTCTTCCTTGTTTTATTGGTAATTCCAAGTACAATATGCTTTTGGCTGTCAAAATCTTCAAAAGCAGTTCTTGCAGTCAAAAACTCAGGATTATGAGAAAGTAGAAGATTGTCATGTTGAGAGTTGAGCCGCTCAGTAGTTCCCGGCTCAATTGTGCTCTTTATAACTATAAGGCCCTTGTAATTTCTTTGAGATAAAAGCTTTAAATTTTCAGTCAATGCGCTTAAGTCAAATCCATATCCGTCTACATAGGGAGTTGGAAGGCACATAAATAAGATATCTGAGGACAGGACATCTTCTATAGAGCCTAATTTTTGATATTTATCGTAAATAGAAGTATCAGATCCTCTCTTTCTAAAAGATCTATGCAATGCGCTTCCTACGAATCCGTTTCCTATTTGTGCGATGACCATACTACTCTTCCTAATATTTATAGATTCCAACTCCAAAAGATACATCTCTAGCTATACATAAAGATGTATAGGCGTCATCTACTCCAAATCCATTATTATTTAAAATATTTCTATAAGCAACTGTGTGCAGATCCGTGAATCCGTTACTGAATTCAACCTCTTTTTTATCTACCGTTAGACTTCTAAATGATGACCTTCCGGAGTCCCAGTGCCCGCTTGGCAACTCTGATCGATCAACGCTCAAGAACCATTTGACCCTTGCATTTTTTAATGTCAAAACTCCGCTGATTGATGACGAATCCTTTCTTAAAACTTCATTTGAAATTGGATCTCCAAAAATCCATATAAGCATATCAAAAAAATGTATGCCTATATTTGCGGCAAGACCTCCAGACTTATTTTCATCGCCTTTCCAAGAATGGTTATACCAAGAGCCCCTTGACGTGATGTATCTTAAGTCGACTTCTACACGATTAGAAATATTTCCATATAGCTTCTTTAACGCAATAATTTTATCGTGATACCTCAGCTGCAAAACGGTATATATCTTCTTTCCAGTACTATCTTCTAATTGCTTCAAATACTTAATGTTATCAGGGCTTAAGATCAAGGGCTTTTCGCATATGGCATGAGCCTCATTTCTTAGGGCCATTCTGATGTGAGCATCATGCAAATAATTTGGAGAGCATATACTGAAGTAGTCAATCTTATTATTTGTCTTTAACGACTTATAAACATGTCGATCGAATCGTTCTATTTCTGTAAAAAATGCTGAATCAGGAAAATATGAGTCGATGATCCCTACTGAATCGTTCGGATCAACTGCCGCAATTAGATCTCCATTATTTTCTTTGATTGCGCGCATATGCCTGGGGGCTATATAGCCTGCTGCGCCGATTAAGGCAAATTTTTTATTCATAACAATTAATGTTTAAAAAATAGTAATTATCTTATGCTTTTTGCAGGATTACCAACAACAATATCACCCTCCGGCACATCCTTTGTAACAACTGCTCCAGCACCTATTTTGCAATTTTTCCCTAGAATTAAATTTGGCAAGATTGTCGCATTTGCCCCAATTGAAACTCCAGACTCAACCACTGTAGGCGGAAGGCCTCTCCAAGCGCCATTTGAAGGTGCATTTTTATCATTAGTGAATACAACATGCGGTCCAATAAAAACATTATCCTTTACAATAACATTTTCTGGAATAAAGGCAGAGCATCCAATTGAACATCTTTCTCCAATAGTAACGTCCCTCCCTATCTCTGCAAAGGCTCCTACCTTTGAATGTTCTCCAATTACTGCCGTCTCATAGATATTCGCAGTTTTGTGAATCAAACTCATAATCCTCCTTTATTCTGATTTATTGATGGAAAGCTAACGTCCGGGACTTTTTCTCCAAGAAAAGCGCATAATAAAGCCCAACACTCATTTGATGTTCCGTCTATTACGTTTAGAATAAGCAAATTATCTTCGGCAGAATTTTTTGAAAAAAGAGAGATGCATTCTTTTTTATATTCTGTAATTTCTTTTTCTATTTTTGCATCGAATGAGCCTACAGAGTCTCTCCACTCTTTTTGCTTTCGGTCTGTCAATATGAACTTAGACTCAGTATTGCAACTGACAATTTCTTCTAGAATTGAGTAATAAGAATTGTCCACAATGTAAGACTTATGGCCACCTGCGCTACTTTTCCGCTCTATATCATTGACCTTACAGAAGTGTGTGCCCGAATAGCCGAGGATCTCGAGGGCCGCCGACAAACTTGTGGTTCCAGTCCTTGGCATTCCAATTCCAATAACATTGACGTTGACTTGATGCCTATTTTTCATTGTAAAACTCAATTATGCTATCAGCTACATATGCCCTCTCATCTATTTGAAGACCCGGATAAATTGGAATGGAGAGAACTTCTTTGCAAGCAAGAGCTGTATTTGGCAGTTCTCTTTCATCGTTGAAAATGACAGATTTATGAACTGGACTCGGATAGTAAACGGCAGCTCCAATATTTTTAGATCGCAGAGATCTAAGCAGTCCATTTCTATTTCCTGTTTTTATTGTATACTGATTCCATGCGTGGTCACTGGCAATAGGAGGCAAAGATAAGCCTTTAATCCCCTTTAGTTTTTCGTTGTAATAGTTTGCGTTTTCTTTTCTTTTGCTTATCCATACATCTGAATTTTCCAAGAGAACATTTAAAAATGCAGCCTGCATTGTATCTAACCTAAAATTTCCGCCGATTAGCGTATATTCATACTTTATGATGCTTCCGTGAGTTCTGATTGCTTTTATTTTTTGAAAAAGATCTTTATCGTCAGTAGTTACCGCTCCTCCATCTCCAAGGCACCCTAAGTTTTTTGCAGGAAAAAAGCTAAAGGCAGAGGCTAGACCTTGATGTGCAGATCTTGATCCAAAAGATTGAGCACAATCTTCAATTAAATAGGCATTATTTGTGTCGCAATGCTTTTTGATATCAGATAAATCTGCATATTCTCCAAATAAGTGTACGAACAGAACTCCTCGTGTTCGCTCAGTCCAAACTTTTTTAATCTCTTCAAGATTTGTAAGATAGGATTCCCTCCCTATGTCTGCGAATATCGGCTTATAGCCAGCCCTCAAAATAGAAGTCGCTGAGGCAACAAATGTAAAAGACGGAACGATTATTTCGCTCCCAGGAGGGAGGTCAAGCGCCATAAATATTGACAATATTGCATCTGTACCGCTAGATACTCCAGCACAATATTTTGACCCAATATTTTTTTTAAAATTTAACTCAAATAATGAAACACTATCTCCCATTATAAAATCAGATTTATTTATGACCGCTTCTGCTGCCTTCAGCAAATCTAACTTGTACGGGCTCAAAACTCTGCTCAGATCAAATAGTGGTACTTTCATATTCGTTTTGCCCACCTAGCTTTGTCTCAAAAACCTTAACCTGTCGCTTTCTTCTTGCCTCATTTACGGCTATATCAATATTGAATGTTTTTGTTTTTGTAGTATATTCCTCATCAAAACATGACAAGTCAGTTTGCTGAAGGTCCTGAATTATAACGATATCGGGTTTATAATTTTGTATATATTTATTTACAAAGGAAAGCTTGTCTTCTATGTAGTAAAGCACTCCGCCAAAATATAATGCGTCAAATTCGCCCTCAATGGGCTCTCCATTCCAGTCATATGTTGAAAAGCGCACCCTTTCATTTTGATGCCACTTTTTCGCATCCTTTATGGCACTGCTGCATAAATCAAATCCGAAATAGTTGTGATCATAGCCCATCCTATCCAATGCCCTGTAGAACATCCCATTCCAACAGCCTATGTCAAGAATATTTTTTGCCTTATGTGAAATAAACTGAGAAGAGATATGTCGATACACCTCCTCGAACTCATCTGAGCACAGGTAGTCATACCATCCTCGCTCGTAAAGTCGATTGAGTCTTTTTGCGTCCAGTGACATTAGAGTCTTTCTCCAAATAATAAGAATTTTTCCTTTCCATTCTTCAAAATTACACGAGATGTATCTTTAACTGAAATTAGCGAATTATATCTTTTTATAAAATCCTCCATACTGTCAAAGCTTCTTACGTGGGATTTTCCTCCAAAGTTTGGAGAGCAAAGCCCGACCAAGGTCCCGCTGTTAAGTTCCGAGATAATTTCTACATCATGCTGAATATGTTCCATGCTAACTCCAATCATAAGATTAGACGCGGCCAATAAATCCTTGTAAGCAGTCAAGTCCTCTGCATCAAATCCATGCACAGATAATAAATTGCTATTTTTTCCAAGATACCCTTCCTGAATCCTTACCTCAACATCTTTTATAACATTTCTGTTAAAATCATTCCAACAATATGAGTCTAACGAATCAAGATCAATGAAATTTGTGGCCATCTGACAGCTCCCAGAGGCAATATCAATAACTCGCAGGCTAGATGGAAGATAGTCCTTCATCAGATTGAACAGCAAGTCATTTCGCTTGGCATAACTTCCTTCGTAATATCGATTAATTGACTTAGGATTGCTAAAAGTCATAACATTTTCGTAATACTCTCGATCCTTGCTCTCTCTGGCAGTCATCTTATGCTCTCCTTGTATTATTCAGAATTTCGTTGCAGTCTGTCATGAGATATGATACTTAGATTTTTAATTATCTTCACACCTCCTGGGTAATTCCTTTCGATCCAGCTTTCACACTTTTCATTGAATTTTAATTCTCTTAAATTTTTAGAAGTCTTTAGACGGCTATAGCTAGTAATGACATCCCAGTGCGACTTAATACCAAGAATATTAGCCTCATCATCGTCGTTGAATACAGAATAAACACCGTTGGCCGCCGTTATCGTCTGATAACAAGCCGTATCTAGCCCCTTATTTCTGTCGGGAGGGAACATTTTCCAATCGATCTTATTAAGGATATCTGCAGATATAATTCTTCCACTTCCGGCAGGTAAATTGTTATTATTTGCATATGTTCTTTTTATTATGCTTAATGGCCTATTATAAATGGCATTGCAAGTATAAAATATATTTTTGCCAACAACATCGGCGTTATTCAAGTTGGGAAGCATTTTTTCGACCCAATTTCGGGTAAGCCATGAATCTGAGCCACATATCATAACTGCGTCTGGAGAAAGCTTTCTTGCGAAGCTAAGGCCTGCCTGCCATTTTTTTCCTAATTTATCATTCGAGAATCGCAAAAAATGGCAGTCTACATTTTTTGCAATAAGAGATCTCTCCGGCTTTGCGCCGACCACAACGACTTCTATCTGATGGGTTTGAGCGTTTAGAAGTCTTATTGTCTCGACGCTAACCTCGAATCTCTTGTGGACGGCTACAACGCAAACAACTTTTGAATTTTTATTAAAAAAACGCATTATTTCCTTTTTTAATTATATTACTAATCTTATTGCCTCGAAAGCCTCTGCATATTGTCGATTGACTTGAGAGCCTCTGCATATTGCTCCTGCAGAAATTATAGAAATAAGATTAGGCATTTTGAATAACTGACTTTTATATTGAGAAATAGCTTCTATTTTTTCAGAGAAAGCTTCGTCGCTTAGCTCCACAAAAACTCCCGGAAGAAACCCTCTATTGTTCGCCATCATCTCATATCCAAGAACAGTACTGTTCTTAAATGCTCGAAATCCTTCTTTATAGATGACTTCATGATCCTGATGGGTGTCAGAGCTACTAGGAGTCAGCACTAAGTCTGGATTGATAAATTTCTTTAGATAAATAATATCGTCTAATATTTCTTGTCTTTTTGACAAAAATCTTCTGACTTTATAGTCAAAGTTTATTCTATTTTTCTTTGGAATACTGAGAATATTTGCAGCAAGAGAGAACTCCATCTCAGTAGAGTTCTCTGGAAATGAGCTTGGAATAGAGTCTTTTGCAAAGCTGAACGAAGCGTGAAACACTTCGTTGCATTTTGAAAACTTAGAAATAAACCCTCCGGCTCCAATCTCTCCATCGTCAGTATGCGGAGAAAGTATCAGTATTTTTTTGCCCTCAAAGAACATCATCATTCCAAAATGAAACCTGATCCATATACCGACAGATACGTTTCCCATAAGGAATCTCGTCTGACATTTTTTCTATTTCAGAATCAGTCAACTCTCCCAATATCTTTTTAACAGAAAAGTATGGCTCGTTAAAGTCTTTGTCATAAATATACGTTGAAGTCCTCGGGTTAACCTCGATTACTTTATCTTCAATAAACTGAATACTATTGTTATATATAAGGCCAAATTCTTTCACTATTTGGGTGCAAGCTTTAGCAATAGATTGATTCCTAACAACCTCCCCCTTTACTATGGTTCCCCATCGAGTATCTTCTCTTATTTTTATGGTAGTTAACAAGGACCTCTCCCCATTGCCAAGGACCATCGCATCATAATGCTTCCCATCTAAAAATTCCATTATCAATAAATCTGGAAATTTTTCATTTTTAAAAATAGATACAAACTCTTCCATGGACATATATAGAGAATTGGGCTTATAGTTTAGGAGCAAATCTCGCCTATTTACTGAATCGATTAATATGCGAAATCCACGAGACCCCTTAGACACAGGAGGCTTGAAGCAAACTTTTTTGTCAGGAAAGCCCAGTAACTTTGCACAGGAAATAAATTCATCTAGATTGCTCGGAAAGTAATATCTAGGAACCTGGACATCTGTTCGAGAAATTAAAGTTTCGTACAAAGTGTGCTTATTGCCCGAGGAGAGAATCGCTTCATAATTATTTATTATGATTTTAGCACCACTTTTGCTAGAAATATACTTTTTATTTCTAGCAACAATTGGCACTTCGGCGTCAGATACTGGAAAGAAAACATCTATTTTTTCTTTTATCAAAATGTCTATAATAGATTGAATGTATAGCTTTTCATCACAAGCTGGCGGGATAGGGTAAAAGGCATCGGCTAAGAATCTCCCTCCTGCTTCATTATTCATGTCTACCGCAACAACAGATACCTCTCTTTCTGAGACTCCTCTTAGCTTTCGAACCAATGTAGTTGTTCCAGGCGATCCGGACGATGTCACCAAAATTCTTATTGGTCTCATCTTATTTCCTACGAGAGGTCGTGTGATCAAGCCTCGTATCTGTATAGCCTCCGGTTCCTCCTGCTACGTAGCTTATGTCAACAGGGTCGGTAAGCTCTCTGGCCCGGGATAAAGAAGATACTGTTTTTAAAAATTCATTAAGACTGTCCATTGGAAAGCTAATCTCTGCCCCATTTAGTGCCAAAATAGTACTTGGGGAAGTTGCCATAGTATTATGCCTAAGGTAGGAGGTTGTAGATCGTAGTCCAAACAGATTATCCCGCGAAGAGCCAACCTCTTTAAACACAAGTGATGTAAATACTGTATTCATCCATTCAAAATTGTTTCTTCTTATAAATCTTGTTCTTTCTGTAAAAGACTGATACTGATCTACTAGGTTATCGACTTTGTCGTCACTAACTCCAACTACAATAAGCCCCTTCATCTCCTTTAAGCTCTCTCTAACTACTTCAACAGAGTCTCTTCCATTGTCAATTATGCAAGAATAATCAGTCTTTCCGAGTGAAGTTTTTCCTTTGGAGCCGATATTAACCATAGGAGGGTATGGGCAAATATTACATCCTAAGCATTTTTCAACCTTGTGATCAATAAGGTTTACTATTTCAAATTTTACAGAGGATGATTCAAGTCTAGATAGGGCATCTTCTGTCTTTTTCTGTATATCTTTATTTGCGTTATCTGCCATAATGATAACACCAATCTTTGCCAATGGAGCCTTCACGTCAGAAAGCCCCCTTGATAGCCTTAATATATTTGCAACTTGAGCGCTGCGACGGCCTGTGCCTATAGTTGTTTCTATTCCGTAATCATCATCAAGAATATCTCCGCGATCGCCGCCGACGCAAGTTCCTCCATACTGAGAGGTTTTTGGCCCATTACCAAGCCCTAATCCTCCCATAGATATCGCATCATATAGGGCATAAACATTTGCAGTTTCCTGGCCTCCATTTCTTTTTGCTCCGATACTTATTGTGGAAAAAGCTTTACCTTTAATCAAATCCCGATCATGTAAAAGCTTTAGGAAATGATCTGCGATAGAAGATCTGTCTCCAAAGTATACGGGTGATGCTAAGATAATAGAATCTGCCCGCTCAACCTTCTTGATAAGATTGCTCAAAACATCCTTTTTTATACTAGTGGTATCTATATAGAACATCTCGTCATCAAGTCCTACAGATTTATCCTTTGGAATCCTTAAAGCATCGTCAACCTTAAACAGTCTTCTTAGGGAGAAGTAATCTACATCAGCCCCTGCACTTTTGGCGGCAGCCATTGCTATTCCAGACATAATTTCTGAGTTACAATATTTAGATAGAGCCCGCTTATCTAGAGCTCTATAAGCCTCGAGGACTTTCGCTGCAGACTCCTCTTTGCTTACTAAACTGATTATTTCAGATCCTTTCTTTCCAGAAGATCTTATGCTAGCGCAAATAACTAAAACGTTTGGCTTCTCACTCATTTCAATGCTCCGTTAAACAATTATACTTTCGGCAAAGGACCTAAGTTGCTCAGAGTGAATATTTATTATATTTTTATTCATATCTGCAAATCCGCTTACTTTATAAGGTCCGTTAATCTCAGAATATTTATTAAAATTAGTATAGGCAAGAAGCTCACTATAACATAATAACTCGTAATATGCTCCAACTATAGTCTGAACCCCATTGCCCAGAACAACCTCAAGCCCTCTATTGAGCGCATATTCTGCCATTTCAAGTGTATTTTTAATAGATCCGCACTTGAAGAGTTTAAGCTTAATAGCATCAATGATCTTGGTCGAAATAACTCTGTCTATGTCAGCTATAGAGCAGACTGACTCATCAAGCAAAAATCTAATATCTTTATATTCATGCGCCAAAGCTATCATTTCATTCCAATTCTCTGATCTTATTGGTTGCTCGATATACTCTGCTCTTTCTCCAGATACTTCTGCCAATATCTCTCTGGCCTCTGAATAAGAATATCCTTGATTTGCATCTGCTCTAAACTTATAGTTATAACTTTGAGCATTACGAATCTTTTCTATGTCTGCAGTTAAATTCTTCCCAATTTTAAACTTTATTACGTCAAGATCAATCCCTATTGGCGGATCTAATAGGTGCGCAGACTTGGCTATTATATCTCGTTTCTGATAAAGAAGCCTTCTGTCGAATGACTCTCTGCAGGTTTCTAGTGCAACTGTCTTAAATCCACCGCTCAAGCTCTGAAGCGAGATTGGCTCACTTTTGCTCAAAAGACCCTGTTGGATGGCCCATAGTTTCTCTATAGTATCTTCAGAATAGCCTGGAAGAGCAGTAACTTCTCCTATCCCGATAATACCATCGTGCTCTTTTAATACATAAATTGTATCAAAAGCCTTTATCGTTTTAAATGACAAAACATATGGAGTCTTCAGAGGGAAAGACGCTAATATACAGGAATATTTTCCATCTTCTTTTATATAACTGGCTCTTTTCTTTATTTCATAGTTCATTTCAAAATGTCTATAACAAAACTTCCCCAAAGGTTCTTCTGTCAAAGAAGGCTACTTTTATTTCTGCTTTCAATGGAAAGTTCATTTTATCTCTTTTGTAATTAAAATATAAGTCTCCCCTACTTCTTGAGCCTTTAATGCGGCGCATAAACGCCTGGACATATCCTGCTCGACTTGGCGATCCTCTTTTAGTTTTACGGCTTGTTGTCAAAGACCCCTCGGAATACAGGGCCTGATAAGAATCTCTGCATAATAATCCAACCTGACTGCTTCCATAAAACCTAATTATGCGTTCTCTATATTCAGTATCTGCGGCGCATCTTACCATGTGAAAGTGGCCAACATCTTTAATCACTCTATTTTTTTTAAAAAGAATAGAGGCTTCACACAATCTGCCTTTGTTTCCTACTATTTTTCCATCCGCAGAGTATCTAGCGTATGTTGAGCAGACAGCCTTCAAAGAATACTTCTCTAAAGAGAGAAGCAGGCCTGCAATATGATCGCGTGTAATTATATCATCTCCGCCTAAAAATGTAACAAAATCTCCATTAGCCTGATCTATTGCGTAATTGCAACATGCATAATGCCCATAGTTTCTGGTAGTATATAACAGCCTTATTTTATCGCTATTTATTTCTCGAAGAATATTTGCAACTAAGGGCTTGTTGGAGCAGTCATCTACAACAATTATTTCTATATCTTTGTATGTCTGCGCTAAGCATGACAAGACTGCCTTCTTCAAATAAGGCTCTTTTTTATAGTTGGTTATTATGACAGATACCTTTCCGGAGTAGGTCCCCTTACGATCCTTTATAGATGAAAATGCTATTTTCCTCATAGCCTATCCTTTATAAATTCATTATAAAGAAGTAATGCACGAGAGTCTGGGAAGTGCTCTCGCTGTGAAAACTTTAAAATATTTAAATACGAATATTTATTAGAAGAAAGCTTTCTTGCCTTTCTTATCATATCTGCCTCTCCGCTGAAAATTTCTCCAAGAAAAGGGGCCTTTCTAACTATGCTTGCCTCAGGAACACTCTTCTCTATCAAGACTGGTATGCCGGCGCCAATATATTCAAAGAATTTCGATGAACTCTCAATTTGCGACCTTTTTGACTGCAGACTATATATTGACGGAACAAATCCATATGCATAACCTCCTTTGTTCAAAGAGTCGCACAATTTGTCATGCCTAACGGGATAAAGAATGTTTGATTTGGGAATTTTTTTTTTCAAAAAAGCAATATTGCGCTTAGCCTCAGGATGAGGTCTGTGAAATCGAAGAACCCTTTTCCCATCCCAATACTTTATTGGAAAAATATCTAACGATAACCTCTCTCTGTTTAAGGCCTTTATCTTAAGCTCTGCTGGGCTATCCAGTCTGCCTAGATAAACGCCATTTGATCTATTTTTACTCAAAGTATTAAGAGTTATTTTTTTTCCATGACAATAATTTAACAAAAAAAACTGTCCGTCTCTAACCTTTCTAGACGAAGGAGAGATAGAGCAGTAATCGGTAGCCCACTTTCCTCCTGGCGTTGCCTCAAAGATTCCTAAGATATAATTTGATTTAATTCTTCTCCTTGGAGTAATTCTGTCAACAATTGCAAAATCATAAGGTTCGCTATAATCATTGTAGTAGCATTTAAAATCAAAGAAAGAGTTTAGCTCATTGATTATCTTGAAAATTTTGCATGGAGAGCCATGATACCCTTGATAGGGATCCCTTTTTTGTTTATATCTCGAAAACACTCCAATTCTATATGTCATTTTTTAAATTCAACTAGCTATTTTTTTCGCAAAATACAGGTCTTTTGCTGATGTTTGCTATATTGTCTTTAATCCCCTTTCTTGCACCATCAAATGCTTTTTTATTTATATAATTTGTTTTATCTTTTTCATATTTTTCCTTCAGAAAGCTCAGAAATCCTTCTGCTCCATGATCACCGGAGAATTTTCGTATCTTCTGAATATATTCGTAATATTTCGAAAAAGCTATAGCTGGAGTAGGAGCGGAATCATGCTTTCCAAGTACTAAGTGAGTTTCTACGTTTGAGTACCCCTTTTTAAAGGCTCTTTTTGCGAAATCTCTGTCTCCTCCAAGCACATCTCTGAACTCCATCTTCTGCAAGGCCTTGGAGCTCCATAGCTTCAGAGAGCCTATCTTGGTTTCTAAAAATATATCATAGAGAAGGGATGACGCATTCAAGATCTTAACACCCTTTCTGCTTTCTTTTTGATATAAGCTTACTAGCTCATCTAAAGACTCTTTATTTAAATACATATCTTCATCAACCTGAAGACACCATTCTGTATCAGAACAGGCTTTCCTCATTTCGTTTAGCCAAGCAGACTGAGGTTGCTTATTCTTTATAATTATAATTTTGTCTACGCGTGGATGAGACTCAAAATGTTTATATATAATTCTTTTGCACTTTGAAAATGTAGGACTCCCAACTGTCCCTATGCAAATAGTGACCATTCCGCGCTTCACTTCATAGCCTCCAAAAACACTTTATCCCACCTTTCCAGATAGGTATCAATATGAAAATATTTCTGCGCAGTCTCTCTGGCTGCAGCCCCAAGGTCTTCCTGCATTGCGGGAGATTGAATAATTCTCCTGCAATATTTATACATATCTTCTTTTGTATTAGCAATCATGCAATTCTTATTATGCTTCAAATACTTGCCTATTCCATAGTTCTCTGTGCTAACCAATGGAGTTCCGCACATCATTGCTTCGCCACGAGTTCTTGGCATTGCACTTTTAATCGTTGTATTTAAAAATACAGAATAAGAGTTAAATTCTTTCACAAGTCTTTCGAGAGAGAAAGATCCGATTGATTCCTTCAGATCTTCATTGCCATGTCCAAGCAAGGCAGAGCCTCCGAGCTTAACAGAGGTCCACCTCCACTCCTTAAACCCAAGATCCTTTCCTCTTTTCTTGAAAACACTTACTGCAGCTAGCATTTCCTTCTTCCTTGGAAGATTTAGATAGTCAAACTCATTCGGATCAAAGCCATGAGGAATATAGAAGTGCTTTATTCCGGAAAATAAGCCTTTATACTTTTTCATTGAAAATTCGGAGTTCCAAACCATACACCTTACCCATTTAGGAACGGGAAAAGGGTTTGGAGTTTGAATTACAGCAATTCCGGGAGGTCTATTTTGTGGAAATGCAGACCTTAAGGAGCTATACCTTTTTTTATCAACAACGCTCCTGACGATAATTAGATCCACTTTCTTCCGATTTAGAACAGATTGGTCTATATATGAGACATTTTTGCTTATAGGCCTGCCGAGACTATTGGGATTCGGGGCCATACCCTTTGGGGATGTGCAAAAAAATTTATGTCCAGTTTTGAAAAACTCATATTGATGGCCGCCATGAACCAGCCAATCCGCAATTCTATAAGACACATTCATTTGTTATATTCTACTATATATATGCACTAAATTTTTCAACTCCTCAAAGAAAGACTTCTTTATCAAAAACTTTCCGAGAGCCTTTGCCTGCTTTGAAAGGCCTAAATCTTGCAGGAAAATATCTGCAACTTCACCATCGAGCATTCCTTGCGCAAGCTTCCGAGCATAAGAGGCTGCCATTTTGCGCTTATCCACATTTAGCTCAGAAAGATCGTAAAGCTTACCAGAGTAATAAACATCTGGGTTATCATAGAGATAGCTTGAGAACTGAGGTACAGAGCCTACCAGGGTGTCTTCTAGCTCTGAAAGCCCACTTTTCAATGACTTGTTATGACCTAGAGCTCGCAATGTTTTTAAGGCATAAAAATATTTTTCCAACAAGTCATTCATAACGACGGGAGCCGCCGCCTCTGATCCTTCGGACAGAGGTTTCACTAGCAGCAGTACAGCATCTTCTATATTTTTGACAACATTTCTGACAATATTTTTATCATTATCTGTATATTTTAGATACGATATAATCGTATCAGAAAAACCCTCAGAGTCTCTATTCGTATCATAAATGATGCGATTAAGTCTGAACTTATTCTTGATGTAGAGAGGAGTTAGCTCTAAGGCCTTAGAAAGGTAAGCCTCATTTCTTGTATATATTCTTTTTTCTAAAAATTTATCTGGATTTTTCTGAAATACTTCAAGAAATCTTTCTTCAGACTCAACTGAATTTTCTATCAGAATCGCCAAGTTTAAATCGTATCTCTTGCTTATTTCTAAGCAGGCCTTATTTATAAGTTCTAGCTTGAGAATTGATTTTATATCAGGGGGCTCTGATTTTATTTCCTGAATCTTTTCGTAAAAAATATTTATCATGCCTTTTAGAGCATCTTCTGAAATCATCTTGAAATTTATAATTCCAGCCATTCCTGCGGCGAGTTGACCTGCTAACCAACTGATGTCAGTATATTCTCGCGCATCTTTTATATATAGGTTTAAATAACGATTTATAAGAAATGAGTCAGAAAAGGCAAATTCATCTTCTTTGGAAATTTGCTTAATTTTGGCATAAATTTCTAAATGTTGCTTTTGAGGCTTTTCTCCATTTATATTTTCTTCGCAAATTTGAACTATAGTCTTTACAATATCAGGGTTCAAAGCACTTCCCGCAGAAGATAGAAGCTCAAGCATCTCTTTTGAAGTGTATAGCTTGTTTCTTTTTAGTGCGTCAATTTTTATAAGAATGTTCTCCTCAGAATGCTTTAAAATTGAAGTCCTAATATCCTCTCTATTTCCATAGTAATACTTATAAAGCTTATGTTTCAAAAATAGACGACTGTCGTCAGAGTAATACTCTTCCAGATAGTTTATAACGTTTTGACTAGATCTAAAATCAGCTTCAAACTCTAACTTATAATCCAAAAGAAGTGTTGCATATATATTTTTTAGAGGAGAAAAGAATATTTCTATATCCTTATCATCTCCAGATATAAGTTTTTTTGCAGCGATCTTTAAGGCTTCAGTTATAGCCTGGTCGTATTGAAACCTTGAGTTTGAGGTCAAAGTAAAATAGGCTTCTCTGGGGAACTCCATCGCAAGTAGATTATATGTCTGTTGATAATTATCAATTTTAGCAATAATACTATTTTGAAATGTTTTGAACTCGCTTTCTCCAAGTCCTTTGAAGAATAATTTTTTAGCAAGCTCTGTATCAATATGAGCTGCCGAGCCTGCATCGTTTATGCTTTTGAATATAAAACTTGCATACTTGCGAACTCGTGATTCGTCATTTCTAATAGATGAGGAGTTTATAAAAAGTCCATCGTAAGATGTCATTAGTTCGGTACGCTTTTTTATAAGAGCCGGATATTCTTTTAGATACTCCTTGTACTTTGTGTCTTCCCTGTTTTTATTCAAAAAATGTATCCAATCAAATAATTCAGCAGAACTTTTGTCGATTAGCCTTTCTGAAGCAGAAGAGTTAGATAAAGAATAAATAATTTGTTTCAAATGGTCATCTGAAACATTTTTTAAGTAATAGGAATAATCCCACTTTTTAGCACCGAGTTTTTTAAAGAAAGAAGTCAAATACATAGACGTCTCTATTCCCGGCTCTCCATTTCCGCTCTCTCTTATTTCCTTAATCTCCAAAGAGTCTCTGTCATCATGAGGATCTTTTGGATTTCGAAAATCACGGCCAGCTCTTATGGTTGCGATAGGCTTATTTTCAGGGTTTCTAAGAGAAAATACATATCCGCTTGAATTATCGTTATACATTTTCGACCCAGAGCCTAAACACAATGAGTTATTATCACCCTCCTGTATTCTGTCGTGTGAAAGCGTTTTGTCATTAGACCACGGAATCATATCTGAATCTTCATTGCTTGGAAGATAAACTATCTTCCATCCATCGTCAAATATGTGTACTGGAATATTTGTCTTATATCCATATCCAAAAGCTCCATCTTCCTTGGATTCTAGGGCTTCATCAACTGTTGATTCCGTATGCCACGTTTGCTGGTCTGCGTTAATAGCATTAAATGCAGAAATAATTGATTCTTGATTACTTACATCAAATGGATAAAGAGCACTGAGATCACCATGTTTTGATATCTCAATATCACTAGCCTCAGAAGAAATAAAGTCCATTATAAGACTAAGATCATTAACGCTCAACGCTAATACGGCCCCGGCCTGAAGGAAGAATAGTTCTTTCGCAGAAAAAAGCTCTTTTATATCTGGATATTCTTCTTCCTCTAATGCTTTTTCTGCAGAAGCAAATAGCCCTTGATCTAGCCCAAGGTTTCTGGCAGCAATATCTGGCCGAAAAGCTCTAGCTCCCTCTGGAGGTGAAGACTTTTTTCTGTCTAATATATTTAGAAAAAAGGCTGGGCTGTGAGTTTGAATTGAAAGAAAATCATAATTATCATCAATGCTTATAAGAGATTTTATCTTTGATATATTATCTATAGATAATAGCTCCTTATTGGAATCGTAATGACCAGCGATCCATTTTATAAAGCTTATCCTTTCGCCCTTTTCTAATGAGGAGAGATCTTCTTCTGGAATTGCATGAACAAAGTTAATAGAGCTCTGGCTGAAGGGCGCTAGAAAATCATACTTATCGGCACTGCCTATTACGTAATCATTTAGTCTCTTAAAATAGTCTCTGCGAGACTCTATGTCGCCAGCAGGAGCATCTGGAAGGTCTTCCTTCACAGTGCGCTCTACTGCTTTCATATAAATTTTCCTTAGACTCTTAGAGTCTTTTTCTGCAGCATATTTGGACTTAAAATAAGATATTTTTTTCATTTATTTAAACTTATTAAAACGAGGATTCTTTAAGATATTCTCAACATTTTTTGAGCACTTTTCTATTGTAAATAAATTAATAAGTTTACTTGCGCTATCTAGCTTAGATGAAAATCTTTCCCTTCCAGCGTAAAGGTCTCTCATATTTTTCTTCAGAGAAAAAGTACTTGGGTAAGCCCACCTCTGATGGGATTCATACCAGGGATTCCAGCTCATTGGCTTTACCGGCTTAATTTCGTGATCAATAATAAAGGAATTTTCATCAGTCAAATACTCTGTAATTCCACCATATTTCGTCACAATAATGTGGCTGCCATACATCATAGCATCATGAATGGGCATACCCCAACCTTCGCCCCTATGTGGCAAAACAAATGCGTCACAAGCATTGTGAATGCCGGCGATAGCTCCATGGCTCAGGTTGTCCGTTATAACAAATATCTTTGGAAGATCAGATTTTTTTCTGCCAATAGCTGTTTTCGCCTTAATTATATCTGCTTTAATACGATTAAGGCCATGGCCTGCATGTTTGATTGGATTAACCTTCAGTATTAAAATAACATCTTCTTTTGAAGAAAATTCTTCAAGATATCCTCTCAAAAGCTGATTATAGCCCTTTCTTTCATTCCATTGAAAAATAGAATAAAATTTAAAAATATTTTCAGATAACACAAACTCCCTTGATAGTTCGCTCGGAAATTGTACGGCCTCTAAGCTGCCCTCTATCTTTGCTGGAGTAGGGAGGATTTCGATCGGTCCTTTGAATCCCGCTTTTCTACAGGCGCTTGCGGTTATATTGCACGGAACCCATAGCTCGTTAACGCTTGTCCTTATGTCTTTCGCCCAAACCTTAGGAAGAGCATCTGCCTCCCAATAAAAGTATCCAATCTTATAATTATTAGACCTATGCCCAGAGAAAGGAGGGGTTTGTATATAGAGGTCTATTTCTGGAGCCCCATTAAAATTATTGAAATTATTTACACAAGATGCGTTTGGACCCCAAAATTCAAAGCGAGTTTTGACAGAAGACTCTGACAGAGCCGAGCCTAGATTGAAAGTTGCGTTTCCATATCCCGTATATTTCTGCGGATTTCCAAAAACACGAATGGAAGGAAGCTTATTGGCCATTAATAATAAGTCCCGTTTAACATCATCTTATTTGGATCGGCAGGAGCTGTTATCAGCATATTTTCTAGCAGTATATTGAAGAATAAATTTGAATTTAATCTCGAACTATGATTTTCCAAAACATATTCCCTTAAGTTATTGAATAAACATCTTTTTTCAAAATTTTTACTTAGAATCTCAACGTCCTCTTTTATATTTCCTGTCAAAAAGTGAAAGTTGTCTAAGTGTCCAAAGTTCGCTCGAATTTCTCCAACATCTGTCGTGAATATGGGCAGGCCAAAAGCCATTGCTTCAATAATTGAGATTGGAGTCCCCTCTATCTTTGACGTTAGAATAAAGGCATCAATTGTATTGTAATAATCGGTGACATCTTCTAGGTGCCCTGTGAATTGTATATTTTTAATACCCTTTTTATCTACATATTTCATCAAATCGAGTAATCGAGGACCTCCGCCAATTATGATAAGAGTTAAGCTTGGAGACTTTCTAAATAATTCTATGGCATATTCAATATTCTTTTCTGGAGATAGTCTTGCTACAAGGCCAAATGTCGCAGGCCCAGAACGATATGGATTGTTCGATTTTCTTTTAAAATGTTCTGTGTCAATCCCTACCGGAATAGTATGCTTGCTTTCCACTCCTGATATATCTTCGCATAAAGTATCAGAAATTCTAAAGATCTTATCAACACCTTCCCGCTCTCTCAGCGAGGAGACAGAATCAGACCATTCAAAGTCGCTATGATAGATTTCGACAACTTCTGATCGGATTGCCTTGGCCTTTTTTAACGAAGACAGCAGACTATATACTCTCTTGCTGTTGTAAAAAATTACGATATCATAATCGCTAGAAATTAAGCTTGCTCTAATTCTTTGAGCACTTTTTATGTGGATATGATTAATTTTTGGATTAGAAACTTTTGCCTCTAATTTATTTTTAGACAAATAAATAAAGTCAGTAATAAATGGATTCTCTAAATTAGAGAATATACTTTGCAAGTAGACCTCTGCTCCACCATATATACCATAAGGAATTATTACAGCCAAACGCTTTTTGGCCTGAGTTGTAGATAGAATTTTTTTAGAGAAAAGCTTTTCTGTTCTCTTTTTTGCGGGAGCTTCCTTCTCTCCCTCTACAATGATTCTGCCTATTTGAACTCTTCCGAATGAATTTTGTGGCCGGAAGA
>Ga0208013_1000072_pt1 | contig 101518 bp, 86 predicted proteins | sample 16_taG_FD_184091 | JGI IMG/M metagenome (GOLD analysis project Ga0208013, IMG submission 184091) | Marine viral communities from the Subarctic Pacific Ocean - 16_ETSP_OMZ_AT15313 metaG (SPAdes) (version 2) | ecosystem: Environmental > Aquatic > Marine > Oceanic | place: Pacific Ocean...
CGTTGCTCACTGCGGTGTCTGCGCTTGCCTCTTGGTTGTTTTTATTGCTTAAATCTTGGGCGCGGGCCTGAAGGGATGTTATTTGCAGTTCGGTTTCGTTTGGGGCGTAGCTTGGTTCTGAGGCCAAGACGGAGATTAGACCTTCGAAATGCTGGATGAGCTGATCATAAGACTGTTGGCTGGCGCTGATCCTTCGGGGCGCAGGCACGTTTGGGTCTAGGGGTTCTTCTTTAGTGGCCCGCTGGCCTTGGATCTTGCGGTTGTAGCCTTTGGCATCGTCTATTTTTTCTTGGGATGCGTCTGTGGCCTCCAAGGCGTTTACAAGGCGGGTGCTAAGGGGGCGTAGGTCTGCAAAGGCTTCTACCCTGCTGTTTACAGCATCATTGTATGCCGTGTTTAGGTTGATTACGTTTTGCAGGCTGGCGTTTGCCGTGGCGTGCAGGGCGGTGAGCTGTTCTGCGGTTAGACTGGTTTTTGATGGGTTGTAGATGGGGCCATAGCCTTCTACAAAGGCGATTAGGTCTTGGAAGTTCGCTACATTTTTAGCGTGGCCTACTTCTGAATTTGATGCCATTTTTTTAGTATTTAGATGTTAGTATTGAGTATGTGAATTTGTGAGTTTGTGAGTTTGTGAATGGGTTATTGTTTTATGAATTTTTTGGTTGTTGTGTTGCCGTTTTCATCTTCTATGTTTAGAAAGTAGATGCCGCTTGTTAAGCTTGAAACATCTATGGAAGTTTGATTTGCAACTTCTAAGGTTTGGTTGCTTAATAGTTTGCCTTCAATGTTGAAGATTTTTAGGGTTAGGGTTCCTGATGTGTATTTTGAAGTTAAGAACAATTCGTTTTTAGCGGGGTTTGGAAGGATTGCGAATTGAGAACTGTAAAAATCTTGACTAGATAAAATGTGATCGCCGTAAATGGCTTGGTCGCCAGTATTTGATATTACTACCAAGGTTTTGTTTTCATTGGAATCTGTTGTTATAGTATAATTATATAGATTCCCTGGCCCACTATAATAGTAGTTAAAGTAAATAACTTCAAAATCTTCGTTAACTTGAAATTGGCAATCAATAAAAGTAGTTTCCAAAGGTTGTGGAAAACTGAAGCTATTAATTTCATATTCTATAAACCCCGTCAATTCATTGCATACAGAAGTAAAAAATCCATCTTGGCTAAATTCTGCGGGAACAGAGATTAATTCATCATTTGATGGAGGGAAATTATTCTGCCCGTTAATTATAACATTTTGGAGATACCAAGTATTTTCCAAAAGTTGAGGGTCTTGTGCAGAACTTGTTTGAAAAACAAGTATAGCTAGAAATAAAATTATGTGTTTCATATTGTGGGTTTTTATTATTGTTTTGCCAAAGTTCTTGATTGTTGAATCTGTCCGTTACAGACCAATGCTACTGAATATAGCCCCATGGGATAAGAGGAAATGTCCAAAGTTTGGATCTGGGATGTTCGTTACTTGTGCAAAAGCGGTTGTGCTAAGGGCCCATATGAGTATGGTTATAAGAGTTTTCATTGTTTAATAAACTTTTTGGTGGTGGTGTTGCCGTTTTCATCTTCAATGTATAGAAAGTAGATACCGCTAACTAATTTAGAAACATCTATGGAGGTTTTATTTGCAGCTTCTAAAGTTTGTTTGGCTAAAAACTTGCCTTCTATGTTGAAGATTTTGATTTTTAGGTTTTGGGTGGTGTTTTGGGCAGTAATAAAGAGTTCGTTTTGGGTGGGGTTGGGGTGGATGGAGAATTTGGAAATTTCAAAATTATCCCTCGATAATAACTGATTACTATATATTGCTTCATCTCCACTTGAGGAAGTTATAACCAAAGTTTTACTGTTGCTCTCGTCAATAATATTATAATTGAAGGGATCGTCAACATTACCAACAAAAAAAGTGTCAAGATAAATACCCTGGAAAAGGGTGTTTTCTTGTGCAAATGGTCCAAAACAACCACCAAGAGTCATGCTCCAACCATTAACTAAAAATTCAGAATTAGTATAAATTACTGTGCCTTCTAATGCATCACATACATAAGTGCTAATAAAAAAATTATTTTGAATAAAGGTGATAGTAATAAAAGGCACATCATCATTTGAGGGTGGAAAATTATCTTGTCCGTCAATTATTACGTTTTGAAGATACCAGTCATTTTCAAAAAGTTGTGGGTCTTGGGCAAAAGCGTTTGTGCTAAGGGCCAGGATGAATATGGTTATAAAGGTTTTCATTGCTTTATGAAAATTCAATGACTGTACGTGAAGCCTTGTGGCGTGTGGGCGTGTGGGCGTGTGTTTTCATACTTTGGTCGATTAAAGTTAGTTGAATTCCTAAAATTATCCTAAAATTATTACATATAAAACAGGATTTTCCCTGTTTATTACACAGGGTTTTCCTGTACTGTTGCATTATTTTTCCTACAAAAAAGAAAACCTTTGGAAGAAGTATCTACCAAAGGTTTTAATGTGTTTTAAAATAAAAAGGTCTCGACTCTAGTTTACCCTGAGCGAAGTGGAAGGACTCGACCGGACATTTTTTTCAGAAATTTATTCCTTCACGATTTTTCTAACCGTTTTTTTCCCTTCGGAAGAAATAATGGCTAGGTACATGCCCGTTTTTAGGGATGCTATGTTTAGCTCGGCATTTTTAGCTAAAGGAGCGGTTTCCACTACTTTTTTTCCCAAGAGGTCATAAAGAATAATACTTTCAATTTGTGAATTGGCTTTAATATATAATTGGTTGGCTGTAGGGTTTGGGTATATTGAAATATTTGAACGATCCAACTCTTCAATACCCAAATTTGTATTCACTCCAAAAATAGTTTCATAGGTGTTTCCTCCAAATTCAGCAGTAATGGTATAGACACCATCTGGCCAGCTGCCATCTACCGGGTATTCCCATTGGGCATAGGCACCTGTGTAAAAAGGCCAAGGCGATGTAAATACATAATCATAAAGTACTGAATTATCCGGTCTTTTTACTATAATATGGGTATCGCTATCTGTTTGTAGGTCTCGGTAAAAAATTCGAAAATAAACCGTTTCTCCAGGTTCAAAATTAAGTTCTTCATAGGTATTCTCTACCACGCCACATTCATCATCAAAATTGGTGGAATTATGGGTGGAAAGTCTATTAATTTCTGGAACGTAATAGCCTGGCTGATCTACAAACCAACTTTCAGCATTCATACTGTTGCACGGACCTTCATACGGATCTATCAGGTTATTGTTTGCATCATAGATTTCAAAATGCAAATGTGGAATGGTACTGCTGCCGGAGCTACCCGCAGCGCCCAAATATTCACCTTCTGCAACGGTATCACCAATATTTTTAGAGGTGATGGCACCGTCCTTAAAGTGCCAATACCATGCTTGGGAACCATCGGAATGTTCTATGATGATGCCATTCCAGTTGGGGTTGCCGTTGTTTACACAGTTTAAGTCAAAATGCCCGTCGCGTTTATCGATAATGGTTCCCGGGGCGGCGGCCACTATTTCCATAATTTCTTCTTGCATCCGTTTCCAGGGGTAGGGCCAAAGTACATAGTCTGTACCTTCATGGTTACCGTTTCCCCAATCATACGTACGATCGCCACATTCATAATCCAATAGGTTTCCATTTGGGGTCAAATTGTGATCCACTTGGTTATTGATTATGTAATAACCATAATCATCAAATCCAGCTTTGGGCCTAATGGGCAGGATAAATAAAGGTGATGCGCTGCTACGATAAAATGCGTTTGGGTTTTTCTGGAGTATTAATTGTTTATTTAGTGTGATTTTGTCGCGTAATTCTTGCCGTTGTGCATCTGTAATACACTCGTTTTTTTCAATATTGGCAAGGTGAAACGAAGGATTTGAGGGCGGTAGTATTTTTCCTGTGTTTTGGGAAATCATGAATGTAGAGATCCCAAGAAAAAAATAAAGTAATATTGCTTTCATAGTTTTGAAATTTTAAGGATTATATCTTTCTGAACATTCTTACATCGTATTGCAAAGCGTGATGTCATCACTAAACCGAAACTTTTTTTGCAGATGGATACTTATAAATAGAAAAACTACTTTTTTAATTCCTTCCATAGCATCAATAATTTTCTTTATTTTTGCCACAGCAAACCCAAACTATGCAGTACAAAAGAATTCTTTTAAAACTTTCTGGCGAGGCCTTGATGGGCGAACAGCAATACGGAATAGATGCCGTTCGACTTAAGGAATACGCCCACGAAATAAAACAGATAACCGATAAGGGAGTGGAAGTGGCCATCGTTATTGGCGGCGGAAATATTTTTAGAGGTTTGGCCGGAGCCAGCAGCGGGATGGACCGCGTGCAGGGCGACCATATGGGGATGCTCGCTACCGTAATCAATGGTTTGGCATTGCAAAGCGCCCTTGAGAATGAAGATGTGCCCACACGCCTGCAGAGCGCCATTAACATTAATGAGGTTGCGGAGCCGTTTATCCGCAGGAAAGCCATTCGACATTTGGAAAAGGGACGCGTGGTTATTTTTGGCGGCGGCACCGGGAATCCTTATTTTACTACAGATTCGGCGGCGGTTTTAAGAGCTATTGAGATTGGCGCAGACGTTATTTTGAAGGGAACCCGCGTAGATGGAATTTACACCAGCGACCCGGAAAAGGACAAGAAGGCAACAAAATTTGATTTTATCAGTTTTGAAGATGTATTGCAAAAAGGGCTGAAAGTGATGGATACCACCGCTTTCACCTTGAGCCAGGAAAACGAGTTGCCAATCATTGTTTTTGATATGAACACTCGAGGAAATTTGCTGAAAGTGGTTTCCGGTGAAAAGATTGGAACTAAAGTGAATTTGTAAAAAACTGCCACGAATACACTAATAATTTATTCGTGCATTCGTGGTAAAAAAATATTGAATTTTGAATATTGAATCTTATGGAAGACGAAATAGATATTATAATTGAAGGCACAAAAGAAGCTATGGGCAATGCCTTAAAGCATCTTGAAAAAGAACTGGTAAACATTCGTGCCGGAAAGGCTTCACCTTCTATGGTAGGTAGTGTGATGGTAGATTATTACGGTAGCCCTACGCCTTTGAGCCAAGTAGCAAACGTGAGCACGCCAGACGGGATGACCATTAGTATACAACCTTGGGAAAAGCAAATGATTCCCGAAATAGAGCGCGGAATCCATCTTGCCAATATAGGTTTCAATCCTATGAACAATGGAGAAAGCGTGATCATTAACGTACCACCACTGACCGAAGAGCGCAGAAGGGAGTTGGCAAAGCAAGCCAAAGCTGCTGCAGAAGAGGCAAAAATTGGTGTACGTAATGATAGAAAGGTAGCTAACCACGATTTAAAAGGGTTGGATATTTCGGAAGATTTGAAAAAAAGTCTTGAGGACGATATCCAGGAAATGACCGATGCGCACATCAAAAAAATTGATGAAATCTTGGCCAAGAAAGAAAAGGAAATAATGACGGTGTAATACACATTTCGTTAAACTAAATATAATAAAGCGGCATAATAGCCGCTTTCTCTTTACTTTTAAATGGTTACAAACCAACCTTTCCGAATGCGAAAACTTCTTTTTCCTGTCTTTTTCAGTATTGCCTTTTTTGCTTTTGCGCAGGAGCCGGCTATAAAAACAGACAAGGATACCATCGCAGGGGTTGAGGACAAAAAAGACCATCCACTTTCCTCAGGATATTATCCTATAGGTTTTTTTGACATTGATTTAAAGACCCTAATTAAGCTAAACAATTATGAAGGACTGCGTTTGGGCATTGGGGGATTGACCAATGACAGACTTTTTAAGAATTACAAATTTGGCGGGTACTATGCTTATGGTCTTAAGGACAAAACCTCTAAATATGGGGTAGGTGTTAGCGCTCGAGTTAACAAAGAAAAGAAGGCTTGGCTAAGTGTATATTATGCCGATGATGTAAAAGAAATTGGAACTTTTGATTATTTGACCGATGCGCGTGTTTATTCCATCTTTGAACCTCGCCTTGTTAACATCACCCAATTTTATAAATACCGAAAATGGTATACGAGTATTGCGAGTGAACTTTCACCAAAAATATTGGCAGAAGTTCGTTTGGAACACAGCAATGTGGAAAATATTGAAAACTATTATTACATACACGACGGTGTACCCTACAGAGATTACCAGTTGGCAGAGGCTACGGTTTCTGTCAGGATAAGTCCGAAGACAAATTTCTTTACTAATGAAGATGGCACCAAGGAATATTTTGATGGTTTTCCAAAGATAAGTGCGCAGATTACCCAAGGGGTTAAAGGTGTGGTGGAAAGCGATTTTAACTACACGAAATTTGGGCTAAAGTTGGATTATTACATTAAGCGCACCGATCTATCTTCTACCAACATTCTCTTGGAAGGATCGTTGGCAACGGGCGATGTTCCCCTTACGCATTTATTCCACTCATATCCCAACCAACCTACGAAGGACGAGGTGTTGCAGCGTTTTTCGGTGGCGGGCGTACAGAGTTTTGAAACGATGTATTTTGGTGAATTCTTTTCAGATAGACTTACAACCTTACAGGTAAAACACAGCTTGCGCAGGTTCAAGTTAACGGAAAAATGGAAGCCCGAACTGGTACTCATTACGCGCCACGCTTTGGGCGATATGCGTAATAGGGATCAACACTTTGGAATTCCTTTTAACACGCTGGATCAGCTTTATAACGAAACTGGTTTTGAAATAAATAAAATTCTCTTTGGGTTTGGGCTTAGCGGGGCTTACCGTTATGGGTACTACAACCTACCTAAATTCTCAGATAATATTTCTTTTAAGTTTACTTTTTATTTAAAGGTTTAACCTGTTTTTAGTTACCATTTGTGGGTTGTGTGATTTTTATGGACGGCATCATTTACTTCGAAGGACGGCATCTTTGGGTAAAAAAATGCCGTCTTTTGAAAACTGCGGTTCTTATAAAGGTTTTGAAAGACTTCATATAACATTTTCCTCCTCTTAAATTACCCTGAAAATAAATTTCTTACTTATTGCAAATACGTACCTTTGCCAAGTCTATAAAAAATTGCTTTGAACAAACTTTTCAGCATTGGGTTTTGGAGCTGGGTGGCCCGCTTTATTTTACGGAACCGTACCGGGATTTTAATAGTCATTGCAGGTCTTACGGTGCTGTTGGCCCTACAGTGGAAAAACATGCGCTTCACCTATACGGAGGCAAATTTACTTCCGGATGACCACCCCATTAACCTTGAATACGATCAGTTTCTTTCGCATTTTGGCGAGGAAGGCAACTTGATTGTTATGGGAGTGAAGGATTCTTCCATTTTTACACCTGAAAAGTTTAAGGCGTGGAACCAACTTTCCAAAGACATAAGTGAGTATAATGAGGTGGAGCTTACCCTATCGGTTGGCAACCTCCAAAAACTGGAAAAGAAAACCGATACTACCGGCTTTGCACTGGTGCCTTTTATGAAGGATTCGGTTTTTACGGATGCCAAGCTTGCTACGTATAAAGACGAGCTTTTTAACAGGCTTCCATTTTACGATGGGCTTATTTATAGCCCCGATAAACAGAGCATTCGTTCTGCTATTTACATGAAGAAAGATATTGTAAATACGCCTGCGCGAAAGGATTTTGTGATAAACGATTTAATCCCGCTCATTAAAAATTTTGAGGAAAAAACGGGCGTAACAATATATACTTCGGGGATGCCGTATATACGCACCTTGAATTCACAGAGTATAATCGACGAGATCGGGTTGTTCATTGGCGCAGCGCTTTTTGTTACCTCTCTTATCTTTTTCTTCTTCTTCCGCTCTTGGCGTGCTACGTTTATATCTATGTGTACGGTAATTATCGGGGTGATGTGGGCTTTCGGCTTTTTGGGCCTGATGCATTATGAAATTACAGTGCTTACGGCCCTTATTCCACCTTTGATAATTGTAATCGGGATTCCGAACTGTATTTTCCTCATAAACAAATACCAGCAAGAGATAAAACTTCACGGAAACCAAGCAAAATCATTACAACGGGTAATTGCAAAAGTAGGGAACGCTACCCTAATGACAAACCTTACAACAGCATCGGGGTTTGCTACTTTTATTTTGGTGAAGAGCGAGCTGTTGAGCGAGTTTGGTATTGTGGCCTCCATTAATATTGTAGCCATCTTTTTACTGAGTTTGCTTATTATACCGATTATCTACAGTTATATGTCGGTACCCAAGGACAAGCACTTAAAACACTTAAACAAAACGTGGATAAATGGTTTTGTGAATTGGATTGAGCGTATGGTGAAGGAACGTCGCATCACCATTTATATTTCGGCGGTGCTATTGCTTTGCGGAAGCATCATTGGAATTTACAATATTAAAATTTCCGGTAGCCTTATTGAGGATATGCCGAAGAATACTGGTTTTTTTGAAGATATCCGCTTTTTTGAGAAAGAATACGAAGGCATTATGCCTTTGGAAATAATGGTGGACACAAAGAAGAAAAAGGGCGTTATGAGCCTTTCCACCTTAAAACGAATTGACCAACTTCAGGACCATATTAAGGAAATCCCTGAGTTTGCGAAGCCACTTTCCGTAGTTGAATTGGTGAAATATTCCAAACAAGCGTATTACAATGGCAACCCCGAATATTACCAATTGCCCAACAGCCAAGAAAAGAATTTTATACTCAGCTATGCGAAAAGCAGCAATACAGATACGAACCTCTTGAACAGTTATGTGGACAGCACAGGCCAGTTTGCGCGCATCACTACGTTTATGAAAGATACTGAGCCAGACAGGTTTGGACGCATTGAAGAGGATCTGCATCGGGAAATTGACAAAGTTTTTCCGCCGGAACGTTACGATGTTTCAGTAACTGGCAAAGCTTTGGTGTTCCAAAAAGGAACGCATTATTTGGTAAACAATTTGATACTTTCCCTTTCGCTCGCCATTTTCCTGATTGCCTTGTTTATGGCGTGGATGTTTCGCAGTTTTAAAATGATTTTGATTTCTCTGATCCCAAACCTGCTCCCATTGATAATAACGGCTGGAGTCATGGGCTTTGTGGGCGTTCCCATAAAACCCTCTACAATTTTGGTATTCAGTATTGCCTTTGGAATTTCGGTGGACGATACCATTCACTTTCTCGCAAAGTACAGACAAGAACTAATAGCAAACAATTGGAAGATCAAAAAATCTGTTTTTGCGGCTCTGCGCGAAACTGCGGTAAGTATGTTTTATACTTCCATTGTACTTTTCTTTGGTTTTTCAGTATTTACGATATCCAGTTTTGGGGGAACGGTGGCCTTGGGCGCGCTAGTTTCCATAACCTTACTTTTTGCTATGCTTTCCAATCTTTTGTTATTGCCCACGCTCCTACTTTCTTTGGAAAGAAGCATTGCAAACAAAGAAACGATGAAAAAACCTGCCATCGAGATTTTGACAGATGAAGAAGATGACCAATTCTGAACCTAGAATTCAGAATTCAGAATTAAAAAATTTATATTTGCTCCTCTTAAAATAAGACTATGCAATACAAAACTATAGTTGAGTTATTGAACAGCGACCCGACCCACCACGAAGTTATGGTGCGCGGATGGGTGCGCTCTTTTAGAAGTAATAGGTTTATCGCACTAAACGATGGTTCTACCATAAAAACACTACAATGTGTAGTGGATTTTGAAAATTTTGACGAAGAACTTCTCAAAAAAGTAACCGTGGGCGCCGCCATTGAAGTAAAGGGTGCGCTAGTAGAAAGCCAAGGGCAAGGGCAAACTGTGGAAATTCAAGTTTCAAAATTGACGGTTTTGGGTGAGGCCAATCCTGAAGATGTAAAGCTGACCATACTTTCACCAAAACGACACTCCCTGGAGACTTTGCGTGAACAGGCCCATTTGCGAATTAGGACCAACACATTTGGCGCAGTAATGCGTATGCGCTCCAAACTTGCGTTTGCAGTACACGAATATTTTCAGAAAAACGGTTTTTATTATATGCACTCTCCCGTAATCACTGGAAGCGATGCCGAAGGTGCGGGTGAAATGTTCCGCGTTTCCACTTTGGATGCCAAAAATCCGCCGCTTGATGAAAACGGAAATGTAAATTACAAAGAAGATTTCTTCGAAAAAGAATCAAATCTTACTGTGAGCGGACAATTGGAAGCCGAAACCTATGCGATGGCGCTTGGAAAGGTCTATACCTTTGGGCCAACATTTAGGGCTGAAAATTCAAATACCAGTCGCCACTTGGCGGAATTCTGGATGATAGAGCCAGAGGTTGCATTCAATGATCTGGATGCAAATATGGATTTGGCAGAAGATTTCATCAAGTATGTAATAAATTTTGCCTTGGAAAACTGTGCAGACGATCTTGAATTTCTTGAGAGCCGCTTGTTAGAGGAAGAAAAGAACAAGCCACAGGACGAGCGCAGCGAAATGAAACTTCGCGAGAAGCTTCGTTTTATTTTGGAGAACAATTTTAAAAGAGTAAGCTATACCGAAGCGATAGATATTCTGAAGCGTTCCAAGCCCAACCAGAAGAAAAAATTTAAATATATAATTGAAGAATGGGGAGCCGATCTGCAAAGTGAGCACGAGCGCTTTTTAGTTGAAAAACACTTTAAATGCCCTGTTATTCTGTTTGATTATCCTGCAAATATCAAGTCATTCTATATGCGTTTAAATGATGACGGCAAGACCGTTCGCGCAATGGATGTGCTTTTCCCTGGCATTGGTGAGATTGTGGGCGGATCGCAACGTGAGGAACGTTATGATGTTTTATTGGAAAAAATGAAGGCCATGAATATTGATGAAAAAGAACTATACTGGTATTTGGACCTTCGTAAGTTTGGAACCGCCGTGCACAGTGGCTTTGGCCTTGGTTTTGAGCGCTTGGTACAGTTTACCACGGGAATGGGGAACATTCGTGATGTAATCCCTTACCCGCGTACTCCGGGCAATGCGGAATTCTAAGCAACAAAAACATAAGATTGTATTAAAACTGGCTACTTAATCATTTTAGTAGCTGGTTTTTTTTAACTTTATGAAGTAGTAAATAGATTTATGTTAAAGCAGCAATTAAATTTTAAACTTTCCCAAAAATTATCTCCCCAACAGATACAGTTGATGAAGATGATTCAACTGCCCACGCAGGCTTTTGAGCAACGTATTGCACAGGAACTTGAGGAAAATCCTGCTTTGGAAGGCGGAAAAGAGGAAAGCGAAAACTTTGATGATGAATTTAGCAATGATGAATTTGACGACAACTATGACGAAGGCAATGAAGTAATTGAAACAGACATAAACGTTGATGATTATTTAAGTGATGATGAGGTGCCAAGTTATAAACTCTCCGCAAACAATTACAGCGCAGATGATGAGGAACGGCAAATGCCCTATGCTGCCGGAACATCGTTTACACAATATTTAATGCAACAATTGAATACCTATAGGCTCGACGAAGAAGAAAAGGAGATTGCGCAGTTTTTGGTGGGCAGTGTGGACGAAAGCGGTTACATACGTCGTGAGCTTCAAGATATTGTGGATGATTTGGCATTTACTCAAAACGTTTATACATCGGAAGATAAGGTTGAAAAAGTTTTAAAAGTAGTTCAAGAGCTAGACCCCGCTGGAGTTGCGGCACGCGATCTTCAGGAATGTTTGTTGATTCAATTGGAGCGAAAGGAACAAACACCTTCTGTGGCGTTGGCCATTGATATTTTGGATGATTCTTTCGATCATTTCAGCAAAAAGCATTATAAAAAACTTATTCAGAAGTTTGATATTACCGAAGACCAACTTAGGGATGCGATTCACGAAATAGAAGGACTGAACCCCAAACCGGGCGGCACCTATTCTGGAAACAATAGAATTGTGGAGCATGTGGTGCCTGATTTTGCCATAAAGATTGTTGACGGAGAGCTTGATTTAACTCTAAACGGAAGAAATGCCCCAGAGCTTCACGTGAGTCATGATTACACAAATATGCTAAAGGGCTACAAAGAGTCTAAAGAAAAGTCAAAGGCGCAGAAAGACGCTGTTATGTTTATTAAGCAGAAGCTTGATGCCGCCAAATGGTTTATAGATGCCATAAAACAGCGTCAGCAAACCCTCTTTGTAACTATGAATGCCATTATGCACCATCAGGAGGAGTATTTTTTGACCGGGGACGAGCGCAAGCTAAAACCGATGATTTTGAAAGACATTGCTGATAAAATCAATATGGACGTTTCAACGGTTTCGCGTGTAGCAAATAGTAAATATGTTGATACGCCCTACGGAACAAAATTAATAAAGGAATTTTTCAGTGAATCGATGAAAAACGATCAAGGAGAAGATGTCTCTACAAGAGAGATAAAGAAAATTCTTGAGATAACCATTTCCGAAGAAAACAAAAGAAAACCCCTAACTGATGATAAACTGGCAAAAATATTATTGGAAAAAGGATACCCCATAGCACGCCGCACCATTGCCAAATATCGAGAACAGCTGGATTTGCCAGTAGCTCGCCTCCGAAAAGAAATTTAATGAGATTTTTCCTAAAAGCTGCATCTTATATATTTCATCCGCTGTTGATGCCGCTTTTGGGCACTCTGCTCTATTTTAATGTTACTCCGCGATACCTTGAGCCAGAATTGATGCGTGCCAATTTGTTCGCTATTGCCATAATAACCATTTTTATACCATTGGTTGTTTTTTTCCTTCTGAAAAATTTAAGAATAGTAGAAACTATCTATTTAAAAGATGTTAGGGAGCGTAAATTTCCTTTAATGATCCAGTGCATTCTATTATTGCTTATCATAAAAATGATATTTGATCCTTATGAGGATCCGGAGCTGTATTATTTCTACGTCGGTATGTTATTCTCAGCCTTTAGCGCACTCGTAATGGTTCTTTTTAGAATAAAAGTGAGTTTACATCAAATGGGTGTAGCTGGTATTTTGGTGTTTCTTGTGGGGCTTAGTGCTCACTTTAAAATAAACCTCTTGGTAACCATAAGCTTCTTCTTGTTTGTAAATGGATGGGTAGCTTCATCGCGACTAAATAGTGATTCCCACACCTATTCTGAACTGGGTATTGGTCTATTGCTGGGCGCTATCCCACAGCTGATACTTTTCAATCTTTGGCTATAGGATATAAAACAGCAATCCAACCTTTAGTGCTCTAAAATCAACACTTTCCCCATCTACCGTAACAGCATCCTTAAAGAAAGGATTTATACTATAAGAAGCAAAGAAATTAAAGGAATTGTATCCTAAACTAATCGTAGCTGAGAGCCTTAAAGGGTCAAATTCTGGAATTTTAGTTTGATTTACATTATTATTGGTTTGTTTGAAAGTTGCCTTGTACCAATATGCATATCCTACTCTAAAACCTGTATACACTCTCCAAAACTTATAAGTTGATGGTGTTGATGTTCGCCATCTAAACTCTACAGGAGCTTCTATTATTGCCATATTAAAGCGGTTTCGGGTATAATCTACATTATCATCGAGAACCCTAAAAATGGTTTCATCATTGGCTGTTTCACCTATAAAAAGATTTTGCCCCAATTGATCAATTGCCAACCCTGCACCAATAGCAATTGCAAGGTTTCGTTGCTTATTAATGGGCATATCCCTTAAAAAGCCAAATTGTATTCCTCCCGAAAGACCACGAATATTGCCATCTGACGGAAGATTAAGGGGGAGATTATAGGTAACCCCTATATAAAACTGGTCCTCTCTATATAAAGAATCAACTGCGGGAGGTGGAATGGTGTCCTGCGCCATGGTTTCAAAAGAAACTAGAACCAAGAAAAGTGTGAAAAATATTTTTAACGCTCTTTGCATACGTATCAAAGATAATTGTATTTTAAAAATATGAAGAATAAAAAACGCCTTGAACCAAAATATTCGGCACAAGGCGTTTTTAAAATAAGTCGATTGTTATTATGGATTTATTTCATTTCCAGGGGTAGTAATGTAAATAATCTTAAGCATATTTAAATCACGTAATTCCTGTTTAATATCAGTTACCATTCCAGTATTTGTTTTTTCATCTACTTTAAGGGCCACCATTACTTTATCCTGAAGTTCAGGGAGTAATTTTTGTCGTGCTTCGGTCAAAGCGAATTTGATATTGGATAAATCTGTGTATTTATCGCCAATTTGAATTTTAGCTTCGGAACCATACTTGTCCTGATATCTTGAACTTGGCTTTCCTGCATAAATATATACAGAACGGTCTTTTTTCAATTTCTCAACCTGATCTGCTTTTGGCAATTTGTTCTGAACAAGCAAATTGTCGTCGCGCAGTACTGTTACAACCATAAAGAAGAACAGTAGCATAAATACAATATCCGGAAGGGATGCTGTAGAAATGGCTGGCAATCCGCCGTCTTTTTTCTTTTTAAATTTTGACATACTCTTTGTGTTATTGTCCAGATTTTTTTGGTTCCGCTTCTGAAAGTTTTAGTGGGAATAATTTTTGTACGTTCTCCAATTTTTCCTGTAATGCTTCCTTGGCAGCTTCCCCTTTTATCTTTCCTTCATCAAGATCTTTACTCTTTTCGGTAAATTTCCATCCGTATAATCTTTCTGATTCCCTATCTCTTAAAAAATTGTATGCTGCCACCAATTCATTTTGAACGGCAATGTACATTTTATAGGAGGTAAGTCTATCGTTCTGAACAGATATTACTGCCTTATCTGGGTTATCAGATGATTCTGGGTCACGTTTCCCTTTGCAATAATTGCAATATTCTGGGCTTCCGGAAGGAGCTCCGCCATTGTCAAGAAAAGCGATTGCGGCCTGACGGAGATCTTTAAGCTCCATCAATTTTTCTTCAACCAATAATTGATCGCTCCTGTTTACATTTACTATGAACAGGTTTTTTTCTTTAATTTTTGGCGGGTCAACAACATCTTCCTTAGGGGGCAGCTGTCGCGCAATTCCTTTATCTTTTTCAATGGTAGTGGTTACCAAGAAAAAGATAAGCAATAGGAAAGCGATGTCAGCCATCGACCCTGCGTTTACTTCGGGTGTTGCTCTTCTTGCCATTATTTTGTTACTTTTTTAATTCCGCTGAAAACCATGGAGCCTACAGCAAGTATTGCTAGTATATAAAAAGCATATAGTCCTGTTCCAACCCATTTTGAGCCGCTTTCTGAAAGCATTTCGCCTTCCTGCATTGGCATTGGGTTTCCGTCTGCCAGAACGTATGCAATTACTACTATAAGTAGAAAAGCTCCAACAGATATTAATGTGTTTTTTATGTTTCCTGCGAAAATTCCTTTTAGTACAAAGAATAAAACAAATACAATTGTTATAGCAAATGTAATATAAGCAACATACAAGAAACCATCAACGCCTTCGCCGGTTGCTGATACAGCCTCATCACCTTTAGCGATGATCATTGCAAGAAAAATAACTCCCGCAACGCCTAGAAGCAACGCTACTATTTTTAAAATTTTATGTAATGCCATCTTGTGGTTTGTTTAGATTTTGTTTTTTTGTTTGTAGTCGAACAACATATCGATCAATGTGATAGAAGCATCTTCCATACTGTTTACGATACTATCAATTTTAGCGATAATATAGTTGTAGAAAATTTGAAGTATAATAGCCACGATCAAACCAAATACGGTTGTTAAAAGCGCCACTTTAATACCTCCTGCCACAAGTGATGGGTTCATATCACCAGCTGCCTGAATTTTATCGAATGCAATAATCATCCCGATTACCGTACCCATGAAACCAAGCATAGGAGCCAAAGCGATGAAAAGTGAAATCCAAGATACATTCTTCTCCAATTGACCCATCTGTACGCCACCGTAGGCAACAACAGCTTTTTCAGCAATGTCAATACCTTCGTGGGCACGATCTAGACCTTGGTAATAAATGGAGGCAACAGGACCTTTTGTGTTTCTGCACACTTCTTTTGCAGCTTCAATTCCGCCACTGTTTAATGCGTCTTCCACATCCTGAGCCAATTTTTGAGTATTGGTGGTAGAAAGGTTAAGGTAGATAATTCTTTCAATAGCAATTGCCAATCCAAGAATTAAACACAGCAATACGATTCCCATAAATCCAGGACCACCCTCTACAAAACGTTCTTTCAGTTCTTGGTGAAATCCTTTTTCAGGTTCTGCTGCAGTAGTAGTTTCATCTTGTATAAAAGAAACTGTGGCTGCTGTTACCAATGCTTGAGAGCTAGTTGGCATTGTTTGCGCTGTTGCAGCGTTCGCGTTTAATGTGCCTACAAATACCATTGCGGCAACCGCCATAATAGAAAATAATTTTTTCATTGCTATCGACTTAAAGTTTGTTTTTAGTTAAAGGTTTAAAGATATAAAATAATTTAGTTAATCTGCAAGAATATTAATTGACAGTACAAATGAGTTAATTAATACACTGTTACGTTTGTTGCAGAGAGGAAGGGATTCGAACCCTCGATACGCTTGTGGCGTATACACACTTTCCAGGCGTGCGCCTTCGACCACTCGGCCACCTCTCTCTATAATTTCAGCCATTTTTTTGAATGGAGTGCCAAATATCAAAAAAAAAACAACGCTATAAAATAATTTAAGCGGTTAATTTATTGCATTTCTCCACGTAAAGAGGTTTCAAAGATGGTTTTGAAGCTATTAGCCGAAATTTTCTGACCCAACAAATACATCAATTTTGCCAAGGATGCTTCTGTAGTACAATCTTTTGCGCTTATTACACCTATTTTTTTTAATTCAGTACTGGTTTCATATAGCCCCATATTCACGCTCCCGCCCGAACATTGGGTAACGTTTATAACGGGAATGCCCTTTTTTATTACGGCTTTTAGCGAATTAATAAACCAATCGGCGTTGGTAACATTGCCTGCTCCATAGGTTTCCAGCACCAATCCTTTCATATCTGGATAGTCAAAAAGATATTTAATTGTGGCCTCATCAATGCCTGGAAACATTTTAACAAGCAGAATGTTGCTCTCCAAACTTTTATGGACCTTCAGTTTTTTTCTTCTATTCGGCCTGTAAAGTGCTTCGTTGTTTACAACCAAATGTACACCGCTTTGCACCAGCTCAGGATAATTTAGCGAAGCAAATGCCTCAAAATGCTCGGCATTAATTTTTGTGGTCCTGTTTGCACGATATAATTTGTATTCAAAATAAAGACAGACCTCAGCAATTTTTGAAACTCCTTTTTCTTGAAGCGATGCAATTTGAATAGAAGTTATCAAATTCTCCTTTGCATCTGTGCGAAGATCGCCAATGGGAAGCTGAGATCCTGTAAAAATCACAGGTTTTCCCAAATTTTCTAACATAAAACTTAAAGCCGAAGCGGTGTAACTCATCGTATCGCTCCCGTGTAGTACCACAAACCCATCCATCTTTTCATAATTCTCTTCAATGATAGTTGCAATATCCACCCAGTATTCGGGATTCATATTTGAACTGTCAATTGGTTTTTTAAAAGAAGTAGTTGTAATACTGCAATCCAAGAGTTTCAGTTCGGGAATATGGTTCAGCAGTTCATCAAAATTGAAGTTGCGCAACGCACCGGTTTCAAAATCCTTTATCATCCCGATGGTTCCACCTGTATATATAAGGAGTATGTTGGGTTGGGTTTTCATTTTGGCATACAATTTATATTTATGAAATTCCAAATGTTAAAATTCCAAATTCCAAAGTTCAACTTTTTTGGAATTTGGCACTTGTTTTTTGGAATTTAAATTTTAAATACCACTTTAGAATTTTCAGTGGTGATTTTTGCTATCTCTTCTTCCGAAACATTATAAATCTCCGAAAGTTTTTTACAGACCAATGTCAAATAGCTACTTTCGTTACGCTTTCCGCGAAAGGGTGCGGGGGCAAGATAAGGCGAATCGGTCTCCAAAACGATATGCTTTAAAGGGATTTGATCCAAAAAAGTATCTATTTTTCCGTTTTTAAAAGTAACCACTCCCCCAATACCCAGTTTCATATTAAAAGACAATGCACGTTGCGCCTGTTCAAAAGTTCCGGTAAAGCAATGAAAAATTCCGAAGAGATCATCGCCCTTTTCGGTTTCCAAAACTTCAAAAATTTCATCAAAAGCATCTCGGCAATGGATTACAATGGGCAGCTTGTATTTTTTGGCCAATTGTATTTGCCTTTTGAAAGCAATCTGCTGTATTCCCAAAGTAGATTTATCCCAATAAAGATCAATGCCTATTTCGCCCACGGCGTAAAAATTTCTTTTTTTAAATTGTTCTTCAACGTGGGCCAATTCTTCTTCAAAATTTTCCTTTACCGAAGTGGGATGCAGCCCCATCATTAAAAACACATTTTCAGGATATTCCTTTTCTAGTGCATACATCGCCTCGGTATAACCCGAATCAATGGCGGGAATAAAAAAACGGTCAATGCCGGCGTCAAAGGCCCGTTGCATCATTTGGTTGCGGTCCTCGGCAAAGGCCTCGCTGTATAAATGGGTATGGGTATCTGTAAGCATAACTGCAAAGCTACTTATTTTGTTTGCTATCTTTACACAAAAAAGCTGATGCAATTACGCAAATTTATTGAAGCCGAGGGTTTTTACCGTATTCCGTTAAAAAGGCTTGCCACCGGCCATTATCTTTTTTCGGCAAAAATCAATGGTGTTTCGGGCAACTTTATTTTGGACACCGGTGCTTCCACGAGCTGTGTTGGCTTTACCGATAGCGCCCATTTTTTATTGATAAGCGAGGAGAGTATTATTAAAGCTGCCGGGGCCGGGGCCATAAATATGGAAACCATGCTCTCTCGCGGAAATAAATTTAACATTAAGAGTTGGAGCGTTAATAACATGGATTTTGTACTCTTTGATCTTTCACACGTAAACGCCGCACTTCAGCAAGTAAATGAAAACGCCATTCACGGGATAATTGGTGCAGATTTTTTAAAACAGCACAGAGCGGTAATTGATTATGGCAGAAATTGTTTTTACGTTAAATAGAATGATTGCCGATATGTTTATTTCCAATAATTTAAGTACTTTTATCTTTCTTCTGAAATAAACTTTTTTGTGCTGAAAAAAATTTTTGCATTACTTTTCCTTTTTACGCTTTACTCAATTTTAGGGTATGGCCAGAATATTTCACATTATGAAAAGATTGTAAATACGACACCTGACAAACAGAAGAAGCTTACAGCGCTGGACAGTTTATTAAAACGTACTTACTCAAAAGACACAGATGCCTTCATTAAATACAGTCTACAATATATAGATCTTGCCCAGGAATTGGACAGCATAGAGCTGGCGGCAAAAAAAGCAATGAACCTTCAGTATCCGCTTACCAATTATGCGAATGATCCACTAAACGCAATTACCGTTATAAACAGCGTTTTGGCCCGAAAATATAAAATAGAGGACAGCCTTTTATTAGGTGGATTATATATGAAACGCGGTAGCGCCAATACCAAGGTAGACCTTAAAAGAGCAATAGAGGACTACAACGTGGCATTAGAAAATTTTTCATCAAAAGACACTATGAATATTGCGGATACTTATCTTTTTAGAGGGCAGGCATATTCACAAATGGGGAAATTTGTACTTGCCGGTGAAGACTTCACCCGAGCTTATACCTTGTATGAGCTTAAACAGGAATACGATTACATGGTTTATGCCCAACAGGGCATCATCAGCATGTTCAGTATGAATGGTTTTCACCAAAAAGCCAAGATAGAGCGCGATGCATTAATTGAGAAAATGAAGAGTTTGGGGCTCAATCGATTTTTATCCTATGAATATTACAACCAAGCCCTTGATTATAAAAAAATGGGCAATCGCGATTTGGAGCATAAGGCACTACTGATGGCCGAAAAGAGCTTTGAGCGTGACAATTCAAATAAATCTACCTACATAGGAATTCATTCTCGGCTTATTGAATATTATTGCGAACAAAATCAAATCATTGAAGCCAAAAAACATCTGGATCAATTAGAAGCCTTAGATTTTGACCTTTCAGGAAATCCCCCTGCCGAACTGAACTTTTTGGGCGGAAAAGCCAAATATCTACAGACCATCGGCAACTATGAAGTTGCATTAGCGCTGGCAAAGAAAAAACTAGAGATTGCCAAAAGTTTGGGAATGGAGGATGAAATCATGGGAACGTATTCCTTTTTATCAGAAATCTATTATGATATGGGAGAATACAAAAAAAGCATTGAAAACAACCAAGCTTCCGCCGCCATAAAAGATTCCATTTACAACCGAAGTACCGCAAATGCCCTCGCATATTACCAAACGCTTTATGAAACTGAAAAAAAAGAAAAAGAACTGGTAGAAAAAACAACCAGCATAAGCCTTTTGGAAAAAGATAATGAAAGTTTCAAAAAAGCGATGCTTTTCGGGGGTATTGCCATTCTTCTGGGTTTTGGACTTATTCTTTTGTACAGAAACCAAAGACACTTAAAAAGCAATAAAGTTCTTCAGGAAAAATTTAGCCAGGAGCTTCTCATTTCGCAGGAAGGCGAAAGAAGAAGAATTTCAAAAGACCTCCACGATGGCATTGGCCAACAATTGTTGGTGATAAAAAACAAGTTGATGAGCAGTGGCGATGCAGACACCAAAAAAATGGTTGACCACACCATTGAGGAAGTTCGGGCCATCTCGCGCGATCTGCATCCTTTTCAGTTACAGGAACTCGGCATCACCAAGGCAATTGAGTATACCATAAACCAAATAGATGAAAACACAACACTTTTCATTTCTGCTGAAATTGACAACATAGATGATATATTCTCAAAAGAAGACGAAGTGAATATTTATAGAATCATTCAAGAAAGCCTGAGCAATATCCTTAAACACGCAAATGCAGAGGCAGGCAAGGTTTCAATAAAAAAGTTTGCCAACAATATCCTGATATCCATACGTGACAATGGTGTAGGTTTTGATTTTGCCGAAAAATATCAGGATGTAAAATCTTTAGGTTTAAAAACACTTTTGGAACGTACAAAATTCTTAAAAGGCCAAATGAAGGTAACTTCTAAAAAAGACACCGGCACTGTGCTGGAATTTCAATTTCCATTATGAGCGAAACTACACCATCCATCATTATTGCAGACGACCATCCCCTTTTATTAAAAGGACTAAGCGACTTTTTGATAGAAAAGGGTTATAATCTATTGGGAAGCGGAAACGATGGAAGAGAAGCTTACAATTTAATCACCCAGAAAAAACCAGACATAGCCATCTTGGATATTCAGATGCCGTACATGTCTGGACTGGAGATTGCCCAACAATGCAAGGGAACCGACATTCAGACCAAAATTGTATTGATAACACTTCATAAAGAAAAGGACCTATACCAAAAGGCGCAAGAGCTTAATATCTTTGGATACATCTTAAAAGAATTCGCGCTTGAAGAAATTGAAAACTGCATTAAAACCGTTAAAGAAGGTGTTCCTTTTTTTAGCGAAAAGATAAAAGAACTTATTGGCGTGGTACTTGTGGAAGATAGCGAACTCTCCACACTTACTCCTTCAGAAAAAAAGATTTTAAAACTAATTGCCCAGGATAAAACAAATAAGGAAATAGCCTCACAACTTTTTATTTCATACAGAACGGTTGAAAAACACCGTAGCAATATCATCACAAAACTCAATATTGAACCAAAGACCAACAGCTTGCTTATCTGGGCAAAAGAGCATCATGACAAGCTGTTATAGAAACAATTATATTCTAATTGACAAAAATTACGTGTTACCACGTATTTTATTTTCCTCAGAAATTTTGGATATTTACACTATGAAAGATACAGTTTATATAAAGGATAAAGAAAAGGATTTTTCTACTACGGAAACTTCAAAAAAACCTTTAGTAGTCGCGCTGACTATCTCAATAGTATTGATTCTTTTATTAAACTTAATTACAACTATTATTTTTTATTGAGAAGATGTTTCCTAACTAACCAAAAAAATCCGGCTCTACAGGCCGGATTTTTTATTTTCATCCTTTGGTTGGAATTATAATTCCAAAGCACGCTTAACGTCATTGTCCATTAAAAGTTCTTCGGGACTTTCCAAAGCTTCTTTTATTGCCACAAGGAATCCTACAGACTCACGGCCATCAATAATTCTGTGATCATAAGAAAGTGCCACATACATTACTGGCGCTACAACAATTCCACCATCACGCACAATAGCACGCTCAACAATATTGTGCATCCCCAAAATTGCAGATTGCGGTGGATTAATAATTGGAGTTGAAAGCATACTTCCGAAAACACCTCCGTTAGAGATTGTAAAAGTACCGCCGGTCATTTCATCAACAGTAATCTGTCCATCTCGAGCTCTAATTGCAAGTCTTTTCACTTCATTTTCAACACCTCTAAAGCTTAGATTTTCAGCATTTCTTATTACAGGGACCATCAATCCTTTTGGTCCTGAAACAGCAATTGATATATCTTTAAAATCATAGGTGATCATATAATCACCATCAATCATTGAGTTTACGTCTGGATAAAGCTCCAGCGCGCGAACCACTGCTAATGTAAAGAATGACATAAAGCCAAGGCCTACCCCATGCTTTTCTTTAAACTGCTCTTTGTATTGGTTTCGCAATTCAAAAATAGCAGTCATATCTACTTCATTAAAAGTAGTAAGCATAGCGGTTTCATTTTTTGCTGAAACCAAACGCTCGGCAACTTTTCTACGTAGCATAGAGAGTTTTTTACGCTCACTGCCACGGCTACCAGTACCTGGAGTTCCCATAGAAGGTGTAGCATTTGAAGCGTCGTCTTTAGTTATTCGTCCATCGCGGCCACTTCCTTTTACATCTTTTGAAGAAATCCCTTTTTCATCAAGAATTTTCTTAGCTGCAGGCGAAGGCGACCCTGTTGCATACGTTTTTTTATCTTGCTCTTGGTTGGGAGTTGATGGTTTTGAAGGAGTCTCCTTTTTGGCTTCTGCTTTTTCTGGAGATTCTTCCTTTTTCTCAGATTTTTTTTCAGCATCATCGCCGCCGGGCTTTTTCGCATCTGTGTCGATTAGGCAAACTACATCGCCTACAGCAACTGTGTCACCCTCTTCAGCTTTTAAAGTGATGATTCCGCTGGCTTCTGCCGGAAGTTCAAGTGTTGCTTTGTCACTGTCTACTTCAGCGATTGCTTGATCTTTTTCAACATAATCGCCATCTTTTACTAGCCAAGATGCTATTTCAACTTCGGTGATGGATTCTCCCGGGGATGGGACTTTCATTTCTAATGCCATACGTTCTATAATTTATATAAACCCTGGGTTTACAATTCTTTAAATTTAATTTCTTTTTTTCTTTCTGTAAAAATTTTCAGAAAAACTATTCCATATTTTTATCAAACACGTTTTCAATCACTTTAGCGTGACGTGCTTTTGATCTCACGGTACTGCCCGCTGCAGGAGCTGCATACATTTTTCTGCTGCAAACCCTGAAATTCCTCGCTTCTTCAAAATGCATTAAAATATGAGAATAGGCACCCATATTTTTAGGTTCTTCCTGCGCCCATACCACATCGTCTGCATTTTTATACTTTTTAAGGATTTTTTTCATTTGGTCTGTTGGCAATGGGAATAATTGCTCAACACGTACCAAAGCCACATCGTCTCTTTTCAATTCTTCTCGTTTTTCAAGCAGATCGTAATAGAATTTACCGGTAAGGAATACCAATGTTTTCACTTTCGCAACTTTTGCCTCGGCATCGTCAATCACCATTTGAAAACTTCCGTTGGCTAATTCTTCTTTAGTGGAAACCACTTTTGGGTGGCGCAGCAAACTCTTGGGCGTAAATACGATCAACGGCTTGCGATAATTTACTTTTAATTGTCGTCTGAAAAGGTGAAAAAGATTAGCTGGCGTTGTTACGTCTGCCACAAACATATTATCGGTTGCACATAATTGAAGGTAGCGCTCCATTCTGGCTGAAGAGTGTTCTGCTCCCTGTCCCTCATAGCCGTGTGGCAAAAGCATTACCAAACCGTTCTGCAGTTTCCACTTGTCTTCAGCCGCAGAAATATATTGATCTATCATTATCTGCGCCCCATTACTGAAATCGCCAAACTGTGCCTCCCAAAGCGTTAACGTTTTCGGGCTTGCCATTGCGTAACCGTAATCAAATCCAACTACGCCATATTCCGAAAGCAGGGAATTGTATATGTAAAAATCGCCTTGGTCGCCTTTCAAATGGTTTAAAAGAACTACCTCTTCTTCACTGTCTTCTACTTTTATAACGGCGTGGCGATGTGAAAAAGTTCCGCGTTCCACATCCTGCCCGCTCATACGCACATCGTGGCCCTCTTTTAAAAGGGTTCCGTACGCAAGCAATTCTCCCATCGCCCAATCCAACTTGTTGTCTTCAAAATACATTTGGTGTCTTGCATCAACAAGTTTGGCTATTTTTTTTAGGAATTTTTTGTCTTCTGGCAATTTGGTAATGACTTCGGCAATTTCATCCAACTTTTTCAAATCAAAAGTTGTATCAACATCTTCCATCATTTTATCTTCTTCGGCATAATCATATCCATCCCATTCATCCTGCATAAAGGGAGTGATGGTGGTTTTATCTTCTTTTCTGGAATCTTCAAGATTTTCTTCCAGCTTGTCTTTAAATTCCTGCTCCAGTTTATCGGTATATCCCTTGTCAATTACACCTTCGGCAATAAGTTTTTCGGCATAAATGTCTCTTGGATTGTTATGCTTGGCAATAGCCTTATAGAGTTTGGGCTGTGTAAAACGCGGTTCATCGCCTTCATTGTGACCATATTTTCTGTAGCCCAACAAATCGATGAATACATCGCGTCCAAATTCCATTCTGAAATCCAAAGCAAAATTCATGGCGTGTACCACAGCTTCCACATCATCGGCATTTACGTGCAATATTGGTGAAAGTGTAACCTTTCCAACATCGGTACAGTAAATTGAGGAGCGCGCATCCAGATAATTTGTGGTGAAACCTATTTGGTTGTTAACGACAATATGAATAGTTCCCTGGGTCTTGTAGCCATCCAGCTGCGCCATTTGTACAATTTCATACACAATACCCTGTCCTGCAATTGCCGCATCGCCGTGGACGATGATAGGCAAAACCTTGTTTGGATTGTCTTTGTGATGGTCGTCCTGTTTGGCCCTTGTTATTCCTTCAACCACCGCGCCCACGGTCTCCAGATGTGAAGGATTTGGAGCAATATTTAAATTTATTTCTTTTCCAGATTCAGTTTTTCTTTTGGAGGTCCAACCCAAGTGATATTTTACGTCGCCATCAAAAATATCCTGCGCATAATCCTTTCCATCAAATTCGCTGAAAATATCCTTTGCGCTTTTGCCGAAGATATTCGTCAGTGTGCTCAAACGCCCACGGTGAGCCATACCCATAACAAATTCCTCCACTCCTTTTTCAGCGGCATTTTCAATTAGGGTGTCTAAAGCAGGAATCAAGCTTTCGCCCCCTTCCAGTGAAAACCTTTTTTGCCCCACGTATTTTGTATGAAGAAAACTCTCAAAAGCTACAGCCTCGTTGAGTTTTTTTAAGATGTGTTTTTTATGCTCCGTAGAAAAGTTGGGCTGATTATCATTTACATTCAGTTTCTGTTGTATCCATTGAATCTCGTCCGGTTTGCGAATGTACATATATTCAATTCCAATAGAATCGCAATAAATGCTTTCAAGATGATTTATGATTTCTTCCAGCGTAGTTTCGCCTATTCCTAAAATTTCACCTGCTTTAAAAGTAGCTTTTAGATCGTGCTGTGAAAGCCCGAAATTTTCTAAAGCAAGCGTTGGCGCATATTTTCTACGTTCACGAACGGGATTTGTTTTTGTAAAAAGATGCCCCCGGGTTCTGTAACCATCAATAAGTTTCACAACCTGAAATTCCTTTACAACATCCTCGCAATTATCACCCTCTGCAAGTCGTGGTGCTTCCGATGCTTCGTCTATACCGAAAAAATCGTGTGCACTATTTTCCGAACCAAAATCAAAACCTTGGAAAAAGGCTCTCCAACTAGGTTCAACGCTGTCGGGGTATTGTAAATATTTTTCGTAAAGTTCCGCGATGTAGGATGGGTGAACCGCGTTTAAGAAGGAAAATTTATCCATGATAAATATACAAATGGGTCTTTTTGATAAAACGGTACAAAAATACAATAATTAAAGTAACTAGCTGACTGTATTGCCCAGATTTATACGGTTTGAAATCTTAAAATATTCCCAAATGGATTCTAGGGTAAATTTGCTTTTGTGAATGGATTTTAAACGTTTCGTTGCATTAAATTGTGGCCAAACTCACGAAACATTTCTTTCTTTTCTTCAGAAATATTAATGCCATCTAGTAATGAGTAAGCGTGATTACTGTATTTTTCAATCTCTTTTCGGGTGGCTTCAGCTGCACCGGAGTTTAAAAAGATTTCTTTTACAGTCAGAATTTTATCCGTTGGGTCTTTGGGGTTTATGCTGAAAAGATGATCCAGTTCTTCCGCTTGCGCCAAAGTTCCCTGCCCTACAGCCATTATGTAAAGAAAGGTTTTTTTATTTGAAATAATGTCGCCGCCTACTTGCTTTCCGAAAGTTTCCGGATTGCCGAAGACATCCAGATAATCATCCTGCAACTGAAAGGCGATACCTAAATTTCTTCCGAATTGATAGATTTTTTCTTTATCACTATCAGAAGCTGCTGCAACAATAGCCCCCATTTTCATTGCTGCGCCCAATAAAACCGCAGTTTTGTGATCTATCATTTGTATATATTCCACGAGCGTAACATCATCACGGGTTTCAAAATCCATGTCGTGCTGTTGGCCTTCGCAAACTTGCAGCGCTGTTTCACCGAAGAGTTTTGCAAGCTCTCGGAACATTTTCGGTTCATAATTTTCAAAAAATTGATATGCCAAAATAAGCATCGCGTCACCGGAAAGTATGGCGGTATTTACATCCCATTTTTCGTGAACGGTTTTTTTGCCCCTCCGTAATGGCGCATGGTCCATAATATCATCGTGGATGAGCGAAAAATTATGGAACAATTCTACAGCAAGTGCTGCGTGAATTGCTTTTTTAAAATCGGTTTCAAAAAAATCACATATCATTAAAGTAAGTACGGGACGCAGCCTTTTTCCGCCCAAGGAAAGAATGTATTTTATAGGATCGTAAAGCTGTTTCGGTTCTTTTTGAGATACTGATTTCTCAATATATTCCTGTAAAAACACCCTGTACTTGTTCAAAAAATCCATCGCAATAAAATTTTTGGCTAAAGTAAAACAAGCTACATAAATGTGCACAATTAATTGTGGTAAATAGCAATCATGTTAAATAAATATTATTTTTTATAAACTAAGGAAACTTTTTTTTGTTTTAAAAGTTTCCACGTTGTACATTTGCCCCCGATTATGAAAGAAAAAATTATTCAACGAGCAACAGATCTTTTCTTAAAGCTTGGTTTTAAAAGTGTTACGATGGACGATATTGCCAACGAGATGGCTATATCAAAAAAGACCATTTATACGCATTTTAAAAACAAAACAGATTTGGTCAAAGAATGTACCTGTTGAGTACTGCATTCCATAACCAATGGAATTGATGAAATATGTGCGCTGGACCAAAACCCCATCGAGGAACTTTATGAAATTAAAAAGTTTGTAAGCAACAAATTGGAAGATGAAAATTCGTCGCCGCATTACCAACTTCAAAAATATTATCCTGAAATAAGCGAGGGGCTTAAGGAAACCCATTTCGAGAAAATGATGGAATGTACCCGCAAAAATTTGCGCAGAGGTATTGAAATGGGGCTTTACCGAAGCAATATGAACGTAGATCTTATTGCCCGACTTTATTTTGTGGGCGTACATGGCATTAAAGATCAAAATTTGTTTCCCCCGGAAATGTTTCAAACTAAGTTTATCACCGAAGAATACCTGGAATACCACCTTCGCGGAATCGTTACAAAAGAAGGATTCCAAACACTCAATAAATTCATTAAAGAAAACCAATCCAATGCGTAAATATTTTTTATTTTTTTGTTTCGCAATTTTAGCTGCTGTGGCTTTTTCACAGGAAAACAAAGCGTATAGTTTCAGTTTGGAAGAAGCTATCACTTTTGCCTTGGACAGCAATTACACTTCCATAAATGCCCGTCGTGACATTGCGAAGGCGTTGAAGCAAAAATGGGAAACCACAGCTATTGGTTTACCACAAATTGATGGGAACATTTCATACAACAACAACTTAAAACAGCCCGTAACGCTTATTCCCGCTGAGTTTAGCGGTGGCGCTCCCGGTACTTTTGTGCCAGTTACTTTTGGCACCAAACAAAACGCAAATGCGGTTGCAACCCTCAACCAATTAATTTTTGACGGAAGTTATCTCGTTGGGCTTAAAGCCGCAAAGTCATTTTTAAGATATTCCGAAAATTTTAATGAGAAAGCCCGATTGGAAGTCCGAAAAGGAGTTATCAATGCTTATGGCAGTGTTTTGTTGTCGCAGCAATTGATCGACATTTTTGAAAAAAACAAAACCAATCTCGAGAAAAATCTTGACGAAACCCGAAAAATTTTCGAAAATGGCCTAACGGAAGAGGAAAGCGTGGAACAGCTCGAAATTACCCTTTTAGATATTGATACCCAACTAAACAACGCACGCCGCAGCCAAGCGATTGCGAAACAAATGTTCAATTTGGCATTGGGTATTGACGTTGCCGCACCTGTAACGCTTAAAGATTCTTTGGACCAATTGGCAACCGCAAATATTAGTCTTTCGCTTTTGGATGCCTCGCTGAATATTGAAGATAATGTGGATTATAAAATTGGAAACAATCTTGTGGAACAGCGTTATTTTGAAAACCGACTTGAAAAAAGTAAGGCATTGCCAAGGCTTTCGGCATTTGTAAATTACGGCACTTCGGCAAACAGTAACGATTTCAGTTTTTTCAATGGCGATCAGGTTTGGTATCAATCTTCGGTATTGGGCGTTAGTTTGAACATCCCCATTTTCAGCAGCGGCCAGCGCAGTGCAGCTTCACAACGAACCCGCATCGCCTTGGATCAGGCCAAGACCGATTTTGAACAAACAAAACAGCAAATAAAACTTGACCTAACAACCGCACAAAGCAACTATCAGTTCGCAATAGACACCTATGAAAATTCAAAGAAAAATCTGGAGCTTGCTGAAAGGATTGAAAACAAAAACCAAGTGAAGTTTACCGAAGGGCTTTCAACCAGTTTTGATCTACGCCAATCGCAAACCCAGCTTTATACTGCACAACAGCAGTATTTTCAATCGATGCTGAATATTATTAACGAAAAGGCAAATTTGGAAACCATTCTGAATATTCCACAATTGCGGATTTCTTCGGAAGAAATTAAAGGAAAATATTAAACAAGCAATTCAACCTATATAAAATGAAAAAACTACTAACATCCACATTAATAGCGCTAACAATAATAAGTTGCGTCCAAAAAGACCCAGGCTCTGTTGATGCCGTTATTGAGTCTGGCGACCTTTCAGCAATGAAGGCGAAGAAAGAACAGGTACTGAAAAGTTACGACAGCATTGCAAAAGTGCTTGGCAAACTGGACAATGCCATCGCCGAAAAAGACACCTTAAAAAAATCGCCTTTGGTAACAACTTTTACCTTAAAGGATACCTTGTTTGAGCATTTTATTGATATTCAAGGAAATGTAGAGACCAATCAAAACCTATTGATATATCCTGAATATCAAGGCGTATTAACGCGTGTGTATGTAAAGGAAGGCGATAAAGTTTCAAAAGGACAAACCCTTGCCAAGATTGACGACGGCGGACTTTCAAATCAATTGGCACAAATGGAAACGCAGTACGCTTTGGCAAAAACCACTTTTGAAAGACAGGAACGGCTTTGGAACCAAAAAATAGGCAGTGAAATTCAATACCTTCAAGCTAAAGCCAATATGGAAGCCGCAAAAAGTTCGGTAGACCAAATGCGTGCACAAGTGGGCCGGACCACCGTTCGCGCACCGTTTAGCGGCCAGATTGACGAAGTAATCACCGACCAAGGCCAAGTGGTTGGTCCAGGCGGTCAGGCATTGATGCGTATTGTTGCATTTGGTGAAATGTATGTGAAAGCCTCAGTTCCAGAATCGTACTTGGGTAGTATTGAAAAAGGGACTTCGGTAAAAATAACATTTCCTGCAATCAATAAACAAGTTGAGGGTAAAGTGAAGAATGTTGGCAATTACATCAACCCAAACAACCGCACTTTTGAAATTGAAATAGATGTTCCCAACAAAGACAAAAGCATAAAGCCCAACTTGGTTGCCAAGCTTGAAATAAACGATTACAGCAAAGACAATGCGCAGCTTATTCCCGCAAATGCCATTCAGGAAAACAGCAAAGGCGAAAAATATGTTTTTGTACTAACCGAAAAAACGGGCGATGAAGCCAAAGCGGTTCGCAAGCAAATAGAAACTGGCCGAAAATATGAAGGCATGGTTGAAGTGATATCGGGCCTAAATCCCGGCGAAACCATTGTGAATGAAGGCGCCCTTACCCTAAACGACGGCTCTTCGGTAAAAATAAAGGAAAACACAACCCCAACCAACAACACTCCTAATGGAACAAACTAAGAAAAAATATTTCGGCGTTTCAAACTGGGCCATCGAAAACCGGATGACGGTCTTCGTGCTCATTGCCATTGTCCTCATTGGCGGTTTGATGAGCTATCTAAACCTGCCGCGCGAATCGTTTCCGGAAGTAATTGAATCAAAAATTTACGTGAGTTCGGTCTTCCCCGGAAATGCCGCCGAAGACGTTGAAAAACTAGTAACAAAACCACTAGAGGAAGAATTGAACGACATTACGGGAGTAACCAAGATTACTTCAAATTCTGTTCAGGATTATTCCATAATTACTGTGGAATTTGAAGAAGATATTACTCCAGAAGCCGCAAAAGTAAAGGTAAAGGACAAGATTGATGCCGTAAAGGCACAACAGGATTGGCCAACGATTGATGGCGGTTCCAAAGTGGAGCCCAATGCCTTCGACCTTAACATTTCGGAAATAATGCCCATTGCGCAAATAAATTTGAAAGGCGATTATCCAAGCCAGCAGTTAAAGGACTATGCCGAAGATCTGCAGGACGAAATCGAAGATCTGCCCGAAATAAAGGAAGCGACCCTTTTGGGCGTGCAGGACAAGGAAGTGGAAATCGCGGTGGATGTGTATAAAATGACCGCTGCCAACGCCACGATAAACCAAATAATTGGAGCCATCCAAAATGAAAATGTAACCATTTCCGGCGGAAACGTAATTGAAAATGGCCTGCGCAGAAACATTCGCGTAATCGGCGAGATTGAAGAACCCAAAGACCTTCAAAATGTAGTGGTAAAGGAAGATGGCGGGGTAGTTTTGCTTCGCGACATTGCCGATATCAATTTCAGGGAAAAGGATCGCACCACATACGCCCGGGAATACGGCGAACCGGTGGTGATGCTGAGCATCAAGAAAAAAAGTGGCGAAAACCAGATTGTCGCCATGGAAAAAATCAGAAAATTGATTGAAGAGGGCAAAGGCTCTTATTTACCCGAAAATCTTGATATTTCCATCACCAGTGACGAATCTACACGTACCGAGGCACAAGTTGCCGAACTCGAGAACAGCATCATTTTTGGGGTATTGCTTGTAGTAGGAGTTTTGATGTTCTTTTTGGGTTTCCGAAATGCACTTTTTGTGGGTATCGCCATTCCGCTTTCCATACTGATCAACTTTATGTTATTGCCCATTTTGGGGGATTTCCTTGATATGAACATTACCTTGAATACGGAGGTGCTTTTCGCCACCGTAATGGGATTGGGAATGCTGGTGGACAATGGAATTGTGGTTGTAGAGAACGTGTACCGTTTAATGGACGAGGGCATGCCGCGTTTGGAAGCTGCCAAACAAGGTGTTGGCGAAATCGCTTGGCCCATCATCGCTTCAACGGCTACCACATTGGCTGCATTTTTACCACTCGGTTTTTGGCCGGGAATTATGGGGAAATTTATGATTTTCTTTCCGTTAACGCTTTCTACAGTGCTCTTTTCATCATTGTTTATTGCATTGGTAATGAACTCGATGCTTACTTCGGCTTTTATGAAAACCGAGGAAAGCGAACTGAAACGTGCCGATTTAATAAAAATTAGCATTGCCCTGCTTATTTTTGGCGTACTGCTCATTATTTCAGGTCTCACCGAAACCCATATCATTTTTCAAATTCTGGGACTTTTGGTAACTATTTTTTCTTTGATATGGTGTTTTATGGGTTGGAAAAATCGAGAAAAAACATATCTATTAAAAAGAGGTCTGGGGCTTTTCGCATTAGGAATTCTATTCTTGATTTTAGGATTTATAGGTAGCCCAAAAACATTGACAGGCTTTGGAAACCTATTTGTTTTTGTTGCCGTATTGCTGTGGTTTTTTAAATACATTCTAACCCCCGCATCCAGAAAATTTCAATACAAATATCTGCCAGCTTTTGAAAAAAGATATCATAATTTCTTAGAGTTTGCATTAAAAGGCAGCAAGGCATATCAATTCGTTTTTGGAACTTTTGGACTTTTGTTGCTTTCCTTTGTTGTCTTCGGAATCGCAACTCCAAAAGTGCTTTTCTTCCCCGAAAACCAGCCAAACCAAGCCATTGTTTATATTGAATATCCCGAAGGAACGGATATTGAAAAAACCAACCAAATGACAAAAACCATAGAGCAACAGGTTTTTGACGTTTTGGGAAAATATCAATACGAAAAAGATGGGAAGCCGTATAATTTTATGGCAGAATCCATCATTTCGCAGGTTGGCGAAGGTGCAGGAAATCCACAAACGGACGGTGCTTCCTCAAACGAAATGCCCAACAAAGGAAAGGTAACCGTTCTTTTTAGGGAATTTAAATACCGTTTCAATGAAGATGGCGACAAAATAAGCAGCGCTGACGTTTTAACCGAAATGCGAAAAGCGGTTCAAGGCTATCCCGGTGTGAGCGTAATTGTAGATAAGGACGCCAACGGGCCGCCGGCGGGCTATGCCATAAACCTCGAATTGAAGGGCGACGATTATGACGAGCTTTTGGACGAGGCTGAAAAAGTAAAGGATTACATTAATGGGCTTTCCATTCCAGGAATCGAGGAATTAAAACTGGACGTAAACCAAAACAAGCCCGAAATGGAAGTATATGTGGATCGCAAAAAAGCGGGCGAATTGGGCGTGAGCACAGCTCAAGTGGGACAAGCTTTACGAAGTGCCATTTACGGTTTCGATTCATCAACCTATAAGGAAGGCGAGGACGATTATGATATTTTCGTCCGTTTTGCGAATGACAATCGGTACAACCAAAGTGCGCTCTTCAACCAGAATATTACATTTCGCGACAACAATGGAAATTTAAAGACCATTCCTATTTCTTCGTTGGTAACCACAAAAAACATCGCGACCTTCAGTTCCATAAAAAGGAAAAATCTGGATCGTGTAATCACAATATATTCCAACGTTTTGGAAGGTTTTAACCCAACTGAAATCGTGCAGAAAATTGAAGGTTCCATAGCAAATTATGACATGCCACAGGGAATTTCATATGATTTTACCGGAGAACAGGAAGAACAGGCCAAAAACATGGCATTCCTTTCCATGGCATTAGTAATTGCAATGGCTTTGATTCTTTTGATTATCGTGGCGCAGTTCAATTCCATCTCCAAACCGTTTATCATTTTTGTGGCCATTGTTCTCAGCTTTATTGGTGTACTCTTTGGACTGGTAATTTTTCAAATGGATTTTGTGGTAATAATGACGATGATGGGTATTATTGCCCTCGCGGGAATTGTGGTGAACAACGCCATCGTACTTATAGATTACACCCAATTATTGATTGACCGAAGAAAAGAGGAATTGGGCATCGCTGAGGATCAATTATTGACGCGCGAAGATTATCGTGAGTTGATAATCGCCGCCGGGAAAAACCGTTTGCGCCCGGTATTGCTTACGGCCATTACCACTGTTTTAGGTTTGATACCATTGGCCATTGGATTAAACATTAACTTTTTTACCTTGTTTACAGAATTTGACCCACAAATTTATATTGGTGGCGACAACACCATTTTCTGGGGGCCGCTTTCGTGGACCATCATTTTCGGGCTCACGTTTGCCACCTTCCTAACCTTGGTGATCGTGCCCACGATGTTCTATCTGTTGAACAGGGCAAAAATTAGGTTTGCCGATGAAAAGCAGAAAAAGGCTCGATTGAAACAGCTTTCCAAATAACAATTTAAAAAACCCTTTCGTAGCGAAAGGGTTTTTTATTTTCTTGCATTTTTCAACAAATAATAATCCCTTCAAAACCACTTCAATTCATTTATTACTTATTAAATTTGCACCCTCAATAAATAATAGGTTATTAATCAAAAGATTCCCGCCTACGCGGGGAATGTTATGTACAGAACGCACAACAACGGCCAGCTTCGCGCGGCAGATATAAACAAGGAAGTAACCCTTGCGGGATGGGTGCAAAAAACCCGAAACAAAGGTTTTATGGTTTGGGTAGACCTTCGCGATCGCTACGGCATCACCCAACTTATTTTTGATGAGGAACGGACTTCAAAAGAAGTAATTGAAAAAGCAACAAAACTGGGCCGCGAATTCGTAATCCAAGTAAAGGGAACCGTTATTGAGCGCGAATCCAAAAACCCAAATATGCCCACCGGCGATGTGGAAATTTTGGTTTCTGAATTGACTATTTTGAATGAATCCATCACACCGCCCTTCACCATTGAGGACGAAACCGATGGTGGCGAGGATTTGCGTATGAAATATCGCTATCTCGACATCCGCAGAAAACCTGTTCGCGAGAATCTTATCTTCCGTCACAAAGTGGCTATTGCCGTTCGCAATTATTTATCAAACGAAGGTTTCGTTGAAGTAGAAACCCCATATTTAATAAAATCAACTCCCGAAGGTGCACGCGATTTTGTTGTGCCTTCACGAATGAATGAAGGGCAGTTTTATGCGCTTCCACAGAGCCCCCAAACTTTTAAGCAATTGCTGATGGTTGGCGGATTGGATAAATATTTCCAAATAGTGAAATGCTTCCGCGATGAGGATTTGCGTGCAGACCGCCAGCCGGAATTCACACAAATTGACTGCGAAATGGCCTTCGTGGAGCAGGAAGATATTTTAAATGCTTTTGAAGGTTTGACCAAACATTTGCTGAAAGAAATTAACGGCGTTGAAATCTCCGAATTCCCAAGAATGACGTATGACGAAGCGATGGCGAAATACGGAAACGACAAACCGGATATTCGTTTTGGGATGGAGTTTGGCGAGCTGAACGCAGTGGCACAACACAAAGATTTCAACGTTTTCAACCAAGCTGAATTGGTGGTCGGAATTGCGGTTCCGGGCGGAAACAATTTCACACGAAAAGAAATAGACAATTTAATTGATTGGCTGAAGCGTCCGCAAATTGGAGCTTTGGGAATGGTTTACGTTCGCTGCAATGAGGATGGAACCTATAAATCTTCCGTGGATAAATTTTATACTGAAGAAGATTTAGCAAAATGGGCAGAGGTTACTGGAGCAAAAGCGGGCGATTTAATCTGCGTGCTTTCCGGAGCAAAAAACAAAGCGAGAACACAGTTGAGTTCGTTGCGTATGCATTTGGCAGAACAACTTGGTTTACGAAAGAATGACGAATTCGCCCCACTTTGGGTTGTGGATTTTCCACTTTTGGAATGGGACGAAGAAACGGAGCGCTACCACGCCATGCACCACCCCTTCACTTCCCCAAAACCGGGACAGCTTGAACTTTTAGCCACAAATCCTGGCGAAGTAAAAGCAAACGCCTACGATTTGGTTTTAAACGGAAACGAAATTGGCGGCGGGTCCATCCGTATCCACGACAAAAAAACCCAGGCGTTGATGTTTGATTATTTAGGCTTCACACCCGAAGAAGCAAAAGCACAGTTCGGCTTTTTGATGGACGCCTTTCAATATGGCGCGCCTCCGCACGGTGGTATTGCCTTCGGTTTGGATAGATTGGTTGCCATTTTGGGCGGTCAGGAAACCATCCGTGATTTTATTGCTTTCCCGAAAAACAACGCAGGCCGCGATGTGATGATTGACGCGCCTGCGCCAATTGACGAAAAACAGTTGGAGGAACTTCATCTAAAGGTTCAAATAAATTCATAATAAAAAATCCTGCACTTGCAGGATTTTTTGATAGCTTTAAAGATGAATTGGAAAAAAACAATAAAGATTGCCGCATTAGTTATTGGGTTTCTTGTTATAGCCTTTATTGGTTTTAGTGGTTATGTTTATTATAATTTCTACGGAAAATTTAAGGCAGATGAAAGCAGGTATCCGCATTATGTAGGTTACATAGACCAAGAAACCGCTTTGCTAAATGATAATTTTGAGCTCTGTGGAGATCGCACAATTTACAAAACCCACCACGGCGCACCGTTTGATGCATACCAAAACAACAAAAGAACTTTTACTGAAAGTGTTCATAAAACATATAAAAACGAAGGCTATACCGATTCTGGTTATGTAAATTTCAGATTTTTGGTAAACTGTGAAGGCAATCCCGGTTGGTTCGAGATTATTGAAATCAATGAAGATTATGAAGAGGTTTCACATACCAAACAAATGGTTGCCCAACTTTTAAAAATAACTTCAGATCCTTCACATTGGGCAATTTATACTGCCGATAAAATGCCCAAAAATTATTACCATTACGTATCCTATAAAATTGAAAATGGAGAAATTATCGAAATACTTCCTTAGTATATTCGTGCTATTTCTGGCATTTTCATGTGCAGAAAAAGGCAAGGATTACAGCGCACTTTCCAAAGAAGAGCGCAAAAAATTATCTTCCGAAGTCTTTGATGGAGGCAGCCATCTTCCCCAGGGATCACCAAAAAGTATGACCCGTATTGAGGAAGCCATTGCAATAGACCCCGATAATTGTGATGCTGTCCGCGAACTTTCCGTAGCCTACTTAAAACGCGGTATGCCGAATAAGTGGAAAATTGAAATCGACAAAGCCGTAGCCTGTAATGCCGCCATTTGGCAACCCTACAGAGGCTACAATTATTTATGGTTTTACCGCGACTATAAAAAAGCAATCGCAGATTTTGATGCTTCGGACACTTTGACTCCAAATTTTACAGATGCGCCACAGGGCCACAGTGTAGATTATTGGCGTGGCATTGCCTATTTGGGATTGAGGGATTATGAAAAATCAATCAGTTATTTCGATAAATATTTAACCCAAATCACCGAAGAATCTGGAGAAGATTGGGCAGAGCCCACGGCATTCCTGTACCGCGGAATTGCTTATTATGAAAAGCGTAATTTTGAGGAAGCTTTAAAAGATTTTGACAAATTACTTTTTTACAATAAGGACCGTTCCGCTGATGGAAAATATTATAAAGCCTTAATTTTGAAGGAAAAAGAAGATTGCGAAACCGCTCGGCAATTGTTGGCCGAAGCAGAAACAGATTTTGCAAACGGGTATTACAATAATAGGCACTATGTGGAAACGCTCTATCAAATTTACCCGCAAGACTTTGAAAAACTTAATACGGAACTGAAAACCCAATGCCCACACAAAAACGAAACTTACTAACCCGCTTTCTTATTTGGCGAATTAAATACATCTCACAAACGCAATTTGTGTATTTAATAAGCATTATTGTTGGATTCATGGCGGGTATTGGGGCGGTTATCATTAAAAACTTAACACACTTTATCCAATCGTTGCTAGAAGGTAAATTAGTTAAGGATTATCACGCAGCCTTCTATTTTATATTTCCCATTATTGGTTTTACCCTCGTTTACATTTACATAAAATACATACTCCGCAACAAGGTAAACCACGGTATTCCCTCAACCCTTTTTGCCATTTCGAAAAGAAAAGGCCTAATGAAACGTTTTCAAATGTTTGGAAGCCTAATAGCCGCTCCTATTACCGTTGGTTTTGGAGGCTCCGTTGGGCTGGAAGGTCCTACTGTAGCTACAGGCGCAGCTTTTAGCTCAAATCTCTCGAGGTTGCTTCACTTAAATCAAGCTACGCGAACGCTCCTTATAGGCTGTGCTGCAGCGGGTGCAATGGCCTCTATTTTTAAAGCTCCTATTGCAGCAATCATCTTTGCGGTAGAAGTTTTCAGTCTGGATTTAACCCTCGTATCCTTAATTCCATTACTGTTGGCATCGGTTTCCGCAATAATTACTTCCTATTTTTTCTTCGGAAATGACATACTGTTACCTTTTTCCATTGAAGATGAATTTACATTGAATGATATTCCTTTTTATATCATTTTGGGTGTTATTGCTGGGTTCGTTTCTATTTATTTTACACAAATGTACGAACGTGTCCAAAAGCTTTTTGAAAAAATAAATTCTCCCGGAAAGCGCCTGCTAATTGGTGGTGTGGGCCTTGGGGTGCTCGTATATTTTATTCCTCCACTTTATGGTGAAGGGTTTGATGTAATCAACAATCTAGTAAAAGGAAACCCGGAAATAGCCTTACAGAATAATATTTTTCACTTGGAGCTAAGCAATATTTGGGTAGTTATTGCACTTTTGGCAGGTCTGGTTTTTTTCAAGATTATTGCCAGCGCCCTTACCTTTGGCGCAGGTGGCGTGGGCGGTATTTTTGCCCCAGTATTGTTTATGGGGAGTATCATGGGCAATGTGGTTGCAAAAATTCTGAACAACTGCGGTCTATTTCCCAACGGTGTTTCTGAAAGCAATTTTACGCTAGTTGGAATGACAGGCTTAATGGCTGGCGTGCTTTACGCGCCGCTTACCGCCATATTTTTAATTGCTGAAGTAACCGGAGGATACGAGCTTTTCATTCCCTTGATGATTACGGCTGCCATTAGTTTTTCCATCACCAAATATTTTATCCCGCATTCCGTTTACGCAATGGAACTGGGACGAAAGGGCGAACTGATAACCCATGATAAAGATCACGCAGTTCTTACCTTAATGGATATACGGTCAGTTATAGAACGTGATTTTGTATCAATCTACCCGCAAATGAATCTGGGTGAAATTGTGCATCAAGCCGTTGTAAAATCTAAACGAAATCTTTTTCCGGTACTGGATAGGGAAACAGAAGAACTAAAGGGCATCATACTCCTAGACGATCTTAGACCTGTTATGTTTGACCAAAATCTCTATGAGGAATTGAAAGCGAAAGAGCTTATGCACAGCCCCCCAAATATTATCAATTTGGAAGAAGATAAAATGACCGATGTTATGAAAAAATTTCAAGACACGGGCGCATGGAACCTTCCGGTAATAAGCAACGGGAAATATTATGGTTTTGTTTCAAAATCAAAACTGCTAACTGCCTATCGCAGAAAACTGATAGATTTTTCAGGAAAATAACCAGATATTCAATAGAAATTAAAACATATTAAATGAAATATATAATTGCCATATTATTCATAGCTGTACTTATAAGTCTTGGGGTGGGCTTCTATATAAAACCCGAAGATGAAGCAACTGGAAATTTAATAATTGGCCTTACCCTTATGGTCGGCTTTTTTATACTTATGCCTCTATTTATCTACCATAGATGGAGAAACAGAAACGTGAAGGAATACATGCTTACCAAAGAAAACATAAAAAAAATGCGTGATTACCAAAAAGATAAAAAAATATAAAAGGTTGCCGTTTTCAAAAAAATTTTCATTTCATTAACAAATGAAATCATAATTATTTTACATTTGTAGTCTTAGTATTAATTTATTTTTTATTTAAAATGGAAGGAACAGTAAAATTTTTTAACGAATCTAAAGGCTACGGTTTTATCACAAATGATGATACCGGAAAAGACATTTTTGTACACGTAACGGGCTTAAACGGTGAAGCCCTTAACGAAGGTGACAAAGTGGAATATGTTGAAGAAGAAGGAAGAAAAGGACGTGTTGCGGCTCAAGTTCGCGTAATCCACGACTAAAAAATATACGTTACGGATTCTAAAAGCCTTTCAAAATTGAGAGGCTTTTTTTATTTAGTTTAAATTTCTTTTCTCGATAAAAAACCGCTTTAGTAGTTGTGAAGCTTCTTCGGCCAACACACCCCCGGTCAGTATAGTTTTTGGGTGAAGTTTCGTATTTAGAGCAATACACCCTCGCTGTTCGTCCCTTGCGCCATACACAATCTTTGAAATTTGGCTCCAAAACAAAGCCCCCGCACACATCTGGCAAGGTTCAATAGTTACATATAGCGTACAATCCAACAAATACTTTCCACCCAAATAGTTTGCAGCAGCGGTAATTGCTTGCATCTCGGCATGTGCTGTAACGTCGTTCAAAGTTTCTGTAAGATTGTGCGAACGGGCAATAATTTGATTGTTTATAACGATTACCGCCCCAATGGGTATTTCTCCTTTTTCATAGGCAGTTTCAGCCTCTTGGAAGGCGCGTTTCATAAAGTAGGTATCGTCATAGGGGGTTATCTTACTCAAAACTTCAGCTTTAATGAATAGAATTTAAAAAACCAAAATTACGAATTAACAAATTAACGAATTCATCAATTAACAAATTCGCAATAACTGTATCTTTACACTGTGCCAAAAAATATATTAGATACAATCACCTTTCCCGAAGACCTTCGGAAAATTCCGCAGAAAAAATTGCCACAATTGGCACAAGAGCTTCGTGAGTTCATCATAAATGTTGTGGCTACAAAAGAAGGGCATTTGGGCGCGAGTCTAGGTGTAGTTGAACTTACCATCGCCTTACACTACGTTTTTAATACCCCTGATGATATTTTGGTGTGGGACGTTGGTCATCAAGCCTACGGACATAAAATCTTAACTGGCAGAAAGCACATTTTTCACACAAATAGGCAGTTAAATGGCATCAGTGGTTTTCCAAAACGGGCCGAAAGTATCTATGATACTTTTGGGGTTGGGCATAGCAGTACCGCAATATCTGCAGCTCTGGGAATGGCAATTGCTTCAAAATTAAAAGGTGAAATAGAAAAGCAACATATTGCTGTAGTGGGCGACGCTTCCATTGCCAGCGGAATGGCCTTTGAAGCATTGAACCACGCAGGAGTTACGGACACAAACCTTTTGATTATTCTAAATGATAATGCCATTGGCATTGACCCCAGTGTGGGCGCGCTGAAAAATTATTTCACCAAAGTAAAACTAAACGGCGCAAAAGAGTCTGATAATATTTTTGAAGCATTAAACTTTAATTATTCCGGACCAATCGATGGACATAATCTGGATTTGGTAATTTCAGAATTGGAACGGCTTAAAAATGTTTCGGGACCAAAAGTATTTCACGTAATTACAACCAAGGGAAAAGGGTTACGGCAAGCTGAAGAAAACCAAGTTGTTTATCATGCCCCTGGAAAATTTGATGCCCTTACGGGAGATCTTGCTCCGAAAAACAACGACATGCAGCCCCCCAAATTTCAGGATGTATTTGGAAGAACATTGGTTGAATTAGCTTCAGAAAATGAAAAAATTATAGGCATTACCCCTGCAATGCCTACGGGAAGTTCCTTAAAATTTATGATGGATACTTTTCCCCAACGTGCTTTTGACGTAGGGATTGCTGAACAACACGCAGTAACTTTTTCAGCGGGAATGGCTACGCGAGGTTTTACCGTTTTCTGCAATATATATTCTACTTTTTTACAACGGGCTTTCGATCAGGTAATCCACGATGTGTGCCTTCAAAAAATACCTGTAATTTTTTGTTTGGATCGCGCCGGAATTGTAGGTGAAGATGGGGCAACACACCACGGTATTTTCGATTTAGCATATTTAAACTGCATTCCAAACCTTATTATTTTTGCACCCCGTAACGAAACGGAACTGCGGAATATAATGTTCACGGCCCAAAAGGGACTTGATTTGCCGATCTTTATCCGTTATCCGCGTGGGAGAGGCAATATACTCGAGTGGCAAAAACCATTCAATTTAATTGATATTGGAAAGGGTGAAACTCTAAAGGAAGGGAATAGAATTCTCATATTAACTATTGGCACTATAAATCATAATGCGTTGAAAGCAATTGACTTGCTTTCCGCTTCCGAAAGGGAAAAAGTGGGCTGCGTTGATGTTCGCTTTTTAAAACCTCTGGATGAAAATCTACTGCACGAAGTTTTTCAGAAATACGAAACTATAATTACTGTGGAAGATGGTACTACCGTAGGTGGTTTGGGAGGGAGTATTGCTTCTTTCGCCGCTATTCATAATTATCAGCGGAAAACTAAACAATTGGGCGTTCCCGATGTTTTTCTAGAACATGGCACTGTTGAGGAGCTTCAGAAACAAGCAGGTATTTCTTCAGAAGAAATCTATAAAACCATTCAAAAATATTTATAAAAAAAGAGGCTCTTCTGAGCCTCTTTTCTATTTAAAACTATTTCAGTTTTAGTTAATTATCAGCTTAGATGTTTGAGAACGGTTATCTCCCTCTATCTGTATTAAATAAATTCCAGCGTTAAGACCGCTTGCATTTACATTTGCAGTAGTATGAAGTTCAAGTTGCTGCGTGAACACCTTTCTTCCGTTCATATCAAAAATTGATATAGTTGCTTCTCCAACATCCACACGAGATTTGATTGTAATCTCTCCATTTGATGGGTTTGGATAAACTATAAAGTTATTTTCTAGGTTACCATTGTCAGAAACTCCTAGTTCGCATCCGGCAGGCACATCAAAAGCTTCAGTACCGTCAGATCTACTACCTGAACTTCCCTGGCTTGCACTCTCACCAAGACCACGCTTAGCAAAAGCTCTCCAGATCAAACATCTGTTTGCTCCGCCATAGGCAATTTGATCTGCTTCAAGTATTGCATCACGACCGTCTACAAAACCTGGACTACAAGGCTGTAATTTCATACCGTCAAGAACAAGTTGCAATGCAACATTGTTACCCCCTGTACCATTATATAGATCTGCATCAAAACCATATACATCTATTAAATCCCAAGTTAAATCCCATAACATTGTGGCCCAAACTGATCCCACTCCATGTGGAACTGACTGTGTTTTAATATCATCATAGGTAAAATCATTAACAGCAAAATCTGAGCTATAGGCTTTGGCCCTTAAACCAATACCTGAAATACCTTGTCCTAAAGCATAAGTTCCTGTTCCACGAGGGTCATTTCGAGTATCACCAGGTTTCATTGTAAGTACAAATCCTAGATAATCACTCCATCCTTCTCCCATTTGTTCTTGGTTTTGCAAGCATCCAGCTTGTAAGCGTCCACCAGTTAAACGGTTTGAAACACCATGACCGTATTCGTGAGCAACTATTACATTGTCTAGATCTCCATCGCGTTGAAAGTTATCAGTTCCCGATCCATCATCTACTAAAGTTGCATTAATTGTATCTCCATTTAAAAGTGAAGTAATTAAAGCTTCTCCATCAGATTGATAAATCATCACAGCAGGAATATTAATTTGAGCCCCATTTCCGCCCATAACAATTGGCTCTAAAGGCACATCGTTCACAATTATTACAGCTATTGCGCCTTCATTTTGTGCATTTAATACTTTAACGGTGAAGTTACACTCACCTCTCCTTACAACAGCTATTTTTCCTGAAATACTTGATCCATTTGTAATATTATCACAACCGTCATAAGTATCTGTGGAAGGACCTGAGTTATCGTCTTCAACCACTACAAGATCTGCTGTTATTGGAGTATTGGTCAACGGCTCTGCGAAGTTGGAATCCATAGCGTAATATTGTCCAGCCAATGGTCCGTTGTTAACAGTCAAATAGGTTCCCAATACTGTGCCAGGAGCAGTCCAAAGGTACATTTGCATTCTTGGCGCTCCACCATCTGGAGGAGTTCCAAAGTTTGCATTATTTATTCCACTACCATCTTGTGCATCGGCAAAAACATAATCACCAGCACCTGGGGCTCCAGTGTAATTATTTACCTGGAAGTTTCCGCTAGCTTCATCAAAACCATAATGGAACATAACATCATGCATCATATTGTTCATATAAAACAAATTGGTGATGGCTCCATCGGTAAATGAATTTGGATTCTGAGGTAAGTTAAATGGAAAATCGAATGTAAGTGTTGGACCACCTTCGGCTTTTGCACCCACTCCGTTGTTTCCATTTTTGTCTTCTTGTGCAATAACATTGTTACCACGAGTGTATGTATACTCTGGTCCTGGAACTCCATCATTATCATGCCATCCAAATGGAGAGGCAATAGGGTCTGATGGATCATTCACTAATTGATCTGCACCATCATTGGGTCCAACCAATGGCAATGGGAATACACGATAGGCCGCAGCGGCGCTTGTTACAAGAGAGCTGGCTTCACTTTTATTGGCAAACAAAACACTTTGTTCGTTTGAGTGCGAATGAGCTTCTTCGCCAAAATTACAGCTTACAACCCAGTCCATTGTTTCTAATAATTCACCAGTCATAGCATCAATTCGAACACTGTAATAATGTGATGCATCTAAAAGATAAATGCTCAAGTTCCAAGCTAATCTCAGGTTGCCCGTATTTTCCATTTTTTGGTACACAAGCTCTACCGGAATGTTTTCTAAAGAAATATTTCCATTAGAAAAAATGTAGTCGTGGTCTGAAAGTGTTTCAATCAAATTTAAATTTGTGGGACTTTGCAGGCCAAGTGCATTGGCTGCCTTCCCAATAGCGCCCACTGCCGATATTGATGGAGCAGTACTATTAACCTTTGCGGAAACATTTTCAGTGAAAGAAATTTTAGCACTGTACACAGCTCCATCTTTAATAACGAATGGAGATGTTGAATTAAAAATCTCAATGCCTTGATAACGTTGTTCTACATATACGTTATGAACCTGCATACTTTTTGAAAAACTCTGCGAGGTAATAGATACATCTGTTATATCCTGTGGCTGCAAAGAATGCAGCGTTCGGTTTTGCTGAAGATACGTTTTTACCAAATTGCTGTAATCCTGCGCAAAGGAAACATTTACAGCAAAAATGATAATTAAGTAAAGAACTTTTTTCATAAGCTTTAAATTAAGTTTTTAGGTGATTAATGGTAGATAAGATCTATCTATAAATTATTGATTTTCTATTCCCAAATAAAGGATTGCTAAAAATATCATAAAATTGACAATATAACCCTCTAAAATTCAATTTTTAACATTTTTAAACCATATAAACATGATTTTGCTACAAATTGCCTTTTATTTTTTGAAAATTCTGAAGTGCATTCCCATCTGTTAAGCGTGAGATATAATTGCAACACTCCATTAAATATTCATAGACAGATTGGTTTTTATGAGAATGGGAATCAATAAGTTGCAGCAAAATTTTGTCATAATGTCGCGCTATTCCATTTTGATAATTTTCAAAAGCAGAAGTAAATGTTTCCAGCAAAGTTGATAATATAGTATAGCCAGCTATTTCCTTTTCCATCACCTCTGTACTTTGGTAAACTTTTTCAATGCTAATCTTTATTATATCAGCAATTTGGGCCTTGTATTGACTTCTGTCTAACAATGCTTCAGAAAAAGTTCCTTTCAGAATTTCTTCTTCGTTTTCAATAAAAATAGAAGCTGCTTCGGCAATCAAAGTATTAATGGCGAGTGATCGCAAATAAGCCAACCTGTCCTGCACCGTTTGCAGGCGTGAGTAGATGTCTTTTTTCAAACTATCTCGAACCAAATTAATTAAATATTCCAGCGCAATGTCTTCTTCAATCAAACCCAAGTTTATACCGTCTTCAAAGTCAATAATAGTATAGCAAATATCATCTGCAGCTTCTACAAGAAATGTAAGTGGGTGGCGCGAATAACCGTTATTTCCCCTACTTAAAAGGCCAAGTTCTGTGACCACTTCATTGAAAAATCCAGTGTCACTTTGAAAAACGCCGAATTTTTTATCGGCAACGTGAGAAGTAGATTTTTTGGGAAGCGATTGTTTTGGGTATTTCATAAATGCACCAAGCGTTGCGTACGTTAATCGTAGTCCACCCTCAACGCCATTTTTGGATTCGGTTAAAATTTTAAAACCGTTTGCATTTCCTTCAAAAGCAACCAAATCCTGATATTCCTTCTCGGAAAGTTGATTTTTAAAACGTTTTCCATTTCCGTTCAGAAAATAATCGCCAATCGCCTTTTCGCCACTGTGACCGAACGGAGGATTGCCAATATCGTGCGCCAAAGCAGCGGCGGCAACAATGGCTCCAAAATCATTGAATTGATAGCCATGCGTATTCTGTAACTGCGGGTGTTTTTTCAAAATTTCCTTCCCAACAATTCTTCCCAAGGAGCGCCCCACCACCGAAACTTCCAAGCTATGCGTCAAACGCGTATGCACAAATGATGTTTTTGACAATGGAATAACCTGGGTTTTATCCTGCAAGCTTCGAAAAGCAGACGAAAAAATTACGCGGTCGTAATCTACTTCAAAGCCCAAGCGGGTTTCGTTTTCTTCTATTCGTAATCTTTTGCTTTTATCGCCTTGCTTCCGTAGCGAAAGCAACTGTTCCCATTGCATCATAGTTTGTGAAAATTTTGAGGCAAGATACTATTTTTCAGATGCCAAATCAATCATTTTTTTTGTGTGCCTTAACCTTAAGCTAACTCTAATTTGACCAATTGGTAATCGCCAATTAACACAAACCTTACATAAGGGAACCATCTTTGCCCCAAGAAATTAATCTATAAAATTAAGATGAAACTAATGAAAAAATTCTTTTTACCTCTAATAGCGATTTTTGCTCTTGTGCTTAGCGTTAGCTGCAGCAGTAATGACGACGGACCAATTATTGATCCAGACCCAGATCCCGTAAACAATAAACTATCTGGTCAAATCACATCAGACATGACATTAACCAATGATGTTATTTGGGAACTTGACGGCCGTGTAACAGTTACCTCCGGTGCTACCTTAACCATTAATGAAGGAACAATAATAAAAGCTTATGCGGGTCAAGAAGCGAGTGCTGCTGTACTTATTGTTGCCAGAGGCGCTAAAATTGAAGCCAATGGAACAGCTGATAAGCCAATTATTTTTACTTCAATTGCAGATAATATAGCGTTGGGACAGAAATCTGGCACTAATCTTACCGAAAATGACAGAGGCCTTTGGGGCGGTGTTATAATATTAGGTAAGGCAAAAGCCTCTTTGTCTGGTGATGCCCTTGAAAACCAAATTGAAGGTATTCCAGCCAGTGACACCAATGGTCTTTATGGAGGATCTGATAATGCAGATGATTCAGGTACTATGAATTATGTTTCCATTCGCCACGGAGGCACTTCTATTGGTGATGGTAATGAAATTAACGGTCTTACACTTGGAGCCGTGGGAACAGGAACTTCTATTTCAAACATTGAAGTTGTAGCAAATGTGGATGATGGCATCGAGTGGTTCGGAGGATCAGTAAATGTTTCAAACGCAATAGTTTGGGCCTGCGGTGATGATGCCCTTGATATAGACGAGGCTTATTCCGGTACAATTTCAAATTCTGTTGCAATCTTAGGGAATGTTTCAGACCACGCTTTGGAAATTGACGGCCCAGCAGGATCGTTGGAAGGAAGATTCACATTGGACGGTATCACGTTAATCGGAAATACTACTACAGAAAATGGCGAATATGCAGATTTGCGCGACAGAGCAATGGGCACCCTAAAAAACATTTATGCAGTAGGTTTTAAAGCAGATTCTGATGTAGAGTTAGACAACAATGCAGTGGCACAGAACTTTCTTGATGGAAAGTTGTCATTTTCAAATTGGACTGTGAGCTTACCTAATGGAGTTACTGAAGCTAAAAATATATTTGCCGAAAAAACTGGCGAAGGTGAAAGTCAGATAATACTTAACCCAACATTTACTGAAAGAGCTGCTTCTTGGGCAACAGCTGGAAACTCCGGTGGGGCTAATCTTTCAAGCTTCTCTTGGACTTACGCAAAATCTAAAGGAGCCTTGTAAAAATTTGAATTCTCATTTAACTTGTTTTAAATCAATTAGCAATTTGCTCGTCTTTCTAAAAGAAGACGGGCAAATTTTATAAATATATTTTTATGAAAAATATTTTCCCATTGCTTATTGCAATGTTTTTATTTCAGATTTCCTTTTCACAAACAGGTGTTGTTACGGGGGTTATAAATGATGGTGAATATAATGACGTGCTTTCTTTTGCAAACGTTATTGTGAAGGGTTCACAAACGGGAACAACCTCTGATTTTGATGGCAAGTACAATCTAAAGTTAGATGCTGGAACTTACACACTTGTTTTTTCGTTCGTTGGATATCAAACTAAGGAAATTACGGAAGTGAAAATAACTTCAGGCCAAACTACAACAGTTGATGTTACGCTTAATGCTTCTGCTGGACAACTGGATGAAGTGGTTGTTACCACCACTGCCCGTAAAAATACGGAAGCATCTGTTTTAAGCATCCAGAAAAACTCGGTTACCCTAATGGATGGTTTGTCTTTGGAATCCATTAAAAAAACTGGTGCAAGCGATGTGGCTTCAGCAGTTCAAAACGTGCCGGGCGTTTCGGTACAAGGAGGAAAATACGTGTATGTTAGGGGCTTAGGAGACCGATACACTAAATCCATACTAAATGGCATGGAAGTGCCCGGTCTGGATCCAGATAGAAATACACTGCAACTGGATATTTTTCCTTCACAAATTCTAGAAAATGTATTGATTACCAAATCTGCAACTGCAGACCAGCCAGCCGACTTTACCGGCGGTGTAATAAACATTGTAACCAAGGACATTCCTAGCAGAGCTGAATATAGTATTTCTCTTGGATTGGGCTACAACGCTGATTTTCATTTTAAAAACAACTACTTAACAGGCGATAAAAGCGGTACAGACTTTTTAGGTTTTGATGACGGGCTAAGGGACAATCCTATTCCCCAATCACAACAAGTGCCTTTACCGCAACAAGATGGAGAGCTTGTTCGAGATTTAACCCAACGCTTTAACCCGCAAATGGCAGCAGAGCGAGAACAAAATTTTATGAACTATAACTTTGCTATAACAGCGGGAGATCAATTTGATGTAGGCGAAAATAAATTAGGGTATTTGGCATCAGTGTCATATCGAAATGAAACAAAATACTATGATGAATACATCAATGGCCAGCTATTCAGAAAAGACGAATCAGACAGATCTAATTTTGAACTTTTAGCAGACCGCACACAAACTGGTGAGTTAGGAAACAATACAGTTTTAATTAGCGCCCTTGGTGGGTTAACATTTAAAACCGAAAAATCAAAATATCAATTTAATGTACTTCACATCCAAAATGGAGAATCTGAAGCTGGCATTTTTAGGCTGGACAATTTTATAGTTAGCAGCAATACGATTAAAAAAGACAACCTAACCTACGTTCAGAGATCCATTACAAATGGACTATTAAAAGGCACACATACCCTTGGCAGTAATAATGACTGGAATTTGGAATGGAACCTATCGCCCTCCCTTGCCAAGGTGGACGATAAAGATTTTCGCACAACTCCATTTAGAGTATCAATAAATCCCAATACGGGCGAGGAAGTATTTACAATTGAGCCAAGTGAATCTGGCGATGCCTCCAGATTTTTTAGATCACTTGAAGAGGTAAATCTTGCCGGAAAAATTGGCCTTGAAAAGGATCACAATCTTTTTGGCTTTGAAGCAAAAGCTAAAATTGGCGGTGCCTTTACCCAAAAAGAAAGAGACTTTGAAGTAATAAAATACTCTTTGCCGTTGCTTAATTTTTCGTCGGCAACATTTGGAGGTAATCCAAACCAACTATTGATCCCAGAAAATATTTATGACCCAAATACAAATAGCGGAACCTATGTGCGCCAAGACTCCAACGATTCAGATTCTTACAATTCAAAAATTCAAATCGCAGCAGGGTATATAGCTGAAGAATTTAAGGTAACAAATTGGATGAATGCAGCTTTAGGGGTGCGGTTTGAAAAATTCGACTTGATTTACACAGGTGAAAGACAGGACGGAACCAGACTGGAAGATGCCAAAATTTTAGAAAAATCAGACTTTTTCCCATCGGCAAATCTAATTTTTGATTTGAATGAAGATGAAAACAAAAAAATACGTACTTCCTATTCAAGAACTACGGCAAGACCTTCATTTAAAGAAGCCTCACTCGCCGAAATTTTTGACCCAATAAGCAGCACCACATTTATTGGCAATATAAACCTTCAGCCTACTTATGTAAATAATTTTGACATCAGATACGAACAATATGGAGAAGCAGGAGATTTCTTCGCAATAAGCGGATTCTATAAATCTTTTACTGATCCTATTGAGCTTTCATTTATCAGAAGGGCGTATGGACAATACACGCCACTAAACTTAGGAGACGCAAAAGTTTTTGGGGGTGAGCTAGAAATAAGAAAAAATCTCGGGTTTATAAGCGGTTTACAGAATATAGATTTCAATTTAAATTTCTCACTTATAGAATCGCAACAGCAGTACAGTGAAGACGAAAGGGAAGGAAGGCTAGATAATTTACGTACCGGTGAAATACTTGACGACAATAGACAATTGCAAGGCCAAAGCCCTTATTTAATAAATCTTGGCTTCAATTATAAAGATCCGGAAACTGGACTCCAAGGTGGCCTTTTCTACAATACTCAGGGAAAAACACTTCAAATTGTAGGTGCAGGAGATGTGGCAGATGTATATACAATGCCCTTTCACAATGTGAAACTGAACATTTCAAAAAGCTTTGGATCAAACAGAAATTCAACAATATCCTTAAAGTTTGACAACTTATTAAATGATGATATTGAAAGCGTTTATCAATCGTTTGGAGCAGAGGATCAACTATTTTCCAAATGGAGTCCGGGACAAGAAATTAGTTTGGGCTACTCACTCAAATTCTAAAATGTATTACGTGAAAAATAAAAAACCCTAGCATTTGAGCTAGGGTTTTTTTATGTAAAATAGAATTAGAGTTTAATTAGAAACAATTTGAATATCGTCAGATTTCCAAGTTACAACCTTGGCAATACGGGCATCCGCATAAGAAACTTCTTTTATGTCTTCATTTGTAAAGAAATACCACGTGCCCACTTTTTCACCATTATTATATTGCGCAATGGCAGTTTTATTACCGTTAAAGTCATAGCTCACCCATTCTCCAGTTAGCTTATTGTCTGCAGTATAGTAGCCAGTTTGTGCAACCGTTCCATTATCGTGATATATTGTTGCCTTAATCATATCGCCATCCAAATAATACGTGTTTTTATTAGCATTTTGTGCAAATGCCATTGAAACTGTTAATACGATTGCAAAAAGGGTGATTAAATTTTTCATTTTTCAAAGTTTTAAATTTTCAGAATAATCAAATTTACAAAATTAACGCTTACGAAACCATTTGGTAACGTTAACTTAACATTAAACCTTTAACTTGTTTGTTTTCAATGTTTTAAAAAACAACCCTTTGTTTCGAATCAATATCTTAATGATTTGGTAAAGCTATCTTCACACTAAGTTATGACCGATAGATTTTCTTTGTAATTGCCTATTATATTGGGCAATTTTTGAAATCGTTTAGTTTTTGTCGACTAGATTTTCAAATGGGGCTGTTCGTTGAGGACGGCCCTTTTTTTATTAAATTTATAGGAGCCAAGGAAACGTAGCTTAACAATATGGAAACATACCATTAGTTAAAAATTTAGTCCTTTGCAGCGACAAAAACTATAATCGATTTTAAAATGTACCTAAAGAATATTTTCTTTATTGGTTTTCTATTTTTGTGTGTTTCCGCGGTCCATTCACAAATAAGTGTTCCAAAATTTGGTGACGGTATGCTTAACATTGTGGGCAAAGACAGTACGTGGAGCGTCCGATTTGCGCCACGAATGCAAGTACGGGCCAATTCTTCCTGGGATTACGATGGCGATAAATTTGGAAAACCGGAACAAAGCTTTATTATCCGTCGCGCCCGTTTAAAATTTGACGGATTTGCCTATTCCCCGAAACTGCGCTATAAAATTGAACTAGGTCTTTCAAATTTTGATGTGGCAGGAGCTTCAGAATTCACTGGCAATGCCCCTCGAATTATTTATGATGCAGTAATAATGTGGGGGTTCTACAAAAATCTGGAGCTATGGGCAGGACAGGCAAAACTTCCCGGGAACAGGGAACGTGTAATATCTTCCGGTAATCTTCAGCTTATAGACCGTTCCAGACTTAACAGGTTATTCAATATTGACAGGGACCTTGGAGTACAATTGCGCCATAGTTTTAAGGCTTCTGAAAATTTCCTAATTCGCGAAATGTTTGCCGTTTCACAGGGAGAAGGTAGAAATATTACAACCGGAAATATTGGAGGGTTTCAATATACAACCCGCGTAGAGCTATTGCCTTTTGGCGAATTTACCAAAAAAGGTGATTACATTGGCGGAGATATTTATAGAGAAAAAACGCCAAAACTTGCCATTGGCGCCACTTATGATTTTAACAATAATGCCGTAAAAACCCGAAGCAATCAAGGCAGCTATATGCGCAATGATATCGGTTTTTACGAAACCAATATAAGTACCATTTTTGTGGATGCTATGTTTAAATATAACGGGTTTTCATTAATGGGAGAATATAGTTATCGCGATGCTGAAAACCCCCTAGTAACCAATAGTGATGGTTCTATTACAGAGCAGGAGGTTTATACGGGGCAAGGGCTCAATTTTCAAGGAGGCTATGTTTTTAAAAACAATTGGGAAATTTCCGGACGTTTTACCACCATTTTGCCAGACAATATTTTTTCTTCCAATGACACACAAAATCAATATACTTTGGGAGGGTCTAAATATATAGTGGGCCATAAATTAAAAGTTCAAACAGATTTATCATATTCAACCATTGCGGGTGAAAGCAGCTCTTTGGAATACAGGCTGGGTTTTGACCTTCATTTTTAAGAAAAATACAGATAACAATTTGGTAACAATCAATCCTATTTTATATGGGAAATTTGCACCAACTTAATTAAAACTAGAATGGATAATATTTATTTATTAATGATTGTTGCACTTGCCGCGCTTGCAATTGCAGATCTAGTGGTTGGCGTTAGTAATGATGCCGTAAACTTCTTAAACTCAGCCATTGGCTCTAAAGCACTTTCCTTTAGGACTATTTTAATAATAGCCAGTTTAGGTATTTTCATTGGTGCCGTTTTCTCCAGTGGAATGATGGAAGTGGCGCGAAAGGGCATCTTTGTCCCCGGAGAATTTTACTTCGACGAAATAATGATTATTTTCATGGCGGTAATGATTACCGATATCTTGCTGCTGGATTTTTTTAATACTATAGGTTTACCAACATCTACCACGGTTTCCATTGTTTTTGAACTTTTGGGCGCTGCCGTTATTATGGCGCTGATAAAAATTGGCCATAACGATGCAGAGACCATTTCAGCAATTACAAAATACATCAATACCGAAAAAGCGGTAGAAATTATAACAGGAATTCTGCTTTCGGTTGTGATTGCTTTTACCGTGGGGGCAGTAGTTCAATACCTGTCGAGGCTGGTATTTACCTTCCACGTTGAGCGAAAAATGAAATATTTCGGAGCTATTTTTGGAGGTTTGGCTCTTACCTGTATAAGCTATTTCATACTTGTTAAAGGTTTAAAGGGAACTCCTTTCTATGGCGATTTTAAAGATATTGTTGAAAGTGATACTTGGATGCTTATCGGCGGAAGCTTCATTTTTTGGACTGTGTTCTCGCAACTTTTTATGATGATTTTTAAAAAGAATATTTTAATCATCGTAATAGCAGTAGGTACATTCAGTCTTGCGTTGGCATTTGCAGGAAACGATTTGGTAAACTTTATTGGGGTTCCAATGGCGGCATACCATAGTTATATTGACTGGTCAACTTCTGGTGTCGCGGCCTCAGAGTATAATATGCACAGCCTTGCTGAAAAAGTTCCCGCAGAGCCTATGCTGCTCTTCATTGCTGGTGGTGTAATGGTTCTTACATTGTGGTTTTCCAAAAAGGCACGAACGGTTTCTGATACCGAAATTGACCTTGCACGCCAAGGCGAGGGCCATGAAAAATTTAGCCCAAACATGCTTTCAAGGTTTTTGGTAAAGTCCAGCACCCAGATTGCAACCTATTTTGAATATATCATTCCGCAATCGCTTCAGCAGAAAATAGATAAACGTTTTGAAAAACCGATAGTGAACCTACCCAAACACAAAACCTACGAGCTTCCAGCTTTTGATATGATCCGTGCCTCCATAAACCTTATGGTTGCCGGAATTCTGATTGCTACGGCAACTTCTATGAAACTACCACTTTCCACCACCTATGTAACCTTTATGGTAGCCATGGGTACATCACTTGCTGATAGAGCTTGGGGTCGCGAAAGTGCCGTTTACCGCGTTGCAGGGGTAATGAACGTAATAGGTGGTTGGTTCTTTACTGCATTTGTGGCATTTGCAGCAGCAGGTACGCTTGCCTATCTAATATTTATAGGTCGTGGCGCAATGATAGCCGTGTTGTTATTATTGGCTATTCTTTTATTAGTGCGAAATTATCTTTCTCACAAAAATAAAGTGAAACTGAAATTGGACAAGAGCGGCTTGAAGAAAACCGAGAGCAAAACCGTTCAGGGGATTATCCAAGAAAGTGCTGAAAACATTAGCAATGTAGTTTCACGTTCAAATAAAATTTATACCGATATGCTTCGTGGCCTTGCAAAACAGGACACCAAAAAACTGAAGAAGAGCAAAAAAGGTGTAAATAAACTTAATGACGAAGTTGAAGAACTGCGAGACAATATTTTCTACTTCATTAAGAATCTGGATGAAACCAGTGTGCGCGGAAGTAACTTCTACATTGTAATCCTTGGTTATTTGACCGACGTGGTGCAGTCTTTGGAATTTATTTCAAAGGCGAGCTACAAGCACGTGAACAACAATCACAAAGCGCTTCGCTTTAACCAAATAAAGGATCTTCAGGAAATAGACAATCATTTGGAAGAGCTTTTAAATGAAATTGAAGACATCTTCCACAAAAAGGAATTCCAGCGCATCGGGAATGTACTTGAGAAAAAAGACGAAATCTTCGCAAGCCTTTCAAACAAAATTGAAAAGCAGATAGCGCGTACCCGTACCGAAGAATCAAGCCCTAAAAACACCACTTTGTATTTCAGCCTATTGCTTGAAACCAAAGATCTGGTAACGGCCTTGATGAACTTGATGGAGGAATATTACACAAGCTATCGCAAAGCGTAATAAATTTCATCCCATATTTTAGAAAAGGAGTCCAAATCGGGCTCCTTTTTCTTTAGAAGATGCACAAACACTTTTAATCTTCATAGGGCATCTGCCGTATTTTGATGCCTTACGGACCAATTTTACACCAAAAAAATTTTCCGTTTAAAATTATTGTTGGAATATTGTTTCAGCAACCAATAAATCTCAACATTATGAAACTAAAATTTTTATCAATCGTACTATTAATGGCCTGTAGTTTTGTCTTTGCGCAAGACAAGGTTAAATATACCGACGAGGAAAAGGATATGTTAAAAACCTATTATTTTAATGAAGGTTTTGACCAACCGGCCACAAAAAAAGTATCAACCGTTATCATGAAAGATGGTACCGAACATAACGGGTACTGTAAGGGCGTGGTTACAAAGAAAGGGCAGATTGCCCAAATTGTTTTTAAAGACAGTATTACCGACAAAAAAGAAACCTATGATGCATCACAGATTGCAGAAGCCTATCTTTATGCCAGCGGTTGGGAGAAATTCGGAAAGGTATCACAAAAGTTCAGCAATTTCGGGATGGGCAGAAGAAACAGCGTAAATAAACTGACCAGCAATGACCAGATTTATTTTGTAAACCAAAAGGTTTCCCTAAAAAACAAAAAGGACGAGAAAGAATTTTTGATGCAACTGATAAATCCGGAATTCAGCCAGATAATTTCGGTTTACCACGATCCTTTTGCCAAAGAATCAAAAGGTTTTAAAATGGGCCCAGGCCCTACCATTGGTGGCGGTGTTGTAAAGTCATATTACGTTCAAAAAGGCGATAAAGTATTTTGGCTGCCCAAAAGTGATTTTGAGGAAAATTATGACTTCCTCTTTGGAGACAATGCAGCCTTTATGGAAAAATATCCTTACAAATCAATCAATTGGGATTGGTTGAGCGCGCTTGTTTTGGAATATACCAGAATGTCCATGCCCGCAGAGGAATAATAAGCATCGCAAAAAATAAATAAAAAAGCCCTTGTTCAATTGAGCAAGGGCTTTTTTATTTATAAAGTTATTCCAAAATTTACGATCCGCACATCAAGCAATCATCATCCGGAGCGTTTTTGGATTGTGCCAGCATTTCGCGCAATTCCTGCGGTGTCATTGGCTTTGTTGATACATCTTCTACTACATTTGCCTCAACTTCAGCACCAACGGTTTCTTTTTTCTCTTCCTTTTTAAGTGTGAATTTAATGGCATCCACGGCACTTTTGGTCCGTAAGTAATACATTCCCGTTTTCAAGCCGCTTTTCCATGCATAAAAATGCATCGAGGTTAGTTTTGCCATATTTGCATTTTCCATAAAAAGATTTAAAGACTGGCTTTGATCAATAAAATATCCACGGTGGCGGCTCATATCAATAATATCTTTCATAGAAAGTTCCCACACGGTTTTATAAAGTTCTTTCAGTTCCTGCGGAATTATTTCCACATCTTGGATTGAACCGTTGGCGCGCATGATTTCCTCTTTCAAATCCTCGTTCCAAAGCCCAAGTTCCACCAAATCTTCCAAAAGGTGTTGGTTCACAACAATGAATTCCCCTGAAAGCACACGTCGTGTATAAATATTTGAAGTATAGGGCTCAAAAGCTTCGTTGTTCCCAAGAATCTGCGATGTGGAGGCGGTTGGCATAGGCGCAACCAATAGAGAGTTTCGAACACCGTGCTTTTTTACATCCTTTCTCAATTTGTCCCAATCCCAACGGCCGCTTAACTCTTCGTCCTTTATTCCCCATAAATTATGCTGAAATAATCCTTCGGAAATAGGTGAGCCTTTATAACTTTCGTACGGTCCATCTGCCTTCGCTTCTTCCATAGAAGCTGTAACGGCCGCAAAATAGAGTGTTTCAAAAATTTCTTGATTCAATTTTTTGGCCTCATCACTGGTAAAGGGCAAACGAAGCATGATAAAAGCATCTGCCAAACCTTGAATTCCCAACCCAACCGGACGGTGGCGGAAATTTGAGTTTTGCGCCTCAATCACCGGATAGTAATTTCTGTCGATTACACGGTTCAGATTTTTGGTAACGCGTTTTGTTACTTTAAAAAGTTCTTTGTGGTCAAATTCACCGCCTTTCACGAACATTGGCAAAGCGATGGAAGCCAAATTACAAACCGCAACTTCATCTGCAGAAGTGTATTCCATAATCTCCGTACACAAGTTTGATGATTTTATGGTCCCCAAATTCTTTTGATTGCTTTTTCGGTTCGCCGCATCTTTGTAAAGCATATAAGGCGTTCCGGTCTCAATCTGCGATTCAAGAATTTTCTCCCAAAGTTCACGTGCTTTTACGGTTTTTCTACCTTTTCCTTCTGCTTCATATTTATGGTAAAGCGCTTCAAATTCTTCGCTGTGGCATTCAAAAAGTCCTGGGCATTCGTTCGGGCACATAAGCGTCCATTCAGCGTCGTCCTGCACCCGTTGCATAAACAAATCTGGAATCCACATGGCGTAAAAAAGGTCTCGAGCCCGCATTTCTTCTTTTCCGTGGTTCTTTTTCAAATCTAAAAAGTCGAAAATATCAGCGTGCCATGGTTCCACATAAATTGCAAAACTTCCCTTTCGCTTACCGCCACCTTGGTCAACGTAACGTGCGGTATCGTTAAAAACGCGAAGCATCGGCACAATTCCGTTTGAAGTTCCGTTGGTGCCACCAATATAAGATCCCGTTGCACGAACGTTGTGGATTGAAAGACCAATTCCCCCGGCAGATTGTGAGATTTTTGCGGTCTGCTTCAACGTATCGTAAATTCCATCGATGCTGTCGTCCTTCATTGCAAGCAAAAAGCAGGAAGACATTTGCGGTTTTGGTGTTCCACTGTTGAAAAGCGTTGGGGTTGCGTGGGTGAAATATTTCTTCGACATCAACTCGTAGGTCTCCTTCACTGCTGCCAAATCGTTCATATGAATTCCTACGGAAACTCGCATCAACATATGCTGCGGACGTTCTGCAATCTTTCCGTTCAGTTTCAGCAAATAGGAGCGTTCCAAAGTTTTAAAACCGAAATAATCGTACCCAAAATCACGGTTGTAAATTATTGTTGAATCTAATTCCTCGGCGTTGTTTTTTATCACCTCAAAAACCTCATCACTCAGCAAAGGCGCTTTTTTTCCGGTACGCGGATTTACATATTCGTAAAGATCCGTCATCACTTCCGAAAATGATTTTTTGGTATTTTTATGTAGATTGGAAACAGAGATTCGAGCCGCCAAACGTGCGTAATCCGGATGCGAAGTGGTCATTGTTGCGGCAATTTCCGCAGCCAAATTATCCAGCTCGCTGGTTGTTACACCGTCGTAAAGCCCTTCAATTACACGCATTGCTACTTTTACAGGATCTACCAATTCGTTTAAACCGTAGCACAGTTTGCGCACGCGAGCCGTAATTTTATCAAACATTATGGGCTCTTTCCGGCCGTCTCTTTTTACTACATTCATAATTCTTTTATTTAAGTGGTTAGTAATGGTAGCTGAAAATCCTATTATGCAATGAAAATTGCACACATTCAACTTTTACATTTTGAAATAATATATTTGTGGGAAAGCTATTGCTTTCTAAAAATCCGCGTCGAAACTGATTTTGTTTGATTCCTTGTCTTTGTTGGTAACCCCAGCTTTTTGGTATTCGCCTACGCGTTTTTCGAAGAAATTGGTTTTCCCTTGAAGCGAAATCATATCCATAAAATCAAATGGGTTCGTAACGTTGTATTCCTTTTCGCATTCCAATTCCACCAAAAGCCTGTCGGTTACAAATTCAAGGTATTGCGTCATCAATTTTGAATTCATCCCAATCAAACTTGCAGGTAGCGATTCTGTAATAAATTCGCGCTCAATGTTTAAAGCGTCAACAATTATCTCGCGGATGCGCTCTTTAGAAACTTTGTTCACCAAGTGGTGGTTGTGAAGATGAACGGCAAAGTCGCAGTGAACGCCTTCGTCGCGCGAAATCAATTCGTTTGAAAAGGTAAGCCCTGGCATCAAGCCGCGCTTTTTCAACCAAAAAATAGAGCAGAAAGCTCCTGAAAAGAAAATACCCTCAACTGCTGCAAATGCAATTAAACGCTCCGCGAACGAATCACTTTCAATCCATTTTAATGCCCAATCGGCTTTCTTTTTAATCGCCGGAAAAGTTTCAATGGCGTTGAAAAGTTGGTCTTTTTCCTTTTCATCCTTTACGTACGTATCGATCAAAAGAGAATAGGTTTCACTGTGAATGTTCTCCATCATTATCTGGAAACCATAGAAAAATTTGGCTTCACTGTATTGTACTTCGTTTACGAAATTTTCGGCAAGGTTTTCATTCACAATTCCATCGGAAGCTGCAAAAAATGCCAAAATGTGTTTTATAAAATAACGCTCGTCGTCATTCAATTTTGAATTCCAATCGGTAAGGTCTTGGTGCAAATCAATTTCCTCGGCTGTCCAAAAACTGGCTTCGCTTTTTTTATACCAATCCCAAATGTCGTGGTGTTGGATCGGGAATATTACGAATCTGTTTTTATTTTCCTGTAAAATTGGTTCAATTGCACTCATATGTCCTTTGTTTTTAGATTAAAATTTGTCGTTACTCGGGACTAACAAATATGAAGAAATTAAAAGGTTATTTCAGGTGAATTGTTTTGTCTTTTTTAACAAAGTTTTCAACATAAAAAATAAAAAGTTTACAAAAAAAATTAAATCCCTTTTTATAACATTCTATTAATAAGACTATTATATATTTTTTAATGGGCTTGACGAATAGAAAAGTTTACAAAAAATGAAAACAATAACTCCATTTTTTTTGAAAATACTGAAAGCACCAAAAGACTACGTTTATGAGGAAAATGGAGCAACAAATACACAAATATTGTAAAAATCCAAATAGAGATAGTTCGCGACTGCGCTCTACCATTCATTAAATTCGTTCATTCTTTGCGGAAAGAATTATTTAATAAAATCAAACCCGCAATACGGCACCAAAACCTCCGGGATTTTTATTCCATCCTCGGTTTGATAGTTTTCAAGAATGCCCGCCAGAACGCGCGGCAATGCCAGAGCGCTTCCGTTTAAGGTGTGCGCAAGTTTGTTTTTACCGTCTTTGTCTTTAAAGCGAAGTTTTAACCTATTGGCTTGAAAGGTTTCAAAATTTGAAACTGAGGAAATTTCCAGCCAACGGTCCTGCGCGGTTGAAAATACTTCAAAATCATACGTCAATGCTGAAGTAAAGCCCAAATCGCCGCCGCAAAGGCGAAGAATTCGGTATGGCAATTTCAATTCGCGAAGAATATTTTTTACGTGCTCTACCATTCCGTCCAAAGCTTGGTAGGAATTATCAGGATGCTCGATGCGGACGATTTCCACCTTATCAAATTGGTGCAAACGGTTCAACCCTCGAACATGCGCGCCGTAGCTTCCTGCCTCGCGACGGAAACAGGGAGTATAGCCTGTGCAGGTAATTGGCAATTCGGAATGGTTCAGCAAATCGCCACGGAACATATTTGTTACGGGAACCTCAGCGGTAGGGATTAAATAAAGATCGTCAATGCCCACGTGGTACATCTGCCCTTCCTTGTCAGGAAGTTGGCCCGTGCCATAGCCCGAAGCTTCGTTCACCAAATGCGGCACTTGATATTCGGTATAACCGGCTTTTGTATTTTTATCCAAAAAGTAGGCAATCAACGCCCGTTGCAGACGCGCCCCCTTCCCTTTGTAAACAGGAAAACCTGCGCCCGTAATTTTTACGCCGAGCTCAAAATCAATCAAATCATATTTTTTTGCAAGCTCCCAATGCGGCATTGCGCCATCAACAAGTTTTGGAATTTCGCCTTCTTTGAAAACTTCTTCGTTATCGTTTTCATCGGTTCCTGCAGGCACCAAATCATTAGGGATGTTTGGAAGCGTGTAAAGCAATTGCTGCAACTTTTCGGCAGCCGCAAGCATTTGTTCGTTCAGTTGTTTTGAGGACTCCTTCAGTTCAACTGTTTTCTCTTTTAGTTGATTTGCTTTTTGGACTTCGCCACTTTGAAAAAGTTTCCCGATTTCCTTTGAATAGGAATTGCTCTGTGCCAAAACCTCATCCAGCTGCGCTTGCGAAGAGCGGCGTTCTTCATCCACATTTAAAACTTCCTCCAAAACGGAAGCAGCATCTATGCCGCGTTTGGCCAGTGCTTTTATGTACTTTTCTTTGTTTTCGCGGATGTCGGTTACTTGTAGCATGTTCTGATTTTTGAAGCCGCTAAGTTACAACAGACCCCAAAGGTTTTCAAACACTTTGGGGTCTTATTTTATGATTAAAATCTATTCCCTTAAAAGTTTGTTTAAGGTTTTGGGATTCATTCTATTATTGAAAAAGGTAATGATGTAAATTTTTTGGGCAGAAATGTCTTCGCGATAATAAAACGAAACATTTTTATGCACGACAGCTTTTCGGATACTTAGTTTTTCATTTACTACAGGACACGTTATTTGTTGAGTTGCAATTTTCTGCAGCAGACTTTGGGTCAAATCCCTGAATTTTCTCATTTCTTTTTTCGTCCACCGAAATTGAAGATTTTCAAAAATTTCTTTATACGTAATAAGCGCAAGTTTTGACCAAACTATTTCCATTTTTACAGGCCATACTTTTCATTAATCTCAAGAATTACTTCTTCATTTGTAAAAACATTTCCTTCCTTAATATCTTTTAATCCAGCCTCAACAAAAAGCTTTTCGGTTTCAGAAATATCATAATTCCAGTCAGTATCTTTAGAAAATGATTCCTTGAAATTCTTCAATTTCTCAATAACTTCTTCACTATTTTGTTGGATTAACCATTCAACCAACTTGTATTTTTCCAATTGAATATCCATGATTCCTTTTTTATTTAAAGATAATGAAATTTAGTTTGAGTTTGGTTTTGGCTTTTCATTATAATCCTCTGGCGAGGGCAAAATCCATTCACTATGCTTAAAGGGATGCCAAGGCTCGGCGGCCAAATCTACGGTTGGATCGGTAAAAGGGTGATATTTACCGTGATTTACGCGAACGGAAGCTTCCATATACACAGCCACATCACGCCCTTTTTTAGCTTCCACTGCTTTTATTTTTTGGGCAAGTTGCCACATAACATCTGGCTTTGTAGCGACGGAGCCTTGTTGCTTGGGACCCAAAAGGTCACTATAATTGTACCGCTTCTTTTCACCGTCAGGCTTGTTTTTTACCCACACCGTAAGACTTCCGCTTTTGGAACGGAGCATCATTCGCCAGCTAAGCCTGTGGCCTTCTTCGGTCCAAAGCACATCGTCCTTAAAGAACCAATGCCGCAGCGGCAAACCTATTTGAAAGGCAAAATAAATCCCAAAAACCGCAAGCAACAGGTTTTTATATTTCGGCACGATTACCGCATTGCCCGTATATAATTTTTTCTTCGGAAGAAACCGTTTTTGGAGTATTTCCGGAGAAAAGAAAAAAAGCGCAAAAGCAATGGACATATAAGGAAAGATGCCTATTTGAAATACAATTGAGTTGAAGAGATGAAAAAACACAGAAATTACAAATCCCAATAATCGTGTGCGTTTCCAAAGCATCAATGGCACGATTAGCAAGTCAAAAAAGATGCCTGTATAGGCAATGGCCCAATGCACCCAGTTTTGCTGTAAAAAATCGCCAATAAGCCAGTAATGTTTTTTACCCTCCATCAGCAATGCTGGCATGGAGGCATCTAGCCAATTGGGGTATAATTTTGCAACTGAAGCGTAGGTATAAACAATCCATACCTGCAAAATCAAAATCAACAGCACCCAACGCGGCATGGAAGGTGATTTAATTTCAGGATTTAGCCTTGCGTCCACTGAAAACCATCGGTTGGCGGGAAGAAAGGCCATAATCCAGCACAGCAGCATCATTAGGTAATAATGGTTATTGTAGCTGCTTTTCTGCATTAAATATACGCACGTCCACATTAGCGCATAGGCTATCATGCTGAACCTATACTTAAAACCAAGCATCACAAAAATCCCGAAAATACCCATTATCACGAAGTAATAGTACATTCCGGGCCCTTGTAGATTTTGCAAAAAATCGAAGCCGATAAAGTTGAAAGTGTATGGTGGCTCAACCAATGTTCGTCTCAGCCAACCAGTAGCTATTGCACCAAAAGCCTCGATGGTTATCAAAAGACCAAAAACGGCCCTAAAAAGGACCAAACCAATATTGTCAATTTGTTTGAAAAGAAATTTATTCACGGTCTTTTAAAAATTGCTTTGCGAAGGTTTCGTCCTTTTCAATTTCCCGCTTTAGAATTTCCATCGAATCAAACGTTTCCTCGTTGCGAATGTATTTTAAAAACGCAATGGTTATTTCCTTTCCGTAAAGGTCTTTGTTGAAATTGAGAAAATGTGTTTCGATTGTTTTTTCGGTTCCGCCAACGGTGGGGTTGGTACCGATACTGGTGATTCCGAAGATTTTTTCGCCTTCAATTGTGGACTGCACAATATAAACGCCGTTTTTGGGAACGAGTTTGTATTTTTCCTTCAATTTCAGATTTGCAGTGGGGTAATTTATAGTTCGGCCAATGGCTTTTCCTTTAACCACTTCGCCCGAAATCATAAAGTTATACCCCAAATAATTGTTGGCCGTTTCAATATCGCCTTCGTTCAAGGCTTTTCGGATTTTTGTGGAACTTACTGCAACATCGTCAATTTCCTTTGCTGAAATTTCCTCTACTTCAAAATTATAGGTTTTTCCAAATTCCTTTAAATCCTCGATATCGGCATTGCGGTTTCTTCCGAAGCGGTGGTCGTAACCGATGATGATTTTTTTCGCCTTTAAACTATTTACCAAAATATCACGCACGTATTCCAAAGCGGTCAATCGTGAAAAAGCGTGGGTAAACGGATGGATAACCAAATGGTCCAGCCCTGTGTTTTCAAGCAATTCGGTGCGTTCGTCAATAGTATTTATAAGTTTGATGTCCACATTTTGCTGAAGCACCATCCGCGGGTGCGGGAAAAAAGTAAGCACCACGGAATCCAGATTTTCCTTTTTTGCGGTTTCTACCAAACGCTTCAAAATGGCTTTGTGGCCAATATGCACGCCGTCAAAAGTGCCGATTGTGACCACACTTTGGCGGGAATTTTTATATGCGGAAGCTGATGGATATTTCTTCAAAACTATTTGCCGTTATATGTGTTCATCGTAATATTCATTCCCGCGAGGGCAAAGGATTCAATAATTTTACAGCTTAACTCCAGCCGCTCGGGCAGTTGTTTCTCCTCTTCGGCTTCCCATTCGCCCAAAACGTAATCTACCTGTCTCCCTTTTGAGAAAGCATCGCTTATCCCGAAACGGAAACGGTTGTAATTGGTGGTGTGCAGCGTATTCTGAATATCCTTCAACCCGTTGTGCCCGCCGTCGCTGCCTTTGGTTTTTATGCGAATGGCTCCAAAGGCCAAATTTAAATCGTCCGTAATCACCAGCGTACTTTCCAAAGGGATTTTTTCTTTTTCAAGCCAGTAATTTACGGCCTTTCCGCTTAAATTCATATACGTGCTCGGCTTCAGAAATATGAGCGTTCTTCCTTTTACTTTATGCGAAGTAACGTCGCCCAATTTTGCCGTTTCCCACATAAGTGAATTTTTTTCGGCATAAAAATCGACCACTTTAAAACCGATGTTGTGGCGGGTGTTTGCGTATTTTGGACCAATATTGCCAAGGCCCACAATAAGGAATTTCTTCATTGGATCTGTTTCTTCTGAAATAGTATCGACAGTTTTTGTCGAAAAAAGTTTTTTGAAAAATGAAAACATACTGCTGTCAATCTTCGGTAAAAATAAAAAAAGCACCCCGAATTAACGAGATGCTTTTGGGTAATCTTCTTAAAAAGAAATTTATTCCTTTACTGCAGCAACATCATCGGTTTCTGTAGCTGGAACTTCCTCTCCTTCTGCACCTTCAGCAGTTTCATCTTCTTCTTCAACTTCGTCCACAATAGCAGTACGTGAAGTTCTAACCTGGCAGATAACGGTGTTATCTGGGTGCATGATTTTGTAATTGTCAGTTTTAAGTGACTTTGTGTACATTTTGTTACCAATACGCATTTCGGTAATGTCTGCCTCAATAAAATCCGGTAGATTTTCTGGCAAAGCCTTCACACGAAGCTTACGGTTAACAATACGTAAAACCCCACCGTTACGAACACCGCGGGAGTTACCAACGGTACGTACAGGAATTTCCATAGTTACTTCCTTATCATCAAAAATCTGGTAAAAATCGATGTGAAGAATACGGTCCGTCACTGGGTGAAATTGTATATCCTGAAGGATGGCGTTAATTTTTGTGCCTCCTAGGTTGATTACAACCGTGTGTACGTCTGGAGTGTAAACCAAGTCTTTAAATGCAATTTCTTCTGCTGAAAAGCTAATTGGCTCATCCCCTCCGTAAACTACGCAAGGAACCATTCCAGCATTACGTAGGGCTTTCGTTGCCTTTTTGCCCACGCTTTCTCTTTGTGATCCTTTAATTGTAATAGATTTCATTTTGTTTGAATTGTTTATTTATTAAAAAACTCCCTAAAAAGCTGTTTTTTAGGGAGTGCAAAGATAAATTTTATTTTGGATTATCGGTTTAGGAATTTTGATTTTTTCTTTGGAAAGAAACCTACATCAAAAACTTTCCGCTTATAGACTTGTTCGCGTTTACGCTAAGCATAACATCAGCAAATAATTTGGCACAGCTGATTACTCTAATTTTATTGCTTGGTTTTGTTGGTATAGAATCCGAAACAATAAGCTCCAACAATTGCGATTTTTCAATTCGCTCATAAGCATTTCCTGATAGAAGCGGATGGGTACAAACCGCACGAACACTAAGCGCACCGCGCTCCATCATCAAATCGGCAGCAGTAGTAAGGGTTCCGGCGGTATCAACCATATCATCAACCAAAACAACATTTTTGCCTTTTACATCGCCAATAAGTTCCATGTGCGAAATAACGTTCGCTTTCTCCCGCTGCTTGTAGCAAATAACTACGTCGCTTTCCAGAAATTTTGAATACGCATATGCCCGTTTTGAACCGCCCATATCTGGGGAAGCGATAGTAAGATTGTCTAATTTCAAACTTCTTAAATAGGGAAGAAATATAGTTGAGGCAAAAAGGTGATCAACTGGCTTTTCGAAAAATCCTTGAATTTGATCTGCGTGGAGATCCATTGTAATTATACGCGTCGCCCCCGCAGTTTCCAGCATTTTGGCGACCAGTTTTGCGGCAATAGGAACACGCGGCTTATCTTTTCGATCTTGACGCGCCCAACCGAAATATGGCAAAACGGCAGTAATGTGACGGGCGGAAGCTCTTTTTGCGGCATCAATCATCAACAAAAGCTCCATTAAATGGTCGCTGTTTGGAAAGGTGGAGCCAATCAAAAAAACGCGGCTACCGCGAACAGACTCTTCAAAAGAAGGTTGAAATTCGCCATCGCTATAATGCGCAGTAATAACTTTTCCCAACGGAATACCGAAGGCTTCTGCAATATCTTGCGCGAGCACCTCACTTTGTTTGCAGGCAAAAATCTTTGGTTCTGGGATGGCAGTTGACATAACTTTTGGTTTTGGTTTATTGAGGCTGTAAAGGTAAAAATTAATAGTTAGCGATTTTTAAAAAAATAGCTGGATAAAATTTTAAGTAAATTATAAATAATTGTTTATTTTTGCCTCCCGCTTGCTCGAGTGGCGGAATTGGTAGACGCGCTGGATTCAAAATCCAGTTCTTTCGGGAGTGTGGGTTCGATTCCCACCTCGAGTACAAATAAAAACCTCAACAGAAATGTTGGGGTTTTATTTTTTTATGAATTTTTCCACACTTTTACCTTCTGAAGTGGTTATTTCGAGAAAGTACATCCCCTTAGCCAAGACGGCTATATTGATACTTTCATTTGCTGGCACAATTTCCATAATTCTTTTCCCCGATACTGAATAAACTATTGTTTTTATAATTTTGGCATCTTCGGATTTTATAAACAGTTGATCGGAAGCTGGGTTTGGGTAGAGCTTGAATTTTTCGGAATTATTGTCTTTAATGGATAGTGGCTCTCCAGCAATGAAATCCAGCCAATATCCTAACTGACCCTGCCCAAAATACAAATGTTGGAGATTGTCTGAAGAAGAAATTTCTATACCATAGAAATGTGCTTGATTCAGCGAAAAGTATTCAAAATAATACAATTCAAAATCATCGTGAAATTCTGTTTCACAGTCTTCCGTAGTATCAGAATAATTATACGGTCTCAATTTATCTAATATTTCATCGTATAGAAAATTCCCTGAAAAGGAATTGCAGGCTCCAAAACCCTCAAAAGATAAATCTTCAAAAATAGTTAATGTAGGGTGTATTGGAGGGTCAATATCTTCAATGTAAAGTGGGCCTCCAAAATCAAATTCCATTTTGTAAAGATTCCATGTTTTAAAAAGTTCGGGGTCTGGATTTTGCGCAAACGATTGAAGCACTGCAAAAATTGTTAAAAATATAAGCGTGACTTTCTTCATAATTGAAATATTTAGAAATTTAATTAAATATATGAAATCTTCCCCACAATCACTATATTTGGGCAAACCCTGAAAACCCAATATCCCCAATGTCTGATTTCTGGTTGTATTTTAACCTTGGCCTCCACCACGTATTGGATTGGAAAGCTTACGATCACGTTCTCTTTTTAATTGTGCTCTGTGCAGCCTATACTTTTTCCTCCTGGAAAAGGTTATTGCTTTTGGTGACTATGTTCACCATTGGCCACACAATTTCATTGCTGTTGGCAAGCTATAATGTGGTAACTGTTTCAGGAAAGCTTATTGAATTTTTAATTCCAGTCACAATTTTGGTTACGGCGCTTTTTAATCTTTTCACTGCCGGGAAAGAAAAGAAAGTGGAGAAAATGGGCATTTTCTATATCGTTACAATTTTCTTCGGGTTGATCCACGGGCTTGGTTTTGCCTCTTTTTTCACCGCATTGGACAGCGGAAGCGGCATTTTGCCATTACTGGAATTTGCCCTCGGTATTGAAACCGCGCAAATTATTGTTGTAATCATTATTTTAATCATCGCATTTATCTTCCAAACCATCTTCCGCTTCAATAAACGCGATTGGGTTTTGGTGGTGTCTTCTTTGGTTATAGGAATGATTATCCCAATGCTAATCGACAATTGGATTTTCTAAAATTTTATTAGAAACAATAAAGAGTAATTTTTTAGAAAAAATCTCTAATAAACTTTTCAGCGCATATCTTCATTAACTCATTTGGCAATAACTTAACAACATTTTATTTGGCAGTGGTGTAACTTCCAAGTAATTTCGTTGTCTATTTAAGAGTATGAAAGACAGCAAACAACGCAAATACGATATTGCGTATCTACGGATGGCCCAAGAGTGGAGCAAACTTTCTTATTGCAAACGAAGACAGGTTGGCGCGCTTATTGTTAAAGATAAAATGATAATCAGTGATGGTTATAACGGCACACCCACAGGTTTTGAAAATATTTGCGAAGACGAGGAAGGTTATACCAAATGGTATGTGCTTCACGCAGAAGCAAACGCAATCTTAAAAGTAGCTTCAAGTACCCAAGCCTGCCAGGGAGCAACGCTTTACATAACAATGTCGCCCTGCAAGGAGTGCAGTAAATTAATACACCAAGCTGGTATAAAAAGAATGGTTTATTTAAACGAATATAAAGACAACTCTGGCATCGCCTTTCTTGAAAAAGCCGGAGTAAGCATACAACATCTTGCAGATTTGGATTTAGAATGATGGGAAATCAAAAAAAATACTTGCCTTTGTTGATTGGACTGGCGCTGGCCGCAGGTGTTTTTATTGGGTCAAAACTCAATTTTAACGACGACACAGAAAAAATCTTTGCCACAAGTTCAAAAAAAGACAAACTCAATAGGCTCATAGATTATATAGATTACGAATATGTAGATAAAGTAAACACAGACAGTATTGTGGACGTTACCGTGAACGGAATTCTTGAAAACCTCGACCCACATTCGGTGTATATTCCCAAAAGCGAGTACCAGCACAATGCCGATGATATGCGCGGAGCTTTTACAGGTATTGGGGTTAGTTTTTACATCTATAAAGATACCATAGCCGTAATCCGTTCCATTGAAGGCGGCCCAGCAGAAAAGGCCGGCATTAAGGGAGGCGATAGAATTCTATATGCCGACGGCAAAAAACTTTTTGGTGAATTGGTAAATCGCGATAGCATCTCCAATTATCTAAAAGGCGAAATAAACAGCAAAGTAGCTTTGGATGTTTATCGACCCAGCGAGAAGAAAGTTTTAGAACTAAAGGTGCGAAGAAAGCAAGTGCCACTAGTAAGTGTGGATGCTTCGTATAAATTGGACGATGATTTGGGCTACATAAAAATCAACCGTTTTTCCGAAACAACTTTTAAGGAATTTGAAACTGCGCTGGATAAACTTAAAGACCAAGGCATCAAAAAATTGGTTTTGGATCTCCGCAACAATCCCGGTGGTTATATTTCAACTGCAGAGCGTGTGGTAGATGAATTTTTGGGTGATGACAAATTAATCCTCATCACAAAAAATAAAAGTGGCGATATTAATAAAACCTATGCAACCCGCCGTGGTGATTTTGAACACGGAAAACTTTACGTTTTAATCAATGAAAATTCGGCCTCGGCCAGTGAAATTGTAGCCGGCGCATTACAGGATAACGACAAAGGAACAATTATTGGCCGCCGCTCTTTCGGAAAAGGATTAGTACAGCGCGAAATGTCCCTCGGCGATGGAAGCGCGGTGCGATTAACAATTGCACGCTACTACACACCTACCGGGCGCTCTATCCAGCGTCCTTATGGTAATGGTAACGACACCTATTATAGCGATTACGAAAAACGTTACCGAAATGGTGAACTAATACACGCTGATAGCATAAAAGTGGCCGATTCCTTAAAACACAAAACCCCGAAAGGGAAAGTGGTTTATGGCGGTGGCGGGATTATACCTGATGTTTTTGTTCCGAAAGACACAAGCGTTGAAAATGAAACCCTTCAATATGTTTCCAGAAGTGGCTTTATGAGTTATTTCATTTTTGAATACCTCGAAAAAAACCGAGCTATTTTTAAAGGCAGGAAATTTGAAGATTTCAGAAAATCCTTTATCGTTGACGAAAAGCTTTCAAAAGAATTTATTGAGTACGCAAAGTTCAACGAAGCACAGATAGATCTTTCAAATTACACCGAAGATTTGAAGAGAACACTGAAGGCAAACATTGCCCAGCAGCTTTTTGGTCCAAATGAGTATGAAATTATTCTTAACGAAAATGACCCAATGCTCCTAAAAGTTTTGGAATTGGAGACCAACAACCATTTGGGAAAAAATTAACGAACTACTTTTTAGCCCGGGCAGCGATAATTTTGGACACAAGCAAAATACCCAGTAATAAAATTGCGCAAAGACCTGCCAAAATACTAATTGTTGCCACGGCACTGTCGCCTTCAAATAAATTACTGAAATCTAATTTAGTTGCATTAAAAATTACCAGTCCTGCGGCTAAGGCTATCAAAATGTAAATAAGTATTTTCATTATAAATTAATTAAACAATTCTTGAATATTTGATGTAAAAAGTTTCACTGCAATCGCCAGCAAAATTACACCAAATATTTTTTGGATTACCGCAATTCCGTTCTTTCCAAGAAAACGTTGTAACCTGCCTGATGTTTTAAGAACTACAAAAATGATTACAATATTCACCAATATTGCAACAATAATATTTTGAATGGCATATTCCGCGCGCAACGAAAGCAACGTGGTCAAACTTCCTGGCCCTGCCAATAGCGGGAAGGCCAAAGGAAATATAGAAGCCAAATCTGGACTGGTATCGCCTTCCTTAAAAAGTGTGACGCCCAGAATCATTTCTAAGGCAATAAAGAAAAGTATAAGCGCGCCCGCTACCGCAAATTCATTCACGTTAACGCCAATCAATTTTAAAATGCTTTCTCCTAAAAAAAGAAAAACAATCATCACTATCGCGGCAATTACAGAAGCTTTGCCCGAGTTAATATGACCTGCCTTTTCGCGCAGCCCAATTATAATAGGAATATTCCCTATTATATCTATAACTGCAAAGAGAACCATAGTGGCCGTAACTATTTCCTTAAAATTTAAAACCATCACCTTTTTTTTTGAGGGCGCAAAATTAGACAATTAAAATGGATGCCCTAACTTTATCTATCGTTAATAAAAGTATAATTTCCACTACGTAAAATAAGTAAAGAAACTATATTTGCCGCATGTTTCAACTGGGAAAAACAATCGTTTCTGAAGACATTATCGAAAAAGATTTTGTCTGCAACCTCAATGCTTGCAAGGGAGCGTGTTGTATTGAAGGCGAAGCGGGTGCTCCTGTCACTGAAGAAGAAGTCGCAATTCTTCAGGAAATATACCCCAAAGTGAAACCTTTCCTTCGACCAGAAGGGATTGCCGCCATTGAACAACAAGGCACACACATCAAAACAGAACTTGACGAATTGGAAACCCCATTGGTAGACGGAAAGGAATGTGCCTACGTTACTTTTACTGACAGAGGTATAGCCAGTTGCGGTATTGAAGACGCTTTTAATGCGGGAACGATTGATTTCAGAAAACCGATTTCCTGTCACCTCTACCCAGTCCGTGTTCAGGATTACAGTGAATTTGCCGCTATAAATTATCACCGCTGGCCCATTTGCGATGATGCTTGTTCCTTAGGCAAGGAACTCAAAGTACCGGTTTATAAGTTTGTGAAAACGGCCCTTATCCGAAAGTTTGGCGAAAATTGGTACGCAGAGCTTGAAAAAGTGGCTTCAGAAATGTAGTCCTTAAAACATCTTCTTCTTTTTAATCGCTGCTTATTTTACTGATATTGATTATATTAGTGCTATAATTCAACAAATTATTCACTAACTAAAATTTTCAATTATGAAAAAGTATGTACTGGCCTTATTTGTTTTTTCGGTTTTGATAAGCTGTAAGGATAATCCCGTGAGCAAAAAAATTAAGGAAACCAAGGATGCTGTTTCCAATTCTACCAATGCAGTTCAGGAAATGACCAATATGCAGGAAGACATAAAAGACCTTCAAGAAACTACGCCATTAACAAATGAAGAATTAAAATCTTGGCTTCCGGAAAAAGTAGAAGGCATGAACCGTATAAGCTACAAGGCAGGTCAAGCAGGAATGATGAACATTTCATCTATTGAAGCCACCTATGCCAATGAAGACAAATCGAAAAAATTTTCCATAAGTATTATAGATGGCGCTGGCCAAGTAGGGGCAGCAGCAACAATGGGTATTCGGATGGTAATGTCGCAAGATTTTGAAGAAGAAGACGAAAACGGCTCTCGAAGAACTGTTACCAAAAATGGCAAAAAAGCCATTGAGGAATATCGAACTGGCAACAATAAAAGTAAGATCCAACTCATGGAAGGCAACCGCTTCTATCTGGAAGCAAACGGAACCAATATGGATTTGGACGAAACTTGGGACGCTATTGAAGATCTAGACATTGAGAAATTGGGATAAAAAGCCCTATTTTTAATAGAAATAAAGCCGAAAACCCAGTAGTTTTCGGCTTTTTTCATGAATGTTACATCTGTTATAGGGTTTGGTACAATAATTATAAGCCGTGCTGAAACATTACCATAGATTTGCCCTAAGTTTTTAAATCACTCATTAGTAAACTCCTCGATTATAAAGTGAAATAAACAAGTATTAATTAAAAAACACGTAATCATGAAAAATGTAATTACTTTTTTAATGTGCTCACTTTGTATAATCACAGGGATAGCACAGTCAGACTTTAACGGGAATAGTATAATCATTCCTGAAAGAACCTCGGAACTTGAAGCTTTGTACGAGCAAGCTAAAGTTCTTGAACAAAATGGAACGGCTGCAGAAATAAATGCCAACCGTATTGCAATTAAAAATGCTTGGCAGGAAATTGACCCAAATGTAGCGGCACTCTACAAGCCGATAGTAACCAACAGATTGCCCGAAACAGTAGAAAATCTTCCCTACAATGGCATTTCCTACCCTACACAATTATTAGAAAGAGATGGGCTGCCAGAAATTCCAGAAGATTGGGGCGCAGACCACTTTTTACGGGATGATTTTATTGATGGTGTAGATATGGACGTTACTGGAGGCGGTGACATCTATATTGGCGCATACGAAAATCTTATCGACTTTGGCGGAACATTTGACTCAATATATATTTATCGTTCAACAAATTACGGCCAAACCTTTGATGAATGGAAAAAAGTAGGCGTAACAGCCGCAATGCGAAAAATGCAGATTATCAGCATGGATGGTACTGGCGATGAGTATTTGTTGGCCTATTTAGTTACTGATTCCGAAAATTTCCAAGTGTGGCGTTGGAATATGGCAACTGGTGCTTTTGATGCCCAGGTAATTGCCAGCGACGTGACCGATTTTGGTGTAGATCGCAATTTTCCGGGAAACACCAATGCCCAAAGAGTTTTTGCAACTTATGAAAAAACCACCAGCTGTACTGAAGTATTTTCTGCAAGAAGTACTGCTGGAAGTTATGGTTTTGATTGGGTGGACGAAATATCTGTCGGACTTTGCGGCCAACAAGTAGAATTCACTTATGGATTAGACGGTGGCTGTTACACTACCTTCACAGGAGCGTCTTCAGGAAATTTATATGCGGCAGCAAATTCAAACTACAATGATCCCGCATCGTGGGACGCAAATGAAACTCTTGCAACTGGAGCTTCAACAGAAAGTTTGAACCCAACAATAAGGGCAGCAAGAAAAGATTTTGCTTCAGATGAAGTATTAGTAATCACCTCCTCGCGTGCCGCAGGAAGTTCAGATTCATACACAGGCCAAGCATATCGTCGCGAAAATGGCGCTGCCTACGCACCCATAAACTATATAGGTGCGGGAAGTGACGCAAACATTGCACATATAGATACGTGGATGAGCAAAGTAGGTACAGAAACCATTGAAACTGCATATGTACGCGATGATATTGATGATTCTGAAGATGATTTAAATCGATCTTTCCAATACGACGGCACTGGTTTTGGTCCATTTGAAGGAGTGGGCGACAGTGGATTGAATGTTTTTGATGGCTTTGCCTCTGTTATTGCCGAAACAAACGACCAACTACCCTGTATGGCTTTTGCCGGAACAAGCGGGGGAGGTTCTTACGGTTACGGGCTTTATTATGACGCAAAGTCTGATCTTTCAGTAGGTGAAAACAGTTTTGAAGATTTCAAATTTTATCCAAATCCTACAAGAGAAATCCTGAACTTTTCATCCAAAAATATAATTGAGCACCTTTCAATTTATTCCATACTCGGTCAAAAAGTTTTGGATGATTCACCTAATAAAAATGACGCAGCCCTAAACGTTGCATCACTTAGACCAGGAGTTTATGTATTGAAATTAGCCATAAATGGCCAATCGGCCACATACAAATTCATTAAACAATAAGAGGAGATTGTTTAATGTTGAAAAGAAGGGACTGGCTTAATCGCGGTCCCTTTTTTCATTTAAAAATGCTACATAAAAAAATATCAGCATTGCGGTTACGGCGCTATTTTTGATAAATCTACTTTGAACCTTACGGCTATCGGGTCATTTGTTTATATTTACGGCATGCGTAAAATTCTTTTTATACTATTCCTTTTTACTGTTGCGGCAAGCCATGCGCAGAGCGATGCTTTGGCAAAAAATTATTTTGAACAAGGGCAGTTTGAAAAATCCTTACGCATCTATGAAAAACTGAACAAAGAAAGCCCCTATCGCCTCGATTATTTTATGGGAATGGTGCAAAGCAACCAGCAACTTGAAAACTTCATTGAAGCAGAGCGCCTCATAAAAGAAAAATTGGACAACGGCAGAAATTTTCCCCAGCTATATATAGAATTAGGATATAACTATTCACTTCAAAACCAGCCCGAGATTGCATCTTTAAACTATAACAAAGCTATTGAGGCAATTGAGGCAAACCCTAATTTTTCCTATAACGTAGGCAGTACTTTTGAGAAATATAGTCTTTTGGAAGAAGCCGTTACCGCATATGAAAAAGCCATGTCGCTCAGCGATAAATTGGATTTCAACATGCAACTCGCACAGATTTATGGTGAACAGGGAAAGTTGGAAAAAATGTTTGACAGTTATCTAGGGCTAGTTGAAAAGAACAACGCCTTCAAAGGAGCCGCACAGCGTTATTTTAGCCTTTACACAACTGAAGATCCAAATAACGAAGCCAATTTGCTTCTCAAAAAAACATTACTTCAACGTTCTCAGCAAAACCCCGATATTCTTTATAATGAATTGCTTAGTTGGTTGTTTATTCAACAAAAAGAATACAAAAAAGCATTTATACAAGAAAAAGCTATTTATAGACGTATAGGCGAAGACCTTGGCGGAATAACGGAACTTGCCTACATTGCTATAGCAGATGAGGATTATGAAGTGGGAAGGGAAATAGTAAATTACATAATCGATAATTCCTTCACACCACAAAACAAACTTCAGGGCAATCAAATTTTGATGAAGATGGAAGTGAAGACCGCCACTACCAAACAATATGCTGAAGTTGAAAAAAAGTTTGAAAGCCTTTTGGATGAATTTGGACAAAATCGAGACACCTATTTGCTGCAAATAGACTACAATCACTTTTTGGCTTTTCAAAACAATAAAAAAGAAACCGCCATAGCAAACCTGAAGAATCTGGCAAAACAGAACTTAACTGCGTATCAGGAAGCGCGGGTAAAAATGGAGCTGGCAGATATTTTGGTTTTTGATGAAAAATTCAATGAAGCCCTAATCTATTATTCCCAAATCCAGAAAAAAGTACAGAGCGATGTTTTGGCACAGGAAGCCCGTTATAAAGTGGCGCGTACCAGTTATTTTAAGGGCGATTTTGAATGGGCACAAGTGCAACTTGACGTGCTTAAAAAATCTACTTCACAACTGATGGCGAATGATGCCATGCAGCTCAGTTTGCTTATTAGTGATAATTCCTTGGAAGATTCCACCCAAACAGCTCTAAAAAAATATGCACGAGCAGATCTATTGGCTTTTCAGGATAAAAACACCGAAGCTGTTGATCTTTTGGAAGATATTTTAACAAACCACAAAGGCGAAAAAATAGAGGACGAAGCTTTATTGAAGCAAGGAGAAATTTATGAAAAAATAGGTGATTATAATAAAGCTGAAACCAACTATTTGAAAATTATAGAGTTTTACAATGAAGATATTTTGGCCGATGATGCCCGTTACCGCCTCGCAAAAATTTACGAAGAAAAGCTAGACCAGCCCGATAAAGCAAAAGCACAATACGAAGCGATTATTTTCAACTTTGCGGACAGTATTTATTTTGTGGATTCGCGTAAAAAGTACCGTGCTTTGCGCGGGGATGCTATTAATTAAGCACCAAAATAAAAATTTCAAATTCCAAAGGCATTCTAAAAACATACTGGTCGTCAAATTGAAATTTGGCCCTTGAATTTTGAAAATTTAAGAAAATGTACATATACAACGTAACCATAAATATTGAAGAAACCATTCACGAGCGTTGGCTTGATTGGATGAAAACAGAACACATTCCCGCCATGCTAGCCACCGGAAAATTTAGTAAAGCACTTATGACGCGTGTTGTGGTTGAAGAGGAAATGGGCGGTATCACCTATTCCGTTCAATACACTACCGACAGCCAAGAAACCCTAAAAAAATATTACGCTGAAAACGCTGCAGAACTTCGTGCACAAAGCAAACCTTTTGAAGGGAAGTTTGTAGCCTTCCGCACCGAACTAGAAATTATTAGCGAACACTAATGGGAAAAGAAGTACGGGCCAAAAAACACTTAGGCCAGCATTTTCTGAAAGATGAAAACATTGCCGAAAAAATTGGCGATACATTGACGCTCGAGGGCTATGAAAATGTTTTGGAAATAGGTCCCGGAATGGGCGTGCTTACTAAGTATTTAATTCAAAAAAATGTGGAAGTAATCGCGATGGATCTCGATACGGAGTCCATTGCATATTTGGAAGAAAATTACCCAAACAAAAACCTTAAAATCATTGAAGCAGATTTTTTGAAGTACGATGTTTCACAGCTTTTCGGAGACGAGCAATTCGCTATAACCGGAAATTTTCCATATAATATATCTACCCAGATCGTTTTTAAAATGCTGGAGTGGAAAGAACAAATTCCAGAGTTTACCGGTATGTTCCAAAAGGAAGTTGCACAGCGCATCTGCGAAAAAGAAGGCAGCAAAGCCTACGGTATCCTTTCGGTTTTGGCACAAGCCTTTTATGATGCGGAGTATCTGTTTACCGTGCCGCCATCGGTTTTTAATCCGCCTCCAAAAGTGGATAGTGGCGTGCTTCGGCTTCGCAGAAAAGAAAACTGCACGCTTCCCTGTGATGAAAAAATGCTTTATAAGGTTGTAAAGACTGCTTTTCAGCAGCGAAGAAAAACACTTCGCAACAGTTTAAAATCCTTCAATCTTTCCGATAAAATAAAAGAAGATGCTATCTTTGGCCAACGCCCGGAACAGCTTTCTGTTTCGCAATTTATAGCCCTTACCCAAAAACTGGAAAACGATGCAATTTCAACTGACTGATGAATTTATCGAGCAGATTGAACAGCTTATCGCCACAAACGATGGCGATGCGCTGAAAGAGCTGTTGCATGATTTTCACTTTGCTGATGTTGCGGAACTCCTTCATGAGCTTGACACTGATGACGCTACCTATCTTATAAAACTTTTAGATAGCGAAGTGACCAGTGAGGCCCTGATGGAACTCGACGATGATTTCCGGGAGCGAATTTTGGACAATCTTTCCCCTTCTGAAATTGCCGATGAGCTTGACGAAATGGACACCGATGATGCTGCAGATATTATTGCAGAACTCGATGACCATGTTCAAAAACAGGTAATTGGCCACATAGAAGATGAAGACCACGCCGCAGATATTGTTGATCTTTTACGCTATGACGAAGACACTGCCGGTGGTTTGATGGCGAAAGAGCTCGTGCGTGTAAAAGAAACCTGGACCGTAGCAGGTTGTGTACGGGAGATGCGCCGACAGGCAGAAAACGTGACCCGCGTACACTCTATTTATGTTACTGATAAGCACGGAAAACTCAAGGGAAGACTTTCATTGAAAGATTTGCTTACAGCACCTGGAAAGGCTCACATTAGCGATGTTTATATTCCGAAAGTGGATTATGTAAACGTACACACCGAAGCAGAAGATGTAGCCCGGATTATGCAGAAATACGATTTGGAAGCCATCCCGGTTGTTGATGAGGAAGGAATTTTGGTAGGAAGAATTACCATTGACGATATTGTAGATTTCATAAAAGAAGAAGCCGAAAAAGACTACCAAATGGCAGCGGGTATTAGCCAAGACGTAGAGGCCGATGATGGAATAATAAAACAAACCCGTGCGCGCTTGCCGTGGCTTTTAATTGGTATGCTCGGCGGGCTTGGTGCTGCCAGCATCATTGCAAGTTTTCAAACTATATTAGAAAGCTATCCCAAGTTGCTCATTTTCGTGCCACTAATCCAGGCAACTGCTGGTAACGTGGGCGTACAGTCCAGCGCCATCGTTGTACAGGGTTTGGCGAATGATACGCTTAAAGGAAATATTATTTCGCGACTGCTCCGCGAATCTGGATTGGCACTCGTTAACGGTCTTGCCATTGCCTTGGTAGTTTTGGTGATCAGCCACTTTCTATTTTTCACTACGTACCTAGAATCCATAAGCATTGGCATTGCACTAATTTCCGTTATTCTTTTGGCAGCCTTGATTGGAACCTTTATTCCAATTATTTTGGACCGAAGGGGAATAGACCCCGCAGTTGCTACGGGCCCGTTCATCACCACCAGCAATGATGTTTTCGGAATTCTAACCTATTTTCTTATAGCTAAACTAATCCTTGGATTTTGAAACCTGAAATTTTTAAAAATCGGTTCATTGTTCCTGCTTCGGCCATCGATGGGTTAAACCACGTAAATAACGTAACCTATCTGCAGTGGTGCCTCGATGCTGCGGAAGCACATTGGATTTCAAAAACTTCGGAAGCACAGCGGGAAAAGAATGTTTGGGTAGTTCTGAACCATTTTATTTCCTATAAAAATCCTTCATTTTTGGGCGAAGAGCTTGAAACGCAAACTTGGATTGACAATTATGACGGTGTAAAAAGTGAGCGCCATTATAAAATAATTCGCCCAACTGATGGAAAAATCATTGTTGAGGCCAAAACCCTTTGGTGTTTTTTGGACGGGACAACCTTTAAGCCTTTAAAAATTCCAAAGGAAATAGGCGATCTTTTCCAATAATATCCATTGCATTAAATACTCCAATCCCCGATATTTTCAATACTTTTGCGCTATAAAACCGCATCGCATTGAGCGTTTTCAAAAAACTTTTTAAACAGACTTTTATCTACGGTTTGGCCACCGTGCTACCCCGTGTATTAGCGGTTATTCTGGTGCCGCTTTATGTAAAAGTATTGTTGCCCGAGGAATACGGAATCTTTTCCACAGTAATGGCTTTCCTTATTTTGGGGAATGTTTTATTGAGTTACGGAATGGAAACTGCTTTTTTCAGATTTGTAACAAAAGATGCTTCGCAACAAAAAATTGTACAATCCACAACGCTAACCTCACTTACGGTTTCCACATTATTTTTTTTAGGAATTACCTTGCTTTTCAGAAACTACATCGCAGAGGTTTCAGAGTTTAAACCCGAATACGTAACCTACGGCTTATTGATTCTTGCTTTGGATGCCTTGGTGGTTTTACCCTTTGTTTGGTTTCGGGCCAATGAAAAACCAATGAAATATGCAGTAATCAAAATCTTCAATGTTGTTATAAATCTCGCTTTCAACATATCTTTTTTACTGATACTTCCAAAAGTTGCAGAAAGCAGTAGTTATTGGAATTCCCTTTGGTTTCCCGAAAACAAGGTGGCTTATGTTTTTATTGCAAACTTAATTGCCAGCGCAGTAACGCTTTTAGTTTTGCTGCCGCTTTATATGAAAATAGGTTTCGGTTTCAGCAAAACCATTTGGAAACAGATGATGAAATACGCCCTTCCAGTGCTAGTGGCCGGGATTGCATTCAGCATCAACGAAGCCTTTGACAGGATTCTTCTGAAATATCTTTTGCCCGAAAATATAGCTGAAGTTCAAGTGGGTCTTTATTCTGCGTGCTACAAATTGGGGATGTTTATGACGCTTTTCGTAATGGCCTTCCGTTTGGGCATCGAACCTTTTTTCTTCAACCATTCCGGCCACGAAAACGCAAAAAATACGTATGCTACCATTACCAAATATTTTACGCTTTTGGGATGTTTGATTCTTTTGGTAGTAGTAGTGTATATAGACATTTTTAAAAGAATTTTAATCCCAAACAGTCAATATTGGGAAGCTTTAAAAATTGTCCCGCTTATACTTTTGGCGAATCTTTTTTTGGGAATTTACCACAACCTTTCCGTATGGTACAAAGTAACCGATCGCACAAAATTTGGCGCATATATTTCGGTTTTTGCAGCCATAGTTACGCTCGTGCTGAACTATGTTTTGATACCGATTATAGGTTATATGGGGTCAGCAATAGCAACACTTTCAGCCTATGGCAGTATGATGGTGCTTTCGTATCTTTACGGCCGTAAGTATTATGATGTTCCTTACCAAGTGAAAAAGATATGCGGTTATTTGCTGTTGGCCATTGGTTTTTCGGCAATTTCCTTTTATGTTTTCAACGGAAATATTTGGCTGGGAACTGCGTTGTTAATAGTGTTTGCAGCAATTATGTTCTATTCTGAAAAGAAGGAATTTTTAAAAATAATTCGAAAATAACTTCAATGAAAATTAAAATAATAAACAAATCCAATCACCCATTACCATCCTACGAAACAATCGCTTCCGCTGGAATGGATTTACGCGCCTGCGTTGACGGGCCTTCAACCTTAAAACCTTTGCAGCGAGCCATCGTAAAAACTGGTCTTTTTATTGAATTGCCAATAGGTTACGAAGCACAAGTTCGTCCCCGTAGCGGTTTGGCAGCTAAAAAAGGAGTCACAGTTTTAAATTCACCTGGAACCATAGATGCCGATTATCGCGGTGAAATTGGGGTGATTTTGGTGAATCTTTCCAACGAAGATTTCACTATTGAACACGGCGAACGTATTGCCCAATTGGTAATAGCAAAACACGAACGCGCCGTTTGGGAAGAAGTTGAAGAACTTGGGGAAACTTCTCGCGGAGCGGGAGGTTTTGGAAGTACTGGAGTAAAGTAATAAATCGAATTCAATCAAGTTTAAATGAAAATAATAGTCCCAATGGCAGGCCGCGGAAGCCGTCTTCGCCCACATACACTCACTGTCCCGAAGCCTTTAATTCCCGTTGCAGGAAAACCCATCGTGCACCGTTTGGTGGAAGATATTGCTGGTGTTCTTAACGAAAAAATTGATGAAATCGCTTTCATTCTCGGCGATCCTGCTTTTTTTGGAGACGATGTGGTTGAAAGTTTAAAAGCGCTTGCAACAAGTTTAGGTGCAAAACCAACCATTTATCGCCAACTTGATCCAAAAGGTACTGGCCACGCCATTATGTGTGCCAAGGATTCGCTTTCCGGACCAGCTGTTATTGCTTATGCAGACACTTTGATTCGTGCAGATTTTGATTTGGACAAAGAAGCGGACGCCGTAATCTGGACCAAAAAAGTTGCAAATCCCGAAGCCTATGGGGTTGTAAATCTCAACGATAAAAACGAAATAATCGAATTGGTTGAAAAACCAAAAGAATATGTGAGCGACCAAGCCGTTATAGGTATCTATTATTTTAAGGATGTTTCGCAATTAAAAAATGAGTTGCAATACGTTTTGGACAACAATATAATCAACGGTGGTGAATACCAAATTAACGACGGAATTAAAAGGATGATGGCCGCTGGAAAAATTTTCAAAACCGGAACGGTTGATGAGTGGATGGACTGCGGAAACAAAGAGGTTACCGTGGAAACCAATCAAAAAATGTTGGGTTTTCTTTCTAAAGCGAATTACCCTTTGATTTCTGAAAATATTAGCAATGAAAATTCAAAAATTATTGAACCTTGCTTTATCGGTAAAAATGTAATTTTAAAAAACAGTACTATTGGCCCCTACGCTTCTATTGGCGCAGGCACGGTAATTGAAGATAGCACAATTAAAAATAGTATCATTCAAACCAATTCAAAAATAAAAAACGCGAATTTGGACAACGCAATGATTGGCAATCATGCTACTTTTGATGGCAAGTTCACCAATGTGAGCATTGGCGATTATTCTGAATTAAAATAAAATTCCTGCGAAGGCAGGAATCTCATAAGTTGAAACAAAATTTTTTACACATACTCTTAATTTTCTTCGGAATTCTTCTTCCGAAGCAACTCTGCGCCCAAGAAATAAAAAATGATTCAATCGATACGCAGTCTGACAATTTAGGAAATGTTACCGATGCCTTTCAGGAAAACTTTTTTGAGGCTCTCAAACAAAAAGGTATTGAGAATTATGAGCTTGCGCTGACAGCATTAAACAAAGCCGAAAAAGCAGCAAAAAGTGAGGAAAACAAGGCCGTGGTCTATTTTGAAATGGGTAAAAACCATACCTATTTAAAGCAATATGCAGAAGCCGAAGAAAACTTCAACAAAGTATTGAAAAGCCAAGGAGACCGTTTGGATGTTTTGGAACAGTTTTATGAACTCTATTATCAGCAAAGAGAGTATAAAAAATCAATTCCGTTGGTTCAAAAATTAATTCCTTTTGATGAAGATTATAAAGAAGATCTGGCCAACCTATATATACTCACCAAGCAATATGATAAAGCCTTGGAGCAATTGGATGAACTCGATCAGGTTTGGGGCGAAAGCGACATACGTAACGCCTTGAGAGCCCAAATTTACAGGGCGACAGGAAACACTGAGGGAGCCATTGAAAATTTGGAACAAAAAATTGACAACAATCCAAAAAACGAAAAGGAATATTTAAACTTAATTTTTCTTTACAGCGAACAGGGCAATAAGGAAAAAGCATTTGAGGCAGCAAAAACTCTTTTAAAAAATAACCCAAAATCCGAGTTGGTACATTTGGCACTTTACAAATTTTACTTAAACGAAGGAAATGCCACGGAGGCTATAAAATCAATGAAAATCGTTTTTAATTCGGAAGAAGTTGACAAAGAAACACAATACAAAGTGTTGGGTGATTTTATTCAGTTTGTTAATGAAAACCCCGAATACGAAACTGAATTGGGTGAAATAGTGAATCAATTTTCAATTGAAAATGGCCGTGTTTACGAAAAACTCGGTGATTATTACGCAGCAAAAAACAGAAAGGAAGATGCGCTCAATGCCTATGAAAAAGGAATAGTCCAAGACCCAGACAATTATAATCTTTTGAAGAATACACTTTTGTTCCAAATAGATTTCAAAAAATATGAGGCCGCTGCAAAATTGAGCTCCGAAGGTCTTGAAATCTTTCCCGCACAGCCACTTTTATATTTATTGAACGGTGTGGCAAATAACGGGCTTCAAAAAAGTGAGGCTGCAATTGAAAGTCTTGAAATTGGTTTGGATTTTATATTGGAAGATCCAAAAATGGAACGCGATTTTTACGAACAATTAAGCTTAGCGCACCGAACCAAAGGCGATGCCCAAAAAGCCAAAATGTATGCTGACAAAGCCACCGCAATCATATTACCAAATTAAACAGCTATGAATCTGAAATCCTTTTATATTTTGCTGCTATTGGTACTTGCATCCTGTGGTGGCACCAAGAAAATAACAACAATCGAAGATGCTTCCGTTAAGGAAGTTATTTCTGCCCATAAAGCAATCGCGCCAGATTTTAAAACCTTGGCAGGCCGTGTGCAGTTGGTTTATGAAACCGATGAAAAACTACAGAGCATTACTGTGAGCCTTCGGATGGAAAAAGATAAAAACATTTGGATAAAAGCTTCGGTTTTGGGTATTACTATCGCAAAGGTCCTGATAACACCTACAAGCGTGAGTTACTATGAAACTGTTGGCAACACCTATTTTGAAGGTGATTTTGCATTGTTGGGTGAATGGATTGGTACCCCAATCAATTTTCAGCAAGCCCAGAATATGCTTTTGGGCCAATCTATTTTCACATTGAATCCTTCGGAATATAAAGCAGAAGTTTTTCAGAATAAATTCAAAATTCAGCCTAAGCAACAACCCCAAAATTTTATACATTCGTTGTTTTTAAATCCAGAAAATTTCAAAATTGCCTTGGAATCCCTATCGCAACCAAATGCTGACAGGTTATTGAGCATTCGTTACGGTGAGTATCAAGAAATTGACGGTCAATATTTTCCAACAACAATTTTAATAGACACGTCTGAAAAGGGTTCAAAAACGAAAATAGAAATGAATTTCAAAAAAATAGATTTGAATGCAGACGTGAGTTTTCCGTTTGAAATTCCACAAGGCTACGAAGAAATCCAACTTAACTAAATGAAGCACTTTCGCACATATCTTTTTTTATTGATCTCTTTAACGACGGTTTCTGTATCGGCCCAAATTGATAAACAAAAGGAGCTAGAGGAAAAACGGCAGGCTATTCTAGAGGAAATAAAACAAATAAACTCGCTTCTTTTCAAAACCAAAAAGGAGGAAAAGTCAGTGCTTTCGCAAGTTGAAGACCTCAACCAGCGCATTGCGGCCAGCGAAAACCTTATTCGTGTAACCAACCAGCAAGCAAACTTACTTACCCGAAACATCAATGACAATATTGAAAAGATAGGCACACTGCGCGAAGAGCTTAAGGTGATGAAGGCAGATTATGCTGAAATGGTCAGAAAATCATACAAAAGTAAAAACCAGCAGAGCAGGATTATGTTTTTATTGTCTTCGCAAAATTTTCTGCAAGCCTACAAACGCGTTCAATATATGAAGCAGTATGCAAAGTTCAGAAAAAAACAGGGAGAGGGCATTAAAGCAAAAACCGAAGAACTTCAAAAACTAAATGCAGATTTGATTGAGCAGAAAAAGACCAAACAAAAATTGATTGCAGAAAACGAAGTGGCGAAATCACAATTAACAGAAGAGCGCAAAAACCAACAAGCATTGGTTGCAACTTTAAAAAAGGACGAAAGTAAGTTTGCATCACAAATAAGAACCAAACAGAAGCAGGCAGACGAGATAGACCGCCAGATTGATGCGCTTATAAAAGCCGCAATAGAAGAGGCAAATAGAATAGCCAGAGAAAAAGCTCTTGCCGAAGAAAAAGCTAAAGGGAATACAACTACATCTACCTCAACTAAAAACGTTATAACCAAACCGGCAAAAACAGAGGAGTTTGCTCTAACTGCAGAAGAGAAAACCCTTGCCGCAAGCTTTACCAACAACAAAGGAAAACTTCCGTGGCCAGTTGAGAAAGGTATGGTAGTAAAGAGTTTTGGGACACATCAACACCCGCAGTTTCCGAACGTTACTACCAACAGCAGCGGTGTAGAGATAGCTACTGCAGATAATGAGCAGGTGCGCTCCATTTTTGAAGGTCAGGTTATGGCTATTCAAATAATAAAAGGTGCCAACAAAGTAGTTTTTATTCAGCACGGTGATTATATTTCGGTGTATAGTAACCTTGCTACTGTTTCAGTGAAAAAAGGTGATAAGGTTTCTACCAAACAGGCTATAGGTACGGTTGCCAAAAGTCCTACTGAAGGAAGAACGGTGCTGAAATTCTATATTTATCAAAACAAAACAAAAATAAATCCTGCAGATTGGATTTATAGGATGTAAAAAAAAGGGAGCCAAACAGCTCCCTTTTTTAAAATCAATTTTTCCTAAGATTATTGAACAACCAGTTTTTTTGTTGTTGTACTTTCCCCAGCCTTAATTGTTATAAAATAGATTCCTGAGCTGTAGTTAGAAACATTCAAGCTAGTACTTGATGCATTATCTACATTAGTTTTACTTTCCAAAACTTGACCTAGGCTATTTACAATTGTTACATCAAAAGTGCTGAACGTTTTATCTGAAATACTAATGAATACTTCGCTTGTTGCCGGGTTAGGATAGAGAGCAACAGCATTTTCTATACTATTTTCAGAAACACCTAATTGGCAATCCAAAATTCCTCCCGCATAAAATTTAGCACGGGTTCTTTCACCTTCCCATCCTTCAGAATCATTTTTGGCACTTATAGCATACCACATTTCATCATCTGGGTTGGTAATAGGTATGGTAATGGAGTTTGTATTTGTAGTAGCAACTACTTCCATATACTTTTCCCCCAACAGATAAAAATCATATGATTCCGCACCATCAACAGCTAACCATTCAAAAGTTGCAGACTCTGGACAAACCTCTACAATATTGTAACTATTTGTAGCTCTGGCTATGTGGAATGTCTCGTCACTAACATCTTGAAAAGCACCACTCGTAACTCTAATTAGTGCGTTTCCGGTTATTTCGTTCGCAGTAGTCCAATTGTAGAAATGAGTGTCGTTTGGCACTGTTGCTATGTTGTTCCAGCTACTTCCATTATCCACAGAATATTCCAATACAAAATCTTCGGTCGTATTGACTTCGTCCCAATGGATTGTTTCAGCAACAAAAGGTTGAAAATGTTCGCCTCCATTAGGATATGTCATTACAACATTTTCTGAAATCAGTTCATAAACAACAAAATATTCTTGAGGACCAAAAGGCACGTTAAAACCTGTAATATCAATATCATAATTACCAGCGGCTGGCGCATTGATTAAAACTTGCTCTACATTGTTTAAATGGTCAGGACCAGTTGTTGCAGGATTATCCAATGTTACTGGGTTTGGGGTTGGGTCGAGTATCCAAGGCTCCAAAACATTATTGGAAGGATCTGTTACCAATAAATCCAAATCATTAACCAATGCTGGGTCAGCTCCAGGTGATGCGGCGGGATCGCTCCAATAAACCATAAAGCGTACCTGGGTGGTACCAGCTGGCACGTTAATAGTATGGTTATTTGTATTTCCCTGGCTAACCTGATCAGAAAGGTAACGCCCGTCCTCAATCAACTTTACAGCTTGCAAGGCATTTACAATTCCCCAACCAAATTTATAATCTGGTCCAATATTTCCCGCTTCGTTAGCCGTATTAAGCAAAGTTGCCTTTATTAAGGCTGAAGGTGGAAAATCGCCACCATTTATGTTTCCGTAGGCTTGATAAAGTTGTGCAGAAATACCCGCAATACCAGGTGCAGCACCAGAAGTACCTCCAAATGTTTGGTACGTATTATTTTCGTTTGTGGAGATTTGGTTTTGGCCGTTGGCTGCAATATCTGGTTTAATTCTTCCATCATGTGCTGGACCACGGCTACTAGAATTTACTAATGAGCCATCATAAAATACATTTGCAGTTGCTATTACATTCTTGCCTTGCTTATGGCCACCGGTAATATTTCCCCACTGATTACCAGCTCCATATCCGCAATTATTATTGTTTGAATTTCCTGCGGAAAAAACATGTAATAATGTTGGAATATCAAGTGTTTGTTGATCTACCGTCTCTGTTATACTGGTATATCCCGCATTACAGCCGTTACTATATGATGAATTTGTGATTTGAACACTTCCATCGTTGATCAAAGTTAACGTAGGAGTATCCAAAAAGTCACTTACATAATTTACTACATAAACATCGGTCCCGGCTGCCATACCGCGATATTGTGGCACCAAGTTACCGGCTCCTGCCATAATTCCACCCACGCCATCACCATGTGATTGATTTGAAACAGCTGTAAGGTTTGTCAATCTTCCTTGGAAATCTATATGTGGGCCCACACGTCCATCATCGCGCACCATTACTCCAATACCTTCTCCGGTGTAATTTCTTCCTGCTCCTGTTTGTGTATCCAAATTATTTGCTCTGTGAAGACTTCTTCCCTTTGTATCATCCTTTACGGCTGGAGCAACCACAAGATCAACCCACTTAACAAAAGATAAATTTGAAATTGTCTCCAAACAATTATTTGGAATCGACAAATCTAGGGTTTGGTATTCTTTATGATCTTCCTTAACTATTATCTGTTGTTGTGCTAATTGATTGATTACATAGTTATTGCTCACGTTTTTATGATATTGAAGAGTTACCAAAATATTATCACCATCCATAGCCCAATGCTCATAAGGTGGATTTTTTAATTGATAAGAAAGTTTAGCCTTTCCATCAACAGGAACAATTGTACGCACCCCATTAGCTCTTAAAAATGAAATTGACGTATTTTCAGGAAAATAAAAAAGATAAGTTTTGTGCGGAATATACTCCAAAAGCTCCAAATTGTTTTGTTTGAACATATCTTGAACGTTCTGCGTTGGCGTTTCATAAAATTGAACCCAGCCCACATAACCGTTGTTCAGTCTTGCAGATTCTGGCATTTGGCTCCATTGAAAGCTCGTAATGTTTTCGGGCATTACAATGGTTTCACCCTGAAACTTGATGTCAGTTGAATTTTGGCCAAAGGACATCGAAAACACAAAAGTCAACGCCAAAAAACAGATACTTTGAAAAGAAAAAATTGTAGTTTTTTTCATAATTGCTATGGATTTGATAATAGATTTAAAAAAATCCCTTTATGAAATTTAACAGAAAATTTCACGAAAGGATTCCAAATATATTTAATACCAGCATTAAAGCAATCATGATTTTGGGAAAATATTTCATTTTAACATAAAACCACCCCCCCCAGAAGGCTAACGGAATCAATAGTTTATGAAAATAGTATGCAGGTTATTGAAATAAAGCCTTTAGCTCTGTAGCATCTTTGGGTTTCATTTTTCCAGCAAGTACAAGGCTCAATTGTTTACGACGAAGGGCCGCTTCAAAACGTTTTTTCTCCAGTTCGGTCTCTGGAACAATTTCGGGAACACGCACGGGATTGCCCATTTCATCCACAGCCACAAATGTATATATTGCTTCGTTTGAAAGGCTTCTTTCCCCGCTCTCACGGTCTTCAATAAAAACATCCATATAAACCTCCATGGAACTACTAAAGGCCCTGGAAACTTTTGCTTCCACTGTTACAACGCTCCCCAAAGGTATCATTTTGTTGAACGCTACATGGTTTACTGAGGCTGTAACTACAATTCTACGGCTATGGCGACGAGCAGCTATACTGGCTGCACGGTCCATTCTTGCCAATAGTTCGCCTCCAAACATATTTCCTATTGGATTGGTTTCGCTGGGCAAAACCATATCTGTATAAACAGTCAAAGATTGTTGCGGAGTTTTAGATTGCATCTGTGAAAATTTTTGCAAAGATACCTAAGTTCGGAATATAGAGAAGTGAAAAATGAAGAAACAAAAAACAGGACGATAAAGAGATTTTACTGAATTTCCTGAATCAAAAGCCAAGCATCGGCATTTTCAGATCTCTGAATTTCATAGAGTTTTCGCTGTGCTTCCAACCTGTCATCAAAACTAGCATAGAGAACTTGATGCAGCCCATAGCGGTTAACCTCCATTTTTAAAGGAGAATAGCCTTTTTCACGCAGTTGTGAGACTTTCTTTTCAGCATTTGCTTCCATGCGGTAGGCACCGGCAACAATATGGTACAATCCCGTATGTTTTGGAACTTGCAGACTAACCACCGGCAGGGGATTTTCAATTACAAAAGTAGCTTCCTGTATTTGGTTTTCAACAAGACTATTGGCCTTTTCCCTTTCAGCATAGTTGAATTTTTGAACCTGACTTTCATAAAGCTTTAAACTTCCGAAACCTATGGCCGACAAAGCTATAACCGCAATAGCAGCATATTTAAGGTAGGGTTTAGCCTCCCTTCTTTCAGGCGTAAAATGTATTGGTGCTTTCTCTTCTATAGCTTCAACAGTTTCCCTGTAAACCTCGCGGCTTATTTTTTGCGAAACAAAAGAAGATAGACCAAAAGCCGAAGTACTGAAATTCTGTTGCTGTAACGGTTCAAACTGAAGTGATTTTTCTTCGTTCAACGAAAACTCTCCTATATTTTTGAAAGAAATGGTTTTTCCCTCCGAAAGTTCTCTTGAGATTTGAGCCGTGAAATTTCTTATTTGCTGCAACGCCGTTTCATAACTGCATTTTTCTGCCGAAGCCACATAGTTTGCAAACAAACCATCATTGGCCTGCAATTGTTTGTTAAACGAAACAATTTTAGAAGGCGGATGAAATGTATTTGAAGCATCATCGATATGGGCAGATTTATAGCGCGTCAAAAACGCTCCAAACCCAGGAATAATAACACATTCGTAACGGTAAAGCAGATCAGATATGTAGGCTATAAGTTGCATAATAACAAAATTAGGCTTTTTTGAAGGCAATCCAATTTTTGTTTTGGTAATTTATTAACAACTTAAAAATTTTGTATTTTTAAAATCTCCCCCGATTTAATTTTTAAACTATGCTTTCGAAAGACGAATTACGCTATACGCTTGCTCTGCAGCGAATTCCAAATCTGGGTGATATTTCAGCAAAAAAATTATTGCGCAAAATGAGTTCTGCGGAAGCAGTTTTCAAAGAGAAAAAAAGCAATCTCGCCAAGATTGACGGCATTGGCCTCCTACGCTTAAAAGATATTAATTTGGGAAAACAGCTTGAAGAGGCCGATGCGGAATTAAATTTTATTGAAGAAAACAACATTGAGTACAGCTACTTTAAAGACAAAACCTACCCCGAAAAATTAAAACACTGTTTAGACGGACCCATACTTTTCTTTCACCGTGGAAATATAGATTTGGTGGGAAAGAAAATAATTAGCATAGTCGGTACGCGGAAAATCACCAGTTACGGCAATGCGTTTTGTGAAAGTTTGATAGAGGAAATTGCTCCACTTAATCCCGTAATTGTTTCAGGTTTAGCCTATGGGGTTGACATTTGCGCACACAAAGCCGCTATCGATAATAACCTTCAGAATATTGCATGTTTAGCTCACGGACTCAATCAAATATATCCCAAAAGCCACAAAAAATATATTCAAAAAATTGAGGAAAACGGAGGTTTTATTACAGAGTTTTGGAGCAGCGATGTTTTTGATAGAAATAATTTCCTAAAAAGAAACCGAATAATAGCTGGTCTTTCTGAAGCGACAATTGTAATAGAATCTGCCGAAAAAGGGGGGAGTTTGGTAACGGCAGATATTGCAAATTCATACAATCGTGAAGTGTTTGCAGTTCCCGGAAGAGCCACAGATAGCCAAAGTCGGGGTTGCAATAATTTGATAAAGCAGCAAAAAGCCCAATTGCTTACCAGCGCCGCAGATATAATATATATGCTTGGTTGGGAATTGGAAAAAACCCAAAAACCCAAACAGACCCAACTATTTGTAGAATTGGACGAAGATGAAAAAGCAGTATTTCGCTTTCTAAAGGAAAAAGAAAAAGAACTTTTGGATATAATAGCACTGGAGTGTAATATTCCCGCCTATAAAGCCGCAAGTGTTTTAATGAATATGGAAATTAAGGGAGTGGTCCGTCCGTTGCCGGGAAAATTATTTCAATTGGTTTAATATCCCACCTTCTCTCGAACTCTTTTTAAAACCCCATCCGCTACTTTTCTTGCTTTTTCGGCACCCGAGCTCAGAGCTGCATCTATTTCAGGTAGATTTTCCATAAAATAGTGGTAGCGAGTGCGCTCTTTAGAAAATTTTCCAGTTATCAATTCAAACAAGGCTTGTTTTGCGTGGCCGTAGCCGTAATTTCCTGCTTCGTAGTTTTTTCGCATTTGCACAACCTCTTCTTTAGTGCCAAGAATTTTATACAGTGCAAAAACGTTACAAGTATCAGGATTTTTCGGCGCTTCCATCGGCGTACTGTCGGTTTCAATACCCATTATCTGCTTCCGAAGTTTTTTATCATCCAAAAATATGTTGATATAATTTCCTTTGGATTTGCTCATCTTAGTACCATCCGTGCCGGGAATATACATTGTTTCTTCCTGAACCTTGCCAACGGGCATCACAAAAGTTTCACCCATCTGCGCATGAAAACGTGACGCTACATCGCGCGTTATTTCAATATGTTGCATTTGGTCCTTTCCCACGGGAACAATTTCGGCATCGTATAAAAGGATGTCTGCAGCCATAAGCATGGGGTAGGTAAAAAGCCCTGCATTTACATCTTCCAAACGGTCTGCCTTATCTTTAAAGGAATGTGCCAACGTCAATCTTTGGAACGGAAAAAAGCAACTCAAATACCACGAAAGCTCAGTAGTTTGTGGCACATCGCTCTGCCGATAAAACACCACCCTTTCAATATCCAACCCAAAAGCTAACCAAGTTGCGGCAACACTATATGTATTTGTGCGAAGTGTATCAGCATTTTTTATTTGCGTTAATGAGTGCATATCTGCAATAAAAAGGAAAGAATCGTTCTTGGGGTCATTTGCCATTTCGATGGCTGGAACGATTGCGCCTAAAAGATTTCCGAGATGAGGAGTGCCTGTGCTTTGTATTCCTGTAAGTATTCTTGACATGGTTTAAAAAAATTTCAGCAAAGGTACTTTTTTTGATTTATTCGCATCGTTCAAATTATTACTTTTGAACCTCCATGAAGCTAATTCAACAAATTTTTTCAGCATTTTACCGTATCTGGTTTTATTTGATAGTCGCCTTGGCCACTATCCTGCTCTTTCCGTTCTTGGTAATAAGCATTCTGAAAAATTCCTGGTATCCTTTTTTCTTCAAGGTTGCCCGAGCTTGGTCTGCTATTATTATTTATGGAATTGGCTGTTACACTATAATAAAACGTGAAGTGGAATATGAAAGAGGAAAGAGCTATATGTTTGTGGCCAACCACACTTCGATGACCGATATTATGTTGATGTTCTATGCCACAAAAAATCCTTTCGTTTTTGTGGGCAAAAAGGAATTGGCAAAGATTCCATTATTCGGATATATTTACAAACGCACTTGTATATTAGTTGACCGCGGAAACACTAAAAGCCGTGTGGAAGCTTTCCGAAGAGCAGAAATACGTTTGAACGAGGGTTTAAGTGTCTGTATTTTCCCCGAAGGCGGGGTGCCGGAGGATCTTTCATTATTACTGGATGAATTTAAGGATGGCGCCTTCAGGCTTGCTATTGAGCACAAAATACCGCTTGCACCAATGACCTTTCACGACAATAAAAAACGCTTTCCGTATTCGTTTTTTAAAGGTGGGCCGGGCAGGATGCGCGTAAAAGTGCACAAAATAATTCCTACTGCAACATTGACCTTAGAAAACAGAAAAGAATTGAAAAGCAAGACACGGCAAGTAATTTTAAGTGAATTACTTAAACCAACGGTGTAAAATTTAGCAATAAAAAAACCGTCCTATGGCGCAGAACGGTTTTCTCTCAATCATTTGTTTGAAGTATATCAAACACATTCAACTAAAAACTAACCTAAAACTTGAAACTCAATCCACTGTAAATACCCAAATAATAGGGTTTAAAGTTTACAGAAGAATCGGTATAAGGGTTGAGCTGGTATTTAAACATGGGCTCAATATTAAACGTAAATTTTTTGGACAATTTATAGTCCAGACCCAGCCCGACGTTAGTTGAAAAACTTACAGAGGAGAGATTATTGGCTTCTCCCAACACACTATTGAAATTATCAGCCTTTACTGAAATTTCGTTATTTCCTAAAAACAAAGTGCTTAAACCACCTATTACATTTACGCCAAACCTATTGTCGATAACTGAATATTTAAGTTCTACAGGCACTTCGTAATAATTTATATTTTGTATCAATCGAGCATCTCCCTGCGTAGACTTGGGAGTAATATCTCCAAAACCGTTTGAGGGTCCATTATTTGCCAAGGCTCCTTTATCAAAGGCTGTCACAACAATTTCCCGCCCTCCGTAATCAACGGAACGCAATGCAACGGCCACTGGACCGGTACCTACTTCAATACCAGTAGTGCTATAACTTAAATCTACATTATTAACCCCAGTACGTACACTCAACCTCTTACTTATGGCATAACTTACCTGCACGCCATAACTCATGTTTACATCGCCCTCTTGCGGATTGTCCGCAAAGGAAGGATCAATGGAAGAACCGTTACCCAAGCTGCTATAATATACGGGAGCAACATTTGGAGCTACGTTCCAGCGGTGTTCTGGTTTTTCTTTCTTTTTCTTTTGGGAAACTATTTCTTCATCTTTCTCTGCAATAGCGTCAAAGATTGATTTTTTGTTTTTGGACTCTTCTGTTATTTCTTTCTCGGTTTTCACCAATTTTTTCTCTGAAGTTGACTTTTCTGAATATTCATTAACAACGACGGCTTCTTTTTTGGTGTCGAAAACTATGTCCTTATTAATAAGTTTTTCTTCTTTATCGTTTTTGCCAATATCAGTCTTTTCAGAATTGTTTTTTGAAGAAACTATTCCTTCGTTCAGAGCCTTTTTAGAAGGATCCTTCCCAATTAAATTGTTCTTTTGATTTTCTGTTGCCTTTGAAGCTTCTTTTTCAGAATTATTGGAAGCTATAGAAGAATTTTTGAAGAACTTATTTGAAGATTTTTCTTCACTTTTACTTTTGACTGAATCACTCTCGGAAAGACTTTCATCTCCTGCAGCATCATTTTGAAGCGTTTTGTCTTCAGAAGCTACCTGAGTTGCATTTGCATCATTTTCTATTTCAGAAGAGTTCTTCTGTAATTCCTTTTCGGTTTTAATCACGTTTTCATCAGTAATCGAAGGAATTTCTGCATCTGTGGAATTATAAAGAGAATCTCCCACGGTCAACAAAAGGGCAAGCAACGCAGCAACACCGCTAAGTTTTATCCACAGGGGTATAACTTTTCGTTCTTTTTTATCCTTTTTAAGCTCGGCCTGGATATTTTCCCAAACGCGCGGCGAAGGAGTGGCCTCAAAATCTTTGAAGCCTTCGTTAAAAATGTTGTCTATGTTTTTCTTTTCTTTCATTCTCACCCTTTTAAAAGGGAAATTTTTCAAAAACCCCTACCCAAACGCAGGGGCTTATTTAATCTAAACAATTCAAAATAATGCTTTTAAGTGTTATCGTTTTTAGCATTATACTCTTCAATTTTATTTTTTAAGATCATTCTGGCGCGTGCTAGGTTTGATTTAGACGTTCCATCGCTGATTCCTAACATTTCTGCAATTTCTTTGTGCTGATAGCCGTCCATTACATACATACTGAACACCAATCGGTATCTATCGGGAAGCTCCTGCACAATTTTCAGCAAAAAATCCAACGGAATATCCTCGCTTTCAATTTCTACCTCAGCTTCGTCTTCAATCTGTCCTTCATCAACAATTTCAAAGGTGCGTTGTTTACGGTATTTTTGAAGTACTGTGTTTACGGTTACCCGTTTCATCCAGCCTTCAAAAGAACCCTTGCCATTATACTGCCCTACTTTCTTAAAAATAGTAATAAAAGCATCCTGCAAATTATCCTCAGCCTCAGTATAGTTAGGCGAATATCGAAGACAAATGGCGAAAAGGATTCTGTTGTACTGTTTGTACAATTCGCCCTGCGCCGTGGCATTCTGCTTTTTGCATAATTCTATGAGCTCGTCTAACGTCAAATGCGGTACCGTGAGTTATTGTTCCGTTGTAAATACCTCTTATTTCAGAGGGCAACCGTAATAATCAAGGCTCCTACATTTTGTAGATACCACATTATCAAAAGGGTTGCGTAGGTAACATAAAAATTTTATTGGTTTATCGCGGCAATGGCATCTTTGATTTTCTTTTCTAGCTCGTCCATTAATTCTGGATTGTCCAGCAGTAAGTTTTTAACCGCGTCGCGACCTTGCCCCAATTTGGTATCGTCATAACTGAACCAAGAGCCTGCTTTTTTGATAATTTCGAAATCTACGCCCAGGTCGATAATTTCGCCAACCTTTGAAATTCCTTCACCGTACATGATGTCGAATTCTGCTTGTTTGAAGGGAGGCGCCACTTTGTTTTTAACCACTTTTACGCGGGTCTTGTTACCGGTGGCGTTGCTTTCGGTATCTTTAATCTGTGTGGAACGGCGAATGTCTAAACGCACGGAAGCGTAAAATTTTAAAGCGTTACCACCTGTTGTAGTTTCTGGGTTTCCAAACATTACCCCTATCTTTTCCCGCAACTGGTTGATGAAGATTACCGTACATTTTGTTTTGCTGATGGAACCGGTAAGTTTTCTTAAAGCTTGGCTCATCAAACGTGCATGAAGGCCCATTTTGCTGTCGCCCATTTCGCCTTCTATTTCGCTTTTGGGTGTCAATGCTGCTACGGAGTCAATAACCACTATGTCTATGGCGCCGCTTCTTATTAGATTGTCTGCAATTTCCAAAGCTTGTTCGCCATTATCGGGTTGTGAGATGATAAGGTTTTCAATGTCTACCCCTAGTTTTTCAGCATAGATTCTGTCAAAAGCGTGCTCTGCATCAATGAAGGCTGCAATGCCTCCTTTTTTTTGGGCTTCTGCCATTGCGTGGAGGGTTAATGTGGTTTTACCGGAAGATTCTGGGCCGTAAATTTCAATGACCCTGCCTCGTGGGTAACCGCCTACGCCCAGGGCAACATCGAGACCTAAGGAACCGGTTGGGATTACGTCTACATCTTCTACGGCGCTATCGCCCATTTTCATTACGGTGCCCTTGCCGTAGGTTTTGTCTAGTTTATCGAGAGTAAGCTTTAGTGCTTTTAGTTTTGCGTCTTTTTCGGTGCTCATTTTCAGTATGTTTTATGATGGATTTTTTAATTAGCTAAGATACTATTTCTTTGTGCTTGGGGCAAAAGTAAAATCTAGGGAGAAACGATTTTTGTTAACAAAAAAGAATCAACACCGCTTATTACGACAAGCGCAGCAAAGTTTGCTGAAAGAACCAAGACTTTCTTGAGAGCGGAAGGTACTATTATGAAAGCGGATGGAATATTTGTTAAAGCCAACGCGAGAATTGTTAAAGCCAACGCGAGAATTGTTAAAGCCAATGTGAGAAGTGTTAAAGCGGAGGCTAAAATATATAAGGCGGTCGCAAGATTTGTTAATGCGCCCGCCATTATATAAAAAGCGGAGGGCAGATTTGTTAAAGCGGAAGCAAAATGTATAAAAGTTGCAACGAGAATATAAAAAGTTGATGCGCTATTTATGAAAATCCTGCTTTCTGTTTAGACTGTAAACCCTATTATTAACTGAATGGGCGGAGGTTCAATCTTTATACTTTTTAAACTTGATGCCCTTTATTTGATTGTACTCTGCGCTGGAGGCTCCGAAAAGGGACTTGACGTATTTTTTTACATCGAGGGCGGTGTCTACCAGACCTGTGTTTTCTTGATAGAGAATTCTGTTTCTTTCCAGACGGGCGTTGCTCACTGCGGTGTCTGCGCTTGCCTCTTGGTTGTTTTTATTGCTTAAATCTTGGGCGCGGGCCTGAAGGGATGTTATTTGCAGTTCGGTTTCGTTTGGGGCGTAGCTTGGTTCTGAGGCCAAAACGGAGATGAGACCTTCAAAATGCTGGATGAGCTGGTCATAGGACTGCTGGCTGGCGCTGATTCTTCGGGGAGCTGGTTGGTTGGGGTCTAGGGGTTCTTCTTCTTTTTTTGGGGCACGCTGGCCTTGGATCTTGCGGTTGTAGCCTTTTGCATCGTCTATTTTTTCTTGGGATGCGTCTGTGGCTTCGAGGGCGTTGACAAGGCGTGTGCTTAATGGCGGGAGTTGTGCGAAAGCTGCTGCCCTACTGTTTACGGCGTCGTCATGTGCGGTTTTAAGGTTGATTACGTTTTGCAGGCTGGCGCTGGCCGTGGCGTGCAAGGCGGTGAGCTGTTCTGCGGTTAGACTTGTTTTTGAAGGATTGTAGGTGGGGCCATAGCCTTCTACAAAGGCGATAAGGTCTTGGAAGTTCGCTACATTTTTAGCGTGGCCTACTTCTGAATTTGATGCCATGTTTTTAGTATTTAGATGTTAGTATTGAGTATTGAGTATGTGAATTTGTGAGTATGTGAGTTTGTGAATGCGTGAATTTGTGAATGGGTTATTGTTTTATGAACTTTTTGATTGTTGTGTTGCTGTTTTTATCTTCAATGTTTAGAAAGTAGATGCCGCTTGTTAAGCTTGAAACATCTATGGAGGTTTGATTTGTTAATGCTATATTTTGGTTGCTTAAAAGTTTGCCCTCTATGTTGAAGATTTTGATTTTTAGGTTTCCTGTGGTATTCTGTGCAGTAATAAAGAGTTCGTTTTTAGCGGGGTTTGGGTGGATGGAAAAAATAGAAGCGTTATTTTCATTCAATCCCGCAGTACAATCCTCTGAATATATGGCCATAACGTTCCATTCTGAATAGGGAAATTGATTGTTCTGGGCCGCAACCACATCATCTACCATAAAACATGGGTAGGGTTCACAATCAAATCCACCATCAACAGTACATTCAACAAAAACATCTGTAAGGATTGTATTGTTGCCCGAACGCAAATCAGCAGTTTGTAAAGCTTGAAGGTTTATCAATTGGAGTTTTTGTAACATAGAGTTTTGTGTTAAATCTAAATATCCTATTTCATGGTTTGAACTAGGTGCAGGCTCCCCAAGAACTAGTTCCAAAAGTTTTGTGTTATTGGTTAAATCCAATTCTGAAAGGGAAGAAAAACTGCTCCGTAAAAGTTCCAAGTTTACATTATTAGTAAGATCAATTTCTGAAAGCCATAAACTATGGTTAAATATTACTTCCCTTAAGGCCAAATTTTGTGTGAAAGATAAAGATTCAACCTGATTAGAGGATACATCCAAGGTTTCCAGAGCAGCAAATCCTTCAATACCCGTAAGGTCATGGATTCCTTTATTGTTGACATTAAGATTAGTTATATTTTCAATATCACTTGTAAGCACCTGTCCGTTTACGATGCCATCGCTGTCGATATCAAGGTCAATAAGGGCTTGTTCAAAGTTTGGATCTGGAATTTGGGTTATTTGTGCAAAAGCGTTTGTGCTAAGGGCCAGGATGAATATGGTTATAAAGGTTTTCATTGCTTTAAGAAAATTCAATGACTGTACGTGAAGCCTTGTGGCGTGTGGGCGTGTGGGCGTGTGTATTCATAAGTTAGCCGTTTAAAGTTAGTTGAATTCTTAAAGTTATCCTAAACCTTTTAAATACCAAACAGGTTTTTTCCTGTTTTTTTTAGGGGGATTTCCCCCTTTTTGGCGGAGGCTTTTCCTACAATTCTTTAAAGAATTTAGCTATTAAAAAGATTTTAATCTCCCCTATTTCCTTAAAACCTGTATTTTTGCACCATTATAAAAATCTATTCTTTTCACCTAAAAAAAGTATAGCATGCAACTGTACAACAAATTAAGTGCAAAAGAGAGGGAAGCATTATTGGAACAGGCCGGCGAGGAACGGCTTACCCTTTCTTTTTATCAGTACGCCAAGATTGGCAATCCACATCTTTTCCGTAACCATCTTTTTGTAACCTGGTATGAGCAGGATGTTTTGGGCCGAATTTATGTGGCCCATGAAGGCATTAATGCCCAGCTCTCGGTACCGGCGAAACGTTTTAAGGAATTTAAGGAGTTTCTTGACGGTATTTATTTTCTGAAAGACGTACGTTTGAACATTGCCATTGAGCAGGATTTGAAATCATTCCTAAAGCTGAAAGTAAAAGTGCGCGATAAGATTGTTGCCGATGGCTTGAATGACGAAACCTTCGACGTTACCAATAAGGGAATCCACGTGGATGCGCAAAAATTCAACGAACTTATTGAAGATCCCGATGTGGTTTTGGTAGATATGCGCAACCATTACGAAAGTGAAATAGGCCATTTTAAAAATGCTGTAACTCCTGATGTGGACACGTTTCGGGATTCGCTGGACATTATAGAAGCAGATTTAAAAGACCATAAAGAAGACAAGAAGCTGGTTATGTACTGCACCGGCGGCATACGTTGTGAAAAGGCCAGCGCATACTATAAGCACAAGGGTTTTAAAAATGTGTTTCAGCTTGAGGGCGGTATTATTGAATATGCCAGACAGGTTGATAATTTAGGTTTGGAAAATAAATTCATCGGAAAAAATTTCGTTTTTGACCATCGCCGTGGCGAGCGCATTACTGACGATGTAATTTCAAACTGCCACCAATGCGGCGAACCTTGCGATACCCACACAAACTGTGCAAACGAAGCTTGCCATTTGCTGTTTATACAATGTGAGAAATGTGCCGTGGCAATGGAAAACTGTTGTTCCGAAGAATGTATCGAGATAATCCACTTGCCCTACGAAGAGCAGAAACGCCTGCGCCAGGGCATCCCGAACAGTAATAAGATTTTTAAAAAAGGACGTTCTGAGAAGTTGAAGTTTAAAAAATAGTCCTCCCCCCGCCCCTCCAAAGGAGGGGAGAAACAGGGTTATTATTCCATCCCCTTTGGAGAGGGTTAGGGTGGGGACTTTTGGCAGGATTGGGTTAGGGGCTTCAAAAATCTAAAATCGTCAATCCTAAATCGAAAATATTATTGGTATCTTTACTGATTAAATTGTTTGTTTAATTTTCGTCCCTCTTCGTTTTGAAAAGGGCTTTATATATAAAAAATATGGGCTGTACCAGCTGTGCCACTGGCGCCAACGGACAGCCAAAGGGATGCAAGAACAATGGTACTTGCGGAACCGATGGCTGCAACAAATTAACGGTGTTTGACTGGCTTTCAAATATGCAACTTCCTGCCAATATGGAACCCTTTAATGCGGTGGAAGTGCGCTTTAAAAACGGAAGAAAAGAATTTTTCCAAAATCCAGAAAATCTTACTTTAAGCATTGGCGATACGGTTGCTACGGAAGCCTCGCCGGGCCACGATATTGGGATGGTTACCTTAACTGGGGAGCTGGTTCGGGTACAAATGAAGAAGAAAAAAATTCCATTAAAGATTGAGGCACTCCCGAAAGTTTACCGAAAAGCTTCACAAAAAGATATAGACATCTGGCAAGGGGTTCGTGACAAAGAAGCAGATGTACAAAAACGTTCGCGTGAAATTGCCATCCGCCACGGGCTGCAAATGAAAATAAGCGATGTGGAATTTCAAGGCGATGCTTCTAAGGTCATTTTTTATTATACCGCCGAAGAACGGGTCGATTTCCGCGAATTGATAAAGGAATTTGCCCGCACCTTCAATACCCGTATTGAAATGAAACAAGTAGGTTTCCGCCAGGAAGCCGCACGTTTGGGGGGCATAGGCAGTTGTGGGCGCGAGCTTTGTTGCTCTACTTGGTTGACGGATTTCCGTTCAGTGAATACTTCCGCGGCTCGCTATCAGCAACTTTCGTTAAATCCACAAAAACTTGCGGGGCAATGTGGTAAGTTGAAGTGTTGTTTGAATTATGAACTGGATACCTATTTGGA